>Ga0207856_1000240_pt1 | contig 11518 bp, 8 predicted proteins | sample LuqExpMetageno21_FD_187779 | JGI IMG/M metagenome (GOLD analysis project Ga0207856, IMG submission 187779) | Tropical forest soil microbial communities from Luquillo Experimental Forest, Puerto Rico - Sample 21 (SPAdes) | ecosystem: Environmental > Terrestrial > Soil > Tropical forest ... | reverse complement strand
AATACTATGGCTACAGGGGGCGTTTTACTACCTGTAACCTCGATACACCACACTTTGCTATACGGGCGCGCAAAATGAAGATGATCACCAATAAGCTCGCAGTAAGTGGCCCCGCGTCCCCTGAATTTGAAGGAGTCCCTATCCCTATCGGTATTCCCTTTGGTATTTATCCATTGGTACAAGGCCGGCACACGGGGGTATTGGTACCTACTTTTGCCCAAAGCCAGGATTATGGCCTGGGGCTCGAAGGCCTGGGCTTTTATAAGGTAGTCAATGATTATTGGGATGCCACCATACGTACCAACCTGTATTCTTATGGCGGATGGTCGCTAAACCTCAATCCTCGTTACCAGAAACGATACCGCTATACAGGGAACTTTAACCTTACTTTCCAGAATACAAAAGCATTAAACCGCGGTTATGTGGATTATGGTGGTACTACCCCTACCACTTCCAATGAGTTCACGGTTACCAAGTCGTTCATGTTAAACTGGACGCACTCCCAGGATAGTCGTTCAAGACCGGGCACCAGCTTTGGCGCCAACGTAAACTTTGGTAGCACCAAGTACAACCAAACCGTACTCAATAACCCCTATATCAATTACCAGAACCAGTTAACTTCTTCTATCAACTATAGCAAGGATTTTAAGGGTAAGGCCAATATTTCGCTTACGGCCAACCACAACCAGAATAATGCTTTACACCTGGTAAATGTTAACCTGCCCAACTTAAATGGTACCGTGGTTACCATGTTCCCTTTTAAGAAAAAAGAACAAATAGGGCAACCCAAATGGTATGAGAACCTGGGTATTGGTTATAGCGGCAACCTGAATAACCAGTTCTCTTTTTATGATACAGCCTACAGCTTTAAGAAATTACTGGATACGGTACAATGGAGCGCCTCGCATTCCATCCCTATCACTTTATCATTGCCAGCCATGGGCCCTGTAACACTGGCACCTTCTGTATCGTACCAGGAGCATTGGTTTGGGCAGCAGATCTTCAGAACATGGGATGACAAACAAAAGAAACTGGATACATCTATACACAAAGGATTTTATGCAGCCAGGCAAATGAGCTTTGGACTCAGTGCCAGTACCCGCATATTCGGAACCTATGGTTCCGGAACCACCAAAGTAAGGCACGAAGTAAGGCCTACGGTTAGCCTGAGTTATACGCCTGACATGAATAGCCAGAACTATTACAGTGTTCAGGTGGATTCACTCGGAAATAAAATGCGGTTCTCTAAATATGACGGTATCCCACCCGGCGCCTTTTCGGAAGGGGCTTTTGGGGGTATCAGCTTTGGGATAGATAACCTGTTGGAGATGAAAGTAAAAGATAAGAAGGACACGGCAGCAACGGCAACCAAAAAGATCAAGTTATTGGATGGTTTTGGCTTTAGCTCCTCGTATAACCTGTTGGCAGATAGTTTTGCACTGGCCCCCTTTAGCCTGTATGCAAGGAGTACGCTCTTTAATGTGATCAATATTACCTCGAGTGCTACCTTGGATCCTTACCAGATCAACAAGTACGGTTATCGCATCAACAGTTATACCTGGAACAAGGGTAGCATAGGAAGGATTACCAATGGTAGCATAGCCGTATCTACCCAATTCAAAAGCAAGCCCCGGGATGGCAGAAGCGATAGCGCCCGTACACCCGTGGATCCTTTTATGACACCGGATGAACAACAACGACAATTACAATACGCCAGGGCCAACCCGGCAGAGTATACTGACTTTAATATTCCCTGGACGCTAAGCCTGTCATATTCCTTTAGCTTTTCCAGGCAGGTACAAACCGATACCACCGGAGCCTACTCGTATCAAACGATCACCTCTTCCAATATTAACTTCAATGGCGACTTTAGCCTAACGCCCAAATGGAAAGTAGGGGCCACCGGCTATTTGAACGTAACAAATGGAAGCCTGCAGCAACTGAGTATGTTTATTACCCGGGAGATGCACTGCTGGCAACTGGCCGTCAATATCAATCCCATTGGCCTGTACCGCTCGTTTAGTATCACCATCAATCCCAAGAGTGGTATCCTCCGCGATCTACGAATCAATAGAAGCCGAACGTTCTCAAACTATTAAATAAAGCACGAAATACGAAATACAAGTACCCGTTCCAAAGCAACGTACTTAGTACTTCGTATTTCGTACTTGTTCTCACATCGTAAATCGTACATAATGAGGCAACTTTAGCTGTGTATATTTCGTAACTTACACAATGCTACAAAAGTCTACCCTACAATTGCTGCGCTTCCCGTTCTCTTATTTCCTGATGCCGGTGTACTGGTTCGCGCTAAGTCTTGTAAACACTATTTACTGGCCCAAAGCCATCCTCATCTTTTGTATACTCAATATACTGGTGTTTCCCTCCGGTAATGGTTATAACAGCTATATGGACAGGGATGAAACCAGCATTGGTGGCCTGGAAAAGCCGATGCAGCCCACCCGGCAATTGTTCTATGTTACCCTCGTAATGGATGTATTGGCATTCATACTCGCGCTCTTCATATCCACGTTCTTCGCAATAGGTACACTGATCTATATCACCTGCTCCCGGGCCTATAGCTACCGCGGTATACGATTGAAGCGATTACCCGTAACTGGCTATCTCACCGTGATCCTCAACCAGGGCGGACTAATATTCTGTATGGTATACCTCGGCGCCGGCACAAACGGTACAATGCCGTTTCCCTGGATCCCGGCTATTGCCGCCACCTTACTGATAGGCGGGTTTTACCCCATCACGCAGGTATACCAGCACGAGGCAGATGCAAAAGACAACGTAACTACCCTCAGCATGTTACTAGGGAAAAGGGGAACCTTTCTTTTCTGTGGCCTCTTGTATACCATTGCCTTTAGCTTATTAATGTATTACTATCAACAACAGGGACATTCCTTGTATTTCGGCATCTTGCAACTGTTTTTTATCCCCGTTATTCTTTTCTTTCTACGCTGGTGGTACCAGGTATGGAAAGATGGCAATAAAGCTAACTTTACAAATGTTATGCGTATGAACTGGATTGCTGCTACCTGCAGTAACCTGGCTTTTATCACTCTCTTAATCTTGCACCTGCTTGGCTAACATCATTAACATCGCAACGGCTACCCCTCCGTTCTGTCACCGGCAAAAAGATATCCTTCACTTTATGCAGGATGCCTATGGCCTGGATGAAACAGATAAACGAAAGTTATCATTCCTTTACAGCAATAGTGCTATTGACCAACGGTATTCCGTGTTTGCAGACTTTAGCCTGCCACCGGAACAGCGTTCTTTTTTTGCAAAAGGTGATCATATAGAACGGTCCCTTGAAAGCAGGGGCGCTATTTACCACAAAGAGGCTTCTCTACTGGCGATAGCTGCTATACAAAAATGTATAGAAGGCATTGTATCACCAGGCGAGATCACACACCTGGTTACGGTAAGCTGTACAGGGCTGAGTGCGCCGGGGCTTGACCTCGCTATAACAGAAACGCTACAGATGAAGAGCAACATCTTCCGGACCTCTGTTAACTTTATGGGTTGCTATGCTGCTATTCATGCCCTCAAGCTGGCGGATATGATCTGTAAAACAGAAGCACAGGCAAGGGTCCTGATAGTGTCAGTAGAACTCTGTACACTCCACTTTCAAAATGAATACACCCTCGATAATGCCGCCAGCAGCCTCTTGTTTGCAGATGGCGCCGCTGCTGTACTACTCAGTAATGATACAGCGTTTACACCCGTTGTTAGCATAGATAGCTTCTACTCCGAAGTAGCATTAAAGGGTAAGAACGAAATGAGCTGGCAATTAAGTAGTACCGGTTTTCTAATGACCCTGAGCGGCTATGTGCCACAGGTAATACAGGAAGATATACAGGCACTCGTGCAAACAGCATTAAGCAGGAATGGAATGGTACAGGCGAACATTGATTACTGGTGTATCCATCCCGGAGGCAGGAAAATACTGGATGCCATAGCGATGCAGTTACAGTTGGCAGAAGATGACCTACGGTACTCCCGTGCCGTTTTAAGAAAGTATGGTAATATGTCATCACCCACTATCTTATTCGTATTGCAGGCAATGGTAGAACAAAACGCCGGTGCAGGCAATGTGTTTGGGATAGCATTTGGCCCCGGCCTTACAATGGAAACCTTTAAAGCAACTATACTATAATGGCATACCCTGAAAAATATGATGTAGCCGTCATAGGCGGAGGCCTGGGGGGCTTAAGCGTAGCCATCCAATGCGCAGAAGCTGGCTACCATACCGTATTGTTCGAAAAAGAAGACTATCCCTTCCACAAAGTATGTGGCGAATATATCAGCCTCGAGAGTCACGGCTTTTTAGAGAAGCTGGGATTGCCCCTACAGGAATGGGGGCGCCCGCTCATCACCCGGCTGCAGGTGTCTGATATCAATGGCCGTATAGCAACAGTACCCCTGCCATTGGGTGGTTTTGGTATCAGTCGCTATACCATTGATGAAGCATTGTACAGGGTAGCATTGGCAAAAGGAGTAACCATACATACCAATACCAAGGTACAGGATATACAATACCGGGAAGATAGCATCACTATCTCAGCGGCAGGAAAAGAAATAACAGCGCAGGTAGCAGTAGGCTCCTTTGGTAAGAAGAGTAATATTGATGTAAAATGGAACAGACAGTTTCAACAGGAAAAAGCAGCCAAACAAAACAACCATATTGCGGTTAAGTACCACTTACAATACCCCAATCACCCGCAGGATGTGATTGCCTTACACAATTTCGATGGGGGCTTTGGAGGCATTTGCCAGGTAGAAGGCGATAAATCCTGCTTCTGTTATTTAACCACTGCAGCACACCTAAAAGCGCACGGTAATGACCTGCATCAACTGGAGCAGCAGGTATTATCACGCAACCCCGCCTTACAAAAGATCCTTTCAACAGCTATTGCTCTATACAAAGAGCCGATCACTATTTCACAGATCAGCTTCTCTGCAAGAACACAGGTAGAGAACCATGTATTACTGGTAGGAGATGCTGCCGGTGCCATTACACCCGTATGTGGCAATGGCATGAGCATGGCATTACACGCCGGTAAAATGGCTTTCGGACAATTGCACCTGTTTCTGCAAAAGCAAATAACACGGGAAGCAATGGAGCACAACTACCAGCAGGAATGGAATAAAAACTTCAGGCAACGGGTAACAACAGGCAGGTACCTGCAACGCATCGCCGGCACCAGGCAAGGTTCTGTGCTATTTGTTTCTTTTATGAAATACCTGCCTGCTATAGCTAAAAAGGTGGTAGCCTCCACCCACGGCCAACCCTTTTAAGATAGCTCGCACTTGCTCTCTCCCTATACTTTGTATTTGTTCTCTTTTCGTACTTAGTACTTCGTATCTCGTACTTTCCTTCACTTCGTACTTCGTATTTTGTACTTCGTACCTGGTTCTGTATTTTTGCATCATTATTCACGAATAACTCCACGGTGAAAATATCTAAGTAAAAGATGGTTGCGTACCATCATTGATTCCGGCTCAACGGAACGTTTTGGTAACCAAATTATCAACAGGTCAACCACAGTATGCGCTGTGCGTTGATACAACTTAGGTATTATGAGTATAGTGATCCGCTCACTTTCTTACATTCATCCTGATAAGGATCTATTATTTCAAAACATCCACCTCTCTGTTGCCAAAGGGGAAAAGGCAGCACTGGTAGGGAATAATGGCGCTGGTAAATCTACCCTGTTACAAATCATAGCAGGGCGCCTGCACCAGTCAGAAGGAGAAGTGATCCTTTCTGAAGCAGCTTGCTATATACCGCAGTACCTGGGCCAGTATAACGATCAGTCTATTGCACAGGTATTAGGCGTAGCGGAGAAGCTCCATGCCTTACATGCTATACTGGAAGGGGACGTGGCACCCGCTCATTTTACCACTCTGGAGGATGACTGGGATATTGAGGAAAGACTATCCGCTGCATTAGCTTACTGGCACCTGCAACACCTGCCACTTACCCAAACCATGCAACACTTAAGTGGGGGAGAAAAAACAAAAGTCTTCCTGGCAGGCTTGCTCATCCATTCCCCGGGTATCATCCTCCTGGATGAGCCCTCCAATCACCTGGATGGAGCGAGCCGGGAATTATTGTATGCCTTTATTCAAAAAAGCAAGGCAACTGTTTTGGTAGTAAGCCATGACAGAACATTATTAAACCTGTTGCCTACCACCTTAGCACTCGATAAAAACACCATTGAAGTATATGGAGGTAATTATGATTTCTATGCAACACAAAAAGAAGGAAAGCTAGCAGCATTACAGTCCCGCTTAGACGAAAAAGAGAAAACCCTCAAACAGGCACAACAAAAAGCAAGGGATATAGCAGCACAACGACAGAAACAGGAAGCAAGGGATAAAAAGCAGGGAGCTAATTCCGGGTTACCCCGCATTCTCGCGGGCACACGTAAAACCAATGCAGAACAAAGCACGGCTAAACTGGCCAATGTGCACAACGATAAGATCCGGGATCTTGCCGGCAGCCTCACACAAATAAGAACACAGATCCAGGAATACCAGGGCCTGAAGCTCCACCTCGGCCATTCCGGTTTACACAAAGGAAAGATCCTCGTAGAGGCCAAAGACATAAATTGCGCTTATGGAGAAAAAAGCCTTTGGCCAATGCCGCTCAGTTTCCAGCTTCGCTCGGGGGAAAGGGTACGAATAGAAGGAAACAATGGCACCGGTAAAACAACCTTGTTACAATTGATGATGGGTAACCTGCAACCCTCAGTAGGGGAATTGTTGATAGCCGGTTGCCGGTACTTATACCTCGACCAGGAATACGCACTCATCAACAACCAGTTAACCGTTTTTGAGCAGGCACAACAATTCAACAGCCGGCTCCTGCAGGAGCATGAGCTCAAAATAATATTGCACCAACATCATTTTTCCCACGAACTATGGGATAAGAAATGTACAGTACTAAGCGGGGGAGAAAGAATGAAATTGATGCTCTGCTCCCTGGCCATCAGTAACAATATACCCGACCTGCTGGTACTGGATGAACCCACCAATAATATCGACATACAAAGCCTGGAAGTATTAACCAGGGCGGTAAAAGACTTCGCCGGTTCCGTATGGGTTATTTCACACGACACCTATTTTATCAGGGAAATCAAAATAGATAAAACGATCCGCCTGGGCTAACACAGAGGGTATTTACGAATAAAACAAAGCCGCGGGTTATCTTTGCTCCCGAATGAAAAAGAATGCATCGTTGATCATAGGCCGCCAGCCATTAGTAGAAGCCCTGCAGGGAGGCCGTGCCGTAGATAAAATATTACTGCAAAAGAATGCAGTAGGGGAAGTGGTAGGTACGATCCGCAATTTGTCCCGGGAGTACAATGTACCCATACAACTGGTACCGGTAGAAAAGCTCAATGGCCTTACAAAAGCCAATCACCAGGGCGTGATTGCTTTTGCCGCCCTGGTACAGTATCTTGATCTGCAACAGGTAATTGATTTCGTGGTGGGCAAAGGAGAAACTCCCTTATTTGTCATGCTCGATGGTATTACCGATGTACGCAATATTGGAGCCATTGCCCGGAGCGCCTTGTGTTGTGGTGCACAGGCGATCATTATACCCGATAAAGGAGTAGGTGCTTTAAATGAAGAAGCCATGAAGAGCAGTGCCGGTGCATTGGAGCACATCAATATATGCCGTGTGAATAGCTTATTAAAAGCGGTAGATACCTTACACCTGAATGGCATCCAGGTCTTTACCAGTGAAATGCGGGCAGATAAAAATGTATTTGAACTCCCTTTTACACAGCCTTGTTGTGTAATTATGGGCGATGAAGGAAAAGGCGTTCAACCCTATCTTGCCAAATCAGCAGATGCTTTCTTTAAAATACCCATGGCCGTTACATTCGATTCATTCAACGTATCAGTTGCCACAGGTATTATTCTATACGAAGCCATGAAACAGCGATTATGACACCTGCACAATCACCCGGTGCAACACCGGTTACCCTTGTAGAATGCCCGCGTGATGCCATGCAGGGCTGGTCGCATTTTATTCCAACAACAGATAAGATCCGATACCTCAATGCCTTATTACAGGTAGGATTCGATACCATCGATTTTGGCAGCTTTGTTTCACCAAAAGCCATTCCGCAAATGGCAGATACCCGGGAAGTACTGGAAGGGCTACAGATAACAGGCAGCAGTGCAAAACTATTATCCATTGTAGCCAATACACGAGGGGCAGAAGAAGCGGTATTGCACGAAGAGATCCGTTACCTGGGTTTCCCTTTTTCCATATCACCCACTTTCCAGTTACGCAATACCAACAGCACCATAGAAGAAAGCCTGGGGCGTGTAGAAGACATACAGGAGTTATGCCTCAAACACAATAAGGAACTGGTGATCTACCTAAGCATGGGTTTTGGTAATCCTTATGGAGATGAGTACGACGCAGAGATCCTCTTGTATTGGGCAGAAGAGATGGTAAAGCGCGAGATCACGATTATATCCCTGGCAGATACCGTAGGGCTCGCCACACCACAACAGGTGGGTTTTGCCCTTGAAACCTTGATTCCCCGTTATCCGGGCACTTTGTTTGGAGTACACCTGCACTCAACACCAACCAACTGGGAACGCAAACTACAGGCAGCCATTGATGCCGGCTGTACCCGCTTTGATGGGGCTTTAAAAGGAATAGGCGGTTGCCCCATGGCACAGGATGAACTGGTAGGCAATATGGATACCACACTCATGATCCCATTGCTCCAAAAGAAAGCGATGCTACACGGGTTAAATGAAACGGCCCTACAGGAAAGCCTAAGAATTGCAGCAGAGATATTTGTATAAACTTACTGAAATTTGCCGGCTATGAAGTTCCGCTACGAGTTTGATATTAAGCGTTTGCCATACCAAATTACCCACCGGCAAAACCTGCTATTGGTAGGTTCCTGTTTTACAGAAAACATAGGAGAGAAGCTCCGACGGCATAAGTTCCGAACCATGGAAAACCCAAATGGCATCCTCTTCAATCCCGTAAGCGTAGCAGAAGCCATTCACAATTATATCCATAACAAACAATACACACAGGAACAACTGTTCCATTACAATGAAGCCTGGCATAGCTGGCAGCACCATAGCCGTTTCTCCGGGTTAACTGTAGAGGAAGCACTGGATAAAATCAATACTTCCACGCAACAGGCACATGACTGGCTACATACTACCGGTACCCTGCTGATCACATTAGGCTCCTCCTGGTTGTACACTTTAACGGAAGAAGCGCCCAATGCTATCAAAGGCAATACAGCCGCCAATAACCACAAAGGTCCAGCCGCCTGGTTCCATAAACGGCTGATGAGCGCAGAGGAAACCGTAACCTTGCTGGATAACCTGCTCCAGGAATTGTTTGCCTTCAACCACGGTTTACAGGTCATCTTTACGATTAGCCCGGTAAGACACCTGCGCGAAGGCGCTATAGAGAATAACAGGAGTAAAGCCGTATTGATCCAGGCCGTACACACGCTGGTAGAAAAATATGAGGCAGCCTGGTATTTCCCGGCCTACGAACTGGTAATAGACGACCTGCGGGATTACCGCTTTTATGCAGAAGACCTCGCCCATCCTAATTACCAGGCTACCCAATATGTATGGGAAAAGTTTATAGCAGCCTGCATGGACGAACCCACCCGGCTGCTGATGAAAGAAATTGCAGAGATCAACCTCGCACACCAGCATACACCCTTTAACCCCGCATCAGAACAACACAAAAAGTTCCTCGCAGCTTACCTGGAAAAAACAAAGGTGTTGCAATTGCAACACCCGTATTTGGATTTTGGTGAAGAGACAAACTATTTTACATCAGGTAAACACTAATCACGAATTACGGTACCGGTAATATAGCCATAAGGTTCATCCGTGGCTATAAAGATCTCATTTTTATTGTCACTACCAAATTGCTCCAGGTTAAATAGAATATGATGCTTATTCGGCATCTTTAAAGTGATCTCCTTAACCATCGAAAAATCCTTCAATACTTCTTCCCCCATAGCATACAAGGTATGCTGTACAGAAAGGCTTTTATGTTCCGCAAATGTGTGTAATAAACTGTTACGGATGCTGGTATACAACGCTGTAAAATCAAGACCCGTAGAAGTGTAACTCCATTGCGCCTCGCACTGCGTACCAAATATTCTGTCGCTGGTTTCCTTTAGTATGGTATACTTATCCTTTACAAACTTCTCAAACCCCGAATCCGTTGTTTTTAAGATCAACAGGTCTTTAATACCCGAACTAATGCTTACACCACTGGCATTTTTAACAATAGTGGCAACATGCTTCTCGCTGCCACCATTCACAAAAGAATGGGTATGCGGTTTGCCCTCAAATACCATCCTGCTCCAGCAATGTTCTGCTATCTCGATCTTCACCTCTGTTACCTGCGGGTTATTGGAAAAAAAATGATCCGCCAGGAATAAGCCAAACGCCTCAATAGAAGTAGTAAAATGGTCCTTTGCCAACGCATATACCGTATTCTTCTGTGTATCCGTCGGTAGTATCTTCGAATTGTCCCCCTCTGTATGCGCTGTATCAAAATCACCTTCCAGTGCAACATTAACAGATATCTGTCTGAACTCATGATAATCCTTATTACGGATGATCTTCGAAAGGTTTACTGCGTTCTTACCGTAAGCATTACGTCCTAATTTTATAGCCATACACTCTTTTTTTTGATGATTTTGCAGTCTCAATTTAGAAAATTGTTTTTATTTTTAGTGTTTATGTTTCTGCAAAGGGTTCTACCGTAAGCTTTGCACAACATATTTGACAGGAAACAGAGAGCAATGAACAGAACTGCCTTACATAGTAATTGCGTAATCACTACAGAAGGGATTCAGAACGCAACATTGGTCATTACTGATGGTATTATTACGGATATCATAGAAGGGCTGCCAGCCTTTCCGGTAACCGATGTACAGAACAAAGTGATCATGGCCGGCGTAATAGATCCACATGTACACATCAACGAACCGGGCAGAACAGAATGGGAAGGGTTCAATACCGCTACCCGGGCCGCTATAGCCGGGGGAATTACCACCTTGGTAGATATGCCACTCAATGCTTCGCCGGTTACTACTACTGCAACAGCCTTCGACGAGAAAATAACAACTGCCGTGCCACAACTCCATACCAATTGCGGTTTTTGGGGAGGACTGGTACCCGGCAATGATAAAGAGATAGTCCCTTTAATAGAGAAAGGGGTACTTGGCTTTAAAGCATTTCTTACCCATTCCGGTATTGATGAATTTCCAAATACAACAGAAGCAGACCTGCACAAAGCCATGCCCATGCTTGCCAAACATGGACTCCCATTACTCGTACATTGCGAACTAGATGCAGCGATCAGCCACCAGCCATCAGCAGCGAACACTTCCTACCAGGCCTACCTCGCCTCACGTCCCAAAGAATGGGAGGACAAAGCCATTGCTTTGATGATTCGCTTATGCGAACAGCACAA
>Ga0207856_1000238_pt1 | contig 11553 bp, 9 predicted proteins | sample LuqExpMetageno21_FD_187779 | JGI IMG/M metagenome (GOLD analysis project Ga0207856, IMG submission 187779) | Tropical forest soil microbial communities from Luquillo Experimental Forest, Puerto Rico - Sample 21 (SPAdes) | ecosystem: Environmental > Terrestrial > Soil > Tropical forest ... | reverse complement strand
CCCGCCTGTGACTGGTACTGAACAAACGGGTGGGTCAGTTTTGGCGTAGCCAGGTGGGTCAGTTTTGGTCCGGCGGATCCAAACGCCTCGAAGTCCTGCGCGGCGCGCACCGTCAGCGCCTCCACCTGACGCGTGGGACCTGCCACCCGTGCGCTTCTCGATCAACTCGACGACCTCGTCGAACGACGACTTCGCGCTCTCCTCGGCGACGATGCGCCGCAACTCGATCTGATTTCTTCCGTCGCAGAGGATCCGCACCCATTCCTCATCGGCCTGCAGCGCTGACCTGCGCACGCGCCGCCTAGATCCGCGCGTTGCGTGCGCGTGGTGAAGGCGGCAGTGGATCCGTCTGTGCGCGAGGCCACAACGCGGGCGATCCCTCCGCGTGCGCGAGATCCCGCGTCGCCCTGCGACAACGGGATCACGACGGCCGCCCCGGTGGGTTCCGCATCGCCGATCGCGCAGCGGTACCACCGGAGGTTCCGGCGGTACCGCGATCTCGAAGTCGCGGACAGGCGATCTGCGCCGAGATCTCACAATTCAAGATCAGCACTGGCAGATCGCAGAAACGCGAGTAGATTGTACCGCTCGCAGTTACAAACAGGGGACTCTGCGCAGGGGCGCAGGTCGCCGCGAACCGCCGTTCGCGACGGAATGCACGCGCCTGTGCGAAGGCGGCGACTACATCCTCGCAGGTGTGCTCACGACGTCGATCGGCACCCGAGAAAGGAAGTAAAGATGTCCAATCAGGCTCAGTGTAGGCCCGGCACCACGGGCGCGTCGGTCACGAACCTTCATCGGCGGTTGTTGCTCCGAGGCCTCGAGGTTCCCAGCATGGAGCTCCAAGAAGATCGGTTCGGGCCCGGCACGGAGACCGCGGTGCGCAAGATCCAGCAGGATCTCGGCCTCGCAACGGCAGCGTCACGTATTGGCCGAACCTCGGCTACGGCCGATTCGGCGCCATGGTCACGATGACAAGCGCGCCGCGGTTCGATACGCCGGAGCGGTTCGATCCGCGCCGGATCCGGCTCGTCGATATCGACGGCTCGGGGGTCACCGACCTCGTCTACCTCAGCAGCGACGGGCCGGTGCTGTACTTCAACCGCAGCGGCAATAGCTTCTCCGCGGCCCATCGGCTGGGCCGGCTGCCGCAGCTCGACGCTCTTGCCGCGGCCAGCGTCGTCGATCTACTCGGCAACGGCACGGCGTGCCTGGTGTGGTCGACGACGCTGCCAGGAGCTGCGGGCACAACGGAGATTCACTACCTCGATCTGATGGCGAGTCGGAAACCCCACATACTTGTACGCATCGACAACCACCTCGGCACGCGCACCGACCTCTCCTACGCGGCCTCGACCCAGTTCTACTTGGCCGATCGCTGCGCCGGGCGGCCCTGGCCCACGCGCTTGCCGTTCCCGGTGCACGTGCTCGAGTGCAGCGAGACCAGCGACGGCGTGAGCGGCACCCGCTTCGTGCAGCACTACGCGTATCACGACGGCTACTACGATGGCGCGGAGCGCGAGTTTCGCGGATTTGCCGAGGTCGAGCAGCTCGATACCGCGGCGTTCGACGCGCTCGGGCCGGCGGCGAACGTCGACGCCGCGTCGCACGTGCCGCCGACGTTGACGCGCACGCGGTTTCACGTGGGTGCCGAACGCGGCAGCGCCGTATTGCCCGCGGGGCTCGACGGGGACGAGCTGCGCGAGGCCGTGCGCTCGCTGAAGGGCGCGATGCTGCGGCAGGAGGTGCTCGCGCTCGATGGCACGGCGCGCGAGCTGCTGCCGTACCTCGTCACGGAGCAGATCCAGGAGATCCGGCTCGTCCAGCGGCGCGGGCCGAACCGGCACGCGGTGTTCGCGAGCCATGTCCGCGAGTCGACCGCAGCGCACAGCGAGCGCAACCCGACGGATGCGCGCGTGCTCCACAGCGCGACGCTCGAGGTGGACGCGTTCGGCAACGTGCTGTTGGCGGCGACTGTCGCCTACGGCCGCCCGCAGCCGAACACCGCGCTGTCGCCGAGCGCGCAGGCGAAGCAAGCGGAGATCCACATCGCGTTCGCGCAGACCGCGGTGACGAACGCGATCGACGCGGCCGATGCGTATCGCACGCCTGCTACCTGCGAAGCGAAGCGCTTCATCTTGACCGGGCTCGCCGCGCTCGCTGCGCGCTATCGCTTCGACGAGCTCGCCGATGCGTGGCGCGACGCGGCCGTGGTCGAGTACGAGGTCGCGCCAACCCCTGGCGTGGTGCAGAAGCGGCTCGTCGAGCACGCGCGCACGCTGTATCGCCGCGACGACCTGACCGCGCCGTTGCCGCTCGGGCAGATCGAGTCGCGGGCGACCGAGCTCGAGGTGTATCAGCTCGCGTTCACGCCGGGGCTCGTCGCGGCGACGTATGGCAACAAGGTGAGCGATGCGCTGCTCGCGGGCGCCGGGCACTATGTCCATTTCGCCGGGGACGCGCAGTGGTGGATCCGGTCAGGGCGACTCGCGTACGCGCTCGCCGATGAGGACGAGTTCGCCGCGGCGCGCGCGCACTTCTTCGCAGTGCGGCGCTACATCGACCCCGCGGGCAGCACGGTGCAGGTCACGTACGACGCGTACGATCTGATGATCACCGAGACGATGGATGCGCTCGGCCACCGGGTGCGCGCCGACGCCGACTACCGCGTGATGGCACCGTTCCGCGTGACCGACATGAACGGCAATCGGCGCGAGGCGTGCTTCGATGCGCTCGGCCTCGTCGTTGGCACGGCGGTGATGGGCAAGGCCAGCGAGACCCGCGGCGACTCGCTCGCGGGGTTCGTGGCCGATCTCTCGGAGGCGGTCGTGCAAGCGCACCTCGCGGACCCGCTCGCGGACCCGCACGCGATCCTCGGGCGCGCCTCGACGCGCATCGTGTACGACGCGTTCGCGTTCGAGCGCGACGCCACGCCGGTGGTGGCCTACACGATCACGCGCGAGACCCACGACGCCGATCTCGCGCCGGGAGCGCAGACCGCGACGCAGCACGGGTTCGCGTACTCGGACGGCTCCGGCCGGGTGATCCAGAGCAAGTCGCAGGCGGCGCACGGCGCGTGGGAAGTGTCGGGGTGGGTCGTGCTGAACAACAAGGGCGAGCCGGTCCGCCAGTTCGAGCCGTTCTTCTCGGCTTCGCATCACTACGAGCCCGACGTCCACGCGGGCGTGAGCAGCATCCTGTTCTACGACCCGACGGGGCGCCGCATCGGCGCGCTGCACCCCGATCACAGCTGGGACAAGATCGTGTTCGACGCGTGGCAGCAGGAGACGTGGGACGTCAACGACACGGTCCTGCTCGATCCGAAGACCGATCCTGATCTCGGACCGCATTTCCGGCGGCTCCCCGACGCCGAGTACCTGCCCACGTGGCACGCGCAGCGCGCGGGTGGCGGGTTGGGGGCGGCCGAGCAAAGCGCGGCGGCGGAAGCGGCAACGTGCGCGGCGACGCCGACGGTGGCGCACCTCGATGCGCAGGCGCGGCCCTTCCTCACGGTAGCGAACACCGGAAGCGCGCTGCTGCAAACACGGGTGGAGCTCGACGCGGAGGGCAACCAGCGCGCCGTCGTCGATGTGCTCGATCGCACCGTGGTACGCTACGACTACGACATGCTCGGCCATCGCACACACGAGGCGAGCATGGAGGCCGGTGAGCGGTGGACGCTGAACGACGCCCTGGGCAAGCCGATCAGCGCGTGGACCAGCCTCGGTCATCAAGTGATCACGGCGTACGATGCGCTGCACCGGCCCACCGAAACGCGGCTCGGCGCCGTGGTGGTCGCGAAGACGATCTACGGCGAGGACGCGGCGACGAACCAGATCGGGCAGGCGATCCAGCGGCTCGATCAGGCGGGCATCGCGACGACCGAGGACTACGACTTCAAGGGCAATCGGCTGTCCGAGACGCGGCAGATCGCGCAGGACTACAAGGGACTGCGCGATTGGGCGGTGGCCGTGGCGGTGCAGGCGCGGACTTTCACGCGGACGGCGCAGTTCGATGCTCTGAACCGCGCGGTCGTATCGACGGACTATGACGGCAGTGTGGTCCGCCCGCGCTACAACCCGGCGAACCAGATCGAGCACCTCGAGGTCAACGTGCGCGGTGCGGCGACCGCGACGGTGTTCTTGACCGGGATCGAGTACAACGCGCGGCGGCAGCGCGTCGCGGCCGACCACGGCAACGGCGTGCGCTGCACGTACGAGTACGATCCGCGCACGTTCCGGCTCGCGCGCCTGCGCACCACGCGCGACGCGGGCGCAACGGTGCTGCAGGATCTGCAGTACACGTACACACCCGCGGGCACGCTGACGCACATCGCGGACGCGGCGCAGCAGACGATCTACTTCGCCAACCAGGTGGTGACGGCGACGGCTGAGTACCACTACGACGCGACCTATCGGCTGCTCTCGGCCGAGGGCCGAGAGCACATCGGCCAGGTCACACTGCCCGGGACCACGTGGGACGACGCGTTTCGCGTGCGGCTCGCCCACCCGCAGGATGGGCAGGCGATGCGGCGCTACACCGAGCAGTACCAGTACGACGGCGCCGGCAACCTGCTCCAGCTCGCGCACCAAGCCGCGGGCGGTAACTGGACGCGGACGTTCGCGTACACCGAAGCGAGCCAGCTCGAGCCGAGCAAGTGCAGCAATCGGCTGAGCAGCACGACGGTGAGCGGGGCGACCGAAGCGTACAGCTACGACGTGCACGGCAACGCGCTCGCGATGCCGCACCTGTCGGGGCTGAGCTGCAACAAATCCTGAAGTCGCCAAAACTCTTCAATATGACCGATTTCTATCGAAATGGTGTTAAGCTCACTGGCAAGGCTCTCAAGGAGGCACTAGCTCCATGGCGATAAGCGCACAATGGGACGAGGTGATGAAGCGACTCGACTACCTCGAGCAATACGATGTGCTCCATCCGACGCTCGAGGCGCAGCGCGGTGTGGTCGCCGCGCTGCGTGGAGATCCGGGGTTCGCCGACGTCCAACCCGGATTGTCCCATGCGACCCTCACGTTGCGGATTCGCGATCGCAAGCGCGGAGTGATGGTGTCCTGGGACGACGAGCGCAAGCGATTTGATGTCGCGTTCCTCGACCCGGGCTTGGAGATCGTCGAGTGCCGTGGCGTACCCCCGCCCGAGGTCGTCGCGACGGTGATCGAATATCTCGATCGCATCCGATCCTGAGCGCCGCACTACGCAGTCACGTCAGGGCATATGCGACAGCTGGCCGGTAAGCACGGCCCGGTGAGTGTCAAGATAGTTGTCGCCTGAGCGGTAATCAGTTCACGCGCTCGGCAGTGCCGTGTTCGGGATTGAGCCGCACGGCGCCAATGGGTGTCCAGTTGCGGGTACGTCGGCTCCACCGCTCCGGGTTGCGCTGCGCCGCTCGGCGGTAGACACGGTCGCGGTGGGCCAGGATCGCGGTCTCGCGGCCGTCGTGGCGCTCGCTCGGGGTGACGAAGAGGATCCCGCTGTGCTGATGGTCGTTGTTGTACCAGGCGACGAAGCTGGCGACCCAGTGGCGCGCATCGTTGAGCGTGAGGAACGGTCGATCGGGATACGCGGGACGGTACTTGAGCGTGCGGAACAGGGCTTCGGGGTACGGATTGTCGTCGCTGACCCGAGGCCGGCTGAACGAAGGCACCATGCCGAGCTGCTCGAGCTTCGCCAGCATGGTCTTGCCCTTCATCGCGGCGCCGTTGTCGGCGTGCAGCACGAGGCCTGCGCGCACGATGCCCTCGCGCTGACACGTTTCGTCGACGAGCTGCGCGGCGAGCTCGTCGGACTGGACCAAGTGAACGGCCCAGCCTACAAGCTTGCGGCTCCAGACGTCGATGATCGCGTAGAGGTACCAGAACGTGCCCCGCACGCCTGCCGGGAGGTACGTGATATCCCACGCCCAGACCTGATTCGGCCCGGTGGCGACGAACTCGCAGGGGCGCCGCCGAGCCCGCGGTCGCGACCGGTCGCGGTGCTGCAGCAAGCGCCGCCGGCGCAGCAGCCGATAGAGGTCTCCGCCGACGCCACGTAGATGCCCATGTCGGCGAGCTTCGCGACGAGCTGGTGGGGTGACAGCTCGCCAAACTCCTTCGACGTGACCAGCGCCGTGATGCGTGTCTCCTCTTCGCTGGTCAGCGCATTGCCCGGCCGAGTCTTCGGACCTCGGCGTGGGTCGTCGCGCTCGGGATGGCGACGCCAGCGCTGCACGGTGCGCTCGTCGAGCCCGAGCAGGGCGCAGGCCGCCGCCTGGCTCGCCCCGCCGGCGATCGCCTCGTCGAGGTGGCCGAGGATCACCTGCCGTTCCTCTCGTCGGTGTCGTCGTCCTCGTCCCCCAAGAGCATCTCGACTTTTTTTCAGAACCAGCAACGCGGTCGTCTCGGCGAGCGCCTTGTTCCTGCGTGCCAGCTCGCGCTCGAGCTCTTTGATCCGCTTGGCCTCCGCCGAGCGCGTAGGTCCCCGGGGTTGCCCACCCAGCGCCGCCTCCGGGGCTGCGGTCCACGCCGCGAGGTGCTCCCGGTGGAGCCCCTTGCGACGGAGAAACTCGCCCATTTCCTCCCTCGGCGAGCTGGCTGGCTTCGAGCACAACCTGCGCTCTCTCCCGCGCCGTCCAGTCTTGGGGATGCTTGGGCTCCGTCGTTGAAGACGGCGGCGGGACCTTGCTACTGCTCACGCCCGTGATGGTAGCCACCGCGCGCAACCATCGCGACAACGTCGCCTGCGAGATCCCCGTCTCCGCCGCCAATGCCGTCGCCGTCTTCGCATTCGGGCCCAGCATCTGCCGGACCGTCCACGCTTTCACGTCCTCCGTGTACTCCATGATTCAGTTCCGCTCTCGCCCCCAGGTCGTTCAGGCCGAGGCGGCAACTACCCTGACACAGGGGGTATATGGCTGGTCTTTGCGGGGGGCATTACGCGAGTACCGAATCCCACGCTCTCGGGAGCCCCCCGACCTGTGCGCCCGATTCGCTTGCTCACGGAGGAGGAGCTGAGCATGGCCCGGGGCGGCGGCCCGGCCGTCACCCCGGGGGTTCTCGCGGCGGAGCTCGGCGGCAAGGTGCCGATTCCGCCCGGAACGAACCTGGCGCTCGGGCTACACGGAAACCTCGAGGCCTTCGCCGAAGCACAAAAGGCAGTGTCTGTGGTCGGCGCATGGGAGCGCAAGTTGATCGGAGTAGCGGTCGGCGATGCTGGAATCCTAAAGAGCTTCTTCACTCGAATCACCACAGCGTTCGCGCTCGCGGGCGGTCGGATCAAGTTCAACCTGACCGCCCTCAAAGCTGGCATCGAGGGCGCGACCCCGTGGGAGCTGAAGCAGATCTTGAAGTCGGATTCGCTGCTCGCAAGAACTGACTTCTACCTAAACGGTGTTAAGCTCACCGGCAAAAAGCTCGAAGAGGCATTGAAGCCATGGCGGTAACCCCGAAGTGGGACCAGGTCGAGAACGGGCTTGCTGAGCTCGACCAATTTCGAGTCCTCCACCCCACACTCGCGGCGCTCCGCGGCCTTATCGCGACCCTACGCGTCGATTCGAGGTTCGCGGAGGTCGAGCCAGGACTATCGCTCGCGACGCTCACGCTCCGCCTCCGCGATCGTTCGCGCTACCTCGCGGTGGCATGGAACGAGGACCCACCGTCGTTCATGGTGTCGTTCGTCGACCCGCCGCTCGAATTCTCGGAACGACGCGCTGTACCACCCGCCAACGTGGTCGCTGCTCTCGTCGACTACCTCGACCACATCCGATCCTGAGCGCGCGCTTCGCGCTCGCCTCGTGCCATGTGCGCGAGCAGCCGCGCGCCCGCCGCGGATGACGACGCGGAGGCGACCTCCGCGCGCTCCGCCTCGGCGGCGCGGCTCGGCAACCGGCTGGACTCCCGAGCTCTCTTGCTCCGTTCGATCGCTGCTCTGCAAGGGGTAGTTCCATCTCACGATGTTCATTATCCGTTTTTGATTTCTGGCTTGACATCACATACCCGAGCCGGGTAAGGCTGACTGACGCAGTAGAACGCGCAGTGCACGCCGCGGTCGGGGGCCGACCGCCTCAGGGAAGGAGTGTGAGTTGCTGGTTGGATTCACTGATCTGAGCATGCTGCGTTGATCCTGCTACGCCAGCGGCTTGTCGCCAACGATCGATCGTCGCGACACCGACAAGGCAATGGGCGCGATCACTCGCAGAGCGTCACTGTTCCATAGCCATCGATCTAGGAGTGAGCACGACGGGCCCTGCTCGAAAGGGACTCCTGCAAGTGCCGGCGATCTCTATTTCTGATTGTCTGGAGGTGTCATCGTGCCTGTAGCGACCAGTTATCCTGGAGTCTATATTCAGGAGATCTCGAGCGGCGTCCGCACCATCACCGGCGTGGCGACGTCCATTACCGCCTTCATCGGCAGGGCCGCGCGCGGTCCCACTGACCAGGCCGTGGTCCTGAACAGCTATGGTGATTTCGAGACCATCTTCGGTGGCCTTTGGAACGACAACGCGCTGGGGTTCTCCGTACGCGACTTCTTCCTGAACGGCGGCGGCACGGCCGTGGTCGTCCGGCTCTACAACCCCGAGCCGAACGTCGGAGCTCAAGCGGCAAAGGCCGTGGGCGCGTTGAAGCTCGTCGCCGCCAGCCAAGGCAAGTGGGGTGTCGGCCTGCGCGTCACGATCGATCAGACCAACACGACCGACGACGTCGCCAAGATGCTGGGCGTGCCGGGCAAGGGGGACCTCTTCAACCTGACGGTGCTCGACACCGCGACGGGCCGCGGCGAGAGCTACCTGAACCTCACGGTCAAGGACAGCGCTCGCAGGGTGGACAAGGTGTTGCAGGCCGAGTCGGCGTTGCTCCGCTATGAAGACACCCCTGACCCCGCGACGAAGATCACCGCCGGCAAGGATGCGCTGGGCGCGGCGGAGGACAAGCTCGCCAAGGCGAAGGCAGCGCTCGCCGACAAGCAGAACAAAGACCCGGGGACGCCCCCCACGGCGGAGAAAGCCGCGGTCGACACCGCCGCGGCGGAGCTCGACACGGCCATCACCGCGGCCAAGGCAGCGGTCTCCGATGGGCTCTGGCTGACCGTGCCGAACTTCCTGCCGGAGAGCGGTGAAGCCAACAAGAAGGGGCTCTTCGCGCTGGAGCAGGTCGACCTGTTCAACCTGCTGTGCATCCCGCCGTACCATGCACCGGTCGACGCCATCGACGTCGATCCGAACCTCGTCGCGTCGGCGGCGGCCTACTGCGAGAAGCGGCGCGCGATGCTGCTCGTCGATCCGCCCAAGAACTGGACGAAGCTCAAGACCGCGGTCGACGAGTTCACCAATGCCAGCAAGGACACGGTGGGAACGCGCAGCGCCAATGCCGCGCTGTTCTTCCCGCGGCTGAAGTATCCCAATCCGCTACGCAACAACCAGGACGAGGTGTTCTCGGCCGTGGGAGCGGTGGCGGGGATCTTCGCCCGTACCGATGCCGCCCGGGGGGTCTGGAAGGCTCCCGCCGGCATGGATGCGACGTTGACCGCGGTTCCGCAGTTGAGCGTGCCGCTGACCGATCCCGAGAATGGCCAGCTCAATCCGCTGGGCGTCAACTGCCTGCGCGCCTTCCCGGTCGGGGGTCGGGTCGTGTGGGGAGCACGGACGCTGCGCGGTGCCGATCAACTGGCCGACGAGTACAAGTACATCCCCGTGCGCAGGACCGCGCTGTTCATCGAGGAGAGCCTGTTCCGCGGGCTCAAGTGGGTGGTCTTCGAGCCGAACGACGAGCCGTTGTGGTCGCAGATCCGACTCAACGCCGGCGCGTTCATGCACGACCTCTTCCGTCAAGGTGCCTTTCAAGGCAGCTCGCCGCGAGATGCCTACTTCGTCAAGTGCGACAAGGAGACCACCACCCAGACGGATATCAACCTCGGCATCGTCAACGTGGTCGTCGGCTTTGCGCCTCTGAAGCCCGCGGAGTTCGTGATCATCAAGCTCCAGCAGATCGCTGGCCAGATCGAAGTCTGAACGACGACAAGTTCGAAGGAGCCGTCATGGCGGAGTTCACCGTAAATCCCCTGCGTTTTGACCCGTACAAGAACTTCAAGTTCCTGGTCAAGTTCGTCGGCAGAGACGCCCCGGTCGCAGGCATCAGCAAGGTCAGCATGCTCAAACGCACCACCGAGGTGGTCAAGCATCGCGACGGCGGTGACCCCAGCAGCAGCCGCAAATCGCCCGGGCGCACCGAGTTCGAGGCGATCACGCTGGAGCGGGGCGTGACCCACGACAAGGACTTCGAGCAGTGGGCGAGCAAGGTCTGGAACTTCCAGGGAGGCCTCAGCGCCGAGTCGTCTCTGAAGGACTTCCGCAGGGACCTCATCATCGAGGTGCTCAACGAGGCCGGCCAGGTGGCGCTGCGCTACTTCGTCTATCGCTCCTGGGTATCGGAGTACCAGGCGCTCCCGGATCTCGACGCCAACGCGAACGCCGTGGCGATCCAGCACATCAAGCTCGAGAACGAAGGCTGGAAGCGCGATCCGGATACGCCGGAACCTTCCGAGCCGACGCTCCCCGATGCTCCCTGAGAGACACCATGACCGCGCCGAGCTCCGACGTGCTGCTCACGGTCTGGGAGAGGAGCCACCACCGGCACCCGATCGAGCGAGCGCTGGCAGTGCTCACCGTCGCCTGGCCCGACGTGGAGGTCGGGGATTGGGCGCGGGCGTCGATCGGGCAGCGGGACTGCGGCCTGCTCGGTCTGCAGGAGTCGCTCTTCGGGCCCCAGATGATCACCACGACCCATTGCCCGGGGTGCACCGCACGACTCGAGTCCACGTTCAGGACTGGTGATGTCCGTGTGCGGGTTCCCGGAGCGCCGATCGCTCCGACACCGCAACAGGTCCGCGTGCAGGACTATGAGATCGAGTACCGGCTGCCGACCAGCGAGGATCTGCTGACCATCGCGGCCAGTGGCGTCGACACCGAGGCGGCTGCCCGCGAGCTGCTGCGCCGTTGCATCCTCAGCGCTCGGCACGCCGATCGACCGATCGATCCGGTCGCCCTGCCTCTGCCGGTCCTCGCACAGCTCGGCGACCAGATGACCAGCCTGGATCCCGAAGCGGAGATTCTGCTCCGGTTCACCTGTCCGAGCTGCGGACATTCCTGGCGGGTCGGCTTCGACATCGTGAGCTACTTCTGGAGCGAGCTGGAGGACTGGGCTCATCGGACCCTGGCCGACATCCACACGCTGGCCAGCGCCTACGGCTGGAGCGAGCGTCAGATCCTCGCGCTGTCTCCGGTCCGTCGCCAGCTCTACGTCGACATGGTGCGCGCATGAACCAGTTCCTCGTCGGCCTCGTCGAGCGAGCGACCCAGCGCACCGCGGTCCTCGAGCGGCGCGCGCAGTCGCTGTTCGAGCCGGTGGCACCCGCGGTCGCGAACCCGGGTGCGCTCGTCGGCCTCGAGCCTACGGAGCCGGACGGGGACGGGATCGATGAGGGGATGGACCTGTCTCGAAGACACGAACCGGCAGACCCGCCCCGCCGCGAGTCGGCGAGCCCGCCCCGCCGCGAGCCGGCGGT
>Ga0207856_1000237_pt1 | contig 11575 bp, 6 predicted proteins | sample LuqExpMetageno21_FD_187779 | JGI IMG/M metagenome (GOLD analysis project Ga0207856, IMG submission 187779) | Tropical forest soil microbial communities from Luquillo Experimental Forest, Puerto Rico - Sample 21 (SPAdes) | ecosystem: Environmental > Terrestrial > Soil > Tropical forest ... | reverse complement strand
CGAGCGCGAACGGCGCGATGCCGCCGCCCGTGTGGCAGCCCTGGCACTTCTCGACGACGATCGGCTCGACGTCGCGGTACCAGGTCGGCGCATCGACCCCGCCGCCGGACGCCTCGGGCGCGGTGCACCGGCCGAAGTCCTCGGGGAGCGGGCTGGCCTCCTCGTAGAAGCAGCCCCCGACGATCACGCTCATGAGCAAGAGCCCTACGCGCATGGCCTGCTGCGCTGCAGCGCGCGTGCCGCCGCAAGTGCGCGACATCGCGTGCTGTTGCCGCCGGCGCAACGTGGCCAGAACCGGCACCCGCCGGCGTGAACGGCGGGCTACGGCCGCAGCGCCGCGAGGATCAGCCCGTGGAGCTGCTGGCCGGCGCAGCGGAAGATCCAGCCGAGGTGCGCCCGGCACCGGCCGCACACCGCCACCTGCCACGACCAGCCCGGGAACCACGAGAACGCGGTCTCCGTCGAGCCCACGTGGACGCAGCCCGGCGCCGCGGCGAAGCACCCGATGTGGTGCACGATCCCGGCCGGGTTCACGAACGTGTGCTCGTGCGCGCCTGCCATCTCGATCCGGTACGCGGCGTCGCTGATCCGATGCGCGCACGCGGCGCATCGCAGCGCCTCGTCGCCGCCGTCCGCCGGCGCGTCGCGGGTCGCCTCCTCCGGTGCGCACTCCGGTCGCTCCTTCGCCACGCGCCGAGGATACAGCGGAGCCCGTCTGCAGCCTCCTCCTCCTCCTCCTCGACACGCGCGCGTGGTTGTAGGGATGCCGCTATGTATCTGCGGCACCTGCTCAGGGCCTGCCCGTCTCGAAGCTGTCCGCGTTGCTCGGCCACACGGACCCTTCGACCACAGCGATCTACATCCGACCGGAGGCGCGGCGGGCGGCGAAGGACCCCCGCGCGCGGCTCGGCGGCACCTTCGCGGTACCGTCAGCTGCGGGACGCCATCCGACGACAAACTAACGTGCGGCCGACGCATGTCTGCCCTCGTGGCGCGAGATCCGGCACTCGCGATACGCTTGGCTATGGGCATGGGGACCTCGGCCGTGGACACGCCGCACACATCCAGCTTCGACTTCCTCGCCCCATACGGGCCGCTCTACCTGCGGCTCGCCACAGTGGCAGAGAGGGCGCTCGCGGTCGACCCGAGTTTGACGCTGGTCTCGTTGCGGCAGCTCGCCGAGGCTTTCGCCAAGTACGCCGCCGCACGCGCAGGGTTCCTGGGCGCTCGCCGCGACACGCCGTCGACCCAGGTCGACCTCCTGCGCGCGCTGGAGCAGCGAAACATCGTTCGCGACAAGATCGCCGAGTGCTTCCACATGCTTCGGCGCCTCGGCAACAGCGCGGTCCACGACTTCGTCGGCTCTCGACAGGAGGCGCTCGACGCCCTCGCGATCGCGTACCGACTGGCGTGCTGGTTCCACAAGACGTTCGGTGACGCGCATGCCCGCGGCGCGTGGAAGCCGCCGAGCTACGTGGCACCGACAGATCCGGCTGCGAGCCTGCGCAGTTTGCAGGAAGAGGCAGGCCGCGCCCGCGCGGAGGCCGAGAGCTTTCGCGCCGATGCCGATCGCGCGCGTACCCTGCTCGAGGCGGAGACCGCTCGTCGTACCGAGGAAGCAGCGATGCGCCAGGCCGCAGAGGCCGAGCGCGGAGAGTGGGAGAGCCTTGCCGTCTCGTTCCAGCAGGACCTTCAGAAGGCTGCGACCGAGCAGGCCAAGCTCGTCGAAGCCGTCGCCGTAAACGCCGCAGAGGCGCCGGCCGAGCAGGAGCAGCTCGTCGTCGCCCAAGCCGCCGCCGCGACTCAGGCGACCGATCTCGACGAGCGCGAGACCCGTGTCCTCATCGACGCGCAGCTCCGCGGCGCTGGATGGGAGGTCAACAGCCAGACCTTGCGCTGGTTGAGCGGTGCACGGCCAGAAAAGGGGAAGAATCGAGCGATCGCCGAGGTGCCGACCTGGACCAAGGACGACGGCAACGGCTTCGCCGACTACGTCCTGTTCGTCGGCCTCGAGCCGTACGCCGTGGTCGAGGCAAAGCGGAAGGCTAAGAAGATTCCGTCGTCCCTCGAGCAATCGAAACGATACGCCCGCGGGCTTGATGCCGTGGTCCCATTGCCCCACGCCACTCGGGTCGCAGAAGGCGCGACGCCATGGGGATGGGCCACGACGCTGGCAGCGCCTCCGACCGCAGCGCGCTACCAGGTCCCGTTCCTGTACGCGACCAATGGCCGCCCGTACCTGCGTCAGCTCGAGACCGAAAGCGGCGTCTGGTTCCTCGACGTCCGCCACCCGACGAACCACCCGCGAGCGCTGACGGGCTGGCACACGCCGGAGGTGCTGGTCTCGATGCTCGCCCACGATGCCGACGCCGCGCAGGCCCGGCTCGCTGCTGAGCCACCTGACGCGGTGCAGGAGGCGCTCGGGCTGCGCGGTTACCAGGTCCGTGCCATCCAAGCGGTCGAGGAGGCGCTCGGTCGAGACCAGCGACATCTACTGGTCGCGATGGCCACCGGCACTGGCAAGACGCGAACGACCATTGGCCTCATCCACCGCCTGCTCAAGAGCCAGCGCTTCCGCCGGGTGCTGTTCCTCGTGGACCGCGGCGCGCTCGGGGTCCAGGCGCAGAACGCGTTTGAGGAGGTCCGTCTCGAGAACCTTCAGACGTTCGCGCAGAACTATGACGTCAAGGGGCTCGAGGACGTCGCGCCGGCCAAGGAGACCAAGGTCCACGTCGCCACGGTGCAGGGCATGGTGAAGCGCATCCTCTGGTCGTCGCCGGACGATCCGCCGGTACCGATCGATCGCTACGACTGCATCATCGTCGATGAGAGCCACCGCGGCTACACGCTCGATCGCGAGATGACCGAGGGCGAGCAGGAGCTGCGCGGCTTCGAGGACTACATCTCAACGTACCGCCGCGTTCTCGACCACTTCGATGCGGTGAAGATCGGCCTCACAGCCACGCCTGCCCAGCACACACGCGAGATCTTCGGAGCGCCGGTATTCGTCTACAGCTACCCCGAGGCGGTCGCCGACGGCTTCTTGGTCGACCACGAGCCGCCGGTACGCATCGTCACCCACCTCGCGCAGCACGGCATCAAGTTCGACAAGGGCGCCGAGATCCAGACCTTACTTCGCGGCGGGGAGGTCCAGCTGTCGCTCCTGCCCGACGAGATGGAGTTCGAGATCTCGAGCTTCAACCGGGCGGTGATCACCGATGGCTTCAACCGCGCGGTCGCCGGCGAGCTGGCGCAGCATCTCGACCCCACCGGAGACACGAAGACCATCATCTTCTGCGTCGACGACGACCACGCCGAACGGCTGGTGCCGATCCTGAAAGCTGCGCTCGAGGCAGCGTGGGGACCGATCGACGACGACGTGGTCAAGAAGATCACCGGCGCCACAGACCGACCGCTTGACGCGATCCGCCGCTTCAAGAACGAAGCGCAGCCGAAGATCGCGATCACCGTCGACCTGCTCTCCACCGGCGTCGACGTCCCGCAGGTATCGAATATCGTGTTTCTGCGTCGCATCCGCAGTCGCATCCTTTACGAGCAGATGCTCGGCCGTGCGACACGCCTGTGTCCGGAGATCGGCAAGGAGGTCTTCCGCATCTACGACGCGGTTGGCTTGTACGACGTCCTCTCCGAGGTGTCGGACATGAAGCCGCTGGTGAAGGATGTCACCCGCACCACGAAGGAGCTGATCACGGAGCTGCTCGATCCGAGGTCGAACAAAGCAGCTGGACACGAGCCCGGGCGCACACATGCCGACGAGGTACTCCGGGAGGTGGTCGAGCGCCTGCGCCGCGTCATGCGGCGGGTCGGCAAACAGCGTCGGTCCGACGAGCTCCAGGGCACGATCGACTCTCTCGAGGCGCTTTTGGGCTGCCCTCTGTCCAAGGTGCCCGACGCGCTTCACGAAACCGGCACCGCCGGAACGATCAAGCTTCTGACCGACAAGCCCGAATTGGCCCTCCTGCTTGACCGCCTCGCCTCAACGGCCGGGCCCGGCAAGTCTGCCGTGATCGCACCGCACGCCGACGCTGTGATCGCCGTCGAGCACGGCTACGGCGAGGGCAACACCCGCCCCGAGGACTACCTCTCCGCGTTCCAGAATTTCGTCGAGCAGAACCGGAACCAGATCGCTGCGCTGGCTGTGGTGTGCAGCCGCCCGCGCGATCTGACCCGAGCGCAGCTTCGCGAGCTAAAGCTCAAGCTCGACGCCGCCGGCTACTCCGAGGCCAAGCTGCGCACCGCCTACCGGGACTGGAAAAATCAGGACATCGCCGCGACCATCATCGGTTTCATTCGCCAGCGAGCGATCGGAGCGCCGCTGGTCTCGTACAGCGAGCGCGTCGATCGCGCCGTCTCGAAGGTGCTGTCGTCGGGCACTTGGACCGCGCCGCAGAAGAAGTGGCTCGAGCGCATTGCCGAGCAGCTCAAGAAGGAAGTAATCGTCGATGAGGACGCGTTCTCGAAGGGCGCGTTCGTGAACGTCGGTGGCTGGAAAGGCGTCGACAAGGCGCTCGGCGGGCGGCTCAAGCAGATCATGGATGACCTCGGCAACGAGGTCTGGAACGACGAAAAGGTAGCCTGACCGTGACGCAGACATCGGACATAGTCGCCAAGCTCTGGAACCTCTGCCACATCCTTCGCGACGGCGGCATCTCGTACCACCAGTACGTCACCGAGCTGACGCTACTGTTGTTTCTCAAGATGGCCAAAGAGACCGAAAAGGAGGCCCGCATCCCCAAGGGCTGCCGCTGGGATGACCTCCTCGCGTTGCCGCCAGGCGGCGACCAACTCGACGCGTACAAGGAGATCCTGCTTAAGCTCGGCCGCGCGCAGGACCCGCTGGTCAAGGCCATCTACGCCGGCGCGCAGACGTCGATGCGCGAGGCCCGGCACCTCGACCGCCTTGTCCATGATATCGACGCGCTCGACTGGTTCTCGGCCAAATCCGACGGTCTCGGCGACATGTACGAGGGCCTGCTCGAGAGGAATGCCAGCGAGACAAAGAGCGGCGCCGGGCAGTACTTCACGCCGCGTCCCCTTATCGACGCCATGGTGGAAGTAATGAAGCCGCAACCGGGCGAGGTCATTCAGGACCCGGCCGCCGGAACCGCAGGGTTCCTCATCGCCGCCGACGCGTACATCAAGAAGCATAGCGACCAGCTGTTCGACCTGAGCGAGAAGGCCGCCGAGTTCCAGCGCAATCAAGCCTATGTTGGTCTCGAGCTGGTTCCCGAGACCCGCCGCTTGGCGCTGATGAACTGCATGCTCCACGACATCGGCGGGACCGGCGGTGGCGCGGTCCAACTCGGCGACACGCTGACTAGTGATGGGGCCAAATTACCGAAGGCCCACCTCATCCTCTCCAACCCGCCGTTCGGCACCAAGAAGGGCGCGGGAGGCGGTTCGCGCGACGACCTCACGTTTCCGACGAGCAACAAGCAGCTGATGTTCCTGCAGCACATCTACCGAGCGCTGGTTCCCGGCGGTCGCGCCGCAGTGGTACTGCCCGACAACGTTCTGTTCGAAGAGGGTCGCGGCCGAGAGATCCGCGCCGACCTTATGGACAAGTGCGACTTGCACACGATCTTGCGACTGCCGACCGGCATCTTCTACGCGCAAGGAGTGAAGACCAACGTGCTCTTCCTCACCCGCGGTGCGACCGAGAAGGGCAACACCAAGAAGGTGTGGGTCTATGACCTGCGCACCAACGCTCCGGCATTTGGCAAGCGCACGCCGTTCACCCGAGAGTACCTCCAACCCTTCATCGCGGCGTTCGGTGCCGATCCCAGAGGCAAGAGCAAGCGTAAGGACGAGGGCGAGATTGGGCGATTTCGCTGTTTCTCGCGCGAGGACATCGCCAAGCGCCACGATAATCTCGACCTTGCGTGGCTTAAAGACGATGATGCCCACGACGAGGACGCGCTCGGCGAGCCCGATGAGATCGCGGCGGAGATTCGCGTGGAACTCGGTGCCGCGATGGAGGACCTGGTCGCGCTAGAAGAGTTGCTTCGGTCGGGCGAAACGGCAGCGGTTGTATGACGACTCTTCCCCGCGGATGGGCGCAGACTACGCTCGCCGAGTTGCTTGATCGGCTGCAATACGGCTACACGGCGTCAGCGAGTTCAGAGACGCCTGGACCGCGCCTTCTCCGAATCACCGACCTGCAGGAGGACGGTGTCGACTGGACGAAAGTTCCGGGCTGTCAGATCCTTGGCGCGGAACTCGAAAAGTACAGGTTGCGGGACGGCGACTTCGTCTTCGCACGGTCGGGATCGATCGAGAAGGCCTGGCGGGTTAAGCAGGTCCCGACGGCGGTCTTTGCATCGTACTTAATCCGCGGTACCCCCCTGGAACCCGCCACCGCCCCATGGTTGGAGGCATTTGTCAGGTCGACATCGTACTTGCTTCAGATCGGTGCAGCTGGAGCCGGAATCGGCATGCAGAACGTCAACGCGAAGAAGCTCGGACTAGTAACGCTGCCGCTGCCGCCACTCAACGAACAGCACCGCATCGTCGCGAAGCTCAACGCCATCTTCGAGCAGGCCCGTGCGGCGACGGCCCGCCTCGAGCGCCTGCCCGTGCTGCTCGAGAAGCTCAAGCGTTCCGTCCTCGCGGCCGCTTTCCGCGGCGACCTCACCAAGGACTGGCGCGCGGCCCACCCCGACGTCGAGCCCGCAAGCGCACTCCTCGACCGCATCCGCAAGGATCGCCGCCGTCGTTGGGAATCCGACCTCCGCGGCAAGGGCAAGGACCCAACGAAGGTGAGGTACGAGGATCCGGAACCAGTCAATACCGACGGCCTTCCAGGCCTTCCTGATGGTTGGGGGTGGGCAACGATCGGGCAGCTTTGCGATGTCGGCACCGGTGCCACGCCGAAGCGGGGCGAGCCCAGATTCTGGTCCGATGGCAACATCCCGTGGGTCACCAGCGGTGCCACGAACGCCGAGTTCATCGACCGCGCGGCGGAGTTCGTGACCCAGTGTGCGCTCGACGAGACGAACCTGACGTTGTTTCCGTCAGGAACCCTATTGGTCGCGATGTACGGAGAAGGTCAAACCAGAGGACGCTGCGCGGAACTGCGATTCCCCGCCACTACGAACCAAGCAGTTGCGGCCCTAGTCACCAGCTACCTCCCCGACTCACTGAAGGACGTTATCAAGTTCGTGTTGTGGGATCGGTACGAGGCCTTGCGGATGGCGGCGTCGGGCGGGGTTCAGCCGAACCTCAACCTGAGCATTGTGCGCAACATCGTCGTCCCGGTTCCACCACTACTTGAGCAAGCGGCACTGGTCGACCGCGTACGCGAAGCCACCACGGAGATCCAATCCCTTGCCTCTCGCGTCGAAAAAATTGCCCTACGAGTCAGAGACATGGAGCAAGCCGCCCTCACAAAGGCTCTCCGCGGCGAACTAGTCTCACAAGATCCGACCGACGAGCCCGCATCGCTCCTCCTCGACCACATCCGCGCCGCTCGCGCGGCCAAGCCCGACCAGCCCCGGCGAGGCCGAGACGACGCGGCAGTGCTCGAAACGAGCAACGTGATCGCGAGCAAGGGCCGCTCTACTAACGGCAACCACGACGACTCGCTCGACCTCGTGGTCGCCACGTTCCAGGCCGACCGGCGTCTGACCGCGACCGCGATCACCGAGGCCACCGGCCTAGACGCCTCAGCGGTCAAGAAGGCGCTCAAGGTTCTCGTCGACGCCGGCCAGGTACGGAGCGATGGCAGTGCGCAAGGCAAGATGTATGAGTGGACGGCTTGACGGTCATCGTGCCGAGCGGAAACCGTAGTCGACTCGTTCGAGCACGTCCGCGCGGCCATCCTCCAACACCGAGCGCGGCTCATTGGCACCACCGTGGCATCACCGGCCCATGAGCACGGGCCGCGCGGCAGATTCCCCAATAATTCCGGTGATCCCAGCAGGTCTCGAACCTGCGACCTACGCTTTAGGAAGGGGTAAAGCCAGAGGAATCTCAAGCAGATCGGAGCGAATCCTCGCGACAAAGCGAGAGCCAAGCGAGCGCTCCGACGCGGACTCTGGCGAACTCTCGGGGCGGCGGCGATCGGCTCGCCACCGATTTCATGGATGCGATTTTGTGCGAGCTGCTGAACGCCCAGGCCGTGTAGCTCGCCACCAGGGACCCGGCGTCGCTCCGGCGCAAGTTGATCGAGATGCTCGCGGCGCTCGGGTAGCGGTTTGCGGAGGCGACGCCAAGGCTCATGGCGACCCGTCGACTTCACAACATGGCTACCAGATCGAGCGAAGGTCGAGCACGAGCCCGGGCAACTCGGGATCGCCGCGTAGCTCGATAGGCTGGTGGACGATCTCGATCGAGCAATGAGAACGATAGACGTAGACGCGCCGGTCCTCGGGATCAACGAGCCATCCGAGTCGGGCCCCGCACGCGATGTACTCGTCGAGTTTAGCGCGCTGCTCGGCGAGGTTGTCACTCGGCGATCGAAGCTCAAGCACGAAGTCGGGACACAGGGGCGGGAACTTGCGACGTTGCATCTCGCTCAAAGCGTTCCACCGCGACCTCGTCACCCACGCGAGATCCGGAGCTCGCTCGGCGCCGTTCGGCAGCAGGAACCCCCGTCGACGAGTCGAACCCGAGCCCCGTGCCGTCGCGCTTCACCCACGCCGCGAACTGGCCGATCAGGTCGAAGTTGCGGCGACCGGTCTCTCCTCCTGTAGGCGACCTGATGAGCAACTCTCCATCGGCGGTGCGTTCGATCCGGAGGTCGCGGTTGGCCGCACAGAACTCGAACAGCTCGTCATGCCCGAGCGGTCTGGCCAGCCGGAGGCGCATCGGCAGATCGCGCCAGCGCGCGACCAGCGTCATGCGGAGATCATCCTCGACGAGTGCCGGCGCGACCATCGAGGACACGATAGCACGCGCACTGCGCGAAGCGGTGCCCGCCGTAGGCTGTCCCCGAGCACGCTCAAGCGGCTCGCCGCGGCGCCGCACTGGATCCAGCGCACGCTCGGCTCGCAGGCTCGCAGGCAACCGCCTGGCTCATTCTCGCGCTCGGCGCGCTCGTCGTGCGCAGGCGGCGCTAGATCCGATCCGAAGCGGCGGGTGCTATGACTGCGCATGCCCGCCGAGGGAATCCACCTGACCGCGCTGCGCGAGGCGATGGCCGCGCCGGGGCTCGATGCGCCGGTGCGCCGGCTCCTCGTGCGCCGCGACGACGCCGCGCGGTTCGGCGCGATCCTGCCGGACCTGCCGTACTTCCATCGTTACGCCGTCGAGGTCGTCCGCTACGTGACGGGCTTGCCGGCGCGGCCATCGCCGTGGGGCGCGGCCATCCACGACGGCGGCGCGGTAGCGCTGCTCGATCGCCTGCTCGCGATCGCGCGGCGCGAGCGCGACGACGTGCTCGGTGCGATCGCGCTCGGCCTGGCCTCGCACTGCGCGATGGATCGCGCGCTGCACCCGCTGATCAACGCGCTCGCGCGGCAGCACCGCGGCGGCAAGAACCACGATGCCTCGCACCGCGAGGTCGAGAAGTTCCAGTCGATCTGCTTCCACGAGCAGTACCTCGGGCGCGACACGATGGGCACGCCCGGCATCGCGGCGTACCTGACGATCCACCTCGCGGGGCAACTCGACGATCGGCTGAACCGCCTCCTGCGCGAGGCGTGGGCCGGCGCGCTCGGCGGCGCGCCCGGGGCCCACGAGCTGGTGGGACTCGCGCGGGGCTATCGTCACCACGCGTGGCTGCTCGGCACGCCGCTCGGCAAGCGGGTCGCGCCGCCCGCGGCGAAGGACGAGGCGCGCCCGCGGTACCTGCACGGTGCGTGGGGCGCGTTCGATGCGCACCTCGCCACCGCGATCGCCGAATCGATCTCGATCGTGAACGCCGCTGGCGCCGTGCTGGAGGCCGCCGATCGGGATGCCTCCGCGGCGCGCTCCTCGCTCGTTGCGTTGCTGCCCGCCGGCACGATCGATCCGCAGGGCGATGCGCTCGATCTCGCGCGGCCCATCGCGATCTCGCTCCGCGCGGCCTGAGTACGGCGGCGAGCTCCGAAGCTCCCGCGCCGTGGGCTCCGAAGCTCCCGCGCCGTGGGCTCCGAATCTCCCGTGCGCGAGTGACTCGCGACAGGTGGGACGGCTGCGACAGCGCGCGATCCGCGCGGCATTCTGCTCCTCGCTCCACGCGCGCGCGCGATACTCCGCGTCCATGCGGTGCCTGCGAGCCCTCTCCCTCTTCTCGCTGTTCCTCGTCGTCTCACTCTTCGCCTCCGCGCCGGCGGCGGCCGAGACCCTCGATCAGATCCTCGCGCGCAACCTCGCCGCGCGCGGCGGCGAGGCCAGGCTGCGCGGCGTCAAGTCGCTGCGGCTCACCGGCCGCGCCACGTTCGGCGGCGGCGACTTCAGCGTCGAGGCCGCGTGGGGCCTCGCCCAGAAGCGGCCCGGCATGCTGCGCATGGAGATGACGCTCCAGGGCCTCACGCAGGTCACCGCGTACGACGGCCGCGAGGGCTGGAGCATGTCGCCGTTCGGCGGGCGGCGCGATCCGGAGCGTTCCTCGGCCGACGACGCGCGCGCGCTCGCGCAGCAGGCCGACCTCGATGGCCCGCTCGTCGACTGGCGCGCCAAGGGGCACCGCCTCGAGTACCTCGGCACCGAGGACGTCGACGGCACGCCGGCCTACAAGCTGCGCGTCACGCGCAAGGACGGGGACGTCCAGTACGTCTACATCGATCCGGACTCCGCGCTCGAGATCCGCGTCACCACGGTGCACAAGATCCGCGGCACCGAGTCGATCTCCGAGACCGACTTCGGCAGCTACCAGCAGGTCGGCGGCATCTGGTTCCCGTTCTCCGTCGAGAACGGCGGCAAGGGCGGGCCGAAGGGCTTCCGCATCGCCGTCGAGCGCGTCGAGCTCGACCCGGTGATCGACGACGCGATCTTCCGCTTCCCGGCGCCGGGCACCGCGATCGTCCGCTCGATCACGGCCGGCCCGCCCGACGCGACGCCGCCCTCCGTCACGCCGGCCACGCGGCCCGGCCCGGCGATCGTCGACGGCGGCACGATCTCCGGCATCGGCGCGCGCAACATCGGCTCCGCTGCGATGAGCGGCCGCGTCGCGGCGGTCGCCGCGGTCGGCGAGGGCGGCAAGACGATCCTCTACGTCGGCGCGGCCTCGGGCGGCGTGTGGCGATCGAGCGACGGCGGCACCACGTTCAAGCCGGTGTTCGACAAGCAACCGGTGCAGTCGATCGGCGCGATCGCGATCGATCCGTCGAACCCGAAGACGATCTGGGTCGGCACCGGCGAGTCCTGGACGCGCAACTCGGTGTCGATCGGCGACGGTATCTACCGCTCCACCGACGAGGGCGAGACGTGGACGAACATGGGGCTCCCGGCCTCCGAGCGGATCACGCGCATCATCGTGCACCCGAAGAACGGCAACATCGTGTACGCGTGCGTGCCCGGCAAGCTGTGGAGCGACTCGACCGACCGCGGGCTCTACAAGACCACCGACGGCGGCAAGACCTGGGCGCTCGTGCTGCGCGGCGGCAACGCGTCCACCGGCTGCTCGAGCCTC
>Ga0207856_1000236_pt1 | contig 11594 bp, 10 predicted proteins | sample LuqExpMetageno21_FD_187779 | JGI IMG/M metagenome (GOLD analysis project Ga0207856, IMG submission 187779) | Tropical forest soil microbial communities from Luquillo Experimental Forest, Puerto Rico - Sample 21 (SPAdes) | ecosystem: Environmental > Terrestrial > Soil > Tropical forest ... | reverse complement strand
GCCGTGGCCGCGGAAGTCCGCGACGAAGACGTCGAGGCCCGCGGCGGCGGCGGCGCCCGCGAACGAGCTCTCGCGCCGCGCGCCGAAGTAGCGGCCGTCGGTCATCATCGCGTGCAGGCAGACCAGCGCGCCGCGCCGCTGGACCCGGGGCCGGACGCGGTCGAGCCGCAGCGTCACCCCGTCGGCGGTCTGCACCGCGAGCTCGTCATGCGCGTCCATGCACTCAGAAATAGTACCGCACGCCGGCGCCCGCGTTGAGCGCGAGGCCGAACCCCTCGCCGCTCTGGAACCCGTACTCGAACACGCCCGACACCTCGACGAACGCGTCGAGCGGGTTATCCTTGAAGTCGAACAGGAGGCCGCCGACCGCGCGCAACCCGAGCGCGAAGAAGCTGTTGTTCCGCCCGTCGGAGTACTGGATCACCCGGACGCCGGGCCCGACGTAGGTCGCGAGCACGAACGTCTCGCGCGTCTGCAGCACGTACGGATGGAACGCGTAGTCGGCGTGGACCTGGAAGCCGCCGCCGATGAACGCCGCGCCCACCGCGGCCTGGATCGCCTGATCGTCCTTGAGGTACAGCCGGCCGCAGATGCCCGTGGGCTCGCCGATGACGATCCCCACACCGATCGTCCCCTTGTCCCCCCCACGTCCGGTACCGGCGCCGTCCTCGGCGCGCGCGGACGTCACGGACGTCGTCGAGAGCAGGGCCACGAGCCAGATCCAGCGGCGCATGCCGCGACGCTACCCGGGAGGGATGCTGCATGCAAATCCGCGGAGGGGATGCGATCTCCTCTGACCGCTCGCTCCGACGAAGCCCCCGCACGCCGGCCGCGTGGGATCGCCACATCGGCCCGGTGAGGCAACCGCGGCGTGGCCTTGCAGGACGCAGTACACTCGACCCATGCAGGCTCTCAAGGCGCAAGTGAAGAACGGGCGCATCATGCTCGATGAGCCCACGAACTTGCCCGACGGCGCCGAGATCGAAGTCATCGTGATCGATGACGAGCTCAGCGCCGAGGAACGAGCGGAGTTGCACGCCTCGCTCGACCGTGCACTGGACGACTCCGAGGCCGGGCGCGGCGTGGATGCGGCGGAGTATCTCAGGCAGTATCGAGCCCGCCGTGAAGATCGTCCTGCTCGATGAGGCCCGGCGGCGGTTCGAAGCGGAGGACGAGTGGTGGCGCGAGCATCGCGACGCCGAGGAGCTCTTCGTCGAGGAGTTCGAGCGGACCCTCGAGCAACTGAGCTCCATGCCGGGGATCGGGCAGCGCTATCGCTATATGCGAGGCAAGATGATCCAGCGCGTGCTCATGAAGAAGACCGGATGCCACGTGTACTACTTCCACGACCGCGAGCACGATCTCATCGAGGTCCACACGATCTGGGGTTCTCGTCGAGAACGTGGCCCGAAGCTGTAGCGATGCGCCGGCCGGGCGCCGGCCGGGCCCGGCTCAAGATGCGTCCCAAAATGGGACGCATCTTGTCGATCGGCTTGCCGGCGCAGACGCCGGCTGCGCCTGTCCGGAGGAGATCGCCGGCTCGCGGACTCGCCGGCTCAGCCGCGCAAGAGGCGCGCGAGCTTGTTGCGGCTGATGTCGAGCGCCCGCGCGGCGGCGGACTGGTTGTTGCCCTCGCGCTCGAGGATCGCCCGCGCGTAGCGGCGCTCCGCCTCCTCGAGCGGCAGGTCGGCCGGTAGCGAGATCATCTCCTCCGCGGCGCCCGCGCCCGCCGCCGGCACCGCGATCGCCGCGCTGCTGCCGCCTCCGCCGCTTCCTCCCGCGACCGCGGCCATCCCGACGATCGAGTCGCTCGCCGCCGCGATCACGCCGGTGGTCCGCCGCGGCTCGAGGCCGAGGTCGCGCACCGTGATCGTGCTGCCCTGGCAGAGCACGACCGCTCGCTCGATCGTGTTCTCGAGCTCGCGCACGTTGCCCGGCCATGGGTACGCCGCGAGCGCGGGCTTCGCGGCCTCCGCCAGCCGCAGTGGGCCCTTGCGATATCGGCGCGCCAGCTGATCGATGAAGTGCGACGCCAGATCGACTACGTCGTCGGCGCCGCGCGCGCGCAGCGTCGGGATCTCGATCTCGATCACCCGCAGCCGGAAGTACAGATCGCTGCGGAACTGGCCGGCCGCCGACATCGCCGCCAGATCCCGGTTCGTCGCCGCGACCAGCCGGACGTCCGCCGCCAGCGTCTCGCGCCCGCCGACGCGCTCGAACTTGCGCTCCTGCACGAACCGCAGGAGCTTCCCCTGGAGCGGCAGCGGCAGCTCGCCGATCTCGTCGAGGAACAGCGTCCCGCGGTCCGCGGCCTCGACCTTGCCGATCACGCGGCTGTCGGCGCCGGTGTAGGCGCCGCGCTCGTGGCCGAATAGCTCGCTCTCGACGAGCGCCGCCGGCAGCGTCGTGCAATCGACGTGGACGAACGGCGCCTCCCGCCGCCCGCTGTTGACGTGGATCGCGCGTGCGAGCAGCCCCTTGCCGGTGCCGGTCTCGCCGTGGAGCAGCACCGTCGCATCGGTCTGCGCCGCGCGCCCGATCATGTCGTACACGGCGCCCATCGCCGGCGATCGCCCGATCACGTGGTTGAACCGGCCGCGCAGCGTCAGGCCGCGCTGCGCGTCGTCGCCGCGCAGCGTGGTGTAATCGAGCGCGCGTCCGATCTGCTCGGCGAGCACGCGCACGAAGTCCTCGTCGCGCGCCGTGAACGCGCCCTCGCGCTTGTTGAGCACCTGCAAGACGCCGCGGATCTGCTCGCGCCGGACGATCGGCGCCGTCAGCATCGACGTCGTGCGGTAGCCGATCCGCTGCGCGATGTCCTCGCCGCCCCACCGCGGATCGGCCCCCGAGTCGCGGAGGTTCACCAGCTCGCCCGTCGCCACGACGTACCCGACGACGCCGTGCCCCGGCGGCACGCGCAGCTCGGGCAGCTCCGGCAGCGTCGCTACGCGCGACCGGATCTCGCCGGTCGCGCCGTCGATCAGCCACAGCGTCGCCCGATCGGCGCCGAGCGCGCGCGCGACCCGGTCGGCGAACGTCGCGAGCAGGTCGTCGAGCTCGACCTCGCCCGCGACCATCGCGCCCAGATCCGCCAGGAGCTCGAACCGCTGCTCGTGCTCGCTCATCCGCGCCCCCAGCATCGCACGGCCGGCGGCGACCGGCCCCGGATGTGACGTCGCGAGCGTCATCCCGCGGGATTCCCTCGGGCCAGGGTCGCTCGTCCCTCCGGGATTCCCTTGGACCAGGGTCGCTCGTCCTCGCTCCGCTGCGGGCAAGAGGGATCCATCGTCCTCGGTCGTCCTCGCTTCGCTGCGGGCGAGCGCCGATCCTTTGCCCTCGGTCATGCAGCCGCCGTCGCCGTCTCCATTCCGCGCGCCGCGCCCGCTGCCGCCAGCGCCTCGCTCGCCGCGCGCTCCGCGTCGCGCGCGCGCAGCACCATCCCCTCGCGCGCGGCCACCGTCCCCGGCAGCTCTGCGCGCGCGGCGGCCTCGATCGCCGCGAGCTGCGTGTCGGTGCGTCCCGGATCGTGGTGGAACAGCACGAGCTGCGGCACGCCCGCGGCGCGCGCGAGCTCCGCGCCGGCCTGCCACGTCGAGTGGCCCCAGCCGACCTTCGCCGGGTACTCCTCCGGCGTGTACTGCGCGTCGTAGATCAGGATGTCGGCGCCGGCCGCCAGCTTCTTGAGCGTCGGATCGACGCACGCGAAGTGCTCGGTGTCCGTCGCGTAGACGATCGACTGCCCCTCGTGCTCGAGCCGGAAGCCGTACACCGGATCCGGGTGGTTGAGCCGCGCCATCGTGATCGTGAGATCGCCGATCGTGAACCGCTCGTTCGCGCGCAGCTCGCGCGCCGACACCTGGCCGCCGAGGTCCGCGAAGTCCACCGGGAAGAACGGCGCGCGGAACATCCCGCGGATCGCCTCCTCGAGTGGCAGCACGCCGTTCGGCCCGCTCGCGATCTCGACGCGGTGGCCCGGCACGTACACCGGCGTGAAGAACGGCAGCCCGCACACGTGATCCCAGTGCAGGTGCGACAGCAAGATCGTCGAGTGCCGGGGGCCCCCGGCCATCCGCTCGTTGCCGAGCGCGCGCAGGCCGGTGCCGGCGTCGAGGATGATGCGCGTGTCGCCGGCACAGACCTCGAGGCACGCCGTGTTCCCGCCGGCCGACAGCTCCGCCCCCGGCGTCGCGATCGAGCCGCGCACTCCCAGAAACCGGACCGCAAGATCGTGTGACATCGGTGACCTCCTCAGCAGTTCGGACGGAGGTAAAGCACCCGCGATGCCAGCCCGGATCCGCAGCCTCCCGGCCACTTACAGCCCGCCGGCCCGCGCGCGCGCTTCATCTCGATGCGTCGCGTGCTCCAGAACGGAGCAGCGCTGCCACGAGCGGCGGCATCATCCTCCCGAGATCCCGTCGGGATCATGAGCGAGCGCGGCGCACGGGTATGATCGGGCGGCATGCAGTCCCGCGCGACGGTCGCCAACCAGTTCGTGCACGCGGTCCTCGCCGTCTCCACCCTGCTCGGCGCCCAGGGCGACCGCATCGCGGCGGCGGCCGGCATCCCAGCCGCCGCGCTCGCCGACCGCGACGGCCGCCTCCCGGTCCACCTCCTGATCGCCGCGTTCGACGAGATCGAGCGCGCGACCGGCGACGTCACGTTCGGGCTGCACTGCGCCGAGATCATGCGCCGCAGCACCGGCAACGTGCTCGCCCTCGCGATCACCAGCAGCGCCACGTTCGGCGAGGCCTTGCTCCGCCTGGCGCGCTACATGCGGATCATCCACGACGGCGCCGCGCTCGATCTGATCGTGGCCGGCGCGGCGCTGCGGGTGCGGTACCGGGTCGCGCACGCGGACGGGCCGCACCGGGTCGCCGCGCAGCTCACCCTGGCGCAGCTCTGCCTGCTCGGCCGCGAGCGCGTCGGGGCGCAGTTCCGCGCCGACGGCGTGTTCTTCCGCCACGTCGCGTCGCCGGCCACCGGCGAGTACGAGCGCCTGCTCCAGGCCCCGATCGCGTTCGAGCAGCCGCACGACGAGCTGCTACTCCGCGCGTCGCTGCTCGCCGAGCCGCTGCGGCAGGCGGACCCGGCGCTGTGCCGGCACCTCGATCGCTACCTCGACCGCATGCTCGCGAGTGCGCCCGGCGATCCGGATCTGCTGGCCCGCGTCCGCCGGGCCATCGGCGAGGACCTGCGCGACGGCCTGCCGGATATCGCTGCAGTCGCCCGCCGGCTGCGCACGAGCGCGCGCTCGCTCCAGCGCCAGCTGCTCGCCGCGGGGACCACGTTCCAGAAGCAGCTCGACTCCGTCCGGCACGAGCTCGCGCTCGGCTACCTCGAGGAGGGCCTCGCGCTCGCCGAGATCGCGTTCCTGCTCGGCTACACCGATCCGAGCAACTTCCACCGCGCGTTCAAGCGCTGGACCGGCATGACCCCCGCCGAGGCACGGCAGCGCGCGGGCTGCGGCGCCGACGTGGCGTGACCGAACCTGAATGCCTGGCGCGATCTGACAATCGACGCGGCGCCGGCGGCCACTGTCGAGGATCGCGCGCGTCGCTATGGTGGTCTTCGTACTCCGGGATGGAGGAGGAACACCATGAGCACCGCTACTGCACCGTCTTCCACTACTAGCAGCCTCGCGATCTCCTCGGGGATCCCCGCGATCGATCAGTGCCTCCAGGCGCTGCTCGGCGGCGGCGTCTCGTTCACCCTGTTCTCGTGCCCGTTCTCGACGCGGCTGGCGTTCACGGGCAGCGTCGCCGTCGAGGTCGCGCCGTCGGGCGCGAGCGCCACGTTCGCGGGACGCGCCACCCTCGGCGCCCCGTTCGATCTGACGGCGGACGTCGTCGTCACCGCCGACAGCTCCGGCGCCTGGATGGTCGAGCTCACCGTGCCCGACGTGCAGCGGGTGGCCGACCGCGCGATGGACCAGGTGCGCGACGCCACCGCGAAGTCGCTGTACCGCCAGACCGTGAAGCCCTACCTGGGCTTCTACCGCGATGCCGCGGTCGCGATCGCCAGCGAGGACACGGAGGACCCGTCCGGCCGCACGGTCCTCGGCGGCATCAACTTCTACGCGACGTTCTCGCCGTTCGCGGTCGCGCCGCTCGACGCGCTCGCGACGACGTTCTCGCACGTGCCGCTGAAGACGCTGACGACCACCGTGCACCTCGCGTGCAAGAAGAGCGTCACCGGGTTCGCGTTCCTGATCGCCGGCGAGATCGACTGCAACATCCCGTTCGGGACGCCGGCCCTCGCGCTGACGCAGCTCGCGCTCTCGATCGATCAGTCGACCGCGGACCTCACCGCCGGCATCTCGTGCCGCTTCACGCTGCGCCTCGACAAGGAGGTGCTCCTCCTGCGCGGCGGCGCCACGGTGGACGCGCGGGGCGAAGCGCGGCTGTCGCTGGCGCTCGATGCGGCCGACGGCGGCTGGCAGAGCCCGTTCGGGATCCGCGGCGTCACGATCGCCGGCCTCGGCATCGACGTCGGCGCCGGCCCGAGCTTCCCGTGGGTCATCATCGGCGCCCGCGGCCGCGCGCTGCTCGGCGACGGCAAGCGGCCGCTCGCGGACGCCGAGCTCGGCCTCCTCCTCGACGCCGCGAGCCCCGAGCGGTGCGTGGTGTCGATCCACAGCCGCGAGGAGATCGCGCTGCGCGACCTCGCCCGCGCCCTGTCGCCGGCGGTGGCGCGGCTGCCGCTCCCCGATCTGGCGCTGTCGGAGCTCGCGCTCGATCTGTCGCCGCAGGGCGGCACCATCGCCGGCCAGACATACGCGGCCGGCCTGTCCGCCCGCGGCGCGATCCGGCTCGGCGGCTTCCGCGCATCGGCCGGCGGCCAGATCGACTACGCCGGCGGCTTCTCGCTGCAGGGCGCGATGGATCCGGTCGACGTCGTGGCCGGCGGCGTCCGCGTGCTGCAGATCGCCGGCGCGCACCCCGGCGAAGGCGCGGCGATCGCCATCGACTGCACGCCCGCCCGCCAGGCGGCGAGCGCGTCGCTCGACGTGCGCCTCCTCGGCGCGGTCTCCGCCGCCGCGCGCGTCGAGATCCGCGATCCGTCCGCGCTCGACATCGCCCTCCGCGCCGAGGGCGACAGCGTCTACGCGGGCGCCACCGTGCGGCTCGCGGGGAGCCGGGCCACGGCGGCCGGCAACGCGAGCTTCTCCTATCCCTTCAAGGTCGGAGGCAAGGTGATCTCGGTGGCGATGACGGCCGCGATCGGCGTGACCGTCGACGCGGCGAAGGTCGCGTGCTCCGAAGCGGTGACGTTCGTCGCGCACATCGGCAAGGTCGAGATCCCGCTGCGCATCGGGAACACGACCCGGCCGACGCCGACCGTGGCCGCGGCGTCCGACCTGTTCCGGCGCACGCTCGCCTCGAACGCGGCCGGGGTGACCGAGTTCCTCGAGAAGGTCTCCGCGGAGCTCGCCAAGCAGATCTGGGGACCCGCCGCCACGGCCATCGAGGAGTTCTACCGGAACGCGCGGGCGACGATCGTCTCGGGGATGCTGCAGTTCAGCGGCGCCGCGCTCGGCGACGTGGCGCTCTGGACGAGCGAGATCAGCCACGTCTCGGCGGAGTACGCGGTGAGCCTCCTCGGTATCGACGACGACGATGCGCTCCGCCTCCTCGAGGACACCTTCCACATGTCGAAGTCCGATGCGGAGAAGGCCTACAAGAAGGTCAAGGGGGCAGCGGGCGACATCATCGACGGCGCCGCCGACTTCTTCGGCCTGTAGTCCCCTGTCACAGGAACCGGCGCACCCGGTAGGAGATCCACGCCAGCGCCTTCTTCCACCACGGCAGCTTGCGCCAGCTCCCGTGGTCGAACGGGTCGCTGCCCTCCAGGTCGCGCTCGTAGCACTCGACGAGCTTCCCCGCGACGGTCGGATCGAGGATCTCGACCGTGACCTCGAGGTTGTTGAACCGGCTCATCGAGTCGAAGTTGTAGCTGCCGATCGTCGACCAGGCCGCGTCGACGACGCAGGTCTTGGCGTGCATCATCTCGCCGCGCCACCGGCGCACCTTCACGCCGGCCTGCGCGAGCCGGCGCAGCACGTAGAGGCTGGCCCACTCGACGAGCCGCACGTCGGAGTTGCCGGGCACCATCACGTGCACCTCGACGCCGCGCTTCACCGCGCGCATCATCGCGCGCCGCAGCCCGCGGTCGGGCACGAAGTACGCGTTCTGGATCATCACCGATTCGCGCGCCGCGCGCAGCACGTGGAGGTAGGCGCGCCGCGTGGCCGCGCGCTGGCGGCGGCGGGTGTTGTCGATCACGCGCACGAAGCTCTCGCCGCGTCCGGGGGCCGCGCTGCCGACCGGCCGCACCGCCGCGTAGTGCGTGCCGCCGGCGCGCAGCCATGAGCGGCGGAACATACGCGCCAGATCGAGGACGATCGGGCCGGTGACGCGGCAGTGCATGTCGTGCCAGCCCTCGCCGCCGTCCTCGGTCGACGCGTACTCGTTCGCGATGTTGAGCCCGCCGGTGAACGCGACCTCGTCGTCGACGACGATGATCTTGCGGTGATCGCGGTGCGAGAGCCGGAACCGCCGGCGCCACACCGCGATCGGGTTGAACACGACCACCTCGCAGCCCGCCGCGCGCAGGTCCTCGATCCAGCCGCCCGGCAGGCCGAACGAGCCGACCGCGTCGTAGAGCACGCGCACCTTCACGCCGGCGCGCGCGCGCTCCATCAGCACCGCCTTGAACCGATCGCCGGTGAGGTCCGCCACCAGGATGTACGTCTCGAGGCAGATCGACGTCCGCGCCGCGGCGAGCGCCGCGAGCATCGCCGGGTACGTCTCCACCCCGTCGCACAGCACGGTGACCTCGCAGCCGGGCCGCCAGCGGAGCAGCGAGCGCGCGTACGGCCGGAGCGACCTCGGGAGCGCGACCTCGAGCGCCCGCGACGGCGGATCGCGGATCGGCGCGGGCTCCGCGGGGTCGCGCTGCTGCGCGGGCTCCCCCGGGGACATTATTTCCGCTCGCTCTCGGGCGCGTCGCTTGCGGCTCCTCCCGCGCCCGTTCGCTCGCTCTTGGTCTTCCGCTCGCTTCCGTATCTCACGCCGGTGACCGCGTACGCGACGTCGCCCTTCGGCACGCGCACGGTGACCTCGTCGCCCTCGCGCTTGCCGAGCAGCGCGCGCGCGACCGGCGAGTCGATGCTGATGTAGCCCTGCTCGAGGTCGGACTCGTCCGCCCCGACGATCCGGTACGTCTTCTCGTCGCCGTCCTCGTCCTCCACGGTGACGTACGCCCCGAAGAACACGCGCCGCGGATCGCTCGGCGGCTCGCTGACCACCGTGACCTCGTCGAGCCGCTTCGACAGGAAGCGGACGCGGCGGTCGATCTCGCGCAGGCGTCGCTTGCCGTAGATGTACTCGGCGTTCTCGCTGCGATCGCCCTGGGCCGCCGCATCGGCGACCTCCTGAGTCACGCGTGGCCGCTCCACCGTCCACAGGTGATCGAGCTCCGCGCGCAGCTTCTTCGCGCCCTCCGGCGTGATATGCGACGAGCGTTTCGGTTGCGGCGCGCGGTCCCGCGTCGACACGGATCGCAGCATATCCGGTATGCTGCGCGACGGCACGCATGGGAACCGAGTTGCTGACCGTGCTGGCGTTCCTACTCGCCAACGGGTTGTTCGCGGGCGCCGAGATCGCGATCCTGACGGTGCGCAAGACGCGCCTCCGCGAGCTCATCCGCCGCCGCGATCGCCGCGCGCTCGCGATCAAGAAGCTGCGCGACGATCCCGAGCGCTTCCTCGCGACGGTGCAGATCTGCATCACGACCGCCGGCACCGCGGCCGCGGCGTTCGGCGGCGCGCGCCTCGAGCACTCGCTCGCGCAGGTGTTCCAGCAGGTCGGCCTCGGCCACGGCGCGTCGCTCTTCACCGTGATCGTGATGATCGTGTTCCTCGAGCTCGTGGTCGGCGAGCTGGTGCCGAAGTCGCTCGCGCTGCGCTACTCGGATCGCTACTCGTTCCTCACCGCGCGCCCGCTGCTCCTCCTCTCGCAGCTCATGCGCCCGCTGGTCTGGCTGCTCACCGTGGTGTCGAACTTCGTGCTGCGGTTCGTCGGCGACAAGACCACGTTCACCGAGGCGCGGCTGTCGCGCGACGAGCTGCAGCAGCTCGTGGAGGAGGCGGCGAAGACCGGCTCGGTCGATCCGCGGGCGAGCGAGATCGCGTCGCGCGCGCTCGGCTTCGGCGAGGTCACGGTGGCCGAGGTGATGGTGCCGCGGACGCGCGTCGTGGCGCTCCGCCGCGGCGCGCCGCCCGAGGAGGTCCAGCGCGTGATCCTCGAGGAGGGCCACAGCCGGATGCCGGTCTACGACGGCAGCATCGACAACATCGTCGGCTACGTCGTGGCGCGCGACGTGCTCGCGCTGGCGTGGGAGAAGGGCCTCGTCGTGCTCGAGGACATCCTGCGCCCGCCGCACAAGGTGCCGGAGTCCACGCGCGCGCTCGATCTCCTGCGCGAGATGCAGCGCCGGCGGATCCAGATGGCGGTCGTCGTCGACGAGCAGGGGGGCGTCTCCGGCCTGGTCACCACCGAGGACCTGATCGAGGAGCTCGTCGGCGACATCATGAGCGAGGACGACGTCCCCGAGCAGTTCTTCACCCGCGAGCCGGCCGGGACGATCCTGGTCCAGGGCTGGGCGTCGGTCCGCAAGGTCAACCGCGACCTCCACCTCGATCTACCCGTCGGCAAGGACCGGACGACGATCGCCGGGCTGTGCATGTCCCTCGCGGAGGCCATTCCCCAGGCCGGGGAGCGGCTGACCACCGACAACGGGACCGTCCTCGAGGTGATCGAGGCCTCGCCGCGGCGGGTCCGGCGCGTCCGGATCCACCCGGTCGCGAACCACCCCGATGAGGCCGAGACGGAGCTCGAGGCGTGACCGGGGGCGCGGCCGAGACGACGGCTCCCCGATCTGCTTCGTAGTACGCCCGCGGTCACCGGCAGCTTCCCGGATCGAGTATCATCGTCGAGATGACGGTCATCGCGCGCGACGCTGTCGCGGCCGACCACCTCGTCTACGCCTGGCCGTTCCCGCTCGGCCCGGAGTGCGAGGTGACCTGCCGCGATGACGAGCAGGTCGTGATGTGCCCGTCGTGGCTCGTCGGCGATCGGCTCGGCCCCGGCCGGCACGTCTGGCGGACGCCGGATCCGATGCGGCCGGTCTCGGCGTTCTTCGTGCTGACGGCACCCGTCGAGGTGCCGTTCGACATGATCACGATGTTCCTCATGCCGTCGACGGGGCAGCCGGTGCGCCTCCGCGGCACCGGGGCGATCCACGTCCGCTGCGCGGACCCCGGCCTGCTGATCGCGCAGTTCGTCGGCCTGCCGTTCGATTCCGTCAACGACGGCATCCTGCGCAGCGTGTCGCGCAGCGTCGAGCGGATGCTCGCGCGCCTGCTCACGCGCCGCGTCGTGCTCTCGGGGACGCCGTACGCGGTGACCGATCCGTCGATGCTGGGCCAGATCGTCGAGGAGCTCGTCGCGTACAACCCGACGGCCGGCGCGGTGTTCGGCGTCGAGCTGCTGCGCGTCGGCCACCTCGCGATCGCCGCCGACGACGGCAGCTCG
>Ga0207856_1000233_pt1 | contig 11637 bp, 8 predicted proteins | sample LuqExpMetageno21_FD_187779 | JGI IMG/M metagenome (GOLD analysis project Ga0207856, IMG submission 187779) | Tropical forest soil microbial communities from Luquillo Experimental Forest, Puerto Rico - Sample 21 (SPAdes) | ecosystem: Environmental > Terrestrial > Soil > Tropical forest ... | reverse complement strand
AAAGCGCCCGCCCCGATCCCATGATGGCGTTCAAGGCCGAAAGTGCCAGCGCCACGATCAGCATGGCGGCGATAATGTAATCGAGCGCGCCGCCCCAGCCGGGAAAAAGCTTGCTGGCGAAGGTAACAAACATCGCCTTGGGGTCGACGAGATTGGGATCCGACAGGGCCTTCGAGCCGAGCACCACGACAAAGGCGACAGGGATCAGGGTGTAGATCAACATGCCGTAGCCGCCTTCCAGGTTCATGGCGACCTTGGCATCGTGATCGGGATTGCTGCATTCACCGATATAACAAGCTGCCGCTTCCATGGCGATCACGTTCCAGCTCAACAAGAAGCCATAGGCGATGTAGACCGTGATCCAGCCGTAGCCGTTCATATCGGCAAAGAAACTGCTGCCGTCTAGATGACGGAAGCCGGCGAGCTCGCTCATATTGATCAGCGACGGATTGAAGATCCAGGCAACGGCGATGAAGGTGAGCGGGATCATCGACAGCAAAGCCAGCACGGTCGCAAAAACGGTGCCGAAGCGAATGCCGCGATAGGCTGGAATGAAGAAAAGCAGAATACCGACGATGGAAATGCCGAGGGTCCAATAGGCGATAGGCGTGTGAATTGGCGTGAAGCCCGCCGTAGTGTCGAGATGGAACACGGCGGCGAGATAGAAGGACGCCAGAATCATGTTCAGCGGCGCCACCGGGAACCAGCCGAGCCAATAGGCCCAGGCGGTGATGCCGTTGATATGCTTGGCGAGTCGCGGCCACCGATCCTTATAGGCCGGATAAGCATAAGAGGGCGAACCGCCGGTGCGCTCTGGCATCATGGCGGCGAGCTCGGCCAGGATCATGCAAAGGATCCAGCCGCTGAGCGTGATGAGCACCGTGATGGGGATCGACGAGGCGCCCAAGGTAGTTGCCATGACGGGCGCGATGCCTGTGACCAGGATGGTGCCAGCGAGGCCAATGACAAAAGCGCCCCACCAATTGGTTTCCCGCTTCAGTCCCGATTCGACATAACCAAGCGCCTTGGCAGCCGAATAGACGTCCTCGCCCTTTGTCACGCTGGACATATTGATCCCTCCCTATTGGCCTGCCGGCTCACAGCCGGAGGCCTTATGTCGCGATATTCCTTCCCTTCTTACGCCATGGCAGCTGTAGCCGCAGACACCCCAATCTTCGAACCGTACGGCCCGCCGGGCATGACCAATCCGCCGCAACTGTCAGTTACATTACTTTCCTATGATGAAATGATAGCAGAAGACGCGAGGCAAGCCGATGCAAAAGATGGGCCCGCTCAGGCTGTCAACCCTGGGTTGTCAGGATTCGCGCTTGAGCGGCCGGGCCAGCAGGGCTTGGACCGCGTCATCGATCGCCATCTCGCCTTGCAGGATCTGATCGACCGCCGTGCAGATCGGCATCTCGACCGCGAGATCGGCGGCGAGGCGACGCAAGGCGGTCGCGGTGGTGACGCCCTCGGCCACGGTATGGCGATGCGCGAGGATCTGCGCCAGGGGCCGCCCCGCCCCCAGCTCCTGCCCCAGCGAAGTATTGCGCGACTTGGTGCTGCAGCAGGTGAGGATGAGATCGCCGAAACCGGCGAGGCCCATCAGGGTCTCGGACTTGCCGCCCTTGGCGATGGCAAGGCGCGTGACCTCCGCAAGGCCGCGGGTGATCAATGCCGCCCGGGCATTTTCACCAAGGCCGCGGCCGATGACGATGCCGCAGGCAATCGCCAGCACGTTCTTGGTGGCGCCCGCCACCTCGACTCCGATCGGATCGGCGGCGCCATAGGGCCGGAAGCCGCCATGACTCAAGGCCAGCATCAACCGCTCGGCAAGCCCCGGCAGTTGGGTGGCGACGCAGACCGCGGTGGGCAGGCCGAGCGCCGCTTCGGCGGCGAAGCTGGGGCCGGAGAGGACGGCGACGGGCTGACCCGGCAATTCACGCGCGGCAATCTCCGTCAGCAATTGGCCGGTCCCGAGCTCGATCCCCTTGGCGCAGATCACCAGCACCGTTTCGGGCCGGAGATACAGCTTGGCCTGACGGCAGAAGTCACGGAAATGCTGCGCCGGCTGGGCATAGAGCACCGCCTCGGCCGCCGACAAGCTCACCGCCAGATCGTCCTGGATGGCGAGGTCATGCGGCAGCTCGATGCGCGGCAGGTAGCGGGCATTCTCCCGCTGCTCGCGCAAGGTGACAGCGTGATCCGGGCGGCGGGCGTAAAGGCTGGTGGTTCGCCCGGCGCGGCAGGCCAGTACCGCCAGGGCCGTGCCCCAGGCACCGGCGCCGATGACGGCGAAGGATTGCGGCATCGCCTGGGCCGGTGCGGCCTGGCCGGCGGCATTCGCCGAAGCGGGATCGGTGATCAACGGCACATCAGCCTCGTCATTTCAATCTCGTTACCCAATACCGGCGGCGCTCGGGGACAACCGGCGCGTCGGCATCATCGGAGAGCTATCATAGTGGGGTCGGCGTTCCGCGCAGCAGAAAAGCGTCACGCATTGCAACCGCAGCGGGGCGAAACGGCCGACCCGGCTTGACCAATCGATGGCGCTCTGTAGTCTGCGGGTCGCTTGAGGGAGGCAGACAAGACATGGCGCGACCCCGCCGCCGGCATCGAGAGAGCGCGACCTGCCAAGCGGCCACAGGGTCATGCCGGCCGCCGTTATCCGCCAATATTTTCTCCGCATTGCTATCGCTGACCGTGGCCTGCGGCCTGGTCAGCGCGGTTGCTTCCGCCGATGAGCTGCAGACCGCCGATAGCAGCAGCACGGCAGGCGCCAATACCAACGCCCCGCGCCATCTCACCATCGCCCTGCCGGATGGGCCCAGCCCGCGCACCATCGGCTACTATCTCGCCGACAGCGAGGGCTATTTCCGCGATCGCGGCCTCGTGGTCGATTTCATCAGCAGCAGCGGGCAGTCGCCCAGCCGCCTGCTGGTCGATGGCAAGGCCGATCTCGCCATCGACCTGATGCCGGCGGCTTTGCAATTGCATCAAGGCGGTGCGCCGGTGCAATTGGTCGCCCAATTCTTCCAGCACAGCACGCTGGGGCTCTATTGCCGGCCGCCCATCGCCAAGCCGGCCGATCTTCACGGCACCACGATCGGCGTCTGGTTCGGCGGCGAGGAAAGCCCCTTCTATGCCTGGATGAGCCAGCTCAATATCAGCACCTTCGGCGAAGAGGACGGCGTCACCGTGCTGCGCCAGACCCGCGCTTCGGGCGCACTCACCGATCCGCGGCTCGATTGTGCAACCTCCACCAGCTATATCGCGCAGCGCCAGCTGCAGGCGGCCGGCATCGCCGTCACCGGACGCATTGTCTTCCGCTATGACGATCTCGGTGTCGGCACGCTGGAAGACGGGCTCTACGCGCGTGCGAAAGACCTGGCCGACGATAATCGCGTCGATCTCTATAGCCGCTTCCTCGCCGCCAGCATCCGCGGCTGGCAAAAGCTGCATGACGACCGCGCGGCGGCCTTGCGCCAGTTGCGCGATGCCGCAGCACAGAGTGCCACCGCCGCCGGCGATGCTGCTGCCAGCAACACTCCCGCCGGCAACGCTCTGGCAAACGGCCGCAACAGCCAGAAGGCCGCCAGCGGCAAGACCGGCAGCGACAAGCCGGCCGACACCGCGATCGGCGGCCCGGCCTGGACCGCCGCCCTCAAGGCCAGCCTCGATGCGGTCGATGCCGCCATCGATCCCGCCCATTACAAGATTGGCCTGCTGGACCCGGACAGCTATGACCGCACCGTCAATTTGCTGCTGACCGGGGCACCCGATCCGGTGCTGCATGGTGCCCCGGTGGCCGCCATCAATGATGTGCTATGGAGGCGCCTGCATCTGGTCTCCAATGCGCCGAAACAGTAGCAGCGGTCCGGCCGTGCCCGACAAATGGCTTGACCCCATCCCGGCGCCGGTTCAATTGAGGCCGATACCAAGAATAATGATGCAAGCAGCAGCAACGTGAGCGCAGAGCGACCCGTTTCCCCAGCAACAGAACCCGGTCATCCGATAACGGGAGATATCGGCCCGCGCGTCTGGCTGCTGACCGGCTTTCGCGCCGGCGACAAGGCGCAGATGGTGGCCCTGGCCGAGGCCCTGGGCTGGCCCTTCGAGATCAAGCGCTTCGCCCATAAACCCTATGAGTTCGTCACCAATATCCTGCTCGGCTTGAAGCGCGCCGGTGTCGATTGGCGCCGCTCCGACGAACTGGGTGCGCCCTGGCCGGATCTCGTCATCACCGCCGGCCGACGCAATGAACCGATTGCTCGCTGGATCAAGCAACAGAGCCAGGGGCGCAGCGTCATTGTCCATCTTGGCCGGCCGTGGTCGAAGCTGGCGGATTTCGACCTCGTCATCACCACGCCGCAATATAACGTGCCGCTGCTCGCCAATGTGCTGCAGATCGACTTGCCGCTGCACGGCGTGACCCAGGGCCGCATGGCGATGGCGGCCGAGACATGGCGCGACCGCATCGCGGCCTTGCCGTACCCCCGGATCGCGGTGATGGTCGGTGGCGATGCGCCGCCTTACGTCTTCGATGCGCGGATGGCGCATTGTCTCGGCCAGGAAGCGGCGAGGATGGCGCGCCAGCAAGGCGGCAGCCTGCTGGTCGCCACCAGCCCGCGCACCAAGGTCGAAGCCAGTGATGCGCTCGAAGCGGCAATCGACGTGCCGTGCCATTTCTACCGCTGGAGCGCCCAGCCGGAGAACAATCCCTATCTCGGCTTCCTCGGCCTTGCCGACCAGATCATCGTCACCGGCGACAGCATGTCGATGGTGGCCGAGGCCTGTGCCACCGGGAAGCCGGTCTATTTCTTCGATCTCGGCTATGGCTGGACCGGCATGCGGGCAAGCGGGCCAAGCCCGGTTGAAAAGAGCGGCCCCATGCCGTTCCGGCCGAAGCGCCTGCTGCACTGGCTGATGTTTCACGGCCTGCCCCGACGCATTCGCCGCGACATGCGCAATATGCTCCGCCCCTTGGTGACCAGCGGCCGCGCCGCCTGGCTGGGTGACGATCAGGCGCCCAGCAAACCGGCCGTATCCGGCGATCTCGCCCAGGCAGCCGCCCGCGTCAAACAGGTATTCGAACAGGCGCAGCGTTCGTAGCGTGCCACCGGCAAGCAGAAGGCGATCGGCAAACGACAGGGCAAAACAAAAGGGACGTGCGGCAGGCGCACGTCCCTTTTTGCTGAAATGAATCGGCTGTCGCGTTACGCGGCGGCGGCCAGGGTCGGCACCTTGCGCACGACCTCGAGCGCGTCATGACGCACATGGTTGTGCTTCATCTCGTCACGCACCTGCGCTTCGGTGATGATGCCCTTCTCCAAGCATTCGCGCAGCAGGCCGAAGAAGAAGTGTTCCTGATTGGGATCGGGATGCGGCTGATAGTGGCCGAGCAGGCCATAGTCACCGAACAGCTTGCGCCGTGCCTGCATGATCCAGGCCCAGGGCGGGAAGAAGTAGACCCGGTCGACCGGCGCGAAATCCACCTTCAACCCGGTCTTCCAGGGCTGCGTCTTGCGGCGCGTGTTGTGGATCATCTTCGTCGCCGGCGTCAGGCGGTCGAAATCGTTCCATTCGGATTCCAACAGTCCGACGCTGCCTTCCGGTTCGAGATCCAGGCCCGTCCACTGGATGTAGTCGCGCTTGAATTCGAACATCTCGTTGAACTGCTTTTCGACCTGCCAATGCGTCAGCTTGGCATTGTCGAGCAGCATGACGCTGGTGGCAAAGGACTTGCGATGGCCGCCACGCGTACGGCACATGACCGCGTAACCCTGCATATCGCGGTTGAGCAGCTCGCAGACATCGCCGACCGCAAACACATCGGGATCGATGACGAGCGAGCGGCCCTGATAGCCCATCAGCTCCGGCGGCAGGAAACGGGTCGGCGTGAAGGATTGCAGATCGTCATTCAGCCAGACGCGCTTCATGCGATCGCGCAGATAGACCTTGCCTTCCTTCTGCCGGAAGAAATCGTAGTCTTCCTTGTGCATGATCTTGACGTCGAAGGCGTCGGGCGTGGCCGAGTTGCGCTTCAGCGAATATTCCGAGATCAACGCGCCGAGCAATTGCTTGCGGTTGGTCTGAATGAAGATGCAGGGCTTCGGTTGCGCTGCCGTCGTATTCGCCGTTGCTTCAGTCGTCATGTCGTTCAACCCTCGTGGCGTTGACAATGATTGCGACGCCCATGCCGGGCGTCATTCGCGGCCAGCGCTCAGCTGGCCGCCACTCCTTTGACCGGTGCCGGATCGGTGGTCGGCTTGGTGGCATCGTTGCCATAGCCGAAAACCGGATCCAGACGGGCACTGATAAAGTCCTTGATCTGCTGGACCTGGGCGTCGTCGAAATAATCCTGATAACCGCCGACCTTGGCGCGCCGGGTCTTGTAGGAATCCGGATTGCCCTTCTGCCCCGGCAGCATCTTCTTGCCGGTCAGCCAGAACACCCGCTTCTCCTCGAGCTTCTTCATGTTCTCGAAGGCGGCGAATTCGACGCTCTTCGCGACTTCGTCGTCGCTCGGATTCTGCCTCATGAAGGTGAGGATGCGATGCAGCTCGCCCTTGGTATTGACGCGCAGATCCTCGTAGCGCACCACCAGGACCTGCTGCATGCGCGGCATTTCCTTGGCCCATTCATTCATGAAGCGGATGGCACGGGCGAGACCGGCATCTTCATTGAGCACGAAGTCGAAGATCGAGACCTCGGCACCATGGGCCGGATATTCGTTCAGCGTCTTCTTGTGCGGCATCATGCGATAGCGCCATTGGAAGTACTGCGACACGGCGACATCCGCCGGATGGCGCACCAGCAACACCGTCGGCTTGGTGTAATAGGTCGCCTTGGTGGCACCCTGACCGGTATAGTCACGGATGTAGTTGTCATGCGTGAACAGGACCTTCGGGATCTGCCCGTTCTTGTCATGCATGTTGTCGAAGCTGAGCAGCATCTGCTCCGGCAGGTGATAGCGGAGCTGGAAGAAGCGCGACAGCATCACGTTCAGCCAGGTACGGCCGCTCTTGCCATGCGAGACGACGGCATAATCCGACTTCAACAGATTGAGCGTATCCTCGCGGCCGCGCGCGCGGCGCCGGATCTCCCGGCGGCTCGATGCCGGCGCCAGGACCGAGGCCCGGACCACGACTTCACGGATAATTCGATTAACAAAACGATCTAACATTCTACCTCACCGGTCCAACCCGAGCCGCGCTCCAGGCATGACAAAAAGTGCCACGAGGGGCACCTCGTCGACATGCGCCGATTTTGGCCAACGGGTCGGAACTTGGCAAGACAATCGCGCAACCACTATGCCCTCGATATACCACTAATTTATTGTCAAAATCACTGCGGCCTAGCGCCGCGCAATTCTGTCCAGGCGATTATAACGTGGCGCCGCGGCAATGCCTGTCATTGCCCGGTCCCCGTTGCCCCGTCCCAGATACCGGCCGATTGGTTAATTTCAGCCCAGACAAGCCCGCTCCAGGCCGGCTTTATTCCAGCAGCCCGACAATACGGGCGGTCACATCCGGCAACTCGTCCTTCGGCCGCTTGCCATCGAGACGGAATGGCTCGCCGAACCAGACTGCCAGCCCGTCCCCCACCAGCTGATGGTGAATATTGCTGATATCGCGGTGATGTCCGAAACCCAGCCGGCTGCCGAGCTTGGCCACGACGCGCATCACCTTGTGCAGCGGACCGACCGAGAACAGGCGCTCCAGCAATGGGGCGAGCGTCCCTTGCCCGAATGACATCGATTCCGGCAGCCGGTAGATGGCGAGCGGCCGGCCGAGGCAGGCGATTTCCATTTGCATCGAGAGACTGTCGCTGGTCACCACGAAGCGATCCGCGAGACCCAGCAAGGCGCGGTAGGGATTGGGCCCGCCGGCTGCATTCCACTTATAGAGCGTGGTCCCCGGCGGCAGGTCGCGCTCGAGCACGGCAATCACCGCGGCCGGCGTGCGACGACTGGTGAGAACGATCAATGATCCACCCTCGCGCGCCTGCAAATCGCGCATGTCTCGCGCCAGTTTCGCCGCGGTCGCCGCATCGAACCTCACGGCCTTGGTGAGACCGCCGACCAACACGGCGATGCGCGGCTTGGGAAAATCGGCAAAGGTTGTGGCCCAGGCTTCCGCTTCGCGGGCGACGGAGGTTTCATCGATGCGCTGAAACGGATAGGCGATCTGCATCATGTTGCCGCCGCGCAGGGCCCGATACTGTCCCGACATGATGGAGAGATCGAAGCGCTCGGGATGGCGCTTCGGCATGCCGACCAGCACGATCTTCGGCACCCGCACCGCACCAGCCGGGCCTGCGGCAGCAGCTAGGCGCGCCTGTTCCTGCACCCACAGCGCCACCATCGACATGCGGCGGCCACAGGTGAGGATGAGATCGGGCCAAGGTGCCGTCAGCGGGTCAGAACGTGCTTCGTCGACATGATGCAGGGAGGCCGAAACCGTCGGCTTGCCAAGCACGAATTGCGACCGCACCATCATCTGCTTGGTCACATAGGGCCAGGGCAGGCTGTCAGCGATCACCTTGAGCTGGGCGTTATCGCCGGCCTTGTCGGATTGGATCACCCAGACGCGCGGCAATGCGGCGTCGCCCGGCCGTCCTGTCGTGGACACTTCCGTGCTGCCGGAAGAGATGATGGAATCGGTCATCGGCGCGTCACCGCGGCTGAAACTTTCTGGCGCTGGCATCATCGGATCAATTCTGGCCGGCCCGGTTCAATTTATCCTGGCTCATTTCATCCTGGCGCATCAGTCGATGCCCATCATGCGGCGCACCGCCGTCGCCGCCAGCTTGTCATCTTCCAGCGGCTTGGCCTGCCAGCTGGCCACTTCCTCGCGCAAACGCCCGGGATTTGCAAGCAGCTCCTGCGACAGCCAGCGGGCGCGGCCGGAGGTGACATAGCGGTCGATGACGAGGCGGATATCGCGGCTGCGGTTGAGCCTGCGGGCGGGCCGGCCGATCCACCAGGCATAGGGAAGGCCGAGGACACCCTGATCGCGGAGTTGCGACGGCCGCCACCATTGGCGGATCTGCGGGTCGCGCGAGCGCGGGCCATGCATCGCCGCCGGGCCATTGCCGAATTCGAACAAATAGACCGGCCGCTCGGTCATGCAGGCCTCGGCGATCATCGACATGCTGTCGGCAGTTGCGATGACGGCATCGGCGAGGCCGAGGAAGCCGAAATAGGGATTCTCGGGATCGCGCGGCCGCCACTGATAGAAATGGCAGGGCACATCGATCGCCTCGCGCAAAGCCTTCATGCCGCCATGGCCGGTGCGCGCACTGGTGGTGACCAGCAGCGAGGCGCCCATCGCCCGGGCAAAGGCACTGGCTTCGCGGCCGAGCCGCTGCGCCGTCCGCCGGCTGAAGACATAGGGACCGGTCGCGCCGCCAACCAGCAGCGTGACATAGGGTCCCTTCAAGCCGGCGATGCGTGGGCGCCAGGCTTCGGCTGCCTCGCTCAAGCGCTGCTTGGTGGCGAGATGCAGCGGAAAATCATTCAGCAGGACATTGCTGTGATGGGTCGGCAGGCGAAACTGCGGCGTCGTCACCACGAGATCGAGCAGTTCCGGCGGCGTCCAGTAGCGGCCGATCACCACCACCTTGGTGCGACCGCCCGATTGCTGGCGGATCCAGCGAGCCGGCGTCTCATTGCGGCGCCCGGCCATGATCACGAGATCAGGCCAAGGCGGCGTCAGCGGATCGGATTTCGCCTGGTTGAAACCGGCCAGGGTGACGCGGTTGGCGAGCGCGAAGAACAGCTCGTACCAGCGGAACTCGACATCCTTGACGGTATAGGGCCAGCCCAGTTCGTTGGCGAGAGCGAGGCTTTGCGCATGATCGCCGCCGCGATGGCATTTCAGCACCCAGACCGTGGGTATACGCGCCGGCGCAGCATCGCGCGCTGCGGCGTCCAAGTTGCCGGTGGCTTCTGCCGTTGTCTCGGGGGTGGTTTCCGCCCAACCGGCGATCGGTCGTTCGGTAAGACGTGACTGTGCGCTCATGCCCAGCCGTACTTCATCGGCCATAACGGCGCCCCGGCTCGAGCGGGCCGCCGCAGATCTGATTGCTGATGGCGATCGTCAGGAAGGCGAGTAACAAGCCGAAAGGCAGGTCGATCAGATAATGCCAGCGCGCCGCCACCGATTCGATGAAGATCCAGGCAAAGGCGACCACGGTGATCGGCGACACCCAGAGCCGCGCCCGTACCGCGTAATAGACCATGACGAACATGGTACCGACATGCAGCGACGGCATCGCCGCTAGCGGATAGGTGAAGAAATGGCCGCCATATTCGGCAATCCAGGCCGCGCCGCCCTGCCGCACCTGCTGGTAGACATCGTACATGCGCAGCTCGGTATGGGTGGCGAGCACGCTGGCGCCATGTTCATAGATGAACGGACCCACGGCCGGCGCGATCAGATAGCTGAGCGGCCCGAGGATCTGCGAAATCAGCAGGCCGAGGAGATTATGGTAATGCCAGCGCCGGTCGCCCAGTGCATGCGACAGGAACGACAGAACGAAAATCGACATATAGCCGGCGAGATACCAGACATCGGCCGCCGGCAGGAACCGGGCGATCCCCTGGCGGATGGCAAAGAACGAGTCCAGCAGCGGCTGCAGCGCCTGGTCGACGGCGTAGTAATCCTGGTCGAAGAGATGCGGATTGATGAGGGGAACCCACATCTTCATGTTGAAATGCACGTAGACGACCAGCACGAACAGGCCGAGCAGCAGGTAATCGTCGACGGCATTGCGCAAGACCTGGCCCCAGGACCGGTGCGAGACGCCGAGTGCCCGCCCGACAAAGGCGGCACCGATCTGCAGCAGCAGATAGCCGATGATGGCGGCGATCAACGGCACCCAGTAGGTCATGCTGACACCCGGCATCTTGCCGAGCATTGGGGCCGTGAAGGGAATGCCTGCGATATATGAGAGGGCGAGGCCGAAACCGCAGAAGCTCATGGCAAGTACCATCGCCCAGGGAATGATCCCCCGCGGCAGAAAGGCTCTTGGCAGGGAAATGCCCGAATATCGTGGAGCAACGGCGGTCGCCGTTACCGGCGCAACCACACCGCGGCTCGCGCCGTCATGCCGGTGCAATACGTGGTCTCCCAAATTAACATCCGTGATCGGAGACGGTGCCGGATCCGTCAGGGGAGCCGCCAGCGCCGATGATCTGTAAAGGAACCGTCTGTTCAGCCGTTTCGCCGCCATGCCACCACGTCACCGACGGGTTAATCAGCATGACATTCAAGGACTTCCTTGCCAAGTTGACGGTAATGGCGGCCAGTAAAAGCAGATATTTGCGGCCGCGGCAATCACCGCGAACAGCCGTCTGGTCGATGTCAAAATCCCGAAAGGTTTTTGACAGGTAGCAGCAATGGTTCAATTGGGCAAATTCTCTGCCGGACCGGCCCGAGGCGATCCATACCCCACTATGATGGCCAGGAAACTGGCCGAATGGGACCGTGTTCCCGCAGCGACCGCGTTTCATGAAATTAATGCTTCTTCAGGTTGCCGGATGCGCCGGGGCCGAGTCGGCGGGGTCTGGCGCTTCAGGCCCGGGACGCGACAATCCGTCGCAGTTGGGAGGTGCCGCCGTGATCGGGCGGG
>Ga0207856_1000231_pt1 | contig 11665 bp, 8 predicted proteins | sample LuqExpMetageno21_FD_187779 | JGI IMG/M metagenome (GOLD analysis project Ga0207856, IMG submission 187779) | Tropical forest soil microbial communities from Luquillo Experimental Forest, Puerto Rico - Sample 21 (SPAdes) | ecosystem: Environmental > Terrestrial > Soil > Tropical forest ... | reverse complement strand
ACGTCCGCATGCAGGAGGAGGTCGCCGCCGGCTACCGAGCCACGATCGCCGAGCTCACCGCCCAGGGCGAGCGGATCGAGATCATCGACGGCGAGCTGCCGCCCGACGCGGTGTTCGCCGAGATCCTCCGGCTCGTGAGCGGCTGATCGATCGACAGGAGACGTCCATCACGCGTTGGTTCGCCCCCTCCGCGTTCCGTGGCGATCTGTATCGCGCTCGCCTCGCGGACGAACAGGGATATCATGCTGGTGATGAGCAACCGCGCTCGCAAGCTGCTGCAAGACGCGATGGAGCTTCCGGTCTCCGAGCGCGCCGAGCTAGCCGCCGATCTCCTCGCGAGCCTCGATGGCGAGCCCGACAACGAGGTCGAGGCGGCGTGGGCCGCCGAGATCGAGCGGCGAGCCCGGGAGGCGCTCGCGGACCCCGATGACGACATCCCCTGGGAGACGGTCCGCGCCGAGCTTCATGCGAAATGAGCAAGCCCGTCCGGTTTGCCCGCGAGGCTCGACAGGAGGTGCGAGAAGCAGCCGAGTGGTACGGCCGGCAACGAGCTGAGCTGCGCGCTGAGTTCCTCGAAGCCGTGGATGAGGTCGTCGAGCGACTGGTGCGCATAGCACGGCACCTCGGAGCACCACCCGGGATCGATCCGAGCCTCGGTGTGAAGCGCGTATTCATGGAGCGGTTTCCGTACTCGGTCTACTTCATCGAGCTCCCGACTCGGTTCAGGATCCTCGCCTTCGCACACGCGCGCCGCAAACCGTTCTATTGGAAGGACCGGATCTAAAGCAGGGTCTGCCGGCGCTGGCGAGGGTGCTGCGCTCACGATCCTGGCTCGCGTGTCGCCTTGCTCGCGCGCCGCGCCTTCCGGGCCTGGAGCCAGCGGAAGGCCAGCACCCGCAGCGGCGGCTGCAGGACCCGGGTGAGGATGGCGAGCTGGAGGGAGCCGCCGATCACGACGATGGCCAGCGGCTTCTGCGTCTGGGCACCGATGCCGTTCGACAGCGCCGCCGGGAGCAGGCCGAGCGTCGCCACGAGCGTCGTCATCAGCACCGGCCGGAAGCGCTTCTGGGAGGCCTGGCGCGCCGACTCCTCCACCGTCAGCCCTTCCTTGTAGTGCAATTGCTGGAAGTACATCACCATGAGCAGCGCGTCCTGCACGGCGATGCCGAAGATGGAGACAAACCCCATGGCCGCGGAGGCGGAGAAGCTCGTGCCCGTGATCAGCAGGGCCAGCACACCGCCGGTGCATGCCACCGGAATACTGACGAGGACGATCAGCAGATCGAGCCAGTTCTTGACTGCGCTGTAGATGAGGAAGGCAATGACCAGGAGTGTGAGAGGGATGATGATCTGCAACCGCCCCTCGGTGTCGCGCAGCTCGTTGATCTGCCCGGCCCACACGAGGTAGGTGTCGTAGGGCAGCTTCACGGCCCTGGCGATCTTCTCCTGCGCCTCGGCGATCGTGCCGGCGAGGTCGCGGCCGCGCACCGAGAACTTCACAGGCACGTACCGGCGCCCGTCTTCCCGGTAGATGGTCGCCGGCCCTTCCTCCTTGGTGATCGACGCCAGCTGGCCGAGGGGGAGGTAGGTGCCGTCCGGCGACGCGACCGAGATCTGACGGATCTCTTCGAGGCTGTGGCGAAACGGCTCCTGCCAGCGGACCGTCAGCGCGAACAGCTTCTCGCCCTCGAAGACGTTGGTCACGGCCTGCCCGCCGATGGCCGCCTGGATGGTCGCGGCGACATCGCCCGTGTTCAGGCCGTAGCGCGAGCAGATCGTCCGGTCGGGGACGATCTGGATGTTCGGCTGGCCCAGGGAATGGAACATGCCGAGGTCGCTCACGCCGCGGATCCTGGACATGACCTGGGCGATCTGCGCCGCCTTGGTCTCGTTCACCTTGAGGTCGGGCCCCACCACTTTGATGCTGTTCTCTCCCTTGACCCCTGCCAGCGCCTCCTCGACGTTGTCGCTGATGTACTGCGAGAAGTTGAAGCTCACCCCCGGGAACGCCTCCTGCAGCTCGCCCTGGACGACCTCGGTCAGCTTCGCCTTGGTGAGCCCCCGGGGCCAGTCCGCGAAGGGTTCGAGCGGCGCGAACAGCTCGATGTTGTAGAACCCGGTGACGTCCGTGCCGTCGTCGGGGCGGCCGAGCTGCGAGACCACGGAGACGACCTCCGGGTGAGCGCGCAGGATGGAGCGCATGCGCGCCGTGTACTTCGCCGCCTGGTCCATGGAGATGGACATCGGCAGCGTCGCGCGGATCCAGAAGTTGCCCTCCTCGAGCTTGGGCATGAACTCGCGCCCGAGCAGCGGGAACAGCACGATGCACAGGAAGATCGGCACGGCCTGTAGCGCGATGGCGAGCTTCGGCCTGCGCAACGACGCCTCGAAGACCGGGGCGTAGACGCGGTTCAGGAAGCGCATCAGGCGCCCTTCCTTGTCCTCCGTCTGCGCCGGGATGGCCCGATGGACCAGCACCGGCGTGAGGAACAGCGCCAGGACGATCGCCCCGCCGATGGCGAAGGCGTAGGTGTGCGCCATCGGCGAGAAGATGACGCCCGGCACGCCGGTGAGGGTGAACAACGGCAGGAAGGCGACGGCGATGATCAGGGTCGAGAAGAACATCGGGCCCCCGACCTCGCCGGCGGCGGCCTCGATGCGCTCGCGCATCGTGCCTGTCCCGTGACGGCCGAGGTGCCGAAAGATGTTCTCCATCATGATCACCGAGGAGTCGATCACGATCCCGAAGTCGACCGCGCCCAGCGACAGGAGGTTCGCGGCCGTGCCCGTCGCGACCATCCCGATGAAGGCGATCAGCAGGGCGATGGGGATGTTGACCGCGGTGATCAGCGCGGCGCGGGTGTTGCCCAGGAACAACAGGAGCACGACGACGACGAGCGCCATCCCGATGAGCAGGTTCTCCATCACCGTGCGCGTGGTGAGGCGAGTGAGGTTGTCACGATCGTAGTAGGGCTCGAGATCCATCCCGGGCGGGAGGATGTGATTCCTGCGGATGTACTCGAGGCGCTGGTAGATGCCCTCGAGGGTCGACTTGCTCTGACCGCCGTAGCGCATGAGGACGATGCCCTGCACGACGTCGGGCTCGTCGGGGACACGCTCCGGCGTGCACGCTCGCTGCGCCGCCGGGTTATCCAGCCGCTCCCGCTCGGCCCGCTCCTCCGGCGACTCCCAGAGCCGGTCCCACCAGCTCTGAGTGCGAAGCACCAGCGGGCAGCCACCGGACTTGCCGACCATCCCCAGCCGCGGCGCGCTGCCCAGCGTGACGTCGGCGACGTCCCGCACGCGGATGGGAGTCCCGGTGGGATTGCCATTCTTGTCCTTCGCCTCGGTGACGACGATCTCGGCGATGTCCGTCAGACTCCGGATCAGCCCGATGCCGCGCACGTTGAAGGACTGGTCGCCTATGGGCAGGTAACTCCCGCCGACGTTCGCATTTGCGTTGGCGATGGCGGTGGTGATCTGGCTCAGGCTCACGCCGCGGGCGCGCATCCGGTACGGATCGACCTCGACGTGATACTCCTTGGTCTCTCCGCCGTAGCTCGTGACATCGACGACCCCCGGCACCTGCTTCCACTGCCGCTCGAGGATGAAGTCCTCGGCCGCCTTGAGATCTTTGAGGCTGTAGCCCTTGCCCTTGAGCACGTAGCGGAAGACCTCACCGACGGCGTTCCACGGTGAGAGCCGAGCGGTCATCCCGTTGGGCAGAGAGATGAACTGGAGGCGATTGATGACCTCCTGCCGCGCGGCCCAGTAGTCAGTCCCCCACTGGAAGTAGCACTTGACATCGGCGAGCTGGAACAGGGATTGGGACCTCACGTGGTCGAGGCCCGGGATGCCCGCGAGCCCGACCTCGAGCGGGATGGTGACGTAGCGCTCCACCTCCTCGGCGCTCCAGCCCGGGGGCTGCACGATCGCCTCCACCATCGGCGGGACCGGGTTCGGGTAGGCCTCGATGTCGAGCCGGCCGAAGGCGTACAGCCCGCCGGCGACGATCAGCGCGACCGCGATGAGCACCATCGCCGGCCGGCGAAGCGCCAGCGAGACGAGCCGCTTGATCATGTCACAGCATCCCGAGCAGCAGCACGCCACCGCTCACGATGACCTCCTCGTCGCGCTCGACTCCGCCCTTGACCGGCACGTAGTCCCCGCTGCTCATCTCGTCGACCGCGATCGGCCTGCGCTCGAAGCGGAGCCTGCCGTCGGGCGCGGCGCCCACCTGCACGAAGACCACCGGCTGCTCCCCGAGGAGCAGCAGCGCGGAGCGCCGGATCGCGAGCTTCCGGTCCGGATCGACCGCGATGAAGGCGGTCCCGAACATCTCCGGCCTGAGCCGCCTGTCCGGATTCGCGATCGAGCAGCGGACCTTGGCACTGCGCGAGATCGGGTCCAGCGCGCCGGAGATCCACTCCACGACTCCGGTGAATGACTCGTCGGGGTAGGCCAGGACCTTGACGGTCACCTCCGCGCCTTGCTTGACGCGAGGCAGATCCATCTCGAAGACGTCGGCGAGGACCCAGACGCGATCCAGCTCGCCGATCGTGAACAGCTCCAGGTTGGCCCCGCCCGAGTACTGGCCCTGGACCTCGAGCCCGGGGCTGGCCCCCCGCATGATGACCTCACCGTCGATGGGCGACGGCAACATGTACTCCTGCGTGACCGTATCGAGCCCGGAGCCACGCAGCAGCCGGGCCTTGCGTTGCGCACGCTCCATCTCGGTCCTGGCATTCAGGAAGACGGCCTCGGCGGCCTCGTAGTCCCGCTGGGACGCCGCGTGGACCTCGAGGAGATCCTTCTGGCGCTTCCAGTCCTTCTCGGCCTGGAGCAGCGATGCCCGGGCCTTCGCCAGGTCCGACACCGCGCTCCCCAGGTCCGGCGACTGGAGCACGCACAGCGGCTCGCCCTTCTTCACGCGCTGTCCGGGCTGCGCCAGGATCCGGGTGATCCGTCCGGTCACGGGGGAGAAGACGTGCCCCACGCGGAGGTCGTCGAAGGTCACGCGGCCCGCCGCGCGCACCGTCCCGCCCACCGGCCGATCCTCGATCGCCTCGAGCTCGAGGTGCGCGTCCTTGACCTGCCGTGGTGTCAGCCAGACCTCGCCCGCGGGGATGTCTCGCGCACCTTCCGGGCCGGGGGCGTTCGAGGCGCAGCCTCCAAGCCAGGCCACGGTCATGAGTGCAACCAGGGTCCTCGGCTTCGGGAGATTCATCACGAGTGCCCGTCCCTATCGAGAGATGACCAGCCGCGTGGGGCTCGAGCGATGTGCGGCCATGGCCGCTGCGAGCGCACCGGAGTCGTCGTACCTCCACACGCGCTCGATCGTTCCGTCGCGGACCTCTGCGATCTCGGCCACCCGGGCATCGATCAGGCGGCCCTGCTGAAACGGCGCGTGGCCGAACGGCCTCCATTGCATTCCCGCGATCGAATACTCGATGACCACGAGATCCTGCAGACCCCAGATATTCTGGACGACCGTGTCGAGATCGCCGATCGATGTGCGCATCGTCTTGAAGTAGGAGCGGGCCGCGTCCTTGCCCCGAGCGACCTCGGCCCGCGCCGGCAACCAGACCTCGACATCGTCGGCCAGCGTCGACAGGAACGCGGCCTCCTGGTTGCCCTCGAGCGCCTGGAGCATCGCACGCACGACCCTCACGTTCACCGACTCTGCCGGCGCGCCGCTTTGCTCGTACACCTCGGGCCTGCCGCTGCTTGGGGGTGCGAGCGAGATCGTCTGTAGCTCGACGGGGCCTGCGCCGAGCTGGGCCTTCACCAGCGGCTCGTCGAGGTACACGTGGAGATCCGAGATGAAGCCGTCGTCATTCGTCCACAGCAGCGTCAGCCCGTTGATCACCACCGGCCTGCGGGTCGCCGCGACGCCCATCCAGTCGCGCGCCTGGACGCCCGTCATCGTCCACTCGAGCGCCTGCGCTCGGTCCGTCCGGAGGACGCGGCTCGTCGCAACGCTGCGCTCGTCGAAGGCGCCGAACAGCTCCTCGTGGGCTCGCACGACGCGCTCGCGCCCCCGGATGTCCCTGGAGCCGAGCTCGAGGTGGGCGTCTTCGTCGAGCATCGAGGCGAGCTGGCCGAAGCCCGGCGCGGCGAGCGCCCTGGCATAGAGATCGGCGACGACGCGGATCTTCTCGCCCGCCTCGAGCGCAGGTTGGCCCACCGCCGGCCGCTCCTCGAGCGACCGCCAGCTCATGGGAGGGGGCGCCGGACGCAGTGCGGTCTCGGCGGCGCACGCCGTGACGAGCAGGCCAGCCGGAAGGAGGACGAGACAGCTTCGCATGACGCTTGGTTCACCTGTGCTAGAAGGCCCACCCGATCGAGGCGAGCAGCCGTGGACGAACGGCACCGTTCGCATAGATGGACGCGGGGAGCTGCTGATTCGGGATCTGCTTGCTGGTCCCGGCGTATTGAAGACCGCCGCCGAGGCTGAGCGAGACCGAGTCCGCGACCAGCATCTGAAAGCCCACATCCGCGGCAACGCCATAGTAGGTGTAGGGCGTCTCGCCTCCGTCCTGGGCCTTCGCGGTGAAGGTAGCCAGGATCAGCGATGGCCCCAGGAACAGCCCGCGCGGCCCCGCCTCTCCGAAATAGTAGCGATACCCGAGCTCGCCGCCGAATCCCCTGAACCTCTGCCTGGGGAGCTGCGTGGCATTCATGCTGTCGTCGAAGACGTAGATGGGCTTGGTCGTCGTCGAGACGTAGCAGGGTCCGAGCACGATGGCGTGGTGAGCGACCGGCACGAAGACGATGTTCGCGCTGAGCTTGTCGATGAGCAGCGGCAGCGGGTTCCACTCGATCGCGAGGATGCGCCGCGGCGGAGGCTCCTCGTGAACGACGACATCGACCGCGGGCGGGAGCTCGGCATCCGCCGGGCTCGCGGCGAGGCCCACGGCGGCGAAGGCAGCGCATGGAAGGCCGCGCGATCGGCGAGCTCGAGTCCTCGCGATCGCTCTCTGGCTCAGTGCCAGCGCCACGAGCGCGGCCGCGATCAGGCCTGCCTCGCTCCCCCTCCCCGCCGCATCGCACCCCGAGCCGTTCGTCGTGTCGCAGAGCGCGCCGTCGCAGGCCAGGGGCGCGCTCGACGAGCTCCCCTGCTCGGCAGCGCACGCGAAGAGCACGAGCGCGCTCAGCACGGTCAGCGAGGCTGTTCGTTGAACCCGTGGCGCGCTCATCCATGCAGCTCCGTGGCGATGGCGGCCTCGAGCTGATAGACGGCTGTCCAGTAGCTCGCGAGGTCGCCGAAATACTCGGTCTTCGTTGCGATGTACGTGCGCAGGGCGTCGAGGTAATCGGTCAGGCTGGCGGCGCCCTTGTCGTACTGGTAGGCCACGGCGTCGAACGCCCCCTTCGCGCTCTGCAGGAGCCCGCCTCCCTCGCGGCGCGGTCCCTCCATGCGCTCGACCAGCGCCCTGGCGGCCGTGAAGCCGGCCAGCGCGGCCGAGACGTCATTCACCACCTGCGCGGTCACCCTGGCTTCTTGCAGCGCCGCCGTGTCGCGCTGTGCCCGCGCCTGGCGCAGCTCGCCCTCGAGCTGGTAGAAGACCGGGATCGGCGTGGAGAGGCTGAGCGAGACGATCTGTTGACCAATGGGACCGTTGGTCGAGAACCCGCCGTAGCCTCCAAAGCCATAGCTCAGCCCCAGGGTGATGCCCGGGAACCGCTGCCGTCGCGCGAGCTGGAGCTGCGCCTCGGCGGAGGCCTTCGAGAACCCCAGCGAGAGGAGATCGGGCCGGTGCGCGCACGCCGTGCGCAGCAATCCCGCCTCGGTCGCCTGGCGTAGCGGCGCGGGCACCGAGAACTCGAGCACCCTGGTGTCGACCTCGAAGTCGGGCACCGCACCGCGCACACCGAGCAGGAACGCCAGGGAGAGGCGCGCCTCTCGCAGCGTCTGCACCGCCGTGCTGAGGGCCTGGTCGGATTCGAGCTTCTGCGTCTCGATTCGCTGGAGATCTCCCTCGCTGATCGCCCCCTTGCGATAGCGAGCCTGGAACTTCTTCAGCGTCGTCTCGTTCGAGGCGGCCACCTGCCTTGCGAAGTGGTAGCCAAGCGCGGCCTGAGCGACCTGCACGTAGACCGACTTCACCTGAAACCCGAGGGTCCGCTCTGCGTCCGCGCGGGACATCTTGGCGGCGGCGAGGGCATTGCGCGCGACCTTCAGCCGCAGGCTCCGCTTGCCCGAGAGCGACTCCTCGATGGCGGCGGAGTCCGAGATTCCCACGCTGTTCATCCAGGGCGTACAGACCGCGCCATTTTGCAGACAGTTCATCCGGCTCGCGTGGGTATGCGAATAGGTGACTGCATATCCGCCGCTTCCGCTCACCACGGGGTTCGGGATCGCGCCGGCGATCGTCACCGCCCCCTCGGCGTTGCGAACGGCTGCCTCTGCGATCAGCAGGTCGAGCCCCTGCCTGTGAAGGATCCGGACCGCCTCGTCGAGCGAGAGCACCTGCGGCAGCTCCGTCGACGAAGGGACGACGCGGTCACCCTGCCCTGCTTGCCCCCGGGCGACCGCGCTGCTCGCCAGCACGAGGAGCCAGAGAGCTCGTCGAAGCAGTGATACTCGGGAATGCAAGGGCTTGGTGGACTACCTTGGCAAAGCGCTTGCCATCAGCTTTTCGGACATGGAGAGTGACCGATCATCCAGACTACGGACACTTGGGCGGCGCCTGGCCGCGGCCCGGTGTGGCAGTGCGCCGCGGCCCGGTGCGGTGCGGTGTCCGGTGGCCGGCTACGAGCCGAGCTCGTGGTCCGGTGACGGGGTTCTTCCTAGGCGGGTGGGCGACGCGATGTGGCAGCAGCGGTGGGGCTGCGGTCCCGTGCTACGCACCCACTCGAGCCCCCGCCGAGGAATCCGTGGTGAACCGGCCGTTCGCACATGCGCTCGTCCTGGTGGTCGAAGACGACGACCTGTCTCGCGAGCTGCTCGTGGACGTCCTCCGGCGTGAGGGCTACCGCATCGTTCAGGCCGTGGATGGAACCGAGGCGCTGCAGCAGCTCGAAGGTTCGCACTTCGATCTCGTCCTCTCGGACATCCAGATGGAGGGCGCGAGTGGGATGGAGGTGCTCTCCCATGTCGCTCGGACCAGCCCCGATACGCCGGTCATCCTCATCACGGCCTTCGCTCGGCCCGACGCCGCGATGGATGCCATCACGCTGGGTGCGGCCGACTACCTGAAGAAGCCGATCGACATCTTCGCGCTGCGAACGACCGTCGCGCGCTGCTTGAAGAGGCGGCACCTCGCACGCGAGCACCTCCAGCTCCGTCACCAGACGGTCGCCGAGAAGGTGCTCATCGGGACGAGCCCTCCGATGCTGGCTCTCTACAAGGAGATCGCGAGGGTCGCGCCCACCGAGGCGACGGTCCTCCTGCTCGGCGAGAGTGGCTCCGGCAAGGAGCTCGTCGCGCGTACCTTTCACGCACGAAGCCGCCGATCCGCCGGCCCGTTTGTCGCGGTCAATTGTGCTTCGCTCGCCGAGAGCATCCTGGAGAGCGAGCTGTTCGGTCACGAGAAAGGCGCCTTCACGGGCGCCCACGCGACCCGCCGCGGCGTGTTCGAGCAGGCCGACGGCGGGACCATCTTCCTGGACGAGGTCGGAGACGTGCCCCAGAAGATGCAGGCGCAGCTCCTGCGCGTGCTCCAAGAGGGGGAGGTGCGTCACGTGGGAGGGCCAGCGTCCATCAAGGTGAACGTTCGCGTCATCGCCGCGACGAACCGCGATCTCTCGGAAGATGTCGCCGCGGGCCGCATGCGCAAGGATCTCTTCTACCGCCTCCATGTGGTCGCCGTGCGGATCCCGCCGCTCCGAGAGCGCGCGGACGACCTCGTCGAGCTGTCGCGTCACCTCGTCGCGCGCCATGCCGCCACCTTTGGCCGCGCGCTTCCGGATCTGGCGCCGGAGACGATCGAGCGACTCCGCTCCTATGCATGGCCCGGCAATGTTCGCGAGCTCGAGAATGCCCTCGCCCGGGCCGTGGCGGTGTCGCAGCGAGCCGTCCTCTTGCCCGACGATCTTCCGCCCGAGATCGCCCACGGCGCTTGCGTCGATCCGGTCGCGGGCATCGAAGCAGATTGGCCCACGATGGATGTGCTCCAGAGCCGCTACATCGACAAGGTGATGGCCCGGGTTCAGGGGAACAAGAGCGCGGCCGCGCGCATCCTCGGCGTGGATAGGCGCACCATCCAGCGACTGTTTCCGCGGCCCGATCCGGAGGAGGACACGTGACCCCGGCGTCCCCTCCGAGCGCCAGCCACGCTCACGCCTCTCGAACCTGGCCCTTCATCGCAGCGCTGGGGCTGGTGACGCTCCTCTTGCTCTCGATGGTGCTCGCGGACATCGTGGTCGCTCGAGGAGTCGCTCGTCGAACGGACGAGATCGTCAACGACGAGCAGCGCTCGATCGAGCTGATCTACGATCTGAACGAGCAAGCAGACCGCATCGCGACCCCCGGACTCTCTGCGGACCAGCTGGCGGTCGCGGCGAAGCAGATCGCGGCCGACTCCGCCGAGTACGAGCCGTTGACGGCCCAGCCTCCCAGCGAACGTCAGATCTGGGAGCAGCTCCGAGCGCACTTGGGCGAGCTCGACGCGGCCGCGAGGGCTCGCGATCTCGCTTCGATGACGGAGCGTGCGGCAGAGATCCATCGCTCGATCCACCGGCTGACCCGGATCAACCAGGCGGCCACACGGGGGCAGGTGGAGAAGATCCGGACCATCCACTCCAACGCGATCGCGGCGGACGCCGCCATCGGCCTTTTGACGCTGTTTGTCGTGGCGGTCATCGTGTTCTTCGTCCTTCGCGTCCTGGCGCGCCAGCGCGCCCTCGCTGCGGACCACATCGCGCTCCTCTCGCAACGGAATCGCGATCTGGATGCCTTCGCCGGTCGCGCCGCGCATGACTTGCTCGTCCCGCTGAATCCCATGCGGGGCTACGCGGACCTGCTCGTCAGCAGCAACGAGCCCCCGGAGCACGTGCAGCAGATGGCGCTGCGCATCCGCACGGCGGTCGATCGGATGGCCGAGCTGGTCGAGAACATGCTCGCTCTGTCGAGAGCCGGTCACCCCTCCCCCGGGGTCTCCTCTCCGGCGAAGGTCGCCGCTGACGTCGTGGCCGAGCTGGGCCCCCAACTGGCGGACGCGCAGGTGACGCTCGCGTGCGACGACGAGGCCGTCCACTGCGCGCCCGGCGTCATGGCGCAGCTCCTCCGGAACCTCGTGACCAACGCGGCGAAGTTCCGCTCCCCCGATCGGCGGCTGGTGCTCACCCTGCGGACCGCACGCGCCGACCATGGAGTCGATCTGACGGTCGAGGACAATGGCCTCGGCATGTCCGACGAGGTGCTCGAGCACGCCTTCGAGCCCTTCTATCGCGGCAAGGAGACTCGCGATCTGCCCGGCCATGGCCTTGGCCTCGCGATCGTCCAGCGAACGATGCTGGCGCTCGGCGGGACGTGCGAGCTGTCCAGGTCTTCCTCGGGTGGCACGGTGGTGGTGCTCCGGTTTCAGCGCGCAGGTGCCCCTGGGAGCCCGATGGTTCTCCCGGCCCACCAGGATCTTGCGCCGGGCGCGCCGCGGCGGCACCGTCACGGCATGCGCGCGGTGCGGCTCGCGATCGTGATGGCGCTGATGACGCTGATGAC
>Ga0207856_1000230_pt1 | contig 11717 bp, 17 predicted proteins | sample LuqExpMetageno21_FD_187779 | JGI IMG/M metagenome (GOLD analysis project Ga0207856, IMG submission 187779) | Tropical forest soil microbial communities from Luquillo Experimental Forest, Puerto Rico - Sample 21 (SPAdes) | ecosystem: Environmental > Terrestrial > Soil > Tropical forest ... | reverse complement strand
ATTGTGCTCATCGAGCGAGTTCTCCGTCGTGCGCGGGGGCGGCGCGCGATTGAAATGCCCTATTGCTGCGGCGATTCTATCACCATAGCTAATCGGTGGAAACTATGCTAGGTGTTATACTTTCGGCAGGAATCAAGTACAGACGGGTCTTGCAGGGTATTCGGGCAAACTTTCGTAACCGCGCCGATACTTTGTAGCGAACGGGACCACGTGAGCCCTACTAGCCTAGCGATAAACGGAATCTGGCTCTGAGTGCTGGGAGAGAACCCGAGCGATGCGCAACGCAAGGTGATTCGAACCGTCGTCATACGCGATTTCTCATCTTCGCAGCGTTCTTTGTCTAGCAACACTTCTTCGCCGTCACGGCAGGTAGTAATCTGCCGGGGGTTCTATCGTGACTGGCAGCGGGTCGGTGAAGAAGTCTTGCGGCAACGACGCGATCTGGTTCGCCTGCAAGTAAAGCTTCGTCAGGAAGCGCTGTTCGTAGGCCAATTCCCCGTTCACGATGTTCAGTTGCTGCGGTTCGTCGGCGTAGAGTGGCGTCGCAGGCAGTGGCGCACCAGGCGTCGGTGTCGCCAGCAAGCCGGCGAAATAGTCGCACGCCCACAATGTGCGCCACGAAATAGCGACCGTGTCCGCATAGTCCGGACCACTCGGACCGTAGCAATCGATCTGATAGCTATAAGTCGTTCGGCGCGTATTGTTGACGAGCAGGTTCGTCGGGTCATAATCGCGCTCGATCTGATTCTGTCGCTCTTTCACGCCGGGCGAGATGACGATATAACTCACGCCCGGCGGCGTGCTCGTCATGTTCTGGAAACCCTTGAAGATGTTCGGCAGAACGCTCACGTCGAACAGTGCGGCGATGAATCCCCACACGGCGTCGAATAATTGATCTTCGGTCGGTGTCAGGGTCGCACTCATGGATTCGATCCGTTTTTCAATTGCGCGAGCAACGTCGCGAGATCGGCGGCATTCAACTGCTGCACCACGCTAAACGAGCACCATTCAGGCCAGAATTCTTCGACCTTGTTGATGTACCACCACTGGCCGCTGAAATTGCATACTGAGCCACCTGTCTCGGTCGGGCGGTCCAGGTCGGAGAAGTTACCGTAGGCCCAGATGTTGTAGAACGAGTTGTTGTACTCGAGGCCGCGCGACTGTTGCAAGCCCGAGTGCGCACTAGCCTGCACCTGGAGCCGCGCCGTGACGGGCGCGAACGTCGGCGTCAGGATGCCGCGCACGTTGGTGCGGCCTGTCGACACGTAGACCGTGCCGTCCGTGTCGCTGTTGATCGACTCGATCGCGCCGCGGATTACGTCGTGAAAGTTAAAATTGACGGCCATATCAGTCCTTCTTCTCGACAGCCGATTTGACGGAGTTCAGCATTTCGCCAGTGAAACGGAGACCAGCATTGAACCCTTTAAATGCTGCCCATGACTCGCTGTTATCCGCCGGCCAGTCGTTGATCGTCTGCTGGATGTCTTCCTCCATAACATGCCCGATAGCCGTCAGCGCCTCTTCGACGGGCATTCCGCCGCGTACCAGCTTGACGACGCCATCGGTCCATTCCGATTTGTGCGCTACAACAGTCTGCTGCATGAATGGCCTGGGATGATTCTGGCCCGTGCCATATTCGAGCGCGGCGGCAATTGTGGCAACGTGCATTCCTGCGCGAGGATCGTCTATCTCTTCGCCGGTCGCGGCATTCTTGATCGTGCGCGCAGGATACGTAGCGTTTTCCAGAATGCCAGCCTTAACCGTCAGCGACTCGTAGTCGCGCGAGATGCGCGTGCCGCGCCGCTCGACGCTCACACGCCGCCCGGAATATTGAAGTACGGCGCGCCATAGGCTTTCGAGAAACCGACGCCCGATGACTGTCCGAAGTAGCGCGCCGAGCGGAACCGCGCCGTAGCGGTCCAGTACAGCGCGCCGTACTTCGTCTGAAGGAACCACGCCGCCATTGCGGACCCCTGCGGCATGTTGTATTCGAACTGCGACGAGACTGTGCCCTCTGTCGCACCGTTGATGCGGCCCGGCGGCGCGTTATTCAGTACGGGCGTATCGCTCGTTCCAAAGATCAGCAGCAGATGCGCGACGAGCATGTAGAACAGTTGCGTACGGAACGTCGGGTCCATCTGCGGATTATTGTCGACGTTGTCAAGCAACGATTGCGACGCAATGGTGAACATGTTGTTCGCGCGCCCGTCCGTCACCGTCGAGAACTCGGGGTACTCAGCGCGGAAAGCTGCCGGCACAAACGTTATAATCGTCATGTTCACCACTCCCTGGCTTAACGGCCCTTGTCGTCGCCACCTTCGGCCTGAATGCGCATCGATGCGGGCAAACCGGCGTTCGGGTCGCGCGGATCGATCGGTTCGAAGCCGCGCCGCACTTCCTGCATTTCGGTTGCCTTGTCGCTTGCATCCTCTGGCTTGTTCATCGCGAACACCGCTTCCGACTTGAGCCACTTGGCGTCCTTATAGACCGCTTCGATCTTCGCCCACTGCGCAGCGTTGACTTGCGTCATGCCGTGGCCGCCGAGCGCGTACGGCGATGCGCTGCCGTGCAACTTGATGTCGAGCGCGTGCGCTTCGTGGTGCAGATGCAAGCCTTGCGGGAGCTTGCACGCGACGGTGACGAAATCACCGCTAGCTACGTTCTTTCGGGCCATAGGACCATTCTCCGAGTGTAAATGAAAAGGGCGACCCTATCGGCCGCCCTTCCAGTTTAGCGTAAATCTATCGGAGTGTCACACTACGCAGGCTGCACCTCCTGTAAGTTAATCTCGAAGTCGTCAAACTCGAAGTCTTCGAAGCTGATGATCGTGATGCCTTCACTGCCGTCCATCTTTGGATAACCTTCTTCCGTCCCTTTGCGCAGGCCGCGCAGCGCACCCCATGTCGCGATGCTGTCATGCAGAGCAACTTTATAGACCATCGTTAGCCACTCTTCGAAAGTGGGTTGATTCGACCAAAAGTCGCTGCACTCCTTGAAGTGAGCGTCGGTGAAAACGTTACGGTCGATCTCGCTGACCATGCGACTCATGCCGGAGTATTCGAGTTGGTAGCGCTTCTTCATGACACATCCTTTGCGATAGTAAGTGGCGTCACTTTGCCGCCGATTTGCCAGGCCGACATGGCGCCGGCCTGCGCGGTCGTGATGTACGGCCCAGGCGTCACGTGCTCGATCAGCCATGCCGGCGCGTGCAACCACGATCCGCCGCTATAGCGCGCGAGCGGGATGTAAGTCGCACACGCGATGCGGCCGTCGCCGATCAGGTCATTGCGCTCGTCGACGGTGAGCCAGCGCTCTTCGCGCGAGCCGTCCGCGTAGAGCAAATCTGCGAAGTAGCCGAGTATCATCGATTTACCTCCTCGATGAGCGTCTTAGTCAGTTTGCCGAGCATCTCGTCGCGCTCCGCAACGGCATGCTCCAATTGTCGGATACGCCCTGCGAGACGCTCTACCTCGTCCGCAACGGCGCGGTCCAGCGACCAGCATCCGCAAGCGTCCTGCGTAGCGGCACGCTCGCGCAGGCGTGCGATCAGTTTCTGCGTATCCATCACAGCACCTCTTTCGTATTGCGGCGCAGCTCCAGCGCCGATTCGATCACACGCAGGGCGGCGGCCTTTTCTTCGACGAACTCCGCCTGCATACGTAGCAACAGTACGAGCAGCCCACCGGCGCGTGGCAGCGCTTCGGCGCGTGCCGTCAGCGACAACAGCCCGGCCAACACGTCGTCGATGATATTGATCTTGTCTTGCGCAGCGCGCTCGATTTCCTGCGCGCGGTCCTTGATGTATTCGGTGGCGCACATGGTCTTGCCTCCTATTGCGAAACCGCGATCAATTCTGCGAGCAAGCCGCATGGATCAGCTTTCAGCCAGAACTCCCTTCGCGTGCCGGCGTAGGCGGCGTAGGTGGCGGCGGCGGAGGCGGAGGCGGCGGCGGCGGCGGAGGCGGAGGCGGCGGCGGAGGCGGCGGCGGAGGCGGAGGCGGCGGCGGAGGCGGAGGCGGAGGCGGCGGCGGCGGCGGCGGCGGCGGCGGCGGAGGCGGCGGAGGTGGAGGCGGCGGCGGCGGCGGCGGCGGCGTTGGCACTTTCTGGTGTTCGCAACTCGCACATCGTCCGCCACGTTTCGCCAAACCCGCGCGCGTCCGCTATTTCTTGAAGTTGCGGCAGAACTTTTGCCCACACCCAGTTCAGGATAAGTTCTCCACGTGCTCTTTCATGTGCGCGACCTGTTCCGGCAGCGAACGGCAGTAAGTGTTTCCATTCGCTGCTGTTGCGCATTTCGTGCGGCAGTGCATCCTGCGTACGGATAATCCAACGACCGATGACTGACGACATACAATCGGGAATCCTGTCGGTCAGCTCACCGGTCAACGACAGATTAATTGCCGCAATGCTGCATGCAGCCTCTTCAGTCCCCACGCCTGCCGGTAACTCATGTGTAGCGAGCCAGTCGGTGATTTTCTGTTCCTGCTCTTTGGTGATCGTGCTCATCTAGGTTACTCCTGTAGTGGAGCCTCCAGATTAGTATCAGTTAAACGGAATGTCAAGTAGTGGACGAAGAAAAGCCCGCCGAAGCGGGCTCTCCGTTCACGTCGCGACAGGTGGTCCAGTCCTGCCGGTCAGCTACTCTTTAGACGCCGAGAGTCTGCGTGCAAGCCAGCGGACGGAAGATGACCGCGCCCCACGTACCCGCACTCTTCTTCTGACGGAAGTACGAGGAATAGCGCTCGATTGCGTGCGCGCGCATCTTCTCGGTGAAGCCGCAGGTCGCCGATTCCTGCCCTTCGATGCGCGGCGCCCACAACTGCACGAGACGGCCCGAGACCGTATCGTATTCCGGCACGGTAACGATTTCCAGTTTCGGAAACGCATCCTTGAGCAGCTTTGCAGCCGACAGGCCGTACGTGTTCACGCGGTTGATGTCGCCTGCGACGGTCGGCGGCACTGCCCACTTGAGTTCGTCGGTCTGCTCGATGATACCTTGCGACTGCGTTTGCAACAGCTTGTACTGGCGCACGAAGTCATTGTAGATATCTTCCGGCACGGCCGTCGCGTAGTTCACCGGCGCGGCGACGGGCGTCGGCAGTCGCGGGTCGTTCGTCAGACCGTAATTCTGCAGGCCCGACACGCCGAACAGGTACGTCGCATTAAGAAACTTCGCGAGGCCCAGTGCCGACGAATAGTTCAGCTGCGCAGCCCAGTCCACGCGGCCGGCACCGGCCATTTCGAGTTCGCGTTCACCCCAGCGGGTCCACGTCTGGAAAAAATACGCCTGACGTTGCGGGTAGTTCACGTTCGCCGACGAGTCACCGTCTGCCGAATAGTCGCCGTACGTCGCAACCTTCGTCAACGGTTCTGCCTGGATGAACGTCGCCGTCAGCGTGGTCCAGTCACCTTTCTTCGATTCACCAACGATCTCCGCGGCCTTCATCGGGGCGACCAGCACCTCGATGACCTTCGGATCGACGTAGGTCGTCAGGAACGACGGGATGCCCGCGTTGGGCGCACCGACGAGCGTCGGCGTCAGCGACGCGGCGTCCATTGCGTACGAGCCTGCGGGCGTGGACACGTCGGTAACGCCGGCAGGCAGAACAACGCCGGCACGCGCCAACTGTGCAATGAGTTGCGAATCGCGCATTTCAGATTCTCCTAGGTTGGCGCTTGCTTACGCGTTGATATTGGACATCATGATCGTGTCGCCGGCCGTGACCGTTTCCGTGATCATCTTGTAGCCGGTATCGATCAGCGTCGTCGTGGGCGTCGCGCCGACATTGATCAGGCCTGTCGTCACGTCCCACACGATCGCAGCGCCACGCGTCGGCGTGCCGGTGATCGCGTCGGCCTTGATGAAGAAATCGCCTTGACCGAACGCTGCGACCGGTTGACCCGGCTGGATCGTATAACCCGATTCCGCGAGGAACGTGATGATCTGTGCGTTGTTTTCGCGATGCACGAAGCCGATGCGCGTGAGGCCGCCGCTCGGTGCCGAGCCCGGAACCGTGGTGCAGGTGCCGTCCGCATTCAGTGCGACGAACTGGCCGACCTTGACGCCGCTCGAATCGGCGATCATCTTGCCGGTTGAGGCGAGCTTGTAGACCATCGGGTTCGACGAGGCGAAATCGCCAGGAATCGCCACCGCCGGGTTGATGTACACCTGATTCTGGAACATGGTTTCTCCTTTCTCCGTTTCCAGGTTGATCCGTTAGGGTTAGCCCTTCACGGAGATTCGCGACAGGTGACCGAGGATGCTTGATTGCGTCGCCTCGACCGCCTTGCTGTCCATTGCCATTTCCGACTGGTGGCGCGCACCGGCGGCGCGGCTCGCTGCGAGCTTGTACGCGTCCCACGCGGCGCGCTCCGCACCCTTGCCGATCGATTTGACGTCCATGCCGACCTGCGCGAGCGCTTCGCGATAGATCGCCGAGGCACTGTCCATGCCATGCACGGGGCCGAGGACGCCTTGCACGTCGCGCTTCGCACGCTCGACGTTAGCGGCGCGTGTTCGCTCATTCTTCAGCGCGACAGCAACGGCCGCATCCACGGTACGCTTCACGCTCTTTGCGTCCATCGCGCCGTGCGGCGTAGCCATGCCGCGCGCGGGCGTGCCTTCCTGCGCTGCCTGTTTCGGCATGGGGTATGCTCCTTCCTGATTTTCGCCTTCGTCCATCGCACTTTCGTGCTCACCTTCAACGGCAGGCTCCATGCCCGTCAGGTCAGCATCGCGCGCACCCTCCGACACGTTCGGCTTCTGCGACATTTCGTCGTGTTCGCCAGCTTCCATACCGTCCATCGCTTCACAACGCTCGTTCTCGAGCGCGTCGTGCTCGTTAAGATCGGCATCGACCGCCGCCGTGTCGCCCATTGGCGCAGCTCCCTGCGCGCCACCGCCGACTTTGGCGTGGATGTTTTCGAGCAGGCCAGCGATGTGCTTCAACGCCTGGCCGATCGCGGCCATGTTGACCTGTTCGTTTTGCTCGCCTTGCTGCGAACCGGCCATCGGTGCGGCGGTTTCCTGCGCGCCCGGCTGCGTGGCAGAGCCAGCTTCCGGCGCTTCTTTCTCGGGGAACGGCATTTTCGAATCTCCTTGCATGGATGGATCGGGCGTTTGCGGGTTGCGGAAAGCAGCGTCCGCGACGTGCGCGCCCGTTGCCCGTCCGTCATCGACAAGCGCGACGTGATTGCCCTGAATGTCTTCCATCACGCCGTCATACTTCTGGCCGTTCGCGCTGCCGGAATTCATGACCGGCGTGTAGCGATAGCCGCACGACAGGTCTGACAGTTCGTCCGATTCGATCAGCTCGATGGCATAGCCGTCGCTGACAAGCAGGTCGCCACGCAGGTGCTTGCCGTCGAAGCTGATCGAGTGCACCGATCCCGCCTGATACTCTTTGCGCGGCTCATCCGCCGTTTGCGGAATGTGCTTGATCATCAGCGGAATGCCTTCAAACGTCGGTACCGCCTTCTTCAGTTCGGCCGGATCGCGATACAGCTCGTAGACCGTGTGTGGTTTCAGACCGAGGTCATCCCAACCGGGAATTTCTTCGCCACGGTACGGGTTGATCTCTGCCGTGCTGAGAACGCAATTTTTCACGCGCATGCGTCCATCCGCGTCTTTCGAGCGGGATGATTGCTTGTCCATCGCGAAAACGATTCGAGGCATTCTGTCAACTGCGATATGTGTTCCGCGAATCTTAGCGCGTTCCAATCGGTGCGTAAAGTGCGATAGGAATTTTCAAATAGCTCGCTTGCGACATTCTGATAACATTCTATTTAACAACTAACGTAACGGAGCGAACGAAATGGATAATGATGAGCTGCTAGTGTCCTTGAAAGAGCTTATCCGAGCGAACGAAGCGCGTACCTCACCAGAGCCGACCTGGATCGTCAACGACCTTGGTGAACTCGGTGTTAAGGTCGGAACGAGGTTCTTTTTTCTCTACAAAGGTGAAAACATCGAATACGGAACCGAGCCAGATGCGACGGTAAAAGACTGCGTCGCATTGCACGACGACGGCACGCCAATGATGTATCGCATAGTCGGTAAGCGCGAATTTGGCGAGACGTGTCTACCCGTGAAGTGGATACTCAACGGCCGCACAGAATCCCGTTACGTCGATGAACTCGTATACACGCCGGACCTGAGCTTCGGCAAGCCTGATGACGCGGCTTGGATGCCGTTGCCTGCCGCACGCGGTGCATGATGGCACTTGCTAAGATTCTATTTACCAACTAATGCTTCCAGCACCGGAAACCGGACTAACTGTATTTGACAGGTGCGCCGCCGATGCGCATCTTCGTCACGTCCTGTTTCTGCTTCGGGCCGGCACTCTTGCCGGCCTTTGCACGATAGGCGCCAGGAAATCCCGAAACGGGTTCGACGTCCTCCATCGATTCGAGATCGCCACGCCCGATCGCTGGAATGATCGAGAAGCTCGTGCAGCGACAGTTAATTGCTTCGCCGGGCAACACCTCGCCGAACTGGTCGCCGAAATCGATTCCCTCGCCAGCGATATAGACCCATTGTTCGCGCCCGGCGCGCACGTGCGTTGCGCGCGGTTCCTTGCCCGCGCTCGAATGCTTCCAGCCGCAGAACTTGATCCCTAGCTCGCGTTGGCGCGCAGCGTTCATCTGCGCCGTTGCCTTGTTCGCCTGATCGTGCGCGATAAAGGCTGCGCGATTCTGCGTGACCTTGCCACGCTTCTGGATCTCTTCAGCCATTGCGTGAAGGTCGCGGCCTTTCAGAAAGTTGCGCGAAACGATGCCTTCGACATCTTTGTGATAATCCTCGTGGATCGAGCGGATTAGCGCCACATTCTCGGGAATCTTCGTTTTCAGGATCAGCTGCTGCGATGGCGTCAGCTTCATCGGCACGTCGAACCCGGCACGCCGCAGCTTCCCTTCCCATGCGTTCGAATTGTCGCGATACCACTTCTCGGTCGTCTGTTCGGCAAGTTTCTTCGCGAAACCGTCGAAATAGTTCGACCAATATTTGCGCAGGCGCGCGAGTTCCTTGAACAGATCGCCCGCCGCACTGAATGGCGTTTCCGCGGCATCCTGCGCCATGAGTCGGCCAGCGTTGACGTTCGATTCGAGCGCGGCGCGATATTTCGCGCCGATCCACCACTCATACGAAGCGTTCATGTTCGCGACGGCCTTTCGTAGCGCACGCTCGTATTGCAGTGTCGTCTGCGCATTCGTCAGGATCGGCGGCAGGCGTTTGTCGCGCTTGCCGGGGTTGCGAATTTCTGGCATAGTAAATATAATGTCAACACTTCTACAGGAGACTTACATGTTCCGTTGGCACCGTTACCGTAACCCCGTCACAGCAGCGCAGGTTGCAGAAGCGCGTTCGAAAAGTTCTTTCTCGATGATGCAGTGTAAAGCGCTACTCGAAGAAGCGACACCTTGGGTGTTGCAGTATTTCGACGAAAACGCAATGCGCTGGGTGGACGTGCCGAGCGTCGAGGAGCCGCACTCGCGCACGTGAATCATTGCGCGCTCTGAAGCGTGTCATCGCGCTGCGACGGCATGAACTGTTCAGGCGGCGGGGGTACACCGTCCAGTAAGTCGGGATGCACGTCGATGTTGCCGCTGTCGGCGCGCGCGTTCGGATCGGTGATCGATGGGTCGCTCAGTACGGAGCCGAGGTTCGGTGTCTCGTTTTCTTCCATCGATTCGCTACCTGTCGCAGGCAACGCACCGCCGAGCGCGGCCTCGCCGTCCATTTCCGCCGGATTCATTTCGAGAATCTTTTCCGTGATGCCGGGGATGTCGTCGTCCGGAACTTCGTCGATCGATGTGGGTGCGTCCAGAATTCCTGCGTAGCGCGAGTGCACGTCGTTGTTCAGTACTTCGGCAACCTGTTCCGGCGTGACCACGCCCTGCTCGATGTACTTGGAATCGGTGTCGGCGTCTTTCGCGCGCGCGTCGGCCTCTTCCAGTGCGGTCAATTCGTGCAGCGGCGCCCACTCCCAGATAATATGTTCGTCGATGCCGCCGAATAGCGACAACTGGATCACCTTGATCGTGTTCATCATGAGTGACATCAGGACGTTCTTCTGATAGCCCTTGACGTAATCATAGAATACGCGAATCTCGCCTTCGCTGGACGCGTTCAGACCGGTCGGCGTGATGCCAAGCAACTTGACGAGCGGAATGTGCGAGACGGCCGACATCTGTTCCTGTGATTGCGCCTGAAGTGCGTCAAGTCCCGACAGTGGTGTGTTGACCTGAAAGAACTCTTCCGTCGCCTTGTCGAGAAACAGAATGTTCCGGTTGTCGCGGTACGCATTGATCAGCGCTGCGCGGTTCGCCATATCGTTGCCTCCGCCGGGCAGCAGCATCTGTTGCAGATCGGTCGAGATACCGCTGATCGAGAACTGTTTGACCGTATCCGATACGCTCTGGCGCGTACGTAGCCAGTTGTCGACATACGGCATGGCGAGCTGCGACATCGATACACCACGGAACGAATATGTCGGCTTGAGCATGTCAGCGACCGGGCGCGAGATGATCGTTTGCAGGCGCGTCGCGTGTGCCTCGAGTCCGATCATCCACCAGGACGACGGCTTGTAGAAATCGGCCGCAGTCGGGTCGATAGAGTTGTAATTGTTCGGCGTGACCCAATACGGTTCAACGACGCGCAGGCCGACGAACGATCCTTGCGGAACGCTGTACGGCTTCATCAGCATCGGCAGGCTGCGATTTTCCTCGTCGCCTTTCAGCTTGAAATAGATATGACCGCCACCGAATGCCTGATCGTGAACCGTCGCCTGACGTACGATCGCGGGCATATCGATGCGCTCCAGTTCCGCCTCGATTGCCTTGACGCGCTCGGCAGCATCGCCGGCGTCAGAACCCGATACGACCTTGCCCCAGCAGCGAATACACTCGTCGGCGAGCGTCTCGTGCATCGTGCGGTACTCGGGCAGCTGCGCGAGTAACGAGAGCGTCGGGAAACCGGGAAAAGACGTGTTCTCGACAAACGTCAGAGCGTTCATCGACGTGCCGTTGAAGTCGAGCGCCATTTGCGCCTGTGCGCGCTCGTGCGACGTGTAATTCTTCACGTCGGTGCGATAGGTCTCGGCGGCGCGGACGGACAGTGCGCGCGGATCGTGCGGCGCGTTCGTGAGCGCACCGACCAACGAAGGTTTCGGCGTCTCGACAATCTCCGTGACGTTTGTCGGTTCTTTTGCTTTCGTCCTGCGAACGTAAGGATTTTTCTGCGACATGATAAACCTGTGGGTATCGTATTCCACCAACGATAGCACAAATCTATGCGCCGGCGGCGCGCAGCACGTCCTTCGTGATGAGTGCCGCGATTGGCGAGCGCAGGCAGAGTTGTTGTAGCGCGATTGACATGCAATCGACCGTGTCATCGTTCTTCACGTCCGGGAACGACGTGATCTCGGCGACCCACGGCGCGATGCCGGGTGAATCCTCTGGGTGCGGGAGCATGACTTCGTTATTGGTCCACACCCACGAGACGGCGTGCGCTCGCGCCTCTTTCGAACCGAGCGGCGGGACGCCGACGATTGACGGGAAATGCTTCTTGAGCATGTCGATCAGCGCGGCGCCGTTCGCGGCCTCTTCGATGTAGATACGCGTCACGCGCGGATGCTTGCGTTTCAGGTCGGCGATCGCCTGCGCGGTCGCCATGAAGGCCAGACGCTCGCGACGGTAGTCGATCAGCCACACGCGATC
>Ga0207856_1000228_pt1 | contig 11745 bp, 10 predicted proteins | sample LuqExpMetageno21_FD_187779 | JGI IMG/M metagenome (GOLD analysis project Ga0207856, IMG submission 187779) | Tropical forest soil microbial communities from Luquillo Experimental Forest, Puerto Rico - Sample 21 (SPAdes) | ecosystem: Environmental > Terrestrial > Soil > Tropical forest ... | reverse complement strand
GAGTTGTCGTGCGGTGGGACGCTGATGGGAGAAATGATGTCGCCTGCCAGCACCCGGCCGAGCGCGTCGACAATGCCGACCGTTTCCACGCCATGCACCGGTTGCACCAGCCGTGCGAGGAATTCGTTGACCGCCTGTGCGCTCAAGGCCTGCGGGTCGTAGCCCGCCAATTCGGCCGCGATCTCGGCGATGGTTCTCATGGGTTTTCGAGCCGATGCAGTTCAGCCACCGTGTTCGCGTTGAAGAAAGCGCGCGGGTCGTCGCCGGGCTGGTCGAAGGGAACGAGGGCGGTCGCGTGCTGGCCGGTCCAGGCGTCGATCTTGCGGCCGCCGCCGTGCGTGAAGCGGACCAGGCTCTCGAGCAGCTCGACACGCAAGAGGCTGAACACGGGCTGCGCGCGCAGTTGGCCGTCTTCCTCGCGCGCGGCCGCCATGGCGATCTCGGCATTCTGCGCTTGCGCTGCATGGGCGAGCCGATCAACCAGGTCGAACGGGAACAAGGGGGTGTCGCAGGGCACGGTGACCAGCCAGGGCGTCGTGCAATGCTCGAGTGCCGTCAGGAAGCCTGCGAGCGGCCCGGGATAGTCGGGAAGCACGTCAGGCCACACCGGCACGCCGAACGACTCGTAAGCGCCGAGGTTTCGATTGGCATTGATCATCACCTCGCCCACCTGCGGCTGCAGGCGCAGCAGGGTGGCCAGGGTCAACGGCATGCCCTTGAAGTTCTGCAGTCCTTTGTCGACGCCGCCCATGCGCGAGCCGCGCCCGCCCGCCAGGATCACGCCGGTGACTTCAGAGGGCTTGATCATCCGCCGATGTAGCTCATCTCGACGCGGGGCCGCGCGGCCTGCACCTCGGCCGGCAGGCTGCCGCGCAGTTCCGAATAGCGGTCGGCGCGGCCGTGCCAGATGTGGCCGATCGCGGCCGTGATCTGCTCGTCGCTGGCGCCGCCGCGCAGCAATGCGCGCAGGTCATGGCCCTGGGATGCGAACAGGCACAGGTACACCTGGCCCTCCGTGGACAGGCGCGCGCGATTGCAGTCGCGGCAAAACGCCTGGGTGACGCTGCTGATCACGCCAATTTCGCCGCTGCCGTCGGCATAGCCCCAGCGTTCGGCGGTTTCGCCCGATGCACTGGGCGACAGTGGCATCAGCGCAAACTCGGACTGCAGCAGCCGGATCACTTCAGCCGACGGCATCACTTCTTCCATGCGCCAGCCGTTGGTCCCGCCCACGTCCATGTACTCGATGAAGCGCAGTACGTTGCCCGAGCCCTTGAAATGGCGGGCCATGGGCAGGATCTCGTGTTCGTTGGTGCCGCGCTTGACCACCATGTTGATCTTGATCGGCCCCAAGCCCGCGTCACGGGCTGCATCGATGCCCGCCAGCACTTCGGCCACCGGGAAATCGACATCGTTCATGCGGCGGAACACCGCGTCGTCCAGTCCGTCGAGGCTGACGGTGACGCGCTTGAGCCCCGCCGCCTTCAAGGCCTTGGCCTTGCGTGCGAGCACCGAGCCGTTGGTGGTGAGAGTGAGGTCCAGCGGCAGGCCATCGGGTGTACGCAGCGCGGCCAACTGCTCGACCAGCACCTCCACGTTCTTGCGCAGCAGCGGCTCACCGCCGGTGAGCCGGATCTTGTGTACGCCGTGCGCGACGAACAACCGCGCCAGGCGCGTGATCTCCTCGAAGGTCAGCAGGGCCGAATGGGGCAGGTAGGCGTAGTCCTTGTCGAAGACTTCCTTGGGCATGCAGTAACTACAGCGGAAATTGCAGCGATCGGTGACGCTGATGCGCAGGTCACGCAGCGGCCGGCCCAGCTTGTCCGTCAGCAGTCCGGTGGCGGCCACGCCGTTTTCCGGGATATGCGCCGCGCGTGCCGCGACGCGCTGGTCGACCAAGGGGATCACGCGTTCTGCCATGTCTTATTGTCCCGCCGCGGCGCTCTTGGTTCCAGCTGTGTTACACGCAGCGTGCGCCGTCGACTTCGATGCAGACGCCGGAGATGAACGCGGCCTCATCGCTGGCCAAGTAGAGCGCGGCATTGGCCACGTCGAGTGCGGTGGAGAACCGGCCAAGCGGGATGGTGGCGAGGAACTTGGCGCGCCGTGCCTCATCTACCGGGCCACCGGCAAACTCGGCGGACAGGCCGGTATCCGGATTGAACACAGGGTTGATGCAATTGACCCGGATGTTGTCAGGGCCAAATTCGGCCGCCAGCGACTTGCTGGTGGTGATCACCGCGCCCTTGGAGCCGTTGTACCAGGTCAGGCCGGGACGCGGGCGAATGCCGGCGGTGGAGGCGATGTTGATGAAGCAGCCGCCCTTGTTGGCGCGGAACGCCGGCACCGCGTGGATGGTCGAGAGGTAGACGCTCTTCATGTTGACCGCGTAGACCCGGTCGAAGTCGTCTTCGCTGACTTCGAGCGCGGGCCGGTTGCGGTGCGTCCAGCCGGCGTTGTTCACCATCACGTCGAGCTTGCCGTTTCGTTGCACGGCGGCATCCACCAGCGCCTTCACCTCCGCCGAACGCGTCACGTCAGCGGCGAAGAAAGACGCCTGGCCGCCCTCGGCCTGGATCTGCGCCACGACTTTCTCGCCCAGCTCTCGGTTGATGTCGTTGACGATCACCTGCGCGCCTTCCGCCGCCAGCCGCTTGGCGATGCCTTCGCCGATGCCGCCGCCGGAGCCGGTGACGATGATGGACTTGCCTTTGACTCGCATGGAAGTGTCTGCTCTTTCTTGTCCGTGTTATCCGTGGCGGATCGCCACGGTCTTGAGGGTGGTGAAACCGTACAGCGCCTCAAAGCCTTTTTCGCGACCGTAGCCCGACGACTTCACGCCGCCAAAGGGCAGTTCGACACCGCCGCCGGCGCCATAGTTGTTGATGAACACCTGGCCGCTCTTCAGCCGCTTGGCCAGGCGCAACTGGCGGCCGCCGTCGCGTGTCCAGATGCCGGCGACCAGGCCGAAGCGCGTCGCATTGGCCAGGTGAACGGCTTCGTCCTCGTCCTCGAAGCTCATGGCGGCGAGGACCGGTCCGAACACTTCTTCCTGCGCCAGGCGGTGGGTGACAGGCACGTCGCGCAGCAGCGTCGGCGCCTGGTAGTAGCCGGTCTCGGGCGCTTCGTCGACGACCCGGCCCTGCGCCACCATTGGGATCTCGGCATGCTGTGCATCCGAAAGGAAATCCCACACGCGCTGCTGCTGGCTCTGGCGGATCAACGGCCCGACGTCCAGGTCCAGGGCGGCCGGTCCGACGCGCAACGCTTCGAAGTGGCTGCCCAGGCGCTCGAGCAGCGGCTCGTAGATCGATCGCTGCACCAGCAGCCGCGAGCCCGCCGAACAGGTCTGGCCCGCGTTCTGCACGATGGCGTTGATGACAGTAGGCAGGGCGGCGTCGAGATCCGCGTCGTCGAAAATGATCTGCGGGCTCTTGCCGCCCAGCTCCAGTGTGACCGGGCAGTGCCGCTCGGCCGCCACCTGCTGGATGAGCGTGCCGACCCGTGGGCTGCCGGTGAAGCTGATGTGGTCGATGCCCTCGTGCCGCGCCAGCGCATCGCCTACCTCGTGGCCGTAGCCGGTGACGATGTTGATCGCGCCCGCGGGAAACCCGACCTCGGCCGCGAGTTGCGCCACGCGTATGAGCGACAAGCAGGCGTCCTCCGAGGGCTTGACCACGCACACATTGCCCGCCGCCAGCGCGCCGCCAACGCTGCGGCCGAAGATCTGCATCGGGTAGTTCCACGGAATGATGTGACCGGTGACGCCGTGCGGCTCGCGCCAGGTCAGCACGCTATAGCCGTCGAGGTAGGGCAGCGTGTCGCCGTGCAGCTTGTCGCAGGCGCCGGCATAGAACTCGAAATAGCGCGCCAGGGCCGCGGCGTCGGCGCGGGCCTGCTTGGTGGGCTTGCCGCAATCGCGCTGTTCGATCGCCGCCAGTTCCTCGGCGTGTTCGGCCACCTTGTTCGACAGGCGCATCAGCAGCCGCCCGCGTTCGGCCGCGCTCAACTTGCTCCAGACCGTCTCCAGGCAACGCCGCGCTGCATTGACGGCGAGCGCGATGTCTTCGGTCGAACCGCGCTGGATTTCATCGAACACCTGCCCATCTGAAGGATCGATGACAGGAATCGTGCGCCCGCTGGTGGACGCCTGCGCGACGTTGGCGATGAAGTGCGATTGCATGGCGCCATTGTGCGCCAGGCGCTCACCTTGTCAGGCTGGGGAACTCACCGGGGTGAATGCGTCCGCATGCGCCTCCAGCCAGCGCCGCGAGGCGGAACTATCTTGTTGGCAGGGATGGAAGTCGGACCGCAGATACTCGCGCCACGGCCGGTAGGTTTGTCGAACCAGGCCGTGCTGCCCGAACAGGTGCACGGCGGCGCTCTTCCAGGTGCTCCACTTCCACAAGGTGCCGTCGTGCCGGAGGTTGCTCAGGGTCTGGCGCAACACGTCGCTAAGGAAAATCAGCGTGACGCGGCGGAACCAGGTGATGCGCCACTCATGGCTGCCGCCCAGCGCCGCGTAGAGATCGAAGGCGGTCGACTTGTGCTCGGATTCTTCGGCCGCGTGCCACAGCCACAGGGTCGTCATGCGCGCATCCAGCGTGCCCAGCATCTGCGTGTTGTGCAGCAGCCAGTCGGCCAGGATCGCCGTGAAGTGCTCGTTGGCCGCCGTGATGGCGACCGCATGCCGGGGGTCAGTGCCTTCCAGGAGCTTCAGGCGTTTCTCGGCGCGCAGCGCCCAATCGTTCACGAGCCCGAGCTTCTCGAGTTGCCCGTTGTACAGGCCATGCAAGCGCCGATGCGTGGCCTCCTGACCGATGAAGCCCTGCACCTCGGCGCGGAACCGCTCCTGCTTGTCGGCGGGCAACGTCTTGAAGCCGGCACGTACCGAATCGATGAAGAACTGTTCGCCCACGGGAAAACTCATGGACAGGGCATTGAACAAGGCCGTGCGAAACGCATCGCCGGCACACCAGTGGCGCGGTATCGGGGCTTGCATATCCACGAGGAGGCGGCGGACGACGAGATCGGTCATGTGGATGGGGCGCGAGGAGGAGGAAAGGGTTACAGATCATGGAGGTGAGGATGGGTACTGTCAAGTACCGGCGTGGACTTGAGAGTTGTCAGTGTGCAGTCGAGCAAGATGGCGAAAATCCAGCCATGGTCGAGACTGAACAGCCAAAACATAAATCCCGCGTGTTGGAGGGAATGGCGCATGCCGTTTCGCAGAAGGGCTACGGCGACACGACCATCGCGGACATCGTGCGCGAGGCCAGCGTGTCGCGGCGCACCTTCTACGAACATTTTTCGTCCAAGGCTGAGTGCCTGATCGCCTTGTACGAATCGGCAAGCCGCAACTCGCTGAAGGTACTGCGCGACGCCATCGATCCTGAGCACGAATGGCAGACACAGGTGGAGCACGCGCTGGCCGCCTATCTGGGCAGCATGGCGGCCAATCCCGTGCTGGTGCGCACGCTGTTCATCGAGATCCTGCACCTGGGGCCGGAGGGACTGGCCGCGCGCCGCCGCGTCAATCTAGAAATCGCCGGCTTCATCCTGGCGCTCGTGAACCGGGGCCAGGCGACGCAAGCCGTCGCGCTGACACCCGGCATGGCCATGGCCATCGTCGGCGGCATCAATGAACTGGTGCTCGAGTACATCGAACAGGACAAGGTGACCAGCCTGCACGAACTGGTGCAGCCCGCCAGCGAACTGGTGCACGCCGTCACCAGGACATAAAAAGACCGCCTCGGATTCGAGGCGGTCGTTGTCTGGAATCGCCGGAAACCTACTTCATCGCCGACGCCGTGGGCAGTGCCGCCGTGGCCGGTGCCGGGGCCATCACGGCGGGGGGCGTGGCGCTGTGCACGGCGGCGGGCGCCGCTTCCGCGGCGTGGAACTTGACCACCAGCGGCACGATCAGCAGCGCGACGATGTTGATGATCTTGATCAGCGGATTCACCGCAGGGCCGGCCGTGTCCTTGTAGGGGTCACCCACGGTGTCGCCAGTGACCGCCGCCTTGTGGGCCTCCGAGCCCTTGCCGCCGTGGTTGCCGTCTTCGATGTACTTCTTGGCGTTGTCCCAGGCGCCGCCGCCCGTGCACATGGAGATCGCGACGAACAGGCCGGTGACGATCGTTCCCATCAGCAGGCCCCCCAGCGCCTTCGGGCCGAGCACGAGACCGACCACGATCGGCACGATCACTGGCAGCAGCGAGGGGATCACCATCTCCTTGATCGCGGCGCCGGTGAGCATGTCCACCGCGCGGCCGTATTCGGGCTTGGCGGTGCCTTCCATGATGCCTTTGATCTCGTGGAACTGGCGGCGCACTTCGATCACCACCGCACCGGCTGCGCGGCCCACGGCTTCCATGGCCATTGCGCCGAACAGGTAGGGGATCAGGCCGCCGATGAACAGGCCCACGATCACCATCGGGTCGGACAGGTCGAAGGAGATCGAGCGGCCGAAGCTCTCCAGCTTGTGCGTGTAGTCGGCGAACAGCACCAGGGCGGCCAGGCCGGCCGAGCCGATCGCGTAGCCCTTGGTCACGGCCTTGGTCGTGTTGCCGACGGCGTCCAGCGGGTCGGTGATGTCGCGCACGGAGGAGGGCAGCTCGGCCATCTCGGCGATGCCGCCGGCGTTGTCGGTGATGGGGCCGTAGGCGTCCAGCGCGACCACGATGCCGGCCATGCTCAGCATGGAGGTGGCGGCGATCGCGATGCCGTACAGGCCGGCCATCATGAAGGCGGCGATGATGGCCGCGCAGACGAAGAGCACCGGCCAGGCGGTGGAGCGCATGGAAACGCCCAGGCCGGCGATGATGTTGGTGCCGTGGCCGGTCGTCGAGGCCTGCGCGATGTGCCGCACAGGCGAGTATTGGGTGCCGGTGTAGAACTCGGTGATCCAGACCAGCAGGCCGGTGAGCGCCAGGCCCACGATGCAGCAGCCGAACAGGCGAATCTGCGTGCCGCTCGCGTTGATCGCGTTATCAGGCATCAGCCAGTTGGTGACGAAATAGAAGGCGATCAGCGACAGCACGCCGGCGATGGCCAGTCCCTTGTACAGCGCGGGCATCACGTTCTTCATGCCGGGCGAGGCCTTCACGAAGAAGCATCCGACCACCGAGGCGATGATGGATACGCCGCCGAGCGCCAGCGGATACAGCGCGGCGTTGGCGGCGGCGTTCTTCACGAGCAGGGCGCCCAGCACCATGGTGGCGATCAGCGTCACCGCATAGGTCTCGAACAGGTCGGCGGCCATGCCAGCGCAATCGCCGACGTTGTCGCCCACGTTGTCGGCGATCACGGCCGGGTTGCGGGGATCGTCCTCGGGGATGCCGGCTTCAACCTTGCCCACCAGGTCAGCGCCCACGTCCGCGCCCTTGGTGAAGATGCCGCCGCCCAGTCGGGCAAAGATGGAGATCAGCGAGGCGCCGAAGGCCAGGCCGATCAGCGGGTTGAGCAGTTTGGCCAGATTGGCGTCCGGCGTCAGGTTGCCGTTGCCGCCGAGGAACCAGTAGAAGCCCGATACGCCCAGCAGGCCCAGGCCCACCACCAGCATACCGGTGATGGCGCCGCCGCGGAAGGCGACATCCAGCGCCGGCCCGATGCCGTGGGTCGCGGCTTGCGCAGTGCGCACGTTGGCGCGAACCGACACGTTCATGCCGATGAAGCCGCAGGCGCCCGAAAGAATGGCACCGATGATGAAGCCGATGGCGGTCTGGCCGTCCAGGAACACAGCGATCAGGATGGCCAGCACCACGCCGACCATGCCGATGGTCTTGTACTGCCGTGCCAGGTAGGCCGCCGCCCCCGCCTGAACGGCTGCCGCGATCTCCTGCATTCGAGAGTTGCCCGCGTCTTGCGAAAGAATCCAGCTGCGGGCCCAGAAACCATATGCCACGGCCACAAGGCCGCACGCTAGCGCCAATATCAGCGCTGAATTGCCAGTCATCTTGCTTTCTCCGGTTGGTTCGTCGTTGCGAAGAGGCGCCACGCAAGCGGCGCCACCGCTGCGTTGCTTCCTCTTGGCTTCCAACAGGGGATCGCCAGATTGGCCAACGTGACCAATATACAGGCGAATGACGAGCTGGCCTACAGCGCCCGCGGGAAAGCAAGGCCCGCGAAAGTAGAATCAGGGTTAATACCGAGCTGTCGTTTTTCGTTTTTTTGACTCATCCAACCCATGTCTCTTGACCAAGTCTCCTCCGGAAAGAATGTTCCCGACGCGTTCAACGTGATCATCGAGATCCCGATGAACGCCGACCCCGTGAAGTACGAGGTGGACAAGGAAACGGGCGCCATCTTCGTCGATCGTTTCATGAGCACGGCGATGCATTACCCGACCAACTACGGCTACGTGCCCCAGACCATCAGCGGTGACGGCGACCCCGTGGACGTGCTGGTGATCACGCCCGTGCCGCTGATTCCGGGCGTGGTTGTGCCGTGCCGTCCGATCGGCATCCTGAAGATGCAGGACGAAGCCGGTGAAGATGGCAAGGTGCTGGCCGTGCCGATCGACAAGATCCTGTCGATCTACACCCACTGGCAAAAGCCCGAGGACCTGAACCCGCTGCGCCTGAAGACCATTGCGCACTTCTTCGAGCACTACAAGGATCTCGAACCCGGCAAGTGGGTCAAGGTCATCGGCTGGGAAGGTCCCGAATCGGCGAAGCAGGAGGTCCTCGACGGCATCGCGAACTTCAAGAAGAAGCACGGCGACGCCTGAGGCGGGCGCGTCCCTTCACCCCAGTCCTCTCCCGCGCGCGGGAGGGGAGAGGGCGCCGTGCCTCAGAGCGCCACCACCCTGCCGGGATTCAGGATGTTCTGGGGATCGAGTGCCTTCTTGAGGCTGCGCATCAAGTCCAGCGCGACGGCTGGCTTGTAGCCGGGCAGCTTGTCCACCTTCAGCGAACCAACGCCGTGTTCGGCGGAGATGGAGCCGTCGAATTTCGTGACCTGGTCGTAGACCAGCACGTTGATCCGCTCTTCCTGCTCGCGCAGGAACGCCGCCGGATCGCCGCCTGCGGGCGCCTGCACGTTGTAGTGCAGGTTGCCGTCGCCCAGGTGGCCGAAGTTGACCAGTCGAACCCCCGCGATCTCCCGCGCCAGCAATGCATCCGTCTCATGGCAGAAGGCGGGAATGCGCGACACCGGCAGCGAGATGTCGTGCTTGATATTCAGGCCTTCTTCGGCCTGGGCCAAGGGAATGCTTTCGCGAATGTGCCAGAGCTGGTTCGCCTGCGTCAGGTTCTCGGCCACGACCGCATCGGTGACGCAGCCTTGCTCAATGGCGGTTTCGAGCAACCGTTCGAACTGCGTGCGCGCATGCAGTTCCGACTCGTGGTCCGAGTTTTCCAGCAGCACGCAGTAGGCCGACTCCTGCCAGAAGGGCACACGCAGTTGCGTGAAGTGCCTGGCCACCAGGCTCAAGGCGAACTGGCCCATCATCTCGAAGCCGGTCAGCCCGGCGCCCAGATCGCGGTGGGCGAGCGCCAGCAGCTTCACCGCGTCTTCGACGCTGGGCACGGCGGCCCAGGCCGTCAGGGTGGCGGCGGGCGGCGGATACAGCTTCAAGGTGGCGGCGGTGATCACGCCCAGCGTGCCTTCGCTGCCGATGAACAGGTCGCGCAGGTCGTAGCCGGTGTTGTCCTTGCGCAGGCCGCTGAGGCCATTCCACACCTCGCCTTGCGCGGTGACCACCTCCAGGCCCAGGCACAACTCGCGTGCGTTGCCGTAGCGGACCACTTGCGTACCGCCGGCGTTGGTCGAGAGATTGCCGCCGATGGTGCAACTGCCTTCGGCCGCCAGGCTCAAGGGAAACACCAGCCCGGCCGCCTGCGCTGCATCCTGCACGGCCTGCAGGATGCAGCCGGCCTCCACCGTCATGGTCAGGTTGTCGGCATCGATGCCGCGCACGGCATTCATTCGGGCCAGGCTCAGCACGACCTGTCGGCCGCTGGCGTCCGGCGTGGAGCCGACCACCAGGCCGGTGTTGCCGCCCTGCGGCACGAGACTGTGGCCCGCGGCTGCGCAGGCCTTCACCACCTGCGCGAGTTCCGCAGTGGATGCGGGCCGCACCACGGCCAGGGCCTTGCCGCGCGCCCGCTTGCGCCAGTCCTGTTCCCAGGCGCCGAGGTCGCCCTCGGTCAGGACGTGGGCGGCGCCGACGATGGCGCGCAATTGTTCGGCAAACGAATTCATGGCGAAGCAGTTTTCAGGCGGACCCGCACGTGCATCGCGCAGGCTGCAAACAAGACCAGGCAAAGAATGATTTCGATCACGGCCAGGCGCGCCGACAGGCCGGAGTCGCTCCAGGCCCGTACCACGCCTTCCGTGAAGTAGATCCACACCATGAGGCTGAGCCAGCGGTAGGTGTACATGCGCCGCCGCAGCAATCCGGCCAGCGGAATGCAAAGCGGCAGGACCTTGAGCACCAGCCAGGAGCCGCCGGGTCGCAGGGGCGCCAGCCAGAGTTCCCAGGCCAGGCCCAGCGCGATCAAGGCGAGCACACTGCCCACCGCCACCCAGCGTGTTGCGGCGACAGCGGGGGAGGGGACGGCGGCGAGAGGGGCACTGTCTGACATACGCGGTGGCATCATAGCGGCCGATGCGAATCCGACAGTTGCTCGAAGACCTCAAACGCTTTCCGTGGATCACCACGGCGCAGACCTTGGGCGAACGTTTCCGCGAGGACCATCTCGGGCTGACCGCCAGCAGCCTCACATTCACCACGACCATGGCATTGGTGCCCTTCGTCACCGTGGCCCTGGCGGTGTTTACCGCTTTTCCGATGTTCAGCCAGTTGCAGTCGGCCTTGCAGACCTGGCTGGTGCAAAGCCTGGTGCCCGATGCGATCGCACGCCAGGTGCTGGGCTACCTGACCCAGTTCGCAGGCAAGGCGAGTCGCCTGGGCACGGTGGGCCTGGCGGTTCTTTTCATCACCGCGCTGGCCCTGGTCATGACCATCGACCGCACGCTCAACGCCATCTGGCGCGTCAAGCGCAGCCGGCCCTTCGGCCAGCGCGTGATGGTGTACTGGGCCGTGATGACGCTGGGGCCTCTGCTGCTCGGCGCTTCGCTCAGTCTCACGTCCTACGTCGTGTCGGCATCGCGCGGGGTGGTCGGCTCGGTGCCCGGCGGGCTGCAGTTGCTGTTCGACCTGATCGAGTTTGCGCTGCTGGCCACGGGCCTGGCGGCCCTGTACCGCTTCGTGCCGAACACGCCCGTGCGTTGGGCGCATGCCTGGTCGGGCGCCTTGTTTGCCGCCGTCGGCATCGAACTGGCGCGCCGGCTGCTCGCCGTCTACCTGGGGAACGTGCCGACCTATTCGGCCATCTACGGCGCATTCGCCACGGTGCCCATCCTGCTGGTCTGGATCTACATCGCCTGGATTGTCGTGTTGTGGGGCGCCGTGATCGCAGCCTACCTGCCGAGCCTGGTGCAGGGACTGCACCGGCCAGAACGCAGTCCCTCATCCCGCTTTGAGCTGGGGCTGGAAGTGCTCAAGGCGCTTGACGATGCCAAAGGTTCGCCCAGCCGCGGCCTCACATCCGAGCAACTCGCGGCGCAACTGCGTGTGGAGGCGCTGCAACTGGAGCCGGTGCTGGAGACCCTGGTGGCGCTGGACTGGATCGCACGCCTCAACGAAGTCCAGGACGAGGAGCGCACTCGCTACCTGCTGCTGGCGGATACCGCCGCGACGCCGATCGCGCCGCTGGTCCAGCAGTTGCTGCTGCCGCC
>Ga0207856_1000227_pt1 | contig 11747 bp, 9 predicted proteins | sample LuqExpMetageno21_FD_187779 | JGI IMG/M metagenome (GOLD analysis project Ga0207856, IMG submission 187779) | Tropical forest soil microbial communities from Luquillo Experimental Forest, Puerto Rico - Sample 21 (SPAdes) | ecosystem: Environmental > Terrestrial > Soil > Tropical forest ... | reverse complement strand
CGATACGGATGGCCGCCAATATATCGACGGCTCGGCGGGCCCGGCCGTCTTCTCTTTGGGTCATGCCCATGAAGAGGTCAATGCCGCCATCAAGGACCAGTTCGACCGCATCGCTCATGGTTATCGCTATACCTTCACCAGCGATCCGCTGGAGGAATTGACCGCCATGGTGGCGGCGAGCTGCGGTGGCGGTCTCAAATACATGACCTTCTGCTCCAGCGGCTCCGAGGCAGTGGAATCCTGCCTCAAGATCGCGTTGCAGTATCATGCCGCAAACGGTGAGATGTCCCGCCGCCGTTTCATCGCCCGCGAGCGCTCCTGGCATGGCAATACCATGGGCGCGCTCGCTATCTCCGGCTTCCTCGACCGGCGCCATGCTTTCGAAGGCGCGCTGGTCCCCGCCTCTTTGCTCTCGCCAGCCAATGCCTATCGACCGCCGGCAGATATCCCAGCCGATGCATCGCCGGCGGCAGTTGCCAGGGCCTGCGCCGATCAGCTCGAAGCCGAGATCCGGCGCTGTGGCCCGGAGACCATTGCTGCCTTCATCTTCGAACCGGTGGTGGGTGCCGCCGGTGGTTGCGTGCCGGCACCGCCAGGCTATGCCCAGATGGTGCGCGAAATCTGCGATCGTCATGGCGTGCTGATGATCGCCGATGAGGTGATGTGCGGCAGCGGTCGCTGCGGCACTTGGCGCGCCTTGGAAGCCGACGGTGTCGAGCCCGACATCATGTCGGTGGCAAAGGGCCTTGCCGGCGGTTATATCCCGCTTTCCGCCGCGATCTATCATGAGCGGCTCCGCGGCGTGATGTTCGAGGCCCATGGCGGGCTGATGACCGGCCATACCTTCACCGGCCATACGGCTGCTTGTGCCGCCGGTGTCGCAGTACAGAAGGTGATCGCCCGCGACCATCTGCTGCAGAATGTGACCGAGATGGGGCATTACCTGCGCGAACTATTGCAGGCGGCACTGGGTGACCGTCCGTATGTCGGCGACATCCGCGGTCGCGGCCTGTTCCAGGGCGTCGAGCTGGTGCAGAACCGACAGAGCAAGCGCCCCTTCGCACCCGATCTCAAGCTTCACGCCCGTTTGCGCGAGCGTGCTTTCGAGAATGGCCTCATCTGCTATCCGGTCGGCGGCAATGTCGACGGGCAGCGAGGCGATATCGTCATCCTGTCGCCGCCTTATATCGTCAGCCGCGCCGAAATCGAGGAGATCGTCGACAAGCTGCAACGCAGTCTGACCAGCGTCATGAACGACGTGACGGTGTCGTCATGAAAGGCATTGTCTATCGCCTGGATCTCGCCGAGGAGTTTCGCGCCAATCCGTATGGCCGCCATAGTGGCGAGTTGCAGCGCATCCTCAATCTCTTCCGCACCGGCCCCTTTGCCGGCAAATACGTCCTGGTCCGCGAAAGCCGTGCCTGGCCGCTGCAGCTGAAACTGGCGCGCTTCGGCACAACGCCACATGAGCCCCTTTCCTTCACCGGCGACGAATTCAATTCTTACGCCGAGGCCGAATGGGCGGTCTTCCGTCTGCGCTGGAAAGACCATACCGGCCAGGATCTTCCCCTCTAGGAGCGCGTCGATGCTGAAAATCATTGGCTATGCCGATCGCTTCTCCGTGCGGCCTGGAGAGAAGATCGCCTTCAAGGTGAGCTGCGAGGATGGTGCCCCACAGTATCAAGCGAAGCTCCGCCGCCTGATCTGTGGCGATGACCGGCCGGATGGTCCTGGCTTCAAGTCGGAAGAGATCGCGGCCGACTTTGCCGGTTCCTATCCAGGCCGTCGCCAGGACATCGTCACCGGTTCCTGCATTCATATCCCCGCCGATCGCCTGCCGCATGACCTCGACGATCTCACCCTAGCCGTTCTCATCCGTCCGACACGGCCGGCGACCGGTCAGTGTCAGACCATCATCTCACGCCTGACAAATGCGGAAGATGGTGCACGCGGCTTCGACCTGCGGCTCGATGGTGTGGGCCGGCCACAGCTCAGCGTGACCGGCATCAATGGCCAGCAGATTCTGACCCTCCCTTCGCCGGTGACCACCGATGACTGGTATCTGCTGACGGCCAGCCTGCCGAAGCCCGGCGGCGATCTCGTCCTGCAGGCCAAACCGGTTCATTCCCGCCCCCTGGGACCGCAATTGGAAACGGCCCGGGAAAAGACCGCAATCAGTCTCAACGATCGCCTGACGCCGCCCATCATGATCGCTGCCAGACTGGATCGGATCGAGGCCAGGCGCCTTGTCACCGCGCAAGCCTTCGATGGCAAGATCGAGGCACCGGCAATCTATCGCGGTGTTACCTCGGCGGAAAAACTAGCGGTACTCGTGCATCCCTTCGACCTCGATCTGCCGCTGATCGCGCAATGGGATTTCAGCTGCGACATCGACAGCCGCCATATTCGCGATCTCTCCGACAACAATCTCGACGGGATCGCTATCAACCTGCCGACCCGCGCCGTCACCGGCCATGACTGGCACGGTGAGACGACCTGCTGGCGAGACCAGCCGGATCTCTATGGTGCCATCCATTTCCATAGCGACGACCTCTATGACGCGGCCTGGGAGACGGACTTCACCTGGACCGTGCCGGCAGGTCTGCGCAGCGGGATCTATGCCCTGCATCTCGTCAGCGGCAAGACGCCCGAGCAGGAAGACCATGTCCCCTTCTTCGTCCTGCCGCCACGTAACACAGCGACAGCGCCGATCGCTTTCCTGGCCTCGACCTATACCTTTCTCGCTTATGCCAACAGCCATCACGGCTGGGAGGACCCGCTTTCCGAGCCGGCCTATGGTCGCCTGCTGGAACTGGGACCGGCCGAGCTTTTCCTGCAGAAACGCCGCGATTTCGGCGTCTCGCTCTACGACTATCATCTCGACGGCAGCGGCGCTTGCTACAGTTCCGCGCGCCGGCCGATCCTGAACACAAGGCCGAAACGGGCGATCTGGAACTTCAATGCCGATCTCCATGTCATCGACTGGCTGGAAGCGACCGGCCAGGCCTATGACATCATCACCGACGATCGGATTGATGCTGAGGGAATAGAACTCCTCAGCCAGTATCGCTGCATCATGACCGGCAGCCATCCCGAATATCATACGCTGCCGATGATCACTGCTTTCCAGGATTACCTCAAATCCGGTGGGCGGCTGATGTATCTCGGCGGCAACGGCTTCTATTGGCGGGTGGCGACGCATCCGGATTGGCCCGATGCCATCGAGGTCCGCCGCGGCGAGGCCGGCACGCGTTGCCATGAAGTGCCACCGGGAGAGCGTTATCACGCCTTCGACGGCGCATTCGGTGGCCTCTGGCGCAGCCAGGGCCTGGCACCGCAGCATCTCGTCGGCGTCGGCTTCGTCGCCGAGGGCTTCGATGAGAACTCCCATTACGAACGCCTGCCCGACAGCTTCGCGCCACGCGCGGCTTTCATTTTCGACGGCATCGGACAGAACGAGAAAATCGGCGATTTCGGCAGCCTCGGCGGAGCTGCCGGCTTTGAGCTGGATGCCGCCGATCGGAAGCTCGGCACCCCACCGCATGCGCTGGTCCTCGCCCGCTCGGTCGATCACACCGTCATCTATGGGCTGACCCCGGAGGAACTGCTGTTCTACTATCCCGGCATCGATGGAATGGATTGCGATAAAGTACGGGCCGAGATCGTGTTCTTCGAATGCGAGAACGGCGGCGCCGTGTTCTCGACCGGCTCCATCACCTGGGCCAGCGCCTTGGCGCATAACAGCTACGACAACAATGTCGCCCGCATGACGGGGAATGTGCTGAAGCGCTTCAGCGATCCAGCACGCTTCCCGCTTGCCGCCAGGGGCGACTAGGCGCGGCGGAGCTTCTCCGCCACCGCGCCGATCCGGTCCAGCGCCTTCAGCACCTTGTCCGGTTCATAGCCCAGCGTGATGCGGAGATGCTGTTCGGCACCGAGATAGCTGCCGGGTGCCACCAACACGCTTGCCTCCTGGCGGATCGCCTCGGCGAAATCGAAGGCGGAGAGCGGCAGATCGAAGCGCACGAAGCCAAGGCTGGTCGCCGCCGAGGGCAGTACGCTGAAGACATTGCCCTGCTGCCGCAGCCAGCTTTCCAACACGCGCCGCCCAGATTTTGAGAGGTCGCGCTGCCGCTCGATCAGGCGCTGGCGCTTCTCCGGCTTCAAGGCGATTGCCGCCAGGGTCATGCTGGGAGCTGCAGCGGCGATTACCGCATATTCATGCCGGCGCCAGAGATCCTCAATGACATCGGCTTGCGCCACCGCCCAGCCGATGCGCAGGCCGCTGAGGCCATAGGCCTTCGAAAGACTGTTGGTGCAGATCAGGCGGTCATAATTGCCCCAGAAGCTCGGCGTCTCGGCCCCACCACCCGTCTCCGTGCCGCAATAGACCTCGTCGGCATGCAGCCAGGTGCCATGCTTCGCGCAGATGGAAACAATGCGGCGGCAATCCTCCGCCGTGAAGATGGTGCCGGTCGGATTGTTGGGATTGACGATCGCAACCAGCTTGGTCCGCGGTGTAACCAGCCGGTCGAGCTCATCGAAATCCGGCCGCCAGCCATTCTGCGGATCGAGTTTCCATTCCTTGACGGTGCAGCCGAGATTGCGGGCCATGCCCCAGATCTGGCGATAGCCCGGCGACACCACCACCACTTCATCGCCCGGCTGCAGCAAAGTCGCCGCCACCATGCCGTTCGCCTGCGAAGCGCCCACCGTCACCAAGACATTCTCGGCCTTGGCGCCGGGATAGAGCGCAGCGATGCGCTGGCGCAGCAACAAGGTGCCGTTGACCTGCGGATAGAAGAGACCGGTCGAGAGCAGCTCCTCCTGCTCCTCCGCCGTCAGCCAGTCGCGGGTACCGAGGCATTTGACGCTGCTATCGGCAAGATTGATCTCCACCTCATGCTCATAGAGCGACTGGTAATGCTCCAATTCGAAGGGCTGGAAGGTGTTGCTCATCTGCGGTCCGATCCGAAAGATTGTATATTATGGGCAATATATTGCCCATTCCGACTATGCGCAATATATTGCTCATAATATACTTGATGCGCCCAGGCCGTATTCTTACGTGAGGCATATGAGGAATTAGCGATCATGGCCTCTATTCTTTGAGCAGGCTATTTCCATGATGAAGGCCCGGTCCATGCGTTCTTAGAAGCACGCATTTGGCCGAACAGTTCGGTCTGCCCGCATTGTGGCGGCTCTGAACGCGTCAAATCAAAGGCAAAACTAAGATGCCGGGCCCGTCGCAAGCCGAGCGGTTCAAACAAGCCGCTCGGGGGTTAGCTGCGGAGAAATCTGGCGATGCGCTCACGCGCACCATAGAGCGTATTCTTCCACCGCGTACCGTAAGGTGGAACAAATCCGCTGGCGATAAGGGATGGCAGTCTGCGTTTGAATTTGCGCCAACCTGACTTGGTTTGAAGCCCGTCGAGACCAGGCATTTTGCTAAAGTGATTGGCCCATTGTTGCAAAACGCTTTCTGGCACCTCGCTATGTATATGGTAACTGCTACGCAGAATATTGGCGCCCTCAAGCTTACCTCGCTCCCCGAAATCCTCATATTCGCGGCGCAGGTGCCAAGCCAACATGTCCGCCGCCTGAAGCGGCAAGAAGTGCTTATCGTCCCTAAAAATCGGCGTACTGGTAATTAACCGTCGCGCCTCCTTGGGAAGTTTAGACTTCATCAGGCTGAAGAATATTGAGATATCCTCGCTGACGCCGCTTTGTTCATCAAAGACGAAATCGATCGGGACCGAAACCCCTTCACCAGAGACATATCTAGTAAGCGTCGCCACAACGCCAAAGGTGCAATAAAAATGGGCGCTCCCCAAGCCGCGCGGAGAGGTTGGCCTCACGAGCCTATCAACTTGCTCTCGGCTCACGGAAAATTCGAAAGAGAGCGGTTTAAAATTATTGATAACGCGCATCAGCCGCGAGATCTTGATATCTCGATCCGCACTAGACCATCCGCGAAATTGCCCACTTAAGTTCTGCGCCTCCTTCATTTTTAGGTATTCGATAGAGGGAGGCGCCGCCAGTGCCGCGGCCCATATGTAAGAGAACGATGCCCATATGTCGGCTCGCGCGAGAAATCCGGCCATAAATAATCGCCGATCGCCACGATCACTGGCAGAATCGTCCACAAATGCTTGAAGAACTGCCACAGGTTTTTCCACCCGATAAGGCGAGGCATCTCCGCTGGTCAGTTCCCAGATTGGCTCGCTTGCTTGTGAACATGGAAGTACAGCGGCAGGGAACGTAGCCTATTTTACTATTCTATTAAAGCGAGTGGGTATGCAAAGTATCATATGAGCAATATATTTCTCATTCCTCAATCGGGTGGTGCCATGGCAAATCTGCAGGAAATCGTCGGCGGCAATATCAGGGGGCAGCGGCAGAATCTCGGCCTCAGCCAGCAGGCGCTGGCCGATCGCGCCGGCCTCAGCCGCCGCATGATCACCTTGATCGAGGCCGGCGATGGCAATGCCAGCCTGGCGACGCTGGATCGCCTCGCCGCGGCGCTCGATCTCAGCTTCGCCCGGCTGACCCAGGCCTATGATCCCGGTGAGGCAAACAAGCCGGTGGATCTGTGGCAGGGCAAGGACAAGCGCAGCAAGGTGCGGCTGCTGGAGAGCTGCCCCGCGCGGCAAGAGGTTGAATTGTGGTCCTGGTCCCTCGCCCCCGGTGAGCGCTACGACGCCGAACCCGATCCAGCCGGCATGCATGAACTGGTGATGGTGATCAGCGGCACCCTCGACCTCATCCTCGCCGGCAAGAGCCAGCGCCTGACGGCGGGTCAGTCCGCCAGTTTCGCCAGCAGCCAGCCTTACGCCTATGCCAATCCGGGCAACACCCTGCTGCGCTTCATCAAGAACGTGGTGCGATGAGTTTGGTTTGCTAAACTGCCGCACGCTTCCGAAAAAGGATGACAGCATGGCGCGGGCGGCAACCAAAGCAGCGAGCAAAACGACATCGCCCAAGGCGGCAGCAAAGAAGCCAGCCGGCACGGCCACCAAATCAGCCGTTACCAAACCGGTGCGTGACGATTTCGCCGATTATCTGGTCGATGCCCTGGCGGAATTGGGCCCGGTCGAAACCAAGCGCTTCTTCAGCGGCACCGGCCTACTGCTTGATGCCGTCCAATTCGCCTTCATCATCCGCGGCACGCTTTATATGCGGGTGAACGACAGTGGGCGTGACGCTTTCCTCGCCATGGGCTCGCAGCCTTTCACCTATCGCACCAGCAAACGTGAAGTGGCCCTGACCGGCTATTATGCCGTTCCCGCCGGCATGCTCGAGGATACCGACGAACTTTGCCTGTGGAGCCGGCGCGCCTTTCAGATCGCCCAGGGCGATCGCGAGATCAAGGCCGCACGGGCGACCAAGCGGCGCAAAGCAACGACAAAGAAATAAGGGGAAGCAGGCCGCTTCCCCTTATCCAAGATCCAGCAAGTTACAGGGATCAGGCAGCCCGCATCCGCGCGAGGAAGTTATGCACCTCGCTCCGCAGGCGCTCCGCCTGATGGCCGAGGCCTTCCGCCGCCACCTTGACGCCGCCTGCTGCCTCGCCCGTCGCATTGGCCTCGGCGGTGACACCGGCGATGTTGCTGGAAACGTCGCGGGTGCGTGCCGCCGCCATCTGGGTGTTGCGGGTGATTTCCTGGGTCGCGGCACCCTGCTCCTCGACCGCCGAGGCGATAGAGGTGGCGATGGCGCTGACATTGTCGATGGTGCCGCCAATGCGCTTGATGGCATCGACCGCTTCCTGGGTGACCCCTTGCACCGCCGCGATCTGGGTGGCGATGTCTTCCGTCGCCTTGGCCGTCTGGTTAGCGAGGCTCTTCACCTCGCTCGCCACCACGGCAAAGCCCTTGCCGGCCTCACCCGCGCGGGCCGCCTCGATCGTGGCGTTGAGCGCCAGCAGATTGGTCTGGCCGGCAATATCGCTGATCAGCTTGATGACATCGCCGATCTTGTTGGCGATCTCCGCCAAGCTCTGCACCGTGCGATCGGTCGCCTGGGTTTCTTCCACCGCCCGGCCGGCAATGGTCGCCGCCGAGGTCACCTGGCGACTGATCTCGCTGATCGAGGCCGACAGTTCCTCGGAAGCGGCGGCGACAGCCTGCACATTGGACGAGGCTTCTTCCGATACATCCGCCGCAGCCCGCACCTGCTGATTGCTGCGCTCTGCCGTCCGCGTCATGGTATCGGAGGTCACCAGCATCTGCTGTGACGCAGTGCCGACGGCCTCTAGGACATCGCGGACCTGCCCTTCGAAGGCATTGATATAGCCTTCGATTGCCTGCTGCCGGGCTTCCGCCTGGGCCCGCCGCTCCTGCTGCTCAGCTTCGAAGCGGGCCTTGTCAGCGGCATTCTGCTTGAAGGTACCGAACGCGCTGGCCAGCGCGCCGATTTCATCCCGCCGGCCCGGATAGGAGGCCTCGGCATCGAGATCGCCGGCAGCGATCCGCAGCATCGCCTCCTTGATCGCATGCAGGGGGCCGACGATGCGGCGGCTGATCAGGACGTTGCTGCCGAGCGCACCGAGGATCGCCAGTACCAGGAGCCCGACCTGGATGATCAGGTTCAGCATCGCAGCGGATTCTTCCGATGCCGCCCGTTCCTTGGCCGCATCAAGGCCCGCGACCGCAACAGCCAGCAGCTTGGAGAGGCGGCCGACACTCATCACCGTCCACTGCTCGGAGTTCATTTCCGCCGTGCCACCGGAGAGCACGGTCTGCAGGATGCGGTCACGCTGCGCCGAATAAGCCGGCTCGAAATAGACGCTCTTCGCATCATCAATCGCCGCCCGCAGCTTCGGCGGCAACGCCGAACCGAACACCACGCCCTCCAGCGCCGCCCATGCCGTCTCCGAAGCGGTGACGGCCGCCTTGTATTTTTCCGGCGTATCAGCCGCCAGCTTCATGCCGGCAACGCCATTGGAAACGATCAGCGAAGCATCGCCACCGGTATTGCGCACCATCCAGGCGGTCTGGCGCACCAGCAGCATCTGGTCGATGAAGGCATCCTGCAGCTTGACGGCGGCAGCCAGGCGATCCGAGACCTTGTTGAGCACGCCTAGCAACGCCGTTGACTGCTTCTGATAATCGGCATCGAGGCCGGCCTTGCGGGCATCCTTCGCCTTTGCCATCTCATCCCAGGCCGTTTTCTGCATATCCTTGACGCTGGCAGCCAGCTGCTGCAGTTCCGGCAGGACCGACTCCTTCTCGGGAAAATCGATATCCGGCAGCATGGCCAGAGCGGCATCGAGCGCCGGCACTTCTTCGTTGCGGATGCTCTCCAGCCGCTTGCGCGTGTCATCGGCGATCGGGTTCGGCGCGTTCAACGACTGCACCGTGGTCGAGCGATCGGTGCGGAGGTTATGCATCGCGGTGAAGGCGAAACTCGAAGCCTCCGCCACGCTGGCGATGTGCTTTGCCACTTGCAGCTGCTGCCAGGAGCTCCAGGCCCCGAGGCCGAGCAGGATGACGATCACCGCGGCAAGCGCTGAAATCACCGTTCGCAGGATGGCCCTGACGGATACTGCGTTGAGCATGGCACTCTCCTGATCGAAAGAAGTTGGCAACCTTCCTTTCGATCTACGCAACCCCGGTAAAGAAAGGATTGATAGGGCCCGGATCCGGCCGCGAGAACGACCTTCTCCAGCCAGGATCGGAATTTTTACCCAATACGTTCTGCTTCCTCATCCAAACCATACTCGCATTGATGGTTTGTCATCTTTGCCGGCGATCCTGGTCCGTGATTGACACCGTGCATCGGCGGTGCCCGAAGCCCGTTGACAAAGCGCAAGTATAGACTGTACCATTCGGTACACTTCTGAATTACTTTCCCGCCCCCTCGTCACTGGAGCCTGTCATGACCGAATCCCGTCCTCCCTTCCCGCCCTTCACCCGTGAAACTGCCGCGCAAAAAGTCCGTGGTGCAGAAGACGGCTGGAATAGCTGCGACCCCGCCCGCGTGTCGCTCGCCTACACGGCAGACAGCTATTGGCGGAACCGCGCCGAATTCATCCAGGGCCGTGAAGCGATCGTCGAATTCCTCACCCGCAAATGGCGCCGCGAGCTTGACTATCGCCTGATCAAGGAGCTCTGGGCCTGGGAGGGCAACCGCATCGCCGTGCGCTTCGCCTATGAATGGCACGATGATTCCGGCAACTGGTATCGCTCCTATGGCAATGAGAACTGGGAGTTCAACGAACATGGCCTGATGCAGCGACGCTTTGCCTGCATCAATGATCTGCCGATCAAGGAATCAGACCGCAAATATCACTGGGACCGCAGCAAGCCCCGCCCCGCCGATCATCCGGGCCTGTCGGATCTCGGCCTGTAATCGCCGGACACCAATGAGCAAGGCACGCGCCGAGCGCGACACAGTCGTTCCCGCGCTCGGCGAGATCTTCCGGGAACATGGTTTCGAAGGCGCCAGCCTGTCGGTCATCACCGAGAAGACCGGGCTTGGCAAAGGCAGCCTCTATCACTTCTTTCCCGGTGGGAAGGAGGAGATGGCGACCATCGTGCTGGTGGAGATCGACACCTGGTTCCAGGTCAATGTCTACCAACCTTTGCGGGACAGCGATGATCCCAAGGCCGGCATCGATCACATGTTCACGGCGGTCGAGGAGTATTTCCGGGCCGGGCGCCGGGTCTGCCTGGTCGGCGTCTTCGCCCTCGACAATACGCGGGACCGCTTCGCGAGCGCTGTCAAAAGCTACTTCGCCGATTGGGCCAAGGCGCTGACGCAGGCACTGAAGCGATGCGGCCATGACGGCGCTAAGGCAAAGGCCCTCACCGAAGATATTCTCGGCGGCATCCAGGGTGGCCTCGTGCTGGCCCGTGCACTGGACGACCCGGCCGTGTTCACACGCACACTGAAGCGCTTGCGAGAGAATCTAGGCTGAAGCAAAAACAGATCAGGCCCCTCACGGGGCCTGATCCATTTTCAACGACTAAGCTCGGCTTACTTGGCGAACTCGGCCTTCACTTCGGTCCACAGATCGGAATAGCTCTGGCGCTCTTCATCGGAGAGCGGCGCCATGTATTGCAGGCGCTTGATCGACGCCTTGTCGCTGTGGATCTTCTTGGCGACATCGTCATCCGGCAACTTGGCATTGGCCTTGGGATTGGCCGAAGCCGGCGCGCCGACCTTGGTCGCCCAGGTGTAATAGAAGTCCGGGTCGGTCATGTAGGAGATGAACTTCTCCGCCCCGTCGACATTCGGCGCCTTGTTGGCGATAGCGAGACCGTCGAACCAGCCGATCGCACCTTCCTTCGGCACGACATAGCCAACGGGCAGCTTGAAATTGCTCTTGCTGCGGGCGGCCGAACCGCTCCAATACGGCGAGATGTCGAAGGTCTTGGCGGAGAACAGCTTGTTGAACTCGTCTTCCGAGGACCACAGAGTCGCCACCTGGCCCTTCAGTGCCAGCAGCTTGTCCTTGATCTTCGCCATATCCTTCGGGTGGTTCATGTCCTGGCCGGTGGCGATGGCGGCGAAGGAGACAGCCTCGATCGCATCGTCGCGGAAAGCGACGCGCTTGGCTTCCTTGGCATCCCAGAGAATCTCGATGCTCTCCGGCTTCGCCTTGAAGATGTCGGTGTTATAGGCGATCGCCGTCATGCCCCAGACCCATGAGACGCCATAGGTCTTGCCGCCGTCATTCAGCAGCTTGGAATCGCGCAGGCCCGGCGTCAGGTCCTTGAAGGTGGTGATCTTCGAGGTCTCGT
>Ga0207856_1000225_pt1 | contig 11837 bp, 11 predicted proteins | sample LuqExpMetageno21_FD_187779 | JGI IMG/M metagenome (GOLD analysis project Ga0207856, IMG submission 187779) | Tropical forest soil microbial communities from Luquillo Experimental Forest, Puerto Rico - Sample 21 (SPAdes) | ecosystem: Environmental > Terrestrial > Soil > Tropical forest ... | reverse complement strand
GGGCTGGTCCGCGACGTGAGCATCCGGTGCGAGCGCTGCGGTGAGCCGGTCGCCCTCCGCCGCGAGCGCAGCCAGGATGAGCGAGGCGCCGGCGCGGAGGTCGCCGGCGCTGTCCTCGACGACGCGGACCTGCTCTCGACGGTGCGCCGCCCGCGCCGGTCGGCGACCTCGACCGTCACGATCGGCGCCGCGATCGTCGCGCGGCGGTCGGGCCGCGGGACGTGGCGCCTCGTCGCCGCCCTGCTCGTCGCCGGCATCGCCGCGGCCGGCGTGACGATCTACGCGACGCGCGGCCGCGAGGTGGCGCCCGCGGCCGTCGAGGTGGTCGCGCCGCGGCCGACACCGCCGGTGCGCACGACGGGCACGGTGAAGTTCCTGACCGAGCCGAAGGACACCGAGATCACCGTCGAGGGCCAGCCGGTGCACCGCGGATCGCCGTGGGCGCTCGAGCTCGCCGCCGGCGTGTACCAGATCTCGATCCACCGCGGCGGCTACAAGGCGTGGCTGACGTCGCTCGAGCTGTCGGGGAACGAGACGCAGACCCTGCGCGTGGTGCTCGAGCCGCTCGCCGTCGTCGGCGCCGGCGACGCGTCCGCCGAGGCGACGCTGATCCTGTCGACCGCGCCACAGGGCCTCGAGGTCGTCCTGGACGGCGCCCCGCTCCCGCAGCGCACGCCGCTGCGCGTGCCGGTCAGGCCCGGCCCGCACACGATCGTCGTCCGCCGGGACGGCGCCGAGGTGTGGCGCCACGAGCTCGACGCGCAGCCGAGCGTCAACTACGAGTTCTCGCCGTCGATGACCCCTACGACTTCTCGGCGACGATGAAGCCCTCGAGCATGTCCATGCCGCAGGTGAACTTCACCTCTCCCTGCTGCGGCACGGTGACCGCGACCTCGACGGGCTGGCCCTTCGGCAGCGCGATCCGCTTGCCGTCCGGCGTCTTCAGCTCCTCGTAGCAGTGGCCGTCGACCTTGCGCGTGAACACGAGGGTCAGCTTCTCGCCCGGCTTGCCGGGGATCCGGTCCGGCGAGTAGCCCTGCTCGACCACGTCGATCGGCACCTTGCGCACGCCGTCGGGGGCCGCGGTAGCGGTGGCGGTGGCGGCTCCGGCGGCGCCGCTGGTCGCCGTCGCGGCCGCGGCCGGAGCCGGGACCGGCTTCGATGCGGCCGTCTCGTCCTGCTTCTTGCAGCCACCGGCGGAGGTGGCGGCGGCGGCGAGCGCGAGCAGGAGACCCGAGGCGGCGGTGCGGAGCGACATGCCCGGCACGATAGCGCGCCGGGTGTGGGCCGGCTACAACCGCGCCGAGACCGCGCCGGTCGGCGACTGGCTGTCGACCGGATCCGTCCAGTTCTCGAACTGCAGGATGCCGAGCTCGGCGAACCGCTGGCGCTGGCGGTCCGAGAGCAGATCCATCTTCTTGATGGCGGGCACGATCTTCGCGAACAGCATCTGGCGGAACATCACCTGCCCCTGGTTGTGCAGCGCGATCTCCATGCACGGCTTCACCGGCAGGCCGGCCTTCTCCCAGACCTCCTGGAACAGGAACCGATCGTGCATCAGCCGCGCCGCCTCGTACACGAAGTCCTCGCGCTCGCGGCGCACGCTCTCCGGCTGCTCGCGGTAGTAGTCGCGTAGCGAGAGGATCCCGAACGCGACGTGGCGCGCCTCGTCGCCCATCACGTACGCGGTGAGCGCCTTCATCAGCGGCTCGGTCGCGTTGTTGCGCAGCATCGCGAACGAGGCGAGCGCGAGCCCCTCGACCATGATCTGCATGCCGAGGAACTTCATGTCCCACCGGCTATCCTTGAGGATCATGTCGAGCAGCGTCTTCAGGTGCGGATTGACCGGGTAGCTGCCCTCGAGCTTGCTGTGGACGTAGCGGTTGTAGACGTCGACGTGGCGCGCCTCGTCGACGACCTGGCTCGCCGCGCAGAGCTTGCTGTCGAGGTCGCGCACCTCGTCGACGAGCTGCGCGGTCGCGAGCAGCGCGCCCTGCTCGCCGTGCATGAACTGCGACATCGTCCAGCGGAGCACCTCGAGGTTGACGTCGTGGCGCTGCCGCTCGGACATGCGGTTGTAGATATCGGAGCCGTGGAGCGGCATCAGGTACTCGGGGCCGAGCGGCTTGCCGAGATCGACGTCGGTGTCCCACGGCAGGACATCGTCGGAGATCCACTGGGCGCGCACCGCCTTGTCGTACAGATCGCGGAGCTTCGCGCGGGTCTCCTGGTAGCCCCAGGTATAGGTCACGTCGAGCATCGCCTCGAGCGTCTCGATCGACGGGCCTGCGAGCGTGGTCGCGGCGGCGGCGGCGGCAGCGGTCTCCATGGGTGCCTCCCGGGCGGGCGTGGCGGGCGTGGCGGGCAGAACAAAACTGAAACGGATTTCATTTTGGACTGGCGGCCGCGATATCGTCAAGGGCATTCTGTGCGTGTGCCCTCGCGCGCGCACCCCAAGCCCGGTCCCGAGCGAGACCCGGAGACGGTGCTGCGCGCGACGAAGGAGCCGGACTTCCGCCAGGAGCGCTCGCGCCGCAGCTACCTCGCGCTGATCGAGGCGGCCACCGAGCTGTTCTCGGCGCACGGCTACGACGCCGTCGGGACTCCAGAGATCGCGGAGCGCGCCGGCGTCTCGGTCGGCACCTTCTACCGCTACTTCGAGGACAAGCACGAGATCTACCTCGAGATCGCGCGGCGCAGCATGGTCACGGCCTACAGCGCGACGATCGAGCGCCTCGGGCCGGAGCGCTTCGCCGGGCGCGCGCGCCACGAGACGATCAGCGAGACGGTCGCGGTGCTGTTCGATCACGTGCTGGCGGCGCCGCAGCTCTCGCGCAGCTTCACCGAGATGTCGCTCCGCGATCCAGAGGTCGGCGAGCTGCGGCGCGCGTTCGAGACCGTCTCGGTGCAGCGGCTGACGCTGCTGATCTCGGCGATCGTGCCGCGCGACATCGTGCCGGACCCCGAGGCCGCGGCCTACGTGATCCACGGCTGCGCGATGCAGACGGCCTACGGCCTCGCCGGCCACGTCGGCCCGCCGCCGGTCGACGCCGCCCGCGCCCGCGCCGCGCTGACCAGCTTCATCGAGCGGGCGCTGTTCCCGTAATCCGCGGCGGCGGCTGGCTCATCGACCGGCTTCGAGCAACGCGCGCTCGAGCAGGTGCGTCACCTCGAGGAGGGCTGCCCACTCGCGAAGGAAGGCGAGATCGAGCTCGCGCTGAACGCGCAGCACGCCCAGCACGTCATTCCACGACACCAGGCAAAGCGCCGGCGCAGACTGGAGGATTTATCGAGATCGACTCGTGATCGTCGGTGCGGGAATCACGGGAGGGCGGCGCAGCACGGAGAAGGCGGCCCAGGTGCGCGGGTTGGTGGACGGGTCGTCCAAGGAGCCGCGGCGCGCGGCCAGGGCGAGCTGAATGCGGGCCAGCGCCCGTTCCGGGTCGGTGCGCCAGTCGGGTTGCGCGTAGAAGTCGCGGACGATGGAGAGCGAGGCTGCGTCGGTAACGCTGCGATCGGTCGCGAGGACCGCGGCGGTGCCGGACTCGAGCAGCGCGGCGGCGATCGATCCCCAGCCTTCCTCGTCGGTGGCGGCCGCGGAGCCGCAACTGGCCAGCACCGCGAGATGCGGCGCGAGGTGCGCTCGCACCATCTCGGCCGGGTCGACGTCGACGTCGGCCAGGCGCAGCGCCCGCCGGTTGCCCCGGCTGACTACATGGGTAGCCACGTGAAGCAGCTCGGCGTCGCGCGCTGCCCACAATCGATCACGGGTGGCAGCGACCGTCGTCCGGGCGCCGGAGAGCTGCGCACCGGGGCCCAAGGCCGCCGCCACGATCCTGCCTTCCATGGCAGCATCGAACAGGTCCCCGCGAGGATCGGCCATGACGACCGGCGGGCTCGTACCGCGGGCCTCCGCGGCGGTCGCCCGTAGCGCCAGGACTCGCGCCAGCGGGCGCCGGGCGATGATCGGCGAGCCATCGGCGTTGCGGAGCGCTGCCAGCGGGACCTTGCCGAGCGGCCCGATCCCGAGCACGTGCAGGGTCTCGTCGGATGTCCCCGGCGGGACGATCATTGGTCCCAGCGCCCGGGCGGCTTTCCGGTCGTTGGGATCGGCGAACAGGGCGGTGGCCCAATTTCGCACCGTTCCCGCGTCCCCCAGATCCTCCCCTGTAACCTCGCCATGAAGGATCCGTAACCGATACACACGCTCGATACCCGGCCCGATCTGGCGCGAAGACGGTGCGATGAGGATGACGAGATCCCGAGATCGCCACGCCGAGAGGACATCATCGATGGTCGCGGGCGGCGGCGCGATGATGTCCTCCGCTGGAACGTTCGGCTCCCGCGACGCGTCGTCACGGACGGCCACCTGGGCCGCGGTCGCCCGCAACATGTCACTCGCGTCGAGCTCGAGGACCACAGCGAGGGCGTCACGCCAGCGCCCGGTCCGCGCCAGCAGGGCGATCAGGCCGTCGTAGGGGCCGCGATGGCTCGAGACGAAGTATGCGGACCTCGCACGAGCTGTCTTGCGCAGCGACGCGACCATCGCCATGGACTGTCGGTAATAGAGCTCGGCGAGCAGGTCGCCGAAGATCCCGCCGCGCAGCTCGAACAGCTCCGCGCGCGCGCGGGCGATCTCCCATGGCCAGTCGGGGTCGGGGGGATCGAGGCTGGCCGCCTTCGTGAGGTAGCGGTCCGCCTCCCCGAGGTCACCTCGATCCGCGGCGAGGTACCCGTACTGCAGCAGGGTCTCGACGACCTCCCCCTTGGACCTCGTGACCTCGTCCAACCTGGCGCGCGCGGCCGCCGCATCTTCCCGCCGCAGGAGCTTCGCCTGATTGACCGCGACCGACATCGAGATATCGGGGCGGCGACACGCCGCATTGGCCTCCTGGGCCCAGCCGAGCTCCAGCTTCGCCTGGCTCTCCTCTCCGTCCTCCATCTCGCGCATGCCCATCTTGAGGCGGATCCATGCCACGTCGCAGGGCTTCGTCGCGCGCGCGAGCGCGCCGGTCAGCGCGTCGGCGGCGCTGCGCAGGTCACCCATGCGGCGAAGCGCGTCGGCGCGGGCGAGCTGCGCCGCGACTTCGTTAGGGGGGTCATTCAACTGCCGGGACAGCTTCAGCGCTTCATCGGCAGCCTCGAGCGAGGCCATGAAGTCGCCGACCATCCAGGTCGCCTGGGCGAGCGCGAAATAGTCGCTCGTCAGGGCCCGCTCATCGCCGGTGAACTGGTGAGCGAAGACCGCCAAGGTGGCGTGTGTGCGTGCCGCGACTTCATATCCCTCGCCGCGCTGCAACATGACGTTGCTCAAGATCCGGTACCCCTCGCCGTAGAGCGGACCCGCGAGGAGCTGTCGGGCGTCCGACTCGGCCTCAGTCAGCTGGCCCAGGTACATGTGGGCTTGTGCGACCCAGCTCAGGTCGTGCTCGCTCCCGGTGCGAGCATAGCTGTCAAGACAAACCTTGACGCCACGCTGGTAGTCACCGGACCGGAACGTCCTCTCGCACGAGGACATCGACGGCGACCGCGTGAACCGCCACAGCAGCACGCCCCCGATGATCCCGGCAGCGACGCCGCCGATGAACCCCGTCCAAAGTGCGCGCCGCACTCGCTGTGGACGTGGTCGGCGTGCTCGAGCCATCTCTGGCGCGCCAGCCTATCACGACGCGGATCTTCGAAGCCCAGGGAAACCAGCGTAGCCAAGATCCTGTGAGGTTCCACCCTGAGTTGCGGTTGACCGTGTCAAGGTTAACCACATACCATCGGATGTGTGGAGATCAGCGTCCCCGGTGGAGGCGTGACCATCGGAAGTGACGATCCGATGACAACAGAGACCCGCGTGGCGCCACCGAAGCGATCACCGAGATCGAGAATCGATCGGCCGCGCGAAGAAGCGGCGCTCGCCCTGCTGGAGCGCGGTGAACGAACGGAAGCGCTGAAGATCCTGATGGCTTGCTATGCCACGCCGATTACCACGTTCGCGCTCCGGATCGTCCGCGATCGCGAGCTCGCCAAGGATGTCCGGCAGCAGGTGTTCCTCGAGGCATTTCAACGAATTGACACGTTCGAGAGGCGCAGCAGCCTGTGGAGCTGGCTGTGTGCCATCGCCTGCCATCGCTGCCTGGACGAGCTGAAGCGCATCCGGCGCAGAATGGTCGACAGCTTGGACGTATTGGAAGGGCTCGCCGAACCGTCGGAGCCCCTGATGGACGCGGATCGGGTCGCCAAGCAACGCGCGCTCGAGCGCTGCCTGGCCAAGCTGTCCCCGCCGATGCGGACCCAGGTGCTGATGCGGTGCTTCCTCGGACTCTCCTATGCGGAGATCGGCGAGGTGGTGGGGGCATCTCCCGGCACCGTGCAAGTACGGATCTCCCGGACCTTGCCGGAGCTGCGGCGGTGCCTGGGTAAACAGGGGATGGACCGATGAGCGACGGGAAGCGCAGCACCGCCGATCCGGAGGATCTCGCCGAGGCGCCCTTCCTCGATGACCTGGAGCGTGCCGAATCCGCGTGGTTGATCGCGCGCGACGAGGATCCCACCGCGCCCGCTCCTACGCCGGCGATCCAGCGCGATTACGCGGAGCTCGAGGATCTGCTCGGCAACCTGCCTCCGGTCGCGGAGAATGACGGCTGGCAGGATGAAGTATTGCGGCGAGCCACGGCTCCCGTCTCGGAGGCCGTGGCGGCGCTGGAAGCCCCGGCGCCGGCGGTAGCGACGATGGTACGCCCCCGGCGATCGAGGCGCGCCTCCTGGTGGGCGGCGGTCGGGGTCATCGTGGCAGCCGCGGCCTTGGCCGTGGTGGTGCTGCGTCCACGCTCACGGCCGCCAGCCGATGAGCTGGAGATCGAGCTCCGCCGTGGAGATCAGGTGCGCGGCGATGCCCAGGAACATGCCGTAGGGGGCCACCTGGTCATCCGGGAGGCTGCCGTGGGGGACCACCTGGTCATCCGGGGACGGTCTCTCGAGACCGGCGACCTCCGTGTGTTCCGCGCCGACGGCGCGCTGGTGGGGCGATGCCCCGAGGGGCCGGGTTGCACGATCGAGGCGGACGGCAGCCGCTCACTCGAGGTCACGCTCGACAGGCCCGTTCCATACCGGCTGATTCTCGTCACGAGGTTGACTGGAAACTTGCCTGGCGCGACGAGAGATGAGTATCTCGAAGCACTACGCGCGGCGAATGCTCATATCGAGAAGGAAGCGCAGATCCACGTGCACTGAGCCTCGAGTCTGCGAAAGGCGCTCTTTTCCGTACAGACGCAGCCAGCGACTTCGCCGACAAGCCGATCGACAAGCGCTGTCGAACGAATGGGAGACAGCTCTCGATCGGGCCGAGATATTCGGTCGGGTCGGCGAAGGCTGCGGAGTGGCTCGGTCGGGCTTGGATGATCCGCAATCTGCGATTGCGTTGTCTGATTCAATCCGGATCCTTCGTCTCAGGAGCAAAGGAGCTTTCACATGTCCTCGTTTCAGCAATATTTCACGATCCCGTTCGAGAACGTGCCGGCGAGCCCGGACTACACTGTGTGGTACGCCACGTGGACTAAGGAGCGGCCGGCCGTCGACCCAGGCGTGAATCCCCCGCTGGTAGTGGGCGCCACCATGGATGAGAAGCTGCCCACCGGAGCCACCCTGCTCGGCAGCGGCACCAAGGATCCTCTGCCACCCCCGCCGCCTCCGCCCCCGGGGGTCATCAGTCAGTCGGTTTACCAAAAGACGGTCAGCGAGTGGCTAGCGGCCTCCCGCAGCGAGGATGAATAGCCGGAGCGGCTGTGTCCTCTACGGATCGCACGTCCCAGGCGCTCGTCGTCGGCGCCTCGCGGTACCTGCACCTCGGCAAGCTCCGGACCACGCGAGACGTGCCCGGTGTCCGTGGCGTGCTCGCGAGCCCAGACTACTGCGGATATCCGCCCGATCATGTCCAGGTGCTGGAGGAAGAAGCTGCGACGAGGGACGGCATCCTGAGGGCGCTAGACGCCCTGTGCGAGCGGGCCCGGGTGCCGGGCTCGCGCACCTTCTTCTACTTCTCGGGCCACGGCGGGACCGGCGCCGATGGCCTGTCCTATCTCCTCCCGATCGACGCGCGGCGCGGCGCCTATGCCACCACCGCGATCTCGTCCCGCGAGCTCTCGCAGCGCCTCGATCGATGCGCCGGCGAGCTCACGGTGGTCCTCGATTGCTGCCGCGCCGCGGGCATGGCGAGCCCGGGCGGCGGTGGCACTCCTGAGGCGGCAGCGGCGGCGATGGCGGCGGCTCCCGGTGCGCCGGACACCGGGCTCGCGGCGTTCACGGAGGCATTTCGCAACGACATCCAGGCTCGGGGACGGGTCGTGTTCGCCGCATCCCGTGCGGATGGCAATTCGTTCGTCTCGCCGGATGCCCCGTACGGCATCTTCACCGGCCACATGCTCGATGGCCTGCGCGGGGCCGCCTCCACCGATGGAGGAGACGTCACGGTCGACCAGCTCTTCGACTACGTCTCGCAGCGCGTGGTGCTGTCATCGGGAAGGTCACAGCGGCCGTCGTTCATCGCCAGCATCGAGGACTTCTATCCGCTGACCCGCTATCCGCGCCCCATCGAGCCGCAACCGGTCTTCGAGAAGGACGTGTACCTCGGCTACGATCGTGACGATCCGGTCCTCGAGGAGTGGGTCGCCAAGGTCTTCCGACCCGAGCTCGAGAGACCGAGCGCCGCGCTCACGATCTGGGACCACGACGACCTCGGCGGTCTCAAGCTCGATGTCGAAGAAGCCATCGTGAAGAGTCGCTACATCGTCCTGCTGTTGACTCGAGCCTATCTCAAGAATCGGTTCGAGGAGCTCAAGACGACCATGGCCATCATGCAGGCGGTCAATACTCGCACCCGGCGGTTCATTCCGATCCAGCGCGAGCAGTTCAACATGCCGCTCTACATCCAGGCGTTCTCCGGAATCGATATGACTCCACAGCGCGAGATGAGGTTTCGCGCGAGCATGGACAGCCTGATCCGGCGGCTCAAGAAGCAGCCTCACGAGCGCTGATCGGATCCGGCGACCCGCTCATCGGCCCTGAAGGCTTGCCCTCCTCGATCCCCAGGTGCTCCGCCAAGAGCCCGGCGAACTACGCCCACTGGTCGGTCCGCGCCGCACTGCTCGCCACCAGCAGTGTGTACTGACACGACACCACCGCACGCTCCAGCTCCTCGAGCTTCAGCGCCCCCAGATCGTTCTCGGCCCGCGTCCAGTACTCGCCCTCCGCGAGCCCAGCGCCGGGATCAGCACGCCCTGTACCCACGCCTCATTCTGCCGCGCGTGCGTGATGTGCAGCCGCCGCTCCGACCCGGCGAGATCATTGCCGTTTCCATCGGCGCTGCTACTGCGAGCCCCGCGCCCCCGGGGATGAGCTCCTCGAAAGAAGCTGGAATATCGATGTGGTGTCCAGAGCTCACCATCGCATCCTCCTCATTTACCTACGTGGGGTGTACCTGCCTTGCATGACCACACAGAGGTTCTTCCTTCAGAAGAGGAAGCCCCAAGTCATGAGATCGAGAAATCGATCGACATCGTCGATAGACACGTAAAGGCACCTTGATGAGCGCGTCGGTCGCTGACCATTTTTGTCTCTGCTGTATCGGCAGGCCAATACCGACTGATTCTCGTCAGAGGATGACCAGAAACTTGCCTGGCAGGGCGAAAGATGAGTATCTCGAAGCGTTACGCGCAGCGAATGCTCATATCGCGAAAAGAGTGCAGATCGACGTGCGTCAAGCCTCGAGTCTGAGCGGGGCGCTCTTTCGTACAGGCGCAGTCAGCGTCTTCGCCGGCAAGCCGATCAGCAAGAGCTGTCGAACGAACAGGAGAGCTCGTGAGTCGGCCTGAGAGGCTCAGATGACTCGGCGGAGACCGCGGAGCAGCTCGGTCGGGCTTGGATGATACGCAATCTGCGATTACGTTGTCTGATTCAATCCGGATCCTTCGTCCCAATTGCAAAGGAGGTTCAGATGTCTTCGATTCAGCAATACTTCACGATCCCGTTCGAGAACGTGCCAGCGAACCCGGCCTACACCGTGTGGTACGCCACGTGGACCAGGGAGCGGCCAGCCGTCGAGCCGGGCGTGAATCCCCCGCTGGTGGTAGGCGCCACTGTGGAGGGATCGCTGCCCAAGGGGGCCACCTCGCTCGGCAGCGGCACCAAAGATCCCCTGCCACCCCCGCCGCCCCCGCCCCCGGCGGTCATCATCAGTCAGCCGGACTACCAAAAGACGGTCAGCGACTGGCTGGGGCTCTCCCGCGGCGAGGATGAATAGCCGGAGCGGCTGTGTCCTCGAGGGATCGCACGTCCCAGGCGCTCGTCGTCGGCCTCCATCGATGCTCCGGTGAGCTCACGGTGGAATGAAGAGCAACAACACGGAGGCGTATGGATAGCTCGACCACACCAGAGCTCGATCTGTTCATCGTTCACGCGGAGGCCGACGCGGCCTTCGTGCGCGGATATCTGCTCCCGGCGCTCGAGCTGCCTCGCGATCGGGTGCTCCTCGTCGATGAGCTACCGCTCGGCGGGTTGGTGGTATCGGAGATCGACCGTGGTGTCTCGCGCAGCCGCTACACGGTCGCAGTGCTGTCGCCCGCGTATCTTGAGGATCGATGGGCGGACTTCGGCACTGAGCTCGCGAGCCATGTCAGCCGGCGCGATCCGCGATTGGTACCGTTACAGCTGCTCGACTGCGAGTTGCCGGTGCGGATCGATGCGCGAGTGGCGCTCGACTTCAGGGACAAGGACCGCTGGGCATGGGAGACCGCCCGGCTGCGCGACCTGTTGCGCCGCCCTGCTGCCGGCGGCGCGGTGGTGCCCTATCCGGATCCACGCCGGCGCGTTCGGCGGCGCTGGCTGTCGGGGCTCCTCGCCGGTGTCGCGGTTGGAGCAGTGCTCGTGCTCGCCGCTGTCTGGCTGCGGCCCCGGCAGCGCGCAGTTGCACCGCCCTTACCTGACATGGTGCGAGTCGCAGCCACGAGCGTCCGGTTGGGCGTCTTCGATGCCGCGGCGGTACCGGCGGAGTGCCGCGAGCTCGCAGCCGATGAAGGCTGCCCGGCGGTCGACCGCCCCGAGGCCGTCCTCCCGACGCCGGTCGCTACATTCGACCTGGATCGCCGAGAGGTCACCAATGGCGAGTACGCCGCCTGGCTGAACGCCAACGTCGACTTCTGGAAGTCGACGCAATACGGGATCGTCACGACTCGAGGCGAGGCGGAGATCCCGCTCGTCTGGACAGGGAAGTGTGGCGACGGGCTGACGATCACGTCGGAGAGTCGCGCGCAGGTCACGCCCGAGTCGATGCAGCGGCCGGTGGTGTGTGTGACCTGGGGCGGGGCCGACGAATACTGCCGTGCCCACGGAAAGCGACTGCCACTCCAAAGCGAATGGGAGGTCGCCGCAAAAGGCGCCGAGGCCCGGCCGTTTCCATGGGGCGCCGAGCTGCCGCGACAGGATGTCGTAGCGTTCGGCCTGCGTAGCGTCGCGGCGGTGCATCCGCGGGACGTCGGGAGCTCCCTGCAGGACGTATCCCCTGACGGCGTCAACGACCTGGGCGGCAACGTCGCCGAGTGGGTCGAAGATGGCCGCGGCGACGCGCGCCTGAAGACGCTCCGCGGCGGAGGATTCGGTGCCAGAAAGGTTTGCGATGTGCTGGGGTCGCGTTGCGCGCGGATCGGGCGAGACAGCTTCAAGCTCGACGCTGGCTTCCGGTGCGCGCGCAGCGTGATCGATCGACAACTCGACGAAAGGAGGTCGCGATGACGAGGGAACGAGGTATCTGCGCCTGGAAAACGACTTCAGGAAACATGGCAGTGTCGGCGGCCCTG
>Ga0207856_1000224_pt1 | contig 11841 bp, 9 predicted proteins | sample LuqExpMetageno21_FD_187779 | JGI IMG/M metagenome (GOLD analysis project Ga0207856, IMG submission 187779) | Tropical forest soil microbial communities from Luquillo Experimental Forest, Puerto Rico - Sample 21 (SPAdes) | ecosystem: Environmental > Terrestrial > Soil > Tropical forest ... | reverse complement strand
CGACGCCCGAGCACATCGCCGAGATCGCGAAGACGCTCGCCGAGACCGACGTCTACGTGAAGTACGGCCTCCACCAGAAGGCGGCCGATCACCTGCGGCGCGTGTTCGCGCTCGATCCAAACAACGTCGAGGCGCACGAGCGGCTCAAGGACATCCTGATCTCGCAGGGTCGCGAGCAGGAGGCCGAGGCCGAGCTGCTCAAGCTCGCCGAGCTGATCGCGCCGAGCGATCCGGACCGCGCCGAGGCGTACCTCCGGGAGCTGCTCACCATGGACGGCACGCACACCGGCGCGTTCGAGATCGCGCGGCGGTTCCGCCTCCGCGTGTCGCGGATGTCGTCGGTGTCGTCGGAGGTCGAGTACCAGGTCTCGGGCCCGGGCAGCGGCGGAGTGGAGGTCGAGCTCGACGATCTCGACCTCCTCTCGGCGCCGGTGCTCGCGGTCAGCCTCCCGCGCAGCAAGCGCGACTCGATCGACGACTTCGATCCCGACGAGCTGATCAGCGGCCGCGTGGCGAACGGCAGCCCGGCCACGCGCCTGCCGCAGCCGCCGCGGCCATACGAGCCCACCGACAACTTCGATCTCGAGTTCGAGCCGTCGCCGTCGCAGTCGACGCGGCAGATGACGCCGGAGGACGTCGAGGCCCTCAACCAGCTCCCCGACGATCTCGACGACTCGGTGATCGTGGACCGCCCGCGGCACGATCGCGCGCGCGATCAGGCGCTGCGCGCGGCCGTCGATCGCCAGCTCGACGACGCGCTCAGCGACGACATCGACGGCGCGGTCGCGGCCGAGCTCGGGACGGGCGTCAGCTACGATCTGCCGTTCGATCCCGACGAGGCGCGCGCCTTCGATCGCGCGGTCGCGGCGAGCGCGCCGAAGGCGGAGACCGACGCGGTGTACGTCTCCGGCTTCGAGGAGACCGACATGCCGCCCCGGCCGACCGCGCGCGGCGGCCCGGCGGCCGCGGCGTTCGACGACGGCCTGAGCATCTCGGGCACCTACGATCCGTTCGGCACCGAGGCGGTGCAGACGCCGCCGTTCGATCCCACGGTCGCGAACGTGGTGGACGCCCGCATCGACGCGGACCTCGCGAAGCCGCCGCGCGCGGAGAGCACCGTCGAGGACGATCTGGACGAGGCGGACTTCTACGCCGGTCAGGCCATGTACGTGGAGGCGATGGACGTCCTGCGCGGCCTGCTCGAGCGCTACCCGAACCACCGGCTGATCCAGACCAAGCTGCGCGAGGTCGAGGCGCTCGCCGCCGGCGAGGAGCCGATCGAGGTCGGCGGCGAGTCGATCGAGGCCGAGGCGGGCGCCACCGACGCGATCGCCCTCGACGAGATCGAGGAGGTCAACGTCGACGACCTCGATGATCTGCCCGAGAGCGCGCCGGTGAAGAAGCGCCGCCCGACGGTGATGCTCGAGAAGCCGGTCGACGAGGGCGACGCCGAGACGCACTACGACCTCGGCCTCGCCTACAAGGAGATGGGCCTGCACGACGAGGCGATCAAGGCGTTCGAGAAGGTGCTGCGCAGCCCGCAGCGCGAGGTGCAGTGCCGGCTGATGATCGGCATGTGCAAGCGCGACATGGGGAACCCGTCGGAGGCGATCCACCAGTTCAAGCAGGGCCTGCACGCCGAGCCCAGCGAGCGCGAGCGCCAGAGCCTGTACTACGAGATCGGCGTCACCTACGAGTCGATCGGAGACTTCAGCGAGGCGTTGTACTACTTCGAGATGGTCACCAAGCGCGACCCGGGCTTCGCCGACGCCGGCGCGCGCGCGAACGCGCTCCGCGCGCGCGGCATGAACCCGAGCGACGACGACATCTAGCCACCGCGTGGCCCGCTCCTTCGTCACCGTGACGGCGGACCCGGCGCACGAGCCGCTGCTCGACGCGTTCCACGGCGGCATCTACCGCGCCGCGTTCGAGCGCCAGCGCGAGCCGCTCGACGTGTGGAGGCGTGCGCTGCGCGGCGAGCTCCCGTACCGGCAGACGATCCGGCTCGTGCTCGACGGCGACGAGGTCATCGCCGGCATCTCGTACGAGCGCTATCCGCGGAGCGGCTGCGGCCTCGTCACGTACATGGTGGTGGCGCCGGGCGCGCGCCGCACCGGCCTCGGCGAGCGGTTGCTCGGCGACGCCGCCGCGGAGCTCTACGCCGGCGGCGCGGCGGCCGTGTTTGGCGAGGTCGACGACCCGCGCCGGCCGCAGACCGCGCCGGCGGAGGCGTGGGCGCGGCTCGCTCGCAACCAGCGCTGGGGCGCCCGCGTCCTCGATGCACGCTACGTGCAGCCGGCGCTTGGGTCGGGGCTGGCGCGCGACCGCGGCCTCGTCCTCATGTTCCTCGCCGGCGCCTCGCCGCCGCCCGACGCGCTCGACGGCCGGATCGTGCGCGCGTTGGTCGAGGAGCTGTACGAGGTCACGGAGGGCGGGCCGCCCGACGAGGAGATCGCGATCCCCGCGCGCGTCCCCCTCGTCGTGCTCGCTCCCTGATCGCGCGCTGCGAGATCCACGGCGCGCGCTGGCGCACGGGATCGAACGCAAAGCACGGCGTCCGGATCTGACGCCGCGGATGGTAATCACTGCGCATGAGCAAGCGGATCGAACGAGACAGCATGGGCGAGATCGCCGTCGACGACGCGCGGTACTGGGGTGCGCAGACGCAGCGATCGATCCAGAACTTCCGCATCGGCGGCGAGCGGATGCCGCGCGAGTTGATCGGCGCGCTCGCCACGATCAAGAAGGCGTCGGCGCTGGTCAACCGCGACCTCGGGCTGCTCCCCGCCGACAAGGCGCGGCTCGTCGTGCAGGCGGCCGACGAGATTCTCCGCGGCGAGCGCGACGGCGAGTTCCCGCTCGTCGTGTGGCAGACGGGCAGCGGCACGCAGACGAACATGAACGTCAACGAGGTGATCGCCGGGCGCGCGAACGAGATCGCCGGCCGGCCGCGCGGCGGCAAGGCCCCGGTCCACCCGAACGACGACGTCAACCTCTCGCAGAGCTCGAACGACGTGTTCCCGGCGGCGATGCACGTCGCGGCCGCCGAGCGGATCGACGTGCACCTCCTGCCCGCCCTCGCGCGGCTCCGCGCCACGCTCGCCGCGAAGTCCGAGGCGTTCGAGGGCATCGTCAAGATCGGCCGCACGCACCTCCAGGACGCCACGCCGCTGACCCTCGGCCAGGAGGTGAGCGGCTGGGTGGCGCAGCTCGACCTCGGCGCGGTGGCGATCCGCGCCGCGCTCGGCGCGATCCACGAGCTCGCGCTCGGCGGCACCGCGGTCGGCACCGGCCTCAACACGCACCCCGAGTACGCCGGGCGCGTCGCCGACAAGCTCGCCGAGCTGACCGGCCGGCCGTTCGTCACCGCGCACAACAAGTTCGCGGCGCTCGCCGGCCACGACGCGCTGGTCGCGGTGCACGGCGCGATCAAGACGCTGGCGACCGCACTGATGAAGATCGCGAACGACATCCGCTGGCTCGCGAGCGGGCCGCGCTGCGGGATCGGCGAGCTCACGATCCCGGAGAACGAGCCGGGGAGCTCGATCATGCCGGGCAAGGTCAACCCCACGCAGTGCGAGGCGATGATGATGGTCTGCGTGCAGGTGATGAGCAACGACGTCGCGATCTCGATCGGCGGCGCGGCCGGCAACTTCGAGCTCAACGTCATGAAGCCGCTGATCGCGCACGCCGCGCTGCAATCGATCCGCCTCCTCGGTGACGCGTGCGCGTCGTTCGACGAGCACCTCGCGCGCGGCCTCGAGCCGAACCGCAGCGAGATCGAGCGCAAGCTCCAGAGCAGCCTGATGCTCGTCACGGCGCTCACCCCGCACCTCGGCTACGACCGCGCGGCGGCGGTGGCGAAGCACGCGCACGCCACCGGCGCGACGCTGCGCGAGGCCGCGATCGAGCTCGGCCTCATCACCGGCGAGCAGTTCGATCAGTGGGTCCGCCCTGAAGACATGGTGCGCCCGGGCCGCGAGGTGTAGCGTCGGCGTGATGAGGATCGCGATCGCAGTCGCGCTGGCGCTGGCGGCGTGCAAGGGCGGCAAGAAGGACGAGGCCAAGGGGCAGCCCGGGGCCGGGAGCGGGAGCGAGACCGGGCCGGGGGCGGGGCCGGTCTCCGCGACCAGCAGCGCGCAGGCCGCCGCGGCGCCCGACCCGATGGCCGCGCTCTCGGTGCGGTTCGCCGGCAAGCCGATCCCGATGCAGCGCGCGTTCGTGAAGCGGATGGACCCGGACCGCTACCAGGTCTACATCACGAACGGCGGCGGCTCGTGCCAGGAGCTGCTCGACAACATGTTCGGCGCCGGCGACCGGATCGCCGTGCTCGCGAGCGTCACGCCGCGGCTCAACGCCGATGGCAAGACCTCGTTCCAGATCACCGACGTCTACGAGGGCGCGCCGACGATGGTGATCGAGCCGGGCGCGCGGGCCGCCTTCAACGGCGCCGCGGCGAAGGGCGAGGCGGTCGAGGTCGTGCTCGACTTCGTCGCGCGGGCGAAGGAGTCCGAGGCGAAGCAGCTCCTGGTCGAGGTCCACGGCTCGTTCACCGCCGAGGGCTGCGGTACTCGCAACCGCGATCCGGCCGGCGTGCCGCGGGCGGCGCACCCGACGGCGGCGACCGTCACGATCGCCAACCGGCGGCTCGAGCTCAAGGGCGCGATCGTCAAGCGCGCCGGCCGGGAGCCCGACCTCCTGCTGTCGACCGGGTCGAAGGACTGCTCGTCGACGACGCCGTGGGCCTCGGTGATCCTCGAGCGCACCGGCGGGCGGTGGCGCGCGTCGGGCACATGGCTCGAGCACGAGGCGAGCGCGGCGCAGCGCCCCGACGAGCAGGGGTTCAAGGCAGTGCTCGGCGCCGCCGGCACGAGCGACGACGGGCCGACGGTCCAGCTCGCGCTATCGGGCGCCGGCAAGCTCGGCGGCTACGCGATCGCGCTCGACGGGACGATCGAGGCGCTCGACTGCAAGAAGTAGCCTACGCTCCGCGCCGGCCGAGCTGCACCGCGAGGTTGGTCGCCGTCACGCGGTGGACGACCACGGCGACGCTCGTCGGGCGGAAGCCGTCGAACGTCACCTCGAGCTCGTCGAGCCCATCGAAGTGCAGCCGGTCGGCGGTGATCTGCACCGGGCCGAACCGCACGTCCTTGATCGTCGTGTCGACGCTGCCGATCGTGCCGCGCAGCGCGCCCGGCCCGTGGTTGCGGATCGATCCGTTCACTCGCAGGTCCACCATCCCCGGCTGATCGTCGCCGCCGAACATGATGACGCCGCCGCCGGCCTCGAGCGAGCGCGGCGCGACCAGCGACAGTGCGATGTCGATCGCGTCGAACGACAGCGCCTGCAGCGTCTTGCGCCGGCCGCCGCCGCCGTCCCCGCGGTCACCGCCGCGGTCGCCGCCGAACCGGAAGTCGGCGAGCGAGCGCGCCGGCACGCGGCCGAACGTCGCGCCCGTCGCCGCCTCGTCATCGAGCGCCCACCAGATCAGGTCGCGCGACGAGCCGAAGATCGGCACCTTCCACGTCACGGCGAGCTTGTGATCGTCGTGCTTGATGTCGAGGAACGCACCCTCGAGCCAGTCCAGGCTATCGTCGAGCGCGCGGTAATCGAGGCTGCCCTCGTCGATCGGAACGCGGAGCTGCTGATCGAGTGTCCGCACGCCGAGCACCGGCAGGTCGAGCACCACCTTGATCGTCAGGTGGATCCGCCCCGACAGGCTGTCGAGGAACCGCAGCTTGTCCTGGCGCAGCCCGCGGCCGCCCGGCGGCGGGGGCGCCTGCCGGTCGGCGGCGCGGCCGAACGGCCCCTTCACCGTCAGCTTCATCTCGGACAGCGACGTGTGCGGCGCGACGATCTCCACGCCGTGCTCGCCGCGCGTCAGCATGATCCCGCGCGGCATCTCGATCCGATCGACCGCGATGTCGAACCGGCCCTGGTCGTCGCGCAGCCACGCGCCGCCGATCGACGCGGCGTCGGCCGTCCAGCGCAGCGTGTCGAGCCGGCCCTCGAGCGCGTCGAACAGCACGTCGCGCGCGCCGTACGCCACCGACCCCGAGCGCCCCTCGAACAGGTGCGTCTCCACGCGCGGGAACTGCAGGCGCCGCCCGGACTCGTCGGCCGCGTACCCGAACCGCTGCACGGAGATGTCGGTCTCGACTCGATGAGCCATCGGCGGATCGATGGTACGACGCTCGACGAATTGGTGTAAGACCGGCGGCCAAAGGAGATTCCCATGCGCGTTACACGGCTGCTCCCGTGCCTGCTGCTGCTCGCCGCCGCCTGCGGAGACAACAAGCTCGCCGCCCCCGACGCGTCGCGGCCCGACGCCGCCATCGACGCTGCCATCGACGCCCCCATCGCCCCCCCGATCCTCGCCGGGATCGCGGAGGCGCGCGCCACCGCCGACGGCACGGGCCTCGACCTGCCGATCCGCAACGTGGTCATCACGTACCTGAAGCCGCAGATCGGGAGCCTGACCAACGATCCGGCCGGCTTCACGATCCAGGCCGTGAAGAACGGGCCGGCGCTGTTCGTCTCCGTCGATCCGGCGACGCTCACGCCGCCCGCCGCGGTCGGCGACGTCGTCAGCTTCCAGATCAACACGATGGGCACCGTCGCCCTGCAGAGGCGGGCACAGGCGATCTCCAGCTACACGCGCGTCTCGACGGGCGCCGGCGTCGCCGCGCTCGTGCAGGACATCTCCGCCGCCACCGACGCCGTCACGATGGTCGACAGCTACGACAGCGAGATCGTGAAGGTCACCGGCACGCTGTTCGAGAACTTCGCCTCGAGCGGCTCGGGCTTCCAGCGCTCCGCCATCAACACCGCCGGCATCACCGGCGACACGAACTTCCAGCTCCGCGTCCCGGCGACGCTCGTCGATGCCATCGACATGGTGATGGGCTGCCAGGTCACCGCGGCGCAGATCCCGATGGGGCGGTTCAACGCGCAGGCCCAGCTCGGCGTGTTCAGCGCCTCCGACCTCACGATGACGGGCTGCCCGGCGCCGGTGGTGACGGCGGCCGCGGCCCTGTCGCCGACGTCGGTCCGCATCTCGTTCTCCCGCCGCATCGCCGCCGCGAGCGTCGCCGCCGACGGCTCGCAGTTCACGTTCACCAACGGCATCACCGCCACCGCGGCGTCGGTGAGCGGCCGGACCGTCACCATCACCACCACGGCGCAGGCGATCGGCACCAACTACACCGTCACCGCCGCCAACACCGTGACCGATCTGCAGAGCACGCCGGTCGGCACGCCGAGCACCGGGACGTTCGGCGGCTTCGTGACGCCGGCCGTCGTCCGGATCAACGAGGTCAATGCGAACATCACGGGCGGTTGCGATCTGATCGAGCTGCGCGTGGTCTCCGGCGGCAGCATGACCGGGTTCAAGATCCAGGAGCGCAACGGCGGGAGCGGCGAGCTCGCCCTCACGTTCCCGAACTTCGTGGTCCAGACCAACGACTTCATCGTCGTCCACCTCAACTCGGCCAGCGCGACGTGCAACCCGAACGGCGCCACCCAGGAGACGGCCACCACGACCGATCAGCCGGCCGCCATGTTCGCCGGCAACTTCGACACCGCGTATGACTTCTGGAACACCGACACCGGCCTCACCGCGACCGACAACGTGTTCACGCTGTTCAACGCGACCGGCGCGATCATCGACGCCGTGTTCGTCTCCAACGATCCGGCGGGTGCCTCGACGGCGATCGCGACCAAGAACGCCGCGGCGGTGGTCGGCCTCGCGAATCAGTGGCAGCCGGCGCTCGCGACGTACACCGACACCGTGTTCCGCATGAACGCCGTCGACGACCTCGACGCCACCGGCACCACGGCCGCCGGCACCTCGATCCAGCGGATCGACGACACCGACGACAACGACAAGGCGGACTGGACGACCGGCGCGGGCGCCGCCTCGACCTGGGGCGCCCTCAACGCCGGCCAGACCGCGTTCTGATCGCAGAATCTCGGGGCAGATCTCCTTACGGAGACGGCGGTTAGGCCACGTGCGGACGATTGTTCGCACATCGTGTGATCCGATTTCACGACTGGTCCGTACCTCGACCACACAACGAGGGAGGGCCAACGATGGCCAAGCCAGTCCTCGTCGCATTGACGGTAGCGCCGCTCGCAGCCGTCGGGTGCGACTCTTCTGAAGATCTGCCCACCAAGCCACCCACCAGTATTGCCCAGGTCGCGAAAGGCGGGTTCTCGTCGCCCACCGACGCGGTCGCGAGCCCCGACGGCTCGAAGTTCTTCTTCGCCGCGCGCGACGAGATGCTCGAGCCGGCGATCTTCGTGACGGCGTCCGATGCGGGCAGCACCCCCGAGGTGCTCGCCGCCTCCACGCCGCTCGACATGCCGATCGGCCTCGTGATGTCGTGCGACGGCTCGACGCTCTACATCGCCGACATGGGCAGCGAGCTCGGCGCCGTGCTCTCGCTGTCGACCACCGCCGGCAGCGCGGTCTCCGATCTCGGCGTCACGGGCGTGTTCCGCCCGGGCGGCCTCGCGATGGCGAAGGACTGCAAGACCCTCTACATGACGGGTCGCACGGAGGCCGGTGAGCCGGCCCTGTTCTCGATGTCCGTCGACGGCGGCGCCGCGACGGTCGTCTACAAGGGCGAGCCGCTCGTCTCGCCGACGGGCCTCCACATCGACAACGACGGCGTCTCGTGGGTGATGGACCACCGCGCCCACGGCGCCGCGGGCGAGGGCGTGCTGTTCGCGATCCCCGCCGATGGCAGCGCCGCGAACGAGGTCGTCAGCAACCTCCGCATGGGCACCCCCGGCGGCGTCTCGCTCACCGCCGGCGGCGGCACCGCCGTGATGCCGACGCGCGATGCGGACGGCAACGGCCAGCTCACCTCCGTCGACATCAAGTCCGGCGAGATGACCCAGCTCGCCGCCCCCAGCATGATCGATCCCGCGGGTCTGCGCACCGCGCGCAAGGCCGGCGTGTTTGCAGTCGTCGATTCCGAAGGCGGCGCGATCTATCGCGCCGAGTGAACAGAAAGGACACCTCTCACCATGAACAAGCTCTATCCCACTCTCGGTGCCCTCTCTGTGGGCGCTGCCCTCCTCGCCAGCGGCGGTGACACCGTCATCGCCTCCAGCCACCGCGAAGCGCCTGCCATCGCGGAGGACCAGTACGTCGACAACACCGACGTCTACGCGTTCATCAGCCCGCAGAGCCCGGACCGGCTCGTGATGGTCGCGAACTACGTCCCGCTGCTGATCCCGGCCTCGGGCCCGAACTACTACAAGTTCTCGGCCGACGCGCGGTACGAGGTCCACGTCGACAACGACGGCGACGCCAAGGACGACATCACCTACCGGTGGGAGTTCAAGGACCAGATCAAGAACGGCAACACGTTCCTCTACAACACCGGCGTCATCAACTTCCTCGCTGACCCGGACCTCAACGTCACGCAGACCTACGACCTGTTCCGCATCGACGAGAAGTCGGGCAAGAAGACCCGCATCCTCCACGACGCGCCGGTCGCGCCGTGGAACGTCGGCAAGCGCTCGTTCCCGAACAACACGTACGAGGGCATCGCCCTCGAGGCCGTGAAGTCGTCCGGCGGCACCAGCTCGTTCGCCGGTCCGCGCGACGAGCCGTTCTTCGTCGACCTCCACGTGTTCGACCTGCTCGGCGTCGGCGGCGCGCCGACCACCGACGGCGTCAACGTGATGTCGCTCGTCCTCGAGGTCCCGATCACCGACGTCGCCAAGGACGGCAAGCGCCCGGCCGCCGGCTCGGCGGACAAGAGCTCGGTCGTCGGCATCCACGCCTCGGCCTCGCGCCCGCAGGTCCGCGTCCTGCGCCGCACCCGCGACAGCGACGACTACGGCAACATGATCCAGGTCTCGCGCCTCGGCTGGCCGCTCATCAACGAGGTCATCATCCCGCTCCGCGACAAGGACAAGTACAACCGCAGCCAGCCCGTCGACGACGTCAAGAACTTCGGCGGCTACATCCTCGACCCCGAGGTGCCGAAGCTCCTCAACCTCGTGCTCGGCGCCAACTGCCCCGCCACGGCCGCCGGTGGCCGCACCGACATCGTCGGCCTGCTCTCCCCCATGGGCACGGCGGCCGCCGACCTGCTCCGCATCAACATCAGCCAGGACCAGACCAACGCGCAGTCGCACTTCCCGAACGGCCGCGCGCTCGCCGACGACGTGACCGACACGCTGCTCACCGTCGCGTGCAACAACGGCGCGGCGATCCGCGACGGCGTCAACGCGAACGACAAGCCGTTCACCGCCACGTTCCCGTACCTGGCCTCGCCGGCGTCCGGCAACCCCTGAACCGAACCACGTCGCCCGCACGGTAACCCCCCAGCCCCGAGGATCGTCGTGAACCTCCACCGCATCACCCTGCTCCTGCTCCTCTCCGTCGCGGCTTGCAGCGCCGAGGATCGGCGTTCGCACCCCACCCCCGAGCCCGCCTTGCCGCGGCTCGCGAACGCAACCCAGGACGACCTGGCGCACGAGCTCGAGGACGCAGACCGGCGCGGCACCTGGATGGAGGTCCGGCACCGCTGGCAGGGGCAGGTGCTGCGGTGGACGGTCACGCGGCAGCGGGCCCTGTGCCGCACCGCCGAGGCCTGCAACGTGGCCGCCTTCCCGGTCCGCACCGGGGCCCCCGCGGGCTGGCTCCCGACGCTGAAGTTCGCGCCGGGTCAGTTCACGGCCCTCGAGGCGCGCTGTGGTGACCGCGAGCAGTGCGAGCTCACGGTCGAGGGCAAGCTCGAGAAGCTCTCGGTGTCGGCCGAGCTGCCGACCAACCTCGAGCTGACCGGCGTCACGCTGGTCGACGGTCCGAAGCTGGCCCGCGGCTAGCTCGCGGCCGGCTCGCGGCGGACCGCCGCCACGCTCCTCCGGGTCCGAGGCCACCGCCTCGGGCCCCGTCGTCGTTTCGGCGGCTAATCGAACACCACGGTCTTGCCGGCGTAGACGAGGATCCGGTCCTCGACGTGCCAGCGCACCGCGGCGGCGAGCACGATCTTCTCGAGGTCACGGCCCTTGCGCACGAGGTCCTCGACCGTGTCGCGGTGCGAGCACCGGACCACCGCCTGCTCGATGATCGGCCCCTGGTCGAGCTCGCTCGTCACGTAGTGGCTGGTCGCGCCGACCAGCTTGACCCCGCGCACGAACGCCTGGCGGTACGGGTTCGCGCCGATGAACGCCGGCAGGAACGAGTGGTGGATGTTGATGATCCGCGACGGGAACCGCGCCACGAACTCCGGCGACAGGATCTGCATGTAGCGCGCGAGCACGAGCAGGTCGACCTTCGCGGCCTCGACCAGCTCGATCGCGGCGGCCTCCTGCTGCGCCCGGGTCTCCGGCGTCACCGGCAGGTGGTGGAACGGCACGTCGAAGTGCCGCGCGATCGGCTCGGCATCGGCGTGGTTCGAGACCACCATCGCGATCTCGCACGGCAGCTCGCCGGCGCGGTACCGGATCAGGAGGTCGTACAGGCAGTGCGTCTGCTTCGACGCGAACACCGCCACGCGCTTGACCTGGTGGCCGTACGCGATCCGCCAGTCCATCGCGAACCGCGCGCCGACCTCGCGGATCCCCTGCTCGAGGGTGTGCCGGTCGGTCGACAGCGACGACAGGTCGAAGCGGATGCGCTGGAAGAACTGGCCCTCGATCGGATCGCTGTGCTGATCGCTGTCGAGGATGTTGGCGCCGTGGCCGTACAGGAGCTGGGCGAGGGAGGCGACGATCCCCTTGCGATCCGGACAGCCGACGAGCAGGGTCGCGACGTGCGCGGTCATCGATCGCGATACTACGCAAAAACCCGACCCGACCGGCGGCGACCGGCGATCC
>Ga0207856_1000223_pt1 | contig 11937 bp, 6 predicted proteins | sample LuqExpMetageno21_FD_187779 | JGI IMG/M metagenome (GOLD analysis project Ga0207856, IMG submission 187779) | Tropical forest soil microbial communities from Luquillo Experimental Forest, Puerto Rico - Sample 21 (SPAdes) | ecosystem: Environmental > Terrestrial > Soil > Tropical forest ... | reverse complement strand
CGAGCGGCAGGCTCGCGTCGCGTCTCGAGCGGGCGGCCGTGGCAGCGGCGTTGTCGCAGTATGGCGTCGTGATGTACGAGTGCGGTAACGAACTGACGCGCGACAGCGCGATCATTCTCGATTCGACCAACGCGGGTACGAAGGCCGCCGACTTCAGCAACGCGAACTGGCCTATCATGCGCGGCGTGATGCGCGGCATGATCGACGGCGTGAAGTCGGCGCAACCGGGCGCGAAGTGCGGCATCAACTTCTGCGTGGCGGACATCGGCGCCGCCGACGCATTGTGGGACGGCAGGCAGCCGGATGGCACGAGCGGCTATCCGACTGTGCGGTGGGATCTGACGACGTGGCACAACTACGAAGTCTATGGCGACATCTTCGACATCGGCACGGACGGCGCCGGGCCGGGCTTCGATCTGCCCACCTACTGCAAGGCGCGTTATGGCGTGCCGTTTCTGCTCACCGAATGGAACACCGGGCCGGAAAAGAGCCAGTCGTATCGCGCGAATTACATCAGCACGCAATATGCGACCTACTATCGGACGAGAAAGACCAGGAACATCCAGTCAGTGATGTATTACGTGCTCGATAGCGGCGACGCGACGTATGGCGTGATGATCGATGGCGTCACGCTGAACCTGCCATACAACGCATTTGTGAGCTTCGTTGCGAGTCACCCCGACAATTGAGCAAGAGTTTCAGGCGAGTGCGAATGCATTCGCATAGAGTGAAAATCTTGCCGATCAAGCAAATTCCGCTCCGCGAATTTGCACACGCTACACGACAAAATTTCAAAACACGGTAGCGAAACCTCCACAGCGTCCGATTCCATGCGATGTATTCATGTGGCATGGATGCTGCTGTTCCCATGCGCCACGCATTGAATGCCCATTGCGAAAGCGTGTCGTATACCGTGTCGTATGCCTCTTGAGCAAAGGGTCGAGGACGACACGCCTCACTGTACCCGTCAGCACGGAGGCGACGATGCAGGCTGTCACGCGGACGCTTGGAGCCCGCTGGCAGCACGTTCGCCCAAGCCGTTTTTCTGTTGGATCTTCAAGCAAAAGACTTGAACGATCGTCTTAGTAGTCGTTGCATGTGCAAGCATGTCATTACAAAACACGCGGGAGCGACCATGTTCGTCGAGAATAACTTGCAATGGATACCACACAAGCATTTCAGCGCGACTTCGACCACACAACGAATCGCTTTCGTTCTCACCGACGCGTGTGACCTGCTCGGGATCGGCGCAATCGCGGAGGCCCTCGAATGCGCATCCTCACTCGAGACGAACGCGGCTGCACGAAAGTACGAGATGCAGTTCCTGTCGGAGAGCGGCGGACACATTCAGTGCGATCGATCGCTGTTCGTCTCGACAGACGAATTGCCGAAGGACGGTGACACACGCTTCGCGCGCGTGTTCATCGCGGGCGGAGCACAGGCGAGAGCGGCGTGCGATTCGCCTGCGGTTGCCGCATGGTTGCAGCGCGTGCGCGCCGACGGCACGCCCGTCAGGTTCCTCGCAGCGGGCGTCGATACGTCGAACCTCGGCGCCCCGATGGGATCGGATGGCGGCGCGGGCGTGGCGAGCGGGTACGAGCAGGCGCGCCGGAGAAGAGCCCAGTTGGGCAGCGCGGTCAAAGCGGCATTCGAAGTGATTCGTGCGGACTTCGGCGAGTCGATTGCACACGAGGCATTGCGTCGTACCGCGTTCGTCGATTCGAGCGAATGGCTTTCGCCGTCTGTCGGCGCGGCCAATACGGCGGCGGACAGAATCCGCGCAGCGGCGCGCTGGCTTCAGGACAACTGTCATCGCTCGGTGAGCGTGGCCGATGCGGCCGAAGCATGTGCAATGAGTCAGCGCACGCTGCTTCGCAACTTCCAGACGCACATCGGCGCGTCGCCCTCCGAGTATCTGCAGCGGGTGCGCCTCGAGCGCGCGTGTCAATTGCTGGCAGAGACTTCACTGCCTGCCGACAAGGTAGCGCGGCGCGTAGGGCTGACCAACGGCGACCGCCTGGGAAAGCTGTTTCGACGTTGCGTCGGCAGGTCTCCAACGGAATACCGTGCATGGGCGCGCGGCGTGTCCGAAACGGCGGAGGAGACTTGCCGCAACGTCGGCAACGTCATCCGGCCGGAATTCGCACCCGATGCGTGCGACGAGGAAAAGGCCTTGATCGCGTAGTCCAGCGCATTTCGACTTACAGAAATAGAACGGATTTCCTCAAGGCGGCGGCGCGCCGGTCGATTCGCCGCCTTGTTCGTCCCATATCTTCGATTTGAACCCTATTTCAATCAATACTTCCAGGGTCGATACCGAAAAAATATTCTCAACATGACAAAAATTGCGTCATTCGCTACGCATTTCGTCGTCGGTAATTATGTCCCATACGGTAAAAGCTGCGTTACCGCTTTTCCGTTCGCCGCTTTCCAATACGGCAATACCCGTACTGCGCGAAACAATCAGGATCACAAAAATACCTCATAGGGTCAAATTGCCGTTCGGGCGGGCGTGAGAACTACTCACCAGAATCCACAAAGGCGAATTTCCTTTCCAGAAAGTTATAGTCGGAAGAATCCTGCTAATTGTCCGATGTAGTTAATTTTCTATGTAATTTGCCGTGTGTCTTGGGTATTATTTACGCCGATCGAAAGGACATACGCGAACATTTTGCCGGACGTCTTTCAGGCTGAAGGTGAAACGTTTGCGCGATCCGCGAGGATGGGTGGCAATAGTGGCAACGCATTAGGGGAATCGTCAAAACCCGCTGATTCAAAGGCAGCGCCGGGTTGGCGGATCTCCTGAAGCCAAGGGGACATCAGACTTAGCGTCGCCGTCTGCAGATTCATGAAGTAGCGGGCGGTTCATTCACTTCTCCCTGTCTACAAACCGAGTCGTCAAGCGTCATTGCCAGTAAGGATTACTGAGTAATGCGGACGCGCTCGCGCCGGCCTTTTGCCTCGAATACAGGCAGTCATCTTTTGGACTTTTTTCGAGAATTTCTCGACAGGGATACGTTTCGCGATGAACAAACGACGCCAATTTCTAGGTGCCATCACGGCTCTCGGCGGCAGCTATATCCTCACTGCGTGCGGCGGTGGTGGTTCCGATCCTGCCGGCGCTGCGGGCGATGCCGTCGCCAAGGCGACCGCGCGCGTGGCAGCATCGGCCAGCGGCACGGCGATTCCGTCGGCCACGTCGATCGTCGACAATTCGGGCAACACGTGGACCTTGTCGGGTGGATCGGTCTACAGGAACGGCACAAAAGCCGGCAACACCTATAACGTATCGCTCGTGCTGTTCATGGGCGGCGTGATCTATCACCAGGGAACGGGCGGTCAGTTCTATGCATGGAACGGCTCGGCCTGGAATGCGAGTAACGACCCGCGTCTCGGCGGCACCTCACCCGACGGAACGACGATTCCTTCCGCGTCGTACATCATCGACAAGACGGGCGCGATGTGGACGGTTGTCGGCGGTGTCATCTACCGCAACAACAAGACCGTGGGCAACACGTACAACGTGTCGCTGCTGCTCTGGTATGGCGGCAAGATCTGGCACAAGGGCACGGGCGGGCAGTTCTACGTGAACACCGACGTTGGCGGCTGGCTGCCCTGCAGCGACCCGCGTATCGCGACGGCGGCCACGGCCGGCATGTTCTTCGGCGTGAACGGCCACTACGACTACACGTACACGCCGGCGCAGCTCGTATCGATCCTGCAGGGCATGGGCTGCAAGAGCTACCGTGTCGGCTGTACCGACGATCCGAACCAGATCGCTGCCGTCACCAAGATCGCGCAGGCATTCCAGTCGGCAGGCATGACGCTGCTCGTGCTGATCAACCAGGGCGTCTACGACTCGAACGGCAACGTCTTCACCAGCGAGTCCGCTGCATACAACCGCGGACAGCAAGCCGCGATGACGATCGCCAATGCGCTGAAGGCGTACGGTGTGACGATCTACGAATGCGGCAACGAATTGACGCGACAGAACGCGACGATGCTCGATTTCACCAATGCCGGAACGAAGGCAGTCGACTTCAACAACGCGAACTGGCCTGCCATGCGTGGCGTGATGCGCGGCATGATCGACGGTGTGAAGGCGGTCCAGTCGTCGGCGAAATGCGGCATCAACTTCTGCGTGGCGGACATCGGCGCAGCGGACGCGCTGTGGGACGGCATGCAGCCGGACGGCTCGGGCGGCTATCCCAAGGTGCGTTGGGACATCACGACGTGGCACAACTACGAAGTGTATGGCGATATCTTCAACATCGGCATCGACGGCTCGGGTCCGGGCTTCGATCTGCCGACGTACTGCAAGGCCCGCTATGGCGTTCCCTTCATCATCACCGAATGGAACACCGGACCGGAGAAGACCCAGACCTACCGCGCGAGCTACATCACGAGCACGCTCGGCAAATACTACCAGGCGCGTAAAACGCACAACATCCAGGCCGTGATGTACTACGTGCTCGACAGCGGAAACAACACGTATGGCGTGATGACCAACGGCACCGCGCTCAATCCTCCGTACAGCGCGTTCACCAGTTTCACGAAGGGCAACGCCGACAGCTGATCGATAGATGCCCGATCACGGTTGCATCTGAAAACGCAAGCCCGCTCGCATGGCGTGCGGGCTTGCGCACATCACATATTCGCTTTTTCACTCAGAAGTTTTCCCCACTCATAATCGATGTGATCGGGCGTAAAGGGCAAAACACCTGCGCCTGGCGTGAAAGTCAACTCGCCAAAGTACACGCGGTTGTCATATGCGTAGAGATCGACGCGCACGTAATCGAAATCGGCAGCCATGATGGCCGCCGCCTTCAGCACCGCGTCCAGGTTCTCGGGCCGGGGCGGTGGCGTCGGACTGCGCGTGTAGGGTCCGATCATCACATCCGTGCGTCGCCATTGCGCGTCGAACACATCGCCATGCGTGTGCTTGCCGAACCGGTCCGTGATCAGAAGAATGTACATCAGCGGATGTCCAGTATGGCCGCCAAAGCAGTGGATCTTGAAGTCGGCGGGGATTCGCCCCTGCCGATCCAATAGCAGCGCTTCGAAGAAGATACGCGGCTTGATTCGCCTGTAGTGGCGCTCGCGCGCGACCCAATAGAACGATGTCGACAGCCATCTGTCTGCCAGTTCCTGCAATCTCTCGAATGTAGTCTCCGATTTGTTCCGGACGATCTCGACGAACGTGCTCCCGTGATTGGCCTTCATCACGAAAGCGTCAGGCAGACTGTCGAATACTTCGCGTGTAAAGGTCTCGGGTGCGGAGATCAGCGGCACGACATGTTCTTCGCCAAGCTTGGCGGCAACATATTCCCTGACTGTGAGCTTATCGGTCAATCGTATATAGCGGGGATCGGGGCGAAGATTGCGTTGGAGGATCTTTTCGTTAAACGTGGTGGGATGCATGAGCCGCGGATAGCGTCCGATGCACTTTCGGTGCAACAGGCTGAGGAAAAGCGGGTCGGGCAACATCAGCTTCGCCTTCTCTTTCATTCTCCTCATCGCGGACTGAGAGGGGACAGGACCTCTCAACACGGCTTCCTCTGGCAGTTCGCGCGCAACAAAGGTTGCGGACGAGTCTGCCGAATCCCTGTGCGGCGCGGAGACGCCCACCTTTTCATCAGCCTGCGCATATTCAGTTGTTGGCATTGTTGCGCTCCAGACGTCGCGCTAGTAAGCAGACTTCATTAGCAAACCTGCCGCTGCCGCGGGTTGCACGGCATTGCCGCTCTCCAAGGCGGGCGGCAGTGTAGCGGCGCCATGATTGGCGTTGCCGAGGTGACGCAGCGCGCGGAAGCTCGTCGGGGACATACCATAGCGAACCTTGAAGATTCGCCCCAGCCGATTGCCATCGCCCATGCCGCACCGTCGTGCGATCTTGTCGATGGGCAAATCGGTATCCATCAGCATCGAGCACACCACTTCGAAGCGCGTGCGAAGCAGATACTCAAGTGGGGTCATGCCGAATTCCACCTTGAAGCGGCGTTGGTAATTGCGCTTGCTCATCGCGGCGGAATCAGCGGCCTGGCTTACGGAAATGGCCTTGCTATAGTTTTCTCTTATCCAGCGCGCGGATTCGCGGATCTTCTCCGTCGTGGTCGCGATGCTCAGATCATCGGCATCGGGCCGCATGCGCTGACGGACTTGTGGCTGCAGCGCATGCGCAATGCGGCGCACCGTATCGGCGCTCACGTCGCGTTCAATCTGTACGAGGGCCATTTCGGTCGGCGTCGCGCCCGCGGGGCGCGTCTCCGAAAGACCGTCATCGAGAACGAACACGGGAACCGCAGCCTGCGCGGAGCCACTGGAAAGATCCGTCTTTTGCCGCGTGCACGCGGGCGCGGCCGGCCCCTGGCGCGAAAGCCACGAGACGAGCTGCTCGCTCGATTCCGTTACAGGATCGCCGCTGCACGCGACGAAGAACGCATGAAAGTCCGACAGCTGATAGCGGTCGAGTTTCTGAGTCCAGATCGGAAAGCTGGAGCCACCCGTGACGAAGCCTCCCGCCTCCGACAGCACCGAAAAGCGATAGGGCGCGCCCACGCCCAACTCCTTTTCGAGCTTGTTGGCGAGGCAAAAGGCATCGCCAATCGCACCCGCAGCTGCCATAGAGCAATGCGGAGAGATGAGCAGACCAATATGCTTTTCGAACTTCGAGTTTTCGGGCCGTTCATCGGCACGCAACGGATGCGATTGATAAATCCCATTCACCGTTAGCTCTCCAAATTAATGCGCAACAATTCGATGCGAATCAGAATACCGTAGAGAAAAGGGGCATGCGACCGTTGTCCGATTGGCGCGATCGATGTGGCGAAATCGTTCGGGTGTGGGAAATTTTTACTGTCCGGCGTTAATTAAGCAGTCGGTGTTTTTGCTGATGACGGAAAGATTTTCTGGGAGAAAATGTCCGATTTTGTTGAGTCAAAATCGAGTCACATCCCCGGCGGGGCTTGCCATATAAGGGTCGCAGAGGAGTCAGGGTTTTCACGGCCGAAAAGGCGGATTCCTGTACTGTCACTACCGTTGTGTTACGCCATTAGCCGCGTGGCGTATCACTCTGTTACACGAATTTCAGATCGCAACAACTCTTTCTCGGATAGGGGACGGATGTAACGTGTTCCACGATATCGGCCATTAGTACCCGAATTTAAGCCGGGTTTGTACTAATTCGAATTCTCCACGTCTATGCTTCATCGCAACATCAATGGAAAGGCGATTGCCGGATCAGAAGCCAATTCTTGAAATTTTCTGAAGCTTTCTCCATGCGAATTGCTCACGTCGCGAACGCGCATGACATGCTCCCTTCCGCCAAGTCTGACGATTCGAGGAACGTGTCTTGCGCATTCGATCAGGTCTCCGCATCAGCGGCGACGCGGCGGGCTCTTCGCAATCGCCAGTGACGAAAAAAGGAATAGCGCATGAGTGAACACGCAAAGCATCTTGCTCTTCTCGTCCTGACGTTCTGAAACGGCCTCTGGCAACCCCGGCTAGTTGACGCCCTGCGGTTGCTGCTGTCAGCCGTCCCTGTAACTCATCATCGGCCCCGAGCACGGCTGATCGAGCTTCTGTTGCGTTCCGTCCGGCGGCTTCAGGTCGCCGTCTGGTCGTGGACTCGCTTGCTTCTCAGCTTGCTCGACAACCGGTTATCAAAGGATGATTCCCGTGGATTATTTCCCCTCGAACTCGCTTCCTGTTGCCCCTGAGGTTGAGCGCGGGCAACTCACCGGTCGAGAGATGCTCAACCTGATGCGGGACCACATCTGGGAGATCGTCGCGGCCACGGTCGTGGTGTTCCTGCTTGCGGTCGCGTATCAACTCATCGCCACGCCGATCTATTCGGCCGACGTGCTCGTGCGCGTCGATCCGCCCGAGGCCAATGCGCTCGGTCTCGCGCTTCAGAACCAGGAGCAGCTGCCGCCGCCCGCGCCGTCACCGAGCACGGAGATGGGCGTCATGCGCAGCCGTGCGGTGCTCGATCCCGTCATCGACAAGTACCGCTTCGACATCTCCGTGAAACCGCGCCGCATTCCGATCCTCGGCGATATCGCGGACAAGTTCGCGACGCCGGGTGAGCCGAATGGCGCATGGCTCGGCCTCAAATCGTTTGCGTGGGGCGGCGAGGTGGTCAAATTCGGCTATCTCGACGTTCCGCAGAATCTCGAAGAAGAGAAGCTGAGTCTCGTGGCGCTTGGCAACGGCGCATACGAACTGCTCGGCCCGTCCGGCGAATTTCTGGTCAAGGGAACAGTGGGCAAGCCCGCCGAAAGCAACGGCATTTCGGTGATGATCAATCAGCTTGCCGCACGCCCGGATACCCGCTTCGAAGTGATCCGCTGGAACCAGATAGATGCGACCAAGCGCTTCATGGATGTCGTGAAGATCACCGACAAGGTCAAGGACTCCGGCCTCATCCAGATTGAGTACGCCGACAAGAGCCCGTCCAAGGCCGCCGAAGTGGCGAATGCGCTCGGCCAGCAATATCTCGCGTCCGCCGTGGCCGGCCGTCAATTGAACGACACGCAGACGCTGAATTTCATCAAGGGCGAATTGCCTCGCCTGCTCGCGGATTTGCGCAAGTCGGAAGAAGCACTCAAGACGTTCCGCGCGAAATCCAATTCGATGCAGCCGACGGCCGAAGCGCAATCGTACTTGCAGGGCGGTCTCGATCTCGATCGTCAGATTGCGAGTCTCGAACTGCAGCGCACGCAATTGCTCGACAAGTACGCGCCGGGCAGCCGCTGGATCCAGAGTATCGACACGCAGCTCGCGCAGTTGAAACAGACGAAGGCCCAGTTCGACGGCCGCTTTCAGGGCATGCCTGCGTCCGAACGTGAGAGCGTCGATCTGATTCGCGCGCAGAAGGTCGCGGAGACGGTCTATATGGGCATGGTGCAGAAGGCCGAACAGCTGACCGTGCGTCGCGCGAGTACGACGGGTGGCGCGCACATTCTCGATGCCGCCGTGCGGCCGCATCGCCCCGTGAAGCCCGATCCGCTCATCGTGCTGCCGGGCGGGTTCGTGCTGGGTCTGGTGTCGGGCGTGTTCCTCGTGTTCATGCGCCGCCATGTGCTGGTCGGCGTGACCGATCCGCGTTATGTCGAGCGCCGTCTGAGCGTGCCTGTGATCGGCGAGGTGCTGTTCAGCCATCAGCAGTCGCTGCTCGACCGCAGCTTGCCGGCCTCCGCGCGAAAGCCGCTGCAGGGTGCGCCCGGGCGCACTGCGGTGACCGTGCAGCGCGGCGGCGACGGCGGGGAATCGGCTTCGGACGAGAAGATCGATCCGTCGTTCGGCTACTCGGGCAACAAGGTTCTTGCCGAGCGGTTCCCGCATGACTCGTCCGTCGAGGCGCTGCGCGCGGTTCGCACTGCGATGGCGCGCGATCTTGCCCATACCCGCAACAACATCGTGATGGTGACGGGCCCGACCACATCGGCAGGCAAGAGCTTTGTCGCCGCCAATCTGGCGACGTTGCATGCGGAGGCGGGCGCGCGTGTTGCGCTGGTCGACTGCGACATGCGTCGCGGACACCTCGCCGCGTTCTTCAGTCAGAGCAATCGCGGCGGCCTCTCCGAAGTGCTAGCCGAGCGTATGCCACTGCGGGACGCATTGCGGCATGTCGGGATCGAAGGCGTGACTTTCATGTCGTGTGGCGTGCGCCCCGAGAACCCTGCCGCATTGCTGACGCGGCCTCGTTTCAGGGAAGTGCTGCAGCGCCTGAGCAATCACTTCGACATGGTGATCGTCGATACGCCGCCGTTCCTCGCCGTGACGGACGCTTCGATCATCGCGAACGAAGCGGGTGCTTCGCTGCTGGTGCTGCGCTCGGGCCTGCAGACGGAAGAGGAGATTGCCGACACGGTCAAGAAGATCGAGCGCGCGGGCGGACGTGTCGCGGGCGCCGTATTCAACGGCATTCCGTTGCGCCGCAGCACGAAAAACTACGGCTATGCGACGAACTACGCGAGCGATTTCGGGGACGTCGAGACAACTGCCTGACGGTGGGCTCGTCACTTACGCAAGCACGGCAATCGGTACAACTTCGTGAGGCGGAGAAATACATGGGATTCGCGATCAACGGGAAGTTCACATCGCAGCCTGTTACAGGCGTTCAACGGGTCGCTTATGAACTCACACGGGCAATGCAAATGCGCGAATTCCCAGGCAGCGATCTGGAAATCTTCGTGCCGCAAAACGCGAGAGAGCCCGGCGCGTCGCTCAAGCGGCAGCGGCGCTTTCCGTGGCTGCGCGGCACGCTGTGGGAGCAGATCACGCTGCCGATCGCGGCCAGAGGGCGCACGCTCGTCAACCTGTGCAACACGAATCCCATTTTCAAGCGCCGGCAGGTGGTGATGGTTCATGACATGGCCGTGTACGACGTGCCGCACGGATTCTCGAAGAAGTTTCTGCTGTGGTACCGGCTGTGCTTCTCGATCTTGCCGCGCATGGAACCGCTCGTGTTGACGGTGTCCGCGTTTTCGAAGCGGCGCATCAGTCATCACCTGAAGATCGACGAGTCGCGCATTACCGTCATTCAGCCGGGCGCGGACCATCTCGATCGCGTCGTGCCGGATCCCGGCGTACTCGAGCGGCTGCAGCTCAAGGACGATACGTATTGCGTGATCGTGGGAAGTCTCGATCCGCGCAAGAACCTGCAGCGCGTTCTCGAAGCGATCTCCGGCTTGAGCCATTTGCGCGATGTGAGATTCGTGATCGTCGGCGGAAGGAACCAGCGGATTTTCGCCAATGAAGGGCTGGAGGCGATGTCGCGTTCGAAACAGGTCATCTGGGCGGGCTTCGTGTCCGACGGCGAATTGAAGGCGCTCTATCAGCATGCGGGATGCCTCGTGTTTCCGTCGCTGTATGAAGGCTTTGGATTGCCGCCGCTCGAAGCGATGTACTGCGGATGCCCCGTGATCGCTTCGTCGCGCACATCGATTCCCGAAGCATGTGGCGATGCCGCGATGTACTGCGATGCGATGTCTGTGGCGGATCTGACGGAAAAGATCTCGTTGATGATGACGCACGGCGCGATCCGGCAACAGTACCGGGCGAAAGGCATGGCGCATGCGCAGGAGTACCGCTGGGATCGCTCGGCGAAGAGGCTGCTCGATGTGCTGTATGGCAACGAGAGCGAGCCGGTGGCGGAAATGTCGGCACGTGTGTCGGCGGGATGAGCGGCGAGCGGGGCAGCCTATGGATCGAATGACGTACCGGCCTTCCAGACGACGCGTGTTGGCCACGCTCGCGGCGCTCGCATGCGCGGGCTTGCCGCCCTTGCGTGCACAGGCGGCCAATGCGGCCGCGTCCGGGGCCGCGGGCAGTCGCGCGCCGCGAAGGATAGCCGACCTGATCGGCACCAATGGCTGGCCCGGTTCGGCTGCCGACATCGCGATGTGGAAAAAGATGGGGATCAGCTGGGGCCGCGGCTCCGTCGGTCCCGGTCAGCCGGATGCATCGACGCAACCGATGCGCGTCGACAGGACAGGCAGTGCCTATGACAGCGATCTACCTTCCGTCATCTTGCGCAACAATCAGAACGGCATCCGTTCGTTGCTGTTTCTAGGCTATACGCCGAAGTGGAATGCGAGCGTGCCGGGCGATACGAAATCGGCACCGTCCGATGTGTCGGCGTGGGAAAAGTACGTGGATGCCGTGGTTCGCAAGTACTCTGCAGCGCCGTATGGCGTGCGCCACTTCCAGATATGGAACGAGGCGGCGGGGCGGCTGTCGGGAGGCTTGCCGCAGGCGACCTTCTGGCACGGCCCGAAATTCGACAGGGACGAGCATCGCTCCCATCCCTATGAGCAGGCGATGCAGGATTACGTCGAACGCATTCACATTCCGGCTGCACGCATCATTCGCCGCTATGGCGCCTATGTCGTGTATGGCGGATGGCCCGATCAGGGCGGGCTCGACAACCTC
>Ga0207856_1000222_pt1 | contig 11965 bp, 13 predicted proteins | sample LuqExpMetageno21_FD_187779 | JGI IMG/M metagenome (GOLD analysis project Ga0207856, IMG submission 187779) | Tropical forest soil microbial communities from Luquillo Experimental Forest, Puerto Rico - Sample 21 (SPAdes) | ecosystem: Environmental > Terrestrial > Soil > Tropical forest ... | reverse complement strand
AGCTGCGGGTCGCGCGGGTTGCGCACCGCCACCGCGAGCATCCGCACCGCAAGCTCGTTGCTCCACTCCTCGCCGCCGAACGCAGCATGGTTGTCGAGCGGCATGTCGTGCTCGAGGAAGAACTTCCGCGCCGCGGCTTTGATCGCGAAGAGCTCGGCGCGCGCCACCAGCCGGAGCTTCCCCTTGTAGGGGGTGCGCGGGATCCGGACGTCGAGGAACTGCCGCGAGCCGATGAAGTCGATGATCTCGTCGTCGATCGGCTCAGCCGCGATCGGCGCCCGGGGCTCGGTGGGGCGGAACATCAGAGCACCTTCTTGCCGAGCGCGACGAACTCGACCGAGAAGGTGTGCTCACCCTTGTTGTCGCCCGTCGGCTTGATCATCGAGAGCCGGCACGGCGTGTACTGCGTGCGGCGGCCGCCGATGATCTGCTTGGTGAGGGTGACCGCGAGGCCGTTCGCCTTGATGTACTCGTAGTCGACCTCGGGCTTCGCGCCCTTGGTCTCGCGGATATCGAAGGTGATCTTCTTGCCGCCGGGGATCTCGACGAATCCGACGGCATCGAGCGACGGCCCGACCTCGACGCGGGTCTCGACCGAGCTTTCGTCGTCCTCGTCGTACTTCTCGACGGCGCGGAGCCGCTTGTTGCCGATGGGAGCCGGCGCGTTGATGAACCAGCTCGCCGAGCTGGCGTATTCGAGTGCGGCCACGGGTTACCTCACTGGTACATGGTGTGGACGAACACGCCCTGGTGGAGCGGGCCCGCGACGCGGAAGGGGTCGGAGACGACGAGCCGGCCCGCCGGCGCGGCCGCGATCTCGACCTGGATCTGGTCGAGGAAGGCGTCGACGTCGCGGATGTAGCGCGCGGTCTGCGCGGCGCGGTGCTTCTCGATCACCATGTCGCGCACGCGCTGCAGAACGTCGTCCTCCGGGCTGTCCGAGAGGACCTCCTGCTTGAAGCCGGTGAGGAACCCCGCGTCGATCTGCTTGGCCATGTAGGCCGCGGTCCGGGGGTACGCGGCGTCCCGGAGTGGCTCGAAGGGCACGCTCGAGACGGTGATCTGCGAGGTGACGAGGCGGACGATCTTCACGAACGGTCCGTCCGGAACGAGCGGGATCAGGCCGCTCGCGAGCGCCGACTCGACCTCCGCCGCGGTGTACGCGCTCGCCGGCGGCGGCGGGTAGATCGCGAGCCGCTCGTTGTCGAGGTTCGCGTTCGGCGCCTCGCGCGCGAACCACGCGACCATCTGCGCCACCGCGAGTTCGCCCGGCAGTGAGCCGACCGCTTCGCACGAGGTGATCAGGACGCGGTAGTCGTTGTAGGAGGCCTCGAGCGTCTGCGCGGTCCCAAGCGAACCCCGCTCGCCCATCGCGTAAAACTTGAAGTTCTTCTGCCCGAACCCCCAGGTGAACGCAGCGTCGGCGAGAATCACCGCGGCGTCCCCGGTGGCGTGGTTCGCCATCGCGATCCCGTGGTAGTCGCGATCGTACAGCGCGGCGAGCGCGTTGGTAATCGCGGTGGCGCCGACGCCGGCGACCGTCGCTGCATGCGCGATGGTGACGCCGGCTGGCGTACGGATCGTCGTCCGATCCACATCGTTCCCGTTCACCCCCTTGGTGGGGAAGGTGAGCGTCACGACGTTCGCCGCGACGCTCGCGGTGACGGGCAGGATCGCCGCGAGCCGGTCGAGTTCCTTCTCGAGAGCGGCCGCGATAGTGTTCTGTGCGTCGTCGATCGTCACGCCGACCGAGATCACGCGGCCGGCAATCGAGAGCACGAGGTCAGAGGAGGCCGTCGCGGGCCCCGTGATCGTGATCGTGTAGACGGCGGCGGTGCCCGCGCCGTTCTCGGCGACCGGGCATCCCCAGATCTCGGGCGAACCGACGGCGCTGAGCTTCGCCTGCGCGAGCGCCTGGCGGACCATGAGCGCTCCGAGCGAGCTCTTGCCGAACTTCGCATCGCCATCGGTCTCGTCGAAGATCTGGACCGGCGTATCCGCGGTGGCGGTGCCGGCCGACGACTTCTCGGCGAGGATCACGACGCGCCGATCGAACGGCACGAGCTGCTGGCCCGCGGCGTCGAACTTGAACTCGTGGTAGCCGCCCGGCGTGCGGAGGTTGGTCGGGACGGAGGTGTTGATCGTCATCGGTCAGCGCCCCTTCCGGGTGGCGAGCGCGCCCGGGCTGGTGGGCTTGGGCATCGACAGGCCCATCACGCCGTCGCCGGCGCGGTTCGGATCGGGGACGTGGCGGACCGCGGCGCCGGCGCCGTCGAGCTCGGGCGGCACGTCCTCGGGCTTGATCTCGTCCCAGTCGCCGGCGTTCCGCCGACCGTTGACGAACCGCGTGAACTGCGCCGCGTCGCCGACCAGGTCGAGCGTGACGACCGCGCCCTCCTCGAGGCGCATGTTCGTCTGGCCTGGGCCCGCGCGCAGGCCCTGGGGCAGGGTGACGGTGCGTCCGGGGGCGACGCGGAAGGCTCGGATCATGGCTCCTCCAAGGTGGCGAGGGTGACGAGCGGATCGAGGGTCGGCGGCCCGCCGTCGCTCCCCTCGACCTGGTGTTGCCCCTCGATCTCGAGGAGCAGCTGGGTGACGCCGCGCGAGGGGTTGAGCACGGTGGTCAGCCCGACCGTGTAGCGCTGCTCCCACACCGTGGCATCGGCGGCGGTGATGATCTCGTCCTCCGAGACCAGGCGCGGCTCGGCGACGCCGTCGACGCCCATGTCCTGGCCGGCGACGAGCTCGCGCGCGTGCTCGAGCATCGTCCAGATCCCGGGGTCGGCAGTCACGTCGCCCGCGGCGATCGGGTCACCGTAGAGCCGGCCCTCCGTGACGTCGCGGTGATGCTGCGAGATCACGTAGAGCGCGAGATCGAGCTCGCCGCGGTTCTCGGTGGGAAGCGACCCCGCCCCATCGAAGGTGGCGCGCCCGAGCGCGATCCCGATCGCCGGCGCCTGGCCGAGGAGCGCGTGGGGGATCAGCGCCTGGATCGCCTCCGCGTCGTCGTGTCCACGCACGGGGCGCGCCAGCGTCTTGATCGCGCGGAGGTAGAGCGCCGGCGTCGACGTCCGCAGGAGCGGCGACAGGCGCGTGATCAGCGCGTCGCGGATCGCGGTGCGCTGGGCCGTTGAGAGCCCGGTGTCATAGACGTGCGCCATCACCGCTCCCCGAACCCGCGGACGCGGACGTCCGCGACGTACGCCAGCGCGCGCTCGATCATCGCCTCGGACAGCCACAGGAACGGGCGCGCGGGCACGGTCGCGCCGCGGCCGACCTTGCCGCCCTCCTGGTGGACGCCCGACCACTTGATCTTCGACTCGCCGACGATCTGCGCCCGGTTCGCGCGGTAGCTGACGCCGGCTCCGAGCAGCTTGCCCAATGGGCGGCGGCGGACGCCCTCGAGCCGCATCCGGCGGACCGTCGCGAGCGCGCGCGGCGCCCACAGACCCGAGGGCCCCGTACGCTGCTTTGCGTGATCGCGCTGGTCGTCCTGGACGAGCTTCTTCAGCTCGCGGTGGATGCCGCGGCCCGCGCGCGCGATCCCATCGAGGCCGGCGAACACGGCCTGGAACGACGTGCGGTGGACGATCGCCGTCACCACATCCCCTTGGTGCCCTCTCGGGAGAGGTCGTCGCAGTTGGCAACGAAGGTCGCGCGGATCGCCGTCGAGGGCGCCGGTGGCGGCTCGTCCGGGCGGAGTTTTCCGTCGCGCATCGCCTCGAGCTCGCGGATCCGCTGCGCACGTTCGTCGATGTCCTCCTTCGTGATCGCGACGAGCCCGCGGCTCGCCTTGATCTGGTAGAGGGTCTCGCGCGCGGCGAGCAGGCGCAGGGTCGCGCTCGGGGTCGGGATCGGCGTCGAGTAGCGGAGGCGGAGGTAGGAGTCGATCCAGCCGTCGGCCGCCGTCTGCGCGCTCGCCACCACCGCGGCGTCGACCTGTCCGTCGCCGTCCCAGTCCGTCGCCTCGCGGAAGCGCGCGGCGCCGCCGGCGGCGAAGTCGAGGTCTGCCTGGGTCGCGTACATGGTGGATCCGGGGTGCTACGCGCGCTTGATCGCGAGAATGAAGAGCTGGGCCGCCATCGTGCCGGCCGCGCGCGTCGCGACGACCTTGAAGGTGGCGCCCGCCGCGAGCACCCGCGTCGCCTTGTCGATCGTCGAGGCGTTCGTCTTCGTCTTGTCGACCGCTGCGGCCATCGCGTTGGTGATCGCGACGTCGGAACCGTCGGTGACCTGGATCGTGTTCGCCGCGCCGGCGCCGTCCTTGATGTTCCAGACGTCGATGATCTCGATCTTCTCGGCCGTCTTGTACGAGTAGGTCGCTGTGGCCGCGTTCGGGATGTCGATGACGAAGACCACAGGGATCCCGCCGGTGAGCTCGGCCGGCGAAACGCCGCCGTTCGCCAGGGTCTGGACGTCGGCGCCGTCGAGCGGGGTCGCGAGCACCGCGCTCTCGAGGATCTCGTCGACGTAGACCCACACCTTCGTGGTCGTGAACTCGACGACGAGGCCAGCGAGGATGTCGTTCGTGGCCGCGGCCGCCGTGGTGACCGACTGATCGTCCGCGACGTAGCAGGGCTCGTGCTTGCCGGCCTGCACGATCGTCCCGCCGTCGTTCTCGAGTTCGACGATGAGCCCGGTCATATACGGGACCGTGACATCGCCCGCCGAGCCGTCGGTGTTGTCGGCGAACGCCTCGGCGATGCCGACGACCTTGAGGGCCGCGGCGTCATCCGCCGGCACGATGTTGCCGGCCGCGTTCTTCGCGATCAGCGCGCCGCAGTAGATCACGGCATCGGCGGCGAGGTCGCCGACCCCGCGGCGAGCGGCCGCGCTGGCGCGGGTACGCGTCGCGCGATCCTTGGTGAGAGCGGTCATGAACTATCGTTCCTTCCTGTCGCCCTTCAGGGCGGCGGTCTGCGGCGAGGTCGAAGGCTTCGCGGCGGTGGGCGCGGGCGGCGCGGGCGGGGTCGGGGTCGGGGTCGTGAGGTCGGCGAGCGGCCTGCTGGTGCTCTTGCGCTCGAGCCCGAGCTCGCGGAGCTTGGCCACGTCATCCGGGTGGACCTGGATGAAGCGCCCGTGGTAGTCGCGGAGCGCGGCCCGCTGCTTGTCGTCGAGATCGGAGACGGCGGACCAGCGCTCGCCGACCTCGAGCCCGCCGTGCCGGAACACCGGCACGCCGAGCGTACAGATCCTGATCGCGGTCGCCATCGCTAGACCTGCGACCCGACGGCGAGGCGGTGCTCGAAGTAGGCGACGTTGTACCGGGCCTCCGCGCCGAACCAGAGCTCGTCGTTCATGAAGCGCGGGACGCTGTCATTGTTGCCGCCCTGGTTGCCCATGACGGCGCTGGTCGAGATCTCCTCGCGGCGCTGGAAGAGGAACGGCCTGATCTGGCGCGAGAGGCAGAGCAGGAACCAGTAGTCGTCGAAGTCGCCGTCGATCCGGTCGGAGACGAGCAGCTTGTACTTGTTGCGGTGGGGGTTGCTCTCGCCGTTCGCGAGGTACTCCTGGGTGAGGAGCTTCTCGGCGGTGAACTCGAGCTTGGGCCCGACGAGGAGGTGCGTGCCCTTGACGCGGAACGGCAGCCTGCCGTCATACGTCTTCATCCGGCGGAGCTGCAGCTGGGCCTGGACGAGGCCCGCCGAGTCGAGCGCGAGCGTCATCTTGTTGTCGTTGCCGCCGCGGTGACCGGAGTCCGAGAAGAAGAATGCGCCGTCGTACCCGAGGCCGTTGCCGACCTCGGGGTAGGCGTTGCCGTCGAAGCCGTTGAGGAGCAGCTTCACCATGAGGTCGAAGCGGTGCGACCGCGCGCGGCTCGCGAGGTCGCCGATCTGCGGCCCGATCAGGCCGAGCGCGTCGTCCTTGATGTCGTCGTTCTTGATGCGGAGCCCGTTGCTCCACTTCTTGTTGAGGACGCGCAGCTTGAAGCCCTCGAGCATCGCGAGCTTCCGATCCGCGGTCCACTCCTCGAAATCGGGCAGGTCGCCCATCCAGTCCCACTCCTCGATCTTCTTGTTGGAGGGGACCTCGGTGAACATCATCGCGAGGTCGTCGTCGGGCTCGGTCTCGAGGCGCTCGAGGAACGCCGCGTGGAAGCCGACGCGCGCGGCGTCGAGGTCGGCGTTGTTGATGATCCCGGTCGCGCCGAGCACCGTGCGCAGGTCGTCCGGGCTCCCGGCCAGCTTGCCGCCCAGGTCCTGGAAGCCGAACATGTGGACCGCCAGCGCCGCGGCGCGCGGATCTCCCTGCAGCTTCCTGGCGAGCTTCGCGAGCTCGCGGCGCACCGACGCCCTCTCGCCGCCGGCGAGGATAATCGACGACCGCTCGGGCGCCGGGATCGGGCCAGGCGCGGGGTCGGTGCCCCGCTGCGGTGGCTGACCGACCGGCGTCGCCGACCCCTCCGCGCGCTCGGCCATGAGCTCGCCCGCGCGCTTGGCGTCGAGCTGGTGGAGGGTGCGCCAGTGCTTCTCGTCGCCCTTCGTGATGCGCCCGCTGGCCAGCGCGCCGGCGATGAACGTCTCCTCCGCGCGCTGGTTGAGGTCGGCCTGGAGGCCGGCGAGCTGCGTCTTGAAGGCCGCGAGCTCGCCCTGGACGATCGCGAGCGTCGCCTTGTCCGTCGCGGCGTCGTTGACCCGCTTGTTGACGGCCGCGAGGACCTCGCCCGGGGTCGCCGTCGAGGACAGGCCGAGGAGCTTCAGCAGTTCGGGATCCATCTCGTTCTCCTCGGGGACCAAGTCCCCGCGCAGGAAGTCGCCCCCGCTCGCCAGCTCGGCGCGGAGGTCGGGGTTGCTCGCGGCGAGGCTCGCCGCCATCGACGCGCGGATGTCTTCGATCCGCGCGCTGGGCACACCGGGTACGTTCACGGCCGAGGTCTCGACGAGCTCGGCCTCCGTGTAGATCCACTCGACGACGATCGGGCCGTCGGCCTGGCGGACCTTGCGCTTGCCACCGCCCTCGGCGTCGGCCTCGGCGAGGCGGTCGCCGGGGCAGTGCCAGCACCGCGAGAAGATCGGCGCGTTGCACGCCGAGCACATCACCGGTCCGGTCGGATTCCAGCCGATCGAGACCGAGCCGAGGAGGCCGCGGAGCGCCATCTCGACCGCCCAGGGGGCGGTGAGGGTCATCGTCTGGCGCACGCAGTAGTCGCCCTCAGCGCGCTTCTCGGTCGAGCTCGCCGTGATCGTCCCGCCCTTGGCGAGCGAGTCGCTCTGCGCGTGGTCGCGCAGGAAGGGCGTGCCCTTGCCGCTGCGGCCGAGCGTCATCATCCCGCCGTCGCGGAACCGGACGCTGTTGCGGTTGCGCGCGCCGGTCTGCTGCTCGTACGCGAGCAGGTCGACCTCGAGCTCGACGTGCGCCCCGGCCATGCACTTCGCGAGCATCTCGTCGCGCAGCTCGGGCGTGATCGCACCGCCGCCGGCGGCGCGCAGCGCGGCCACGCTGCCGACCGCCGCCCGGAACAGCTGCGGAGCGTGCTTGCGCAGCTCGGTCGGGTTGCCGCCGAGCTTGGCGAGGACCTCGCGGAGGCGCTTCACGCGGCGGCTCCAAACGCGGGCGAGGCCTGGGGCGCGCCGGGGGCGGCGTCGGCTTCGCCGGCCGGCTCGCGCATGCCGAGCTCCTGGCGAAGCTGGGCGACCGAGATCTTGATCCCGAGCTTGTTGGTGAGCGTGTCAGCGATCTCGGCGAGCGTCCTCGGATCGAGGTTGCGGACGACCTGGATCCGGAGCAGCGGCGACTCGCCGCGGAGGTCGTTGAACCGCATGAACGGAGCCGCGAGCTGCGTGCGGACCGCCTCCTGCAGGATCAGGGCGTCGTAGACGACGTTGTCCCACCGGACGCTGTCGTGGACCTCGCCGAGCGCGTAGCTCGCGCCGCCGCTGCCGGCGTTGTCGTTCGAGAGCGTCGAGCCGTTGACGAGCTTCGAGAGCTCGGCGTTGGCGGTCGCGATCAGGCCGCCGTGCGGCCGGCTCTCGCCGCCGCTCACCGCGTCCTTGAATTCGACCTTGATCGTGTTCGGCACAACAGCACCGCCGTCGCTGCCGATCTTCTTGATCGCCTCCTCGGCGACGTCGATCGCCTGGGGGTCCGCGGACTGATCGTAGGTCGCGATCGGCAGGGGCAGGCCGAACCGCTGGGAGAACACCAGGAGGTCGCGGAACCCGTAGCGCTTGGCCATCATCGGCCAAGCGCCCGTGCGCATCAGTCCCGAGCGCGCGAGCCACGGGCCCGAGCGGCGGACGGTGAGCCACTTCGCGGGCCGGAGCTCGTCACCGAGCGGGCGCGCGGCGTCGGTGTACAGGCGAAGATCGTCGATCCCGCCCGGCCCGAACATGCTGGCGACGATGCGGAACCGGCGCGCCGGCACCGGTGCGATCCATACTGGCGCGATCCAGGTGCGCCCCTCGAGCGTAACGATCCCCCAGTCGATCTCCGCGCAGGCCCAGCCGTAGCGGTTGCAGGTGAGGAGGTGGCGGAACACCTCGATCATCGGCAGGCGCCGGAGGCAGGCGCCAAGCACGCGCGCGCCGAGCTCGGCGTCGGCCTCCTGGCCGTCCGCCTGGATCACCCACGGCTTGCCGGCGACCGCCTGCTCGCGCTGCTCGAACAGGCTGCGGCCGTGGGCGTCGTTCTCGACCAGGTCGTCGATCATGTCGCACTGCCGCTGGGGGAACCCGCGCTCGGCCTCGCGGAACGCGGCGAGGATTGCCTTGGGGGTGACCGCGTAGCCCGGGTGATCGACCCACGCGTCGAAGGTGCGGATGTCGCGTGCGTCCTGGCCGAGCGGCGCGGAGGACGGCAGCGGCCGCGGCCGCGCGAGCGATAGCTCCTCCGCCGGCGCCGCGTCCGGCGCGCGGCGCCCGGCCGACACGGCTGAGGCGCCGAGGGCGAGGGCGACGATCATGGCAACGGCTTCCACGCGCCCACAGGTAGCGGCCCGCGGCCGTCCGGACAATTTTCGCCGGGGCTACCAGTCGCGGAGCTCGGCCGCGCGGTCGTACCGACCGGCGCCGCGGTATTCGCCCCGGCTGCCGGGCGGTGGCTTGGGCTTGCCGAAGAAGCGGTAGGTCACGTAGGAGACCGTGTCGCAGGCGTGGGCCCACGGGGACCTGCGGTTCGGCGTCCCGGTGGTCTTCAGGTTCTCCCACTTCCGCATTGCCTTGCGCGTGAACTCGCAGTGCGGCGCGACGAACAGGCGGCGGCGACCGGTGTTCGTCTTCAGCCGCGAGTTGCAGACCTTCACACGCTCGGTGATCTCCGGGTTGTTGCGCAGCGGGTTGCCCTCCCTGTCCTTCTCGAACCGCGGCCGGAAGCAGTGCACCCACCGGCGCGACGCCAGCACGCGATCGGACTGCCGACCCTTCGTGTGCGCGCCGTCCTGCCACCAGGCCGAGGCGTCCATCACCACGGCGCAGTGGACCGGAGCGGCCCGGTCGTCGGTTGGCTCGCGCCAGCCGCGGTAGCCGTCGGCGTGGTCGCGGTCGGCGGGCTTGCCGTCGCCCGGCCGCCACCGCGGCGTCCGCTCGAGCTCGTCCAGGAGGTCGAGCTCGTCCGCGTCCTCGACCACCACCTCGTCGACGATGTACTCGTAGATGTCCTCCGGGTCTGGGTTTGACGGATCGCGGAAGAACTTGTGGATCGTCGCCGCCATGTGCGGCGTCTGCTGGAAGTCCTTCGAGGACACGTAGCCGGCGGCGTGCCCGAGCTTCGCGCGCGTGACCTCGGCGGTAACGTCGATGAAGTGCGCCGGCGGGTAGGCGACGCTGTCGCGATCGGACCACGCGTGCATCACCACGTCGCCGATCGGCGGGAAGAGGCCGAGCACGTCGCGCTGGTAGGTCTTCTCGTCGATCTCGTTCCCGATCGACGCGAGGGCCTCGTAGTTGATCCAAGGGTTCGCGCGCGGGTCGAGCTCGAAGAGCTCGCACTCGATGCGCCCGGCGTGTGCCGCGGCGAAGTGCTCCTCGACCCACCGCCCGCGCGGCGTGTCCGGCGGGTTCGCCGCCAGGATCACCAGGCCGCCGCGGTCGGCGATCGGCGCGCGGACCTTCACGTAGGCGAGCTGGTCGAGCTCCTGGGCCTCGTTCAGGAACGCGAGGTCGACCCGGCCGGCCTTGAGGCGCTGGGGCTTGACCGCACTCTTGAGCAGGATGCGCGATCCGTTCGCGAGCTTGAACGTCGTGGCGCGGCCCGTCTTCGCCTGGCGGCGCGTGTACCAGGGGCGGGGGAGAAGCTGGCGGAAGTTCTCGTCCAGCTCGTCACCGGTCTCGAGCGTCGGCGAGATCGCCCACAGCAGCGCGCCGGGGTTGAGCACCGCGAAGACGACCAGGACCGCGCAGATCACGTGCGTCTTGCCCGAGCGGCGGCCGCCGATCAGCAGCGCCGACCACGCCCGCCGCATTCCCTTCCAGTCGTTCGCGACGTAGGCCCGGAGCCACCGGCAGAACCACCGGATCGCCGGCTCCTGGCCGCGGTGGAACCGGAGCACGAGGCAGCTCTTCGCCGGCCGGCGCGACCATCTCCTCCTCCGCCGATCCCACCGGCCGCCGACCCGGAGCAGCTCCTCGTCCGTGCCGGCTTTCCACCGCGGGCGCCCGGCGGCGTCGCGCTCGACGTCGGCGACGCGGACGCTGATCGCCAGGTCGATGTAGCGGCTACCGCTCGACCCGGAGCGCGCCATCGCCGGCGACCTCCTGAAGCGGTGGCCCGTCGTCCTCCTCATCGTCCTCGTCGTCATCGCCGCCCGACGGCGGCGCGTCGGGCAGGTTGCGCCGGATCTCGCCGCAGGTCGCGCGGAGGCTCGCGGCGAGCTCGGTCCCGGCCTCGCCGCGTATCTGCAGCACGAGCAGCTCGGCGAGCACGCGGCGGACCCACAGGTCGAGACCGGCCGCGTCCGCCGGCGGCGGTCCGAGGCGATCGAGAACCGCCTGGGGCAGGCGATCGCGCGGTCGTCCGGCGCCGGGGCGTGCGCCGCCGCGTCCGCTCTTGGGCGGTGCGTGGCGTCGTGTAACCCCCTGATTCTTTGATTTACCGGCCATTTTTGAGACCCGATGGGGTCACGAGGGGACCGCGCCGCTGTCGGGATCTGGGTCTAATAATTTGTGATATCCAGTACTTACGGTGACGACTGGACCTGAGTATTTTCGCTGAGTTAGAGGGCTTCATCAACGTCGACTCCTTGGGCCGCGAGACCCAGCCTGAGGCGCACGAGGTAGCGAGCGACGCGCTGCCCGAGCGCCTGCTTCGTGAGCCCGAGCAGCTCGGCCGAGAGCGCGTCGGTGATGGCCCCGAGCTCGTCGACCACGTCGAGCGCGCACGTGTAGCGCATGCGAGGCAGTAGCTCGACCGCCTCATCGAGCCATGCCTCCACCAGGACCTCGGCGGCGGAGGACCGCAGCCCCGAACGTCGCCCCCGCTGGTCGCGCCTGCGCCGGGGGCGGTTGAGGACGAGTCGGGGGGCGTCGTGCCTCGACTCCTCCACCTCGAGCAACAGGTGGTGACGGCACCCGACCCAGGGGCAGGGCCGGGACTCCTGGAGGCACTCGGCGCGGGTCCGGGGCCGGGGAACGTCGAGCCACCTGTCCGGCGTGCTGCTCGCGCTGGTGGTGGTGGAGCTTCGCGGCGGCGGCGAGGGCGCCCCCATGTCCTGAGCACCGGCGGAAGACGGCGCGCCCGCAGAGCCGGCACCACCGGGCGTACACGTCGCCCGAGCAGCGGGCCGCCGCGGCGTGGGCGTCGCAGCGGGCGCTGTCCTGGCCGCGCGCGAGGAGGTCCCGGGCGCGCTCGAGGGCGAGGAGCTCGGAGAGCTCGCGATCGAGGTCCTCGCTCCGCTCGTCCCCGCGCGCGACGATCCGGGCAGCCCGGGCCTCGATCTCGAGGTCGAGCTCGGCGCGCGCGCTGGGGGCGCCGTCACGGCGCATCGTCCTCACCGGCTCGAGCACCGTAGCGCATAGGTCAGGCGTCCCCC
>Ga0207856_1000220_pt1 | contig 11985 bp, 11 predicted proteins | sample LuqExpMetageno21_FD_187779 | JGI IMG/M metagenome (GOLD analysis project Ga0207856, IMG submission 187779) | Tropical forest soil microbial communities from Luquillo Experimental Forest, Puerto Rico - Sample 21 (SPAdes) | ecosystem: Environmental > Terrestrial > Soil > Tropical forest ... | reverse complement strand
CTCCGCGCGATGAGGTTGTCGATGCGATGGATGCCGTCGAGCGCTCGCCGGAGGTCGCGGGCTTGCTGGCGCAGCCGGCGGCGCTCGAGCGCGCGGTCGACGACGAGCAGCGCCTCGTCCGGCTCGAACGGCTTCGCGAGGTAGTCGTAGGCGCCCTCGCGGATCGCATCCACCGCGGCAGGCACGGTCGCGAAGGCGGTCATCAGGACGACCTCCGCATCGAGGTCGCGGCTCTTCGCCTCGCGCAGGACTGCGAGCCCGTCGGCGCCCGGCATGCGGATGTCGCTGACGATCACGTCGAAGTCGCCCGCCGCGACCAGCGCCAGCGCGCGAGCACCGTCCTCGGCAGTCGTCACGTCGTACCGATCCTCCGGCAGGATGCGCCGGAACAGCTTGGTGAAGTTTTCCTTGTCGTCGCAGACGAGGACGCGTGCCTTCATGTCGTCGCTCTCTCCACGGCGCCGTCGAGCGGCAGCACGAGCATGGCGCGCGTTCCTGGACCCTCGGGCCGCGGCTCGAGCTGGATGTCGCCGCCGTGCGCCCGCGCGAGCGTGCGCGCGATCGCGAGCCCGAGCCCGTGTCCCTTGGGGCGCGTTGTGAAGAACGGCTCGAACACGCGGGTCATCACCTCGACGGGGATCCCGGGGCCGTGATCGTCGATCAGCAGGAGGGCGTGGCCATCGCGCTCGAGCCACGAGACTTCGACGAGCGGCGCGCCGGCTGTGGATTCGCGCGCGGCATCGACCGCGTTGGCCAGCAGGTTCTGCGCGATCTGGCGGAGCTTCCCTTCGTCCGCCCGCAGCTTCGGTGCCGCGGTCCCCGCGAAGCGGAGCTCGACACCTGCGGTGCGGCCCGTCTCTTCGAGCCGGTTCGCCGCCTCGCACGCGACGACACCGAGATCCACCTCGCTGGGATCGAGGCGCACCGGTCGCGCCAGGTCGAGCAGGCCGGCCACGATGGCGAGCGACTGCCGCGTCTCGTCCTCGATGATCCGCAGCTCCTCGCGGTCGGCGAGCGCCGGCTCGCGCCGGAGCAGCGTGACGTAGCCCAGGATCACGCCCAGCGGGTTGTTGATCTCGTGCGCTACGCCGGACGACACCTGGCCGATCGAGGCGAGCCGGTGCGCTTCGATCAGCTCGGTCTGATGTCGTTTGAGATCGGCCGCCATCTTGTCGAAGACGCGCGCCAGATCAGCGAGCTCGTCGTCGCCCGGCGGTGCGATCCGCGCATCGAGATCTCCGGAGCCAATGCGCAGCGCGCTGGCACGGAGCGCGGCGACGGGACGCGAGAGCGATCGTATCAGGTGATAGCCGACGGCAGCGGCCGCCGCGATCGCGAGCGCGAAGCACGCGATCACCGCGATGCGCGCCGTGCTGCGGATCTGCTCCGCGGCCCGCTGCGCGTCGTCGCTCTCCGCCTCGAGCGCGCGGTTCAGCTTCGTGTTGAGCGCGACGACCTCCTGCACCGGCTGCTCCGTCATGTGGTGGAGCTCGGCCATCCTCGATCGATCGTTACGCTGGATCGCCGGCCACACCTCCTCGCGGAACCGCCGATCGCTCTCCGCGACGAGCCGCGAGATCTCCTTCGCCTGCGCGGCGCCCGGGTGGCCGAGCACCTCGCGCTCGAGGTGCTCGGTCGCCTGCCGCGCGGCCTGCGCGGTCTCGCCGTAGTGATCCATGTGCGAGCCGTCCCACGCGAGCATCGTGTGCGCCTGGTGCATGTACTGCTCGCGGGCCATCGCGGCAGCGTGATGGCCCGCGTGCTTCGCGCGATCGAGCCGCGCCACCTCGCGCTCCGCGGCGCCGATGCGGTCGAGCGCCAGGATCATCACGGCCAGCGCCAGCGCGAACAGCAGCAGCACCAGCCCGAACGCGCCGGCGATCCGGCGGGTGGTCGTGCGTCGAGGTGATGTCTCGGTCAAGCGATCCGGCTCATAGCACGCATTGCGAGGCGGTTTCCGAGTCCCGATCTGCTTGCGGATCATCGTGCAGGACGAAAGAATCACCCGACTCGGCCTCTGTGACCCATTGGGTTACACATCCCGACGAGCGGAGATCCTTGAGTGAATACGAATTCAGATGACAGTGCTGGTCTGGGTCGTGGAGCCGGTACGGACAACGATCACGAGCCGACCGGCTCCTCGATCGTGGAGCTCGATACGCGCCTGGTCGCTACCCAGAGCCCTTCGATGAAGGCCCCGGCTCTGGCACCCATCCGGAGCGCTACGCCTCCGAGCCGCAGCCACGCGGAGGTCTCCGGCAACCCGCCGTCGGCCGACGCGCCGAACGCGCGGGCGCGCGCCTGCTCCTCCGCCGAGGGCGCTGGCGCCTGCGTCAGCCCCGTCCACGCGGTCACGTCCTCGCAGCGCTCGATCGCGAGCCCGGCCTCGTCGAGGTACCGCTGGAGCTGCCCGAGATCGATCAAGTCGGCGATCGCGTGGATCCTGCAGATCGGCTCGATGTACGCCACGCGCGCTTCGCGATCGAGCCCCTCGCGCGCCATCCAGTCGATGCCCAGGAAGCGGCCCCCCGGCCGCAGCACCCTCGCGCACTCGCGATAGAAGTGCGGCTTGTCCGGCATGTAGCAGCCCGACTCGAACACCACCACGGCGTCGAAGAAGGCATCCGGGAACGGCAGGGCCATCGCGTCGGCGACCTCGAAGCGGACCCGGCCGGACAGCCCGCGCGCCGCCGCGCGCTCGCGGGCGATCTGGACCTGCCGCTCGACCACGTTCACGCCCGTGACCTCCGCGCCCGACATCTCGGCGAGATTCAGCGTCGGCCCGCCGATGCCGCAACCGACGTCGAGGATGTGCATCGACGGCCCGAGGTTGCCTTCGAGGAAGATCAGCTGCTCGGCGCCCAGGATGCCCTGCTCCAGCGGCTGGAGATCCGTGAGCAGCGGGAGGTGGAACGAATCCCCCCATCTAGCGCGATACTCCGCCGTGATGCGATCGTAATAAGCCCGGACCACGTCCCGGTACTGGAGCGACCGCGCGCGGGGATCCGCGATGAGCTTCAGAAACCGGATATGGTCCATGAGCTCGTCCCTTGCTGTGGGTCAGTGCATGAAGTGAGGGAGGAGGGTCGACAGCCGCCCCGGCGCATCCCGTCCGATCAGGCGCCTGCAACCGAGCCGGATCCGATTCACTCCGAAATGGATGGGCACCAGGCCCGGCACGAGGACCCTCGCGACGTGGCCCCCCGTGCCCGCGACTGCCTCCGGCGTCAGATCGAAGCCGATCGCGGAGTATCCCCGCGCGGCCAGCCGACCCAGCACGTGGCGCAGCGCGGCCTCGTCCGTGAACGGTCCGTCGGTGGATTGCCACGGATGCCGATCGCTCGCGCGAAGCAGCGCCTGGGCAAGCGCTTGTCGCAGGACGCCGTGCAGCGGACCGCGATGGTACAGCTGATAATGATCCAGGTGAGACCGCACCTCGGGCAAGGCCCGGTGCAGGAGCCATGCGGGGGGAGCCTCGATCACCCAGGTAACACCGCTGACCAGCTCCGACACGGCATGCTCGAGGGCCAGCGCGGCGCTCGGATGACAGCCCAGGCCATACGCCAGCGCGGTGCTCTGGAACGCGAGCACGAGGAAGCAGGGAATGCCGATTCCGTTGTCCAGGCAGCAGATGGTCACGACGAAGCCCATCGCCTGCAGCACCCGCAGATCCTCCGCGCAGGGCGACGGAGGCAAGGTCTGGAGCGAGAGCGTCGGAGTCGGCGGTAGGCGGTGCCAGAACAGCATGAACGCGTCGCGCTCGATGACCTCGCACAGGGCGGCCAGCGCGGCGGCGGGCGCGGACACGTGCGCCGCGGTGCCGCTCGAGGTTTCGCAGACCAGCGGCGCGCGATCGATGGCTGCCGTGGGATGGATGAACTCGATCGGGACCAGACAGCGCGTGCCGGCCGCGAGGTCGCGGCCCTCCACCCACTCGATCGGATCGTCCGGGCGGAACGGGGCGCACGGGAAGCCGGCGAGGTATTGCGACGGCGCGTAGAGCCCGAGCTCCGGCGGCGGGATCGCGTCCGCGACGGAGACGTAAGGAGCAGTCACCGCGATCCGAGGCAGCACCGGCCCGAACTGCGCATACCGCTCGAGCCACTCCATCACCGCACGCGCGCTCGCCTCCTCCTCCGACGGTCCGGTCCCCTGTCCCATGAACAACCCGGGATCGACCTGCCGGGTGGCTGTCGCGCGGTGGCGCAGATGGCTCACTCGCCAGCTCGCGATGGAGTCGAGGCGGATCTCGATCTGCAGGCGCTCGGCGACCTCGGAGATGATGCCCTCAGCGGACATCCGCATGCTCCTCTCCGATGGCGATCGCGTACACGATGGCCTCCTGAGGGAAGGACAGTCCCGCGGTGGAGCTGAGCTGCTCGTCGTCGAAGCCGCATAGCGGGACGGCGGCGAGCTTCGACGCGGCGGCGACGAGTAGGAAGTTCTGCGCGACGTGGCCCGCCTCGAGGAGGGCGAGGCGATACGCCTTCTCGCCGTACTTTCCTAGGCACGGCCGCGCGAAGTCCATGAAGAGGTAGATGAGGAGGCTGGCCCCTTCGACGCCGCTTGTGCGCAGCATCGAGTCGACGCTCGGCGCGTCCTCGATCTCCGCGAACCGGATCAGTCGATGGGGGAGAACCTGATAGAGATATCCCCCCGGGCGAAGTCCCTCGACGTTCGTTGCATGCACGACTACCTCGATGGGATAGAGCGCGCCGCCGGAGGGGTAGGTCCTGCGGCCGGGTGGGGCCAGGAGGGTCGCGGGCAGTGGCGGATCCTCCGCGGCCCCTGCCGCGAGCCCGAGCAACGTGCCGAGCTCGGCGAGCGTGAGCACCCGCCCGGTGAAGCGCCGGACGCTGCGTCGCGCGCGCAGCGCGCCCGCCAGACTGGCGCCATCGAGCCTCGGCGGCGGCAGCACGAGCGCGACCTCACCGGCTTCATCGCGTAGGAGCCGCCGCAGATCGTACCCCGGATCGATGGCCGGCCAGCTCTGCTGCGGCAAGGTCCGCCCGTGCAGCTCGACGAGGTGGAGCCCGAGCGGATAGGAGACCAGGATGCCTTGTTCGCGCAGCAGGCGAAGCAGCTCGCCGGGCGGCGATGCCCCGGGCTCGGCGGCGAGCGCCCGCTTCAAGGCCTCCTCGGGTCGCGGGGTCGCGAGCAGCTCGGTCATCAAGCGCAGCCTGCAGGACTCTCCCGGAAGCGCGAGTGGCTCTCGATCGGGTCGCTCGACGAACGCGGTGGTTCCCTCCGCGCGGATGCAGACCCCGGGCGCCAGCCCGATCATCCGCCGAGCCCTCTGGCAGGTCGCGGCGCGGCGACATCGCGGGCCAGGGATGTCGTGGACGGCCCGCTCGGCGGTGCCCACCAGGCCGTCGCCTGGCCCGGTAGCGCCCGCAGGATCTCCACGTCGGTGCTCGGCGCGAGCCCGGCCACGGCGGCGATCGCTGCATCGATGAACGTCTCCTGTGTGGCGCGTACCCGGTCGAGGACGCCGTGCGTTTCGAGCAAGCCCTTGATGTGCGCGATCGATCCGCCCGAGCGCTGGATCTGACGTAGCCCCGCTTCCGACGCGCGGACCTGACGCAAGTAGATGAGCGGAAGCATCGGCCGGCCATGCGCCAGCGAGTTCCCGACCGGCTTGCCCAGCGCACCCTCATCGCCGGCGACGTCAAGGAGGTCGTCATAGATCTGGAACGCGATCCCGAGGCTCAGCCCGTAGCGGCGCAGCTGCTCGATCTCCTCGGCGGTTCCCCCACCGAGGAGGGCTCCGAGCACGCTTGCCGCCATGAACGGCGCTGCGGTCTTGCCGCGGATGATGGAGAAGTAGGTCTCCTCCGAGACGGGCTGATCGCTGAGCTCGAGCTCCTCGAGCTGGCCGCGGCAGCACTCCTGGGCCAGGTAGCTGAGCGTCCGCACGGCATCGAGCACCCGGTCCGTGGGGTAGCGCCCGTGAGCCTCGCTGAGCGTGTCAAAGGCGCGTACGAGCAAGTAATCGCCAAGCACCAGCGCCGCGCTCTGTCCGACGCGCCGATGCAGTGCCGGCAGGCCTCGCCGCTCGTTCGCCTCGTCGATCAGATCGTCATGGAAGAGGGAGGCGCCGTGGAGCATCTCGATGGCCTCGGCGGCCATCCATGCCCCTTCCGGATCGCCGCCGACCGCGCCGCAGGACAGAAAGACGAGCGCTGCACGCAGCATCTTCCCCCGCCCGAGGTACTCGCCGAGAGCAGGGCCGGAAGGAGCGTTGCACAACCGCGAGACGAGCCGGCGCCGACAGCGCTCGATCCGCTCCAGGTGGTGGCTCAGGAGGGGCGCTGGATCCCGCTCCAGATGCATGATGATCCGGCTGTCGCCTGCCACGTTCCGTCCTTTCTCACGTGCGTTGATGATCGAGGAGCGCCAGCATGGCTTTCAAACAGAACGCCGTGGTCATCGTTCGGCTGCCGTAATCCACCGGTCCGTCCATGCTGGGGAATGAGATCCAGATAACCGGAGGGAACCCACCATCAGGCTCCTGCACGCGGAGCAGGTAGCTCTGGGCGTGAGTGGCTGCTCGACGTTCGCCGAGCTGGGCCAGCGCCAGGCAGGCCAGCGCGGTGGAGAGGGGCTCTCCTTCTCCTTCCCCGAAGGCGCCATTCGGGAGCTGACGCGAAAGCAGGAAGGATCGCGCCCGATCCAGCGCTGCGCTGTCCGGCGCGAGCGCGGCGAGCACGGCGACCGCACGGAAGGTGCCGTAATAAGGGCCCCTGTACCACTTGCTCGGCCAGAAGCCCTCTGGCGCCTGGACCGACTTGAGATACCGAGCACCCTGCTGCAGCGGCTGCGCGTAGCGAACCGGATCGACGAGGATCAGGCCGTACAGGAAGTTCGCCACGACCTCGGGATGGACTCCCCAGCCCCCCATGACGCCGAGGTATTGGCGGACCATCTCATCGGCGGGAGATGCCGCGCGCGGATCGAGGATCCACGTGTGGATGCCTCCGTCCGGCTCGGCGGCGTCCAGGGCCAGGCGGATCCCTTCGTCGCAGGTGAGGCTCAGTGCGCGGCCCCCGAGGCGGAACAGTGCCTGGGTGATCTGCCCCAGATCGTCCGTATCCGGGGGGAGCTCCGGGACATCCGGCGTGTAGCTCCAGCCTCCTCGCACCTGGCGATGCTTGCCGCGCAGCAGCGCGACGGCCTCGGCGGCGAGGACCGCCGGTGGCACGTCCAGCCCGGCGTGATAGGCGTCGAGGAGCGCGTCCAGTGCCACGGCGCGGTACGAGACCCAGGCCGGGTGGGTCTCGTACACCCAGCCTATCCGGGGGAACCGCAGGTGGTGGATCGACTCGCGGAAGGAGTCGCGCTGCTGCGCGAGCAGCATCCCCGTTGCCAGGTCGAGCGGCCGTCGGTTCGCGGTCGGTGGAGATGCGGGGGCCGCCGACTCGGCCGGATCTTCGTGGAGCTGCAGCCATGCGGCGACCGTCATGCGAGCGAACGCCACCACGTCCGCGACCGCCGCGTCGTCGGAATCCGGCCCCGCCCCGAAAGCAGCGGGATCGAGCGCGGCGTGTAGCTCGCCCGCCGCGAGATCGATGAGGTCGTAGAGATCCGCGTCACTCGCCACGTTGGCGGGCGACTGCGGCGGCCGTTCGCCCAGGCGCTGGACCAGGGTGCTTGGCTCACCACGCCGGCAGTCGCTCACGAGGTCGACCAGCTCATCGACTCGCAAGAAGATCTGCCCCAGCGCGTGCGCGGCCGCCTGCTCGCGCTTGCCCGGTGCCGCCGGCGGCGGCGAGGCGAGCGCGGCGATGTAGAGCATGGCCACGCTCGGAACCACGGATTTCGTCTCCACGTCCGCGCGCGAGAACGCGACCTCGCACGAGGCTCCGCGCGCCGCCGAGCTCACCTTGCGCTCGGCGACGAGCAGCCGGCCCACCGTGAGGCCGAGCTCCATCCACACGGCATCATTGCGAGACCGCCGATGAAGCGCGCGGCCCTCGCTTCCACAGAGCGCGAAGAGCGCGAAGAAGAACCGCAGCCTGGGATCGCCGATCTTCGCGTGAGCACGCGCCAGATCCGATTCCCAGTCATCCGCCGGATTGAAGATGGATCGGACGAGCTCCGCCTGGAGCAGGCCGAATAGCTCCGGGTGGAGGCCGCGCTCGTCGAGCAGATAGTCCAGGACCGCGATCGCGGCGTTGAAGGCGCCGCCGAGGAGCGCGGAGTCCTCGTCGATGGCTGCTGCGCCCAGCAGCCCGCCCAGCACCTTCGTCTGGCGGTAGCCAAGGGCAAAGAGGAGCGGCGCTCGTTCCCAGAGGCGCGGCTCCACCTGCGCGATCTGACCCCATAGCGGATCCTGGAGACAGCTCGGGAGGCGCTCCCGGAGCGTATGGTCCCGAAGGCGGTGCCCGAGCTGCCATTGCTCTGCCAGGAGCGTCTGGTAGGCCCCATATGGGATCGAGAACCCGCGTGCCCGCAAGGCGAGACGCGCGACGGCTCGAATATGCAGGTCATTGAGTACGCCGCGATACCTGATCATGTCTCCAGCCAGCCCCCTATCCACCCGCGTAGAACGAGCTTCGCGCAAGTAGACCCTGGAGCTCAACTCCAGCAGCTGCAGTTTACAGGCGGGGGGGTGTACACGGTCAGACCGGCAGACATGGCGTCATAATAGTCTGTGTTTCCACACAAGGTATTGTATCCGGGGGCGCTGACACAGAACGATTGATCGGCGCCGATGTACATCCAGTACCAACCGTCCCCGTTATTGTATGCTTCCACGCTGAACGTGGCATCGAGAATGATCGAGCCGTCAGACAGCTGATAGACAAGAATCCACATGGTCCCTCCACGGCACTCTCCGAGTCGATGACCTCTTTGAACGGCGATGCGCTTGACGCTGCTGACCGTCTTTCGCCTCAGGGTCGCCTGACACCGACGAGGTGCCGCCCTGGATGTGCAGCCCTCACCTTCCTGAACTCTTCCTCAGGGATACTGGGCGGGCCATGAGGGGGCTTGGCCGCCGTGGCCGGCATCAGCCTGGCTGCCGTCGCCGATCCTGGCGCCGGGCGTTGAAAATGCAACGCGAGATCGGCGATCTTCGCGTGGAGCTCGTGCTCGTCTGTGATCGGGAAGTAATGCGCGGGGACCCTCGCCGCGAGACTCCTGATCGTGACCGACCTGGGGCCGACGGTCACGTGCGTGCTCGCCCCGCCCAGCGCATGGACGAGCTCCCTCTCATCGTTGATAGGAAAGGTGATGTGACCGGTGGACAGCAGATGATCGATGAGATCGGCCGTGTCCTTGTCCTGCGTTCTGACTAGATCGAGAAGCTTCCTGTCTTCGATGTCAGGCATAACGCCCTCCGGTTACTCCTTCAGATAATTCGACCCTGACAAGAAAACTGACTGTCGTCAATTTGCATTTTTTGCTCGTCTGAGCCGCCGGCCATCGCTGGTTCCCGATGAGGGAGGGCTCACGGCGGGGGCGTCATCGCTCGATAGAGCTGATCCGGCAGCCCGCCTCGGAAGATGTCCGGGTCCGTCACTGCGTGCAGGCAGTTGCATATCCTCGACGCTGCATCCCCCTCACCGCGGTTCATCGCCTCGATGATGTGCTTCATCATCTGCCGGACGGCCGCCCTGGTGCCGTCGGTCACCTGGCGACGCCACAGGGCCTCTCGGAACAGCGAGAGCGCCTCGGCGTGGTTCGTGAACGAGAGCGCATGCTGGACGATGTCGAGCGCGAGCACGGTCTCGGGATCGAGGACTCCCTGCTCGGGCCGATTGCGGATCCGCTGCTCGACCGATGAGAGGACATGCTGTAGTTGCGCTTGCTGGGCATCGTTCATGGAATCACTCCACATGCCCGTTCGTCACGCCAGGGGAAGGAGGCCGCGCGAGATGAGGAGCTCGGCGACCTTGGTGACCAGATCCTCCTCGGAGGCCAGCGGGAAGAAGAAGTCGGGGATCAGCCCGGCACCGAAGCGTGCGTCGTACGACCTGCCGCGGAAGACGACCTGATCCGAGCTGGCGGCCATCTGCTCGATGAACGCTGCCTTGGTCTCGATCGGATAGGAGAGCGATCGGCCGCGGAGCAACTCGGCGATCTCCGGATACCGCTCAAGTAGATCGTTCTCCTTCACGCGGCCCTCCGGGAATGGAGGGGAATCTAGGGAGCGATCGCGGTTCGGGCAACGACGAATACGTCGGCGGACGGGTGATAGCCTGTTAACGGCAGCGACGTTCCGTCGTGATTGACACCGACGTTCGAGCTCCCGAGGTGCTCGTCGCGACGCTCTATCTCCTGTAGATCATCGCCCCGCCGAACCGCGCCTCGTCGCCGAGCTGGTCGGCGATCCGGAGCAGCTGGTTGTACTTCGCGACCCGGTCCGAGCGCGACGCCGAGCCGGTCTTGATCTGGCCGGCGTTGGTGGCGACGGCGAGGTCGGCGATGAACGCGTCCTCGCTCTCGCCGCTGCGGTGCGAGATGATCGCGGTGTAGCGCGCGTGCTGGGCGGTGCGCACCGCGTCGAGCGTCTCGGTCAGCGTGCCGATCTGGTTCACCTTGACGAGGATCGAATTCGCGATCCCCTCGCGGATGCCGCGCTGGAGGCGCGCCGTCTGGGTGACGAACAGATCGTCGCCGACGATCTGCACCTTGCCGCCGAGCCGGTCGGTGAGGGCCTTCCAGCCGGCCCAGTCGTCCTCGGCGAGGCCGTCCTCGATCGACACCAGCGGGTACTTCGCCGCCCAGCCGGCGTAGAGCTCCGTCATCTCCGCGGCGGTGCGCGGCTTGCCCTCGTAGTCGTAGACGCCCTTGTCTTTGTCGTAGAACTCCGACGCTGCGACATCGAGCGCGAGGAAGATCTGCTCGCCGGGCTGGTAGCCGGCCTTGCTGATCGCCTCGAGCAGCAGCGTGAGCGCCTCGTCGGCGTGGTCGATGCTCGGCGCGAACCCGCCCTCGTCTCCGACGTTGGTCGCCTTGCCGCGCGCCGCGAGCAGCTTCTTCAGGTGGTGGAACGTCTCGACGCCGGCGCGCAGCGCGTCCTCGAACCGATCGAAGCCGGCCGGGACGATCATGAACTCCTGGATGTCGAGGTTGTTGTCGGCGTGCGCGCCGCCGTTGATCACGTTCATCAGCGGCACCGGCAGCGTCACCGCCCCGACGCCGCCGAGGTAGCGGTACAGCGGCAGGTCGTGCCCGAGCGCGGCGGCGCGCGCGGCGGCCATCGAGACGGCGAGGATCGCGTTCGCGCCGAGGTGCGACTTCGACGGCGTGCCGTCGAGCGCAAGCAGCGCCGCGTCGACCGCCGCCTGGTCGGTCGCGTCCATGCCGATCAGGGTCGGCGCGATCACGTCGTGCACGTGATCGACCGCCTTCTGCACGCCCTTGCCGAGGAACCGCGCGGCGTCACCGTCGCGCAGCTCGAGCGCCTCGTGCGCCCCGGTCGACGCGCCCGACGGGACGATCGCGCGTCCGAGCGCGCCACCATCGAGCCCGACCTCGGCCTCGACGGTGGGGTTGCCACGGGAATCCAGCACTTCGCGGGCGTGCAGCCAGACGATCTCGGTCATGGCGCGGACACTACACCGGGCGTCGTCGAGGATCACGAGGCCCAGGCAGGTTCGCGCGGCGACGCCTCCGATCACGTGATACATAGGACGTCCTCGCATGACCCGCACTCTCGGCATTGCGCTCCTGGGCCTGGGCAACGTCGGCGGTGGCGTGGTCAAGCTCCTCGAGGACAACGCCGCCGCGATCGAGCAGCGGCTCGGCGCGCGGCTCGAAGTCCGCGCGGTCGTCGTCCGAGATCCGGACAAGGCGAAGCGCGTCGTCGAGGTCGATCGCCGCCTGCTCACCACGGACCTCGCCGCGGCGGTGCGGCGCGATGACGTCGACATCGTGTGCGAGCTGATCGGCGGCACCTCGCTCGCGAAGGACGCCGTGCTCGCAGCGCTCGCGGCGCGCAAGCACGTGGTGACCGCCAACAAGGCGCTGCTCGCCGAG
>Ga0207856_1000219_pt1 | contig 12013 bp, 8 predicted proteins | sample LuqExpMetageno21_FD_187779 | JGI IMG/M metagenome (GOLD analysis project Ga0207856, IMG submission 187779) | Tropical forest soil microbial communities from Luquillo Experimental Forest, Puerto Rico - Sample 21 (SPAdes) | ecosystem: Environmental > Terrestrial > Soil > Tropical forest ... | reverse complement strand
TGTTGCCACGAACTATAGGTTGCGGTTCTGGATAACTTGTGAGTAGCAAATCGTGCCGACGCTTTCTCGCGCTGGATGCAACCACAAGACTGAGTGTGACCAGAAACAAACTTCGATGATCTTGTGACAATCTCGTTGCCGCACTCGCAACGACATTTCCAAAATGTCGCACCCCATTTTATGTGGGACACTTCAACGACGGTCAATCTTCCGAATACCTGTCCCGTAAAATCCTTGAACTTACGAGTGGACTGAGGAACACTTTGATCAGCTTCATTCATGGTAGTGACATGATTTGAGGTTAGAAGGAGCCGACCGTTTGCAGCGGTTGGCTCTTTCGTTACAAGAGCACAGACTAAAAATGGAATCAACAACTTCATGGGCTTGGGTTCCAGTAGGGATCGTGGTCAGTCGCGGTCACCCGGTAGAGGCACCATTTGCCGCAATCATTTGGCCCAACCACGCAGATCAATTCATTGGCTTGGTAGCCGTCCGGCAGCACCGGGATTGAGCCGAAGCAGTTGGAAAGGACCGGCGCACACGGCGCAAATGCGGTCACAAAAGGAGAGACAAGGAAACTGTTCTTAATATCATCAAAAGTCACGCCACCGGGCAGGTCCGCGGACTGAATGACAAAATCATAACTCCAGGTCGAGTCATCATTGAGGCGTTCACTGCCGGGCATGTATTGAGCCCGGATATTGCCATGTGTCGTAACCAGATTCACCACGTTCCACAGCGCGATGTTTGTCCATCGCGCTGCGAATGTGAGAGTCTTTACGGCTGAGTTCATGGTAAGTGTCCCGCCGCACCCGCACCGGAGAGTGCGGCGGGATGATTACGCACCCAAAATTAGATGGCTTCGATTTCCGCCGTGACCGAGGTTGCGCCATTCCACACTGCGCCGGTTGCGCTGGAACGCGCCACGGTGAAGTTGAGGGGAGTCGGCGTGCTCGGAGTCGGAGCAGGCGGAGATGCTGTGACAGGCACGTCCAGGAACTTGCGGCCTGCTTCGCCGTCCGCCCAGTTGAGCGTGGCATTGCTGGCCGTGTATTCGGTGCCGCTGCTTGCCGTGCCATTGGCAGTGGCAAGATGCACGCTGGCCGCACCAAGGGTGCCGCCCACACGTTCCACATAGACGCGCATCGTCTGGCCCGGGCCGGTGATGAACGGTCCTTCGTTGTAGAACTGCAGTTCGCCAACATTGTTGGCCGGGTTCGGATCGTTCTCGGTGGGCTGGGGGACCAGCCAGCCAGGCTGCTCGTAGGGGCAGGTGTCCGAACGGTCCAGATCGCCGCACGCATCGCTGCGCACCGGCAGCGGTTTCTGCATGTTGCCGGGAGTCGGTGGAATCGTCGGCTCGCTGGCGCAGGTGGGCGTGTTGAGGAAAATCTGGTCCGGAGCCACGCGGTGGATCACGGCGCCCATGAGTTCCGGATAGGTGGACTCGAAGGCGTAGGCGTGAAGCAGGCGCAGGAAAAACTTAAAGTTGTCCACGTTGCAGGGGATATACGCCCCATCAATCATGCGGACATAGAAGTTGAACAGGTTGCCCGCAAATGCCTTGCCGCCCACTTGGGGCATGGCGAAAGCCTGCCGTTCCGCCGCGCGGGGGTGGCAGTAGTAGGCCACTTCAAACACTTCGTAGCGGACGCCTTGGCAGATCGTGTAGCAGTTGAAGTAGTCCGGGTTGACGTCCACCACCACGCCCTCACCGGAACCGGCGCGGGCGAGGGTTGGACGGACCGGGACCAGCGTCCACGTGCCATCCGCATTGTTTTTCAGGAAGCCGCGACTCGGACGATCCGAAATCACCCAACGGATGCCTCCCCAGTTCACCACTTGCACGTCCTCGCCAAGATGGTGCGTCTCATTGGATTCTGGCGTCACCACCATATCCATGCCATTGTTGTTCTTGTAGTTGAGCCGCATCTGGTTGAATGCCTGCTCAGAAATCTTGCCCACTTCAAACGCGCCGTCCCAACCCTGCACGCGCAGGATTTGCTGCAGCCGGCGCATGGTGCCGAGGTCCAGCGTGCCGGTGGGAATTGCCGGGAAGTTGCCGGACGCCGTGATGAAGCCGGCCACGGCGGAAGTGTTGTAACGCCCACCGTCCACGACGTTGCGTTCCAGCGAGTATTCAAACTGCTCCATCGCGCGGCGGGGCAGGTCGTTGCGAAGCATCGCAATGAACTCGTTGTAGTGCTTCTTCAAAATCAGGTCCATCGCACAGGTGGGCTTGGTTTCCCACGCCTTGCCTTTCAGCGTGCGGAAGAACACGTCATAGCCGCCTTCGATGCCCTGGCCGGGAATGTTGCAGCCGAACGCGCCGCGGTTGTCACCCTGCGCAGTAATGCTGCCATATTGGTCCAAGCAGTCACGGTCACCAAATTGCTGCTCACTGTTGCCGTCCACCAGCATGTCCACGTATTCCGCGTCGGGAATCGGCGCCGTGCTGTAACGGACCTTGCGAGGATCTTCACCCCACGACGGATCAAACGTGGTCTGGGGGATTCGTTGTTTCAGGTAGTCCGTGCTTTCCGCGATGTAGCGTTCGGACATTGCCTGAATGTTGCCCACTTCTTCCGCGATGGCGGTTTTGAGGCGGGCGCAGGAATCAGGATTCGGGATGAGACGTGCCATAAAAGTAGTTGCTAGGGGTGAAATGAAACGATCACAGCAAAAGCCATGATTTAATCTCCCTTCCACCGAATGAGCGAACTACTCGGCTAACTCACTTACAACCGTAAAGGGCGCGACTCCTTCGATGCTGCTGTCGGTCGGGTGAGGTTGGCTATGGCGGGCCATAGCATTTGCAAGCTCGGCAGTAGTCTATGAATTTTTCCCCTCCGAGTCAATCAATTTTTTGTGGTGCGCATGATGGCACGCATCACACAACCAAACTACCTGCAGGGGAAAGTTATAATCAGGATGATGCATCTCCGAATTAGGAGAGCCGCATTTTTCGCACGGCTTGCGGGTTATTTTTCCCCGATTTCTATAAACATGCGCGTAACTGCGTGCGTTCGCTTTCTTTCTTTGTTCCTCGGTTTTAGGATGAGTAGCACGCCACCTACGATTGTTTGCTGCATGACAGGCATGACAGGTTCGCTGGCCGGGTCGGGGATTGATTTTACACTCAGGGCAGGTGTTTTTCATTCACAATGTTAACATGGAACATTTGTTCTACAAAGAACATTGTTCCATGTTAACAAAACTTTTTAGCCGTTCTTGTTAATGTCATCCAGTATCGAGTTGGATGGGCGGAAGTTTTTCACATCGCCAACCGATGCCGGCGGCGCGGTGTCCTCGCCATCCGGCGGCGGCGGTGCCATGCCGCGGAGTTCGGCAAGCTGGCGCTCCGCTTCCATAAGGCGCTTGTAAACACCGGGCAGGAATTGCATGGAGGCGATGGCCACCGGCAGCATTCCCTGCACCTTGTGCTGCAGCGCGGCCCGGCCTGCGCTGCGTCCTTCCAGGTAACGAGCCCGGTCCTCGTCATTCATCTTGTTGAGGTCCGCCTGATTGATTGGGGTTTGCGGCAGCACCACGGCGCGGACGAACTCCAAGAGTTTGGTCTTTGCAGCCTTGGTCTGGTCGGTTAGCCCGAAAAGTTCGGAGCAAATCACCTCCGCATTGAAGGGGTCGTTTTGCCGGACGTCCGCACTGGGAGTGAAAAACTCACGCTCGCGCTGGTTCCACGTTTCCACTGTGCGCTGGTAGGCTTGGCTCTCGCGCTCGCCGCGGTATTTCTCACCGTCCGCCGTGATGGTGTTGATTCGCTCCGTGAGCTTGCGCTGGGTGTCCACGCCATCCCGGATAAGCTGGCGCACTTCCCGGTCATGGTCTGGAAAACTCTGCCGGATGGCTCGGTTGAACTCATCGCGCCGTTCCTCAAAACCCTCTGAGTTCGTGGCGCCAATCTGCTTGTAGCGATTGAGAAGGTCCGGGAACAGGCGTTTGAGTTCATTCACCCTGCCGCCATCCTCAGCAATGGAGGTGTCCAGGCTCACCACGCGCTGATCAAACTCCCCGTTCATCCGCATCACTTCCGGATCCGTGAGCGGGTCAATGCGGTTGCTGTCGCGCCGGAAGGTGTCGAACTCGGACCTAGCACCATCGCGCTCGGACCGGAAGGTGTCACGCTCGCGTTCCAGTGCTGTGATGCGCTCGCGCTCGGCGCGCAATTCAGTTTCCCTTTCTTCCAGGATTCGATTCCGCTCTGTGAGCGTCTGGCGCAGGTTGTCATTGTCCCGCCGGCGCTGCTCCAAGTCCGGCGGCGGCGTGTCGCCCGGCGGCTCCGCGGGCGGGGTCTGCGGCGTCACCTGTGGCGCGGGCTCAGGCGAGGGCGTGACTGGCGGCTTGGGAAGATCAGAGTCTAAGTCAATAGGCTCCGGCTTGAATGTGCGAATATCCCCGGGCGCCGTGCTCGGCAAGACAGTGGGAAGCGGCGCTGTGTCCAGCGACGAGTCAGCCGGTGGTGCCGGTGATGGTGCTGGTGTCTGCTTTGGGGCGCGCTGGCGCGGTGCTGGCGCCGGGGTTGGGCTGGGTGCTGGTGCGGTTGGCATGGGGTGTGGGTGTTACGGGTTTTCGGGCCGGCGGATCAGGCCGGAATACATCATTACTGAGCCTTGGTCTGGGCTTGCGTTCGGGCGCCTCCACCACGGCGTTTACCTTTTCCAAATCTCCAAACAGGTGGGCGGTGAACTCCACGAATTGGCCGATTTTTTCATGCTGTCCGGCGTTCTCACGGCTGTATGCCATCTGTCGCAAAACAAGATGCTTCTGTAGCCGATTCCAGACCAGCGGCCAGCGTGCGCAAAAATCTTTGTCTGCTGCTAGTTCCTGCAGTGTCATTCCTGGGTGGGTTCATCTTGCTGCTGGTCCTGCTCCAAGCGTGCCATCTCCATTTCGCGCTGCTGTTGGAGTTCATCACGCTGCAGGTCGAAAGTTCTGGCCGATTCGTGCATATCGTGAGCAAGGCGGCGGGCGTCCAAGGTCTTGCCCACCCGGTCCATGTGCGCGTTGTGGCTGGCTGTGCGCTCGGCTCCGATAAGCTGGGCGGCCGCAATCATCTCGCCGCTGGCCTGCTTCTTCTTGTTGAGCTTCAAAACTTCATCGCGGTGTTCCACCAGATCATCCTGCTTGCGGACATTAAGCTGGTGTTTGGACTGGTCGAGTTGGAGGCGCGCGGCGTCCATTGGGTCCATCTGCTCTTGCTGCTGCTGCTTCTCCAAATTGTTTGCGAACTCCTGGCCCTGTCTCGCCAGTTGTTGGAGTTGCTGCATGAGTTTGGTCCCAAGCGCCTTGGCTTGCGGGTTCTGCGCAATGCGCTGAATGTGGCCGGCGGTGTGGGCGCCCATCACCTTGAACGCGCCCAGTTCCTTCATTGTCCAGCCATTGCCAGCCTTGCCGATTGCCAGTAGCGCCTGCATCCCGCCAAAGTGCTCTTGGATGTGGATGGCATCAATGTCATCAGCGGCGTAGGGCGGAATATAGCCAGTGATGCCGCGCAACATGCACGCATTGTTTTCCTCGTTGGCCCGCGCCACTTGGTTGCTGTCCGGCTTTTGATCGTAGGGAACTACTTCCTCCGCGAACGAGTAATCGCGCGTATCGCTGGCTGTCACCTTGCGCAGAATGATTTGCTGAGCCTGCGGGCTGTAAAAGTGAATGCGGTTCATCAGCGCATTGTTCACCATCGCCTCGCGCACTTTGTCACCGTCGCCTACGGTCCGGTTGGTGCGGACAACCACGCCGGCCACGTCCACGTCGAACAATTTTCTCAGAATCTCCACCGGCACGCCGTCCGCCCGGCAGAGGTCTTGGAAGCGCTTGATTTCAGCATACCCCGGATCAATGGGCAGCGGAGTGTCGCCAAGCATCCGGCGGAAAATCTCACTCCCCATTAAATCAAAACACTCGTAAATGTCCGCGATGCGGTTGCCCATCGTCTCGGCATTTCTGCCCTGGCGCTCCAATGCCTGAATCTGCAGTTCCTTGTCCTTGGTGGGCGCGTTGCTGCTGCCGTAGCCGGTGCCTGCATTTTTCGCGCTCGCGCTTCGCAGAACGTCCATCGTCATAAGCGCGTGCTGGAAACTGGGATTCTTTGCAGCCTCTGAAACACTCACTCCGGGTGGCAAAAGATTGCTGGCGAACTCCCCTTCATTCCACCGTTTGATCAGTTCCCAGTCTCCTTGGTTTCCAACTTGGTAGGTGCGCCGAAGATTCTCACGCGCGCCTGCCATTGCGTCATTGAAAAACTGCTCGGTGTCCACGTCGTTGTCGTAGTTGAGCCTTCCTAGTCCCATGACGCGGTGCCATGTTGTTTCACCATCGAGATTGGCGTCCACGAAAAACGGGTGCATCCAATGCTCCGCCTGATCAAAAAGCAGGCTGCACTGGTAGAGACAGACCGGCAGCACGTCCTGCTTTTTCTCAGCGCGCATGGTGCGCTGCTGTGGGGAATAGCGCGCCAAAATAGTGAGGTCCGCAGGGCATCCTTCCTTGTCCGGGTGGGCTGTGTAAACGTAATACACCGGCAACTTGGTCCGGTATTGCGAATACATGATGCGGTTCTCCTGAAAATCGAACTCCACTTCCTCTGGAGTCTGCCGGGCGTCCGCCACGATCATATAGCCATTGCTGACGTTGTTGCAGAGCGTTTCGATCGCCCCAAGAACAGCATCTTCTTTCCAGTGGATCGGCAACCCGGCTTTCTTGCTGCGCTTGATGCGCTCGGCGAGATTGATCAGATAGGACAGTTCCAGATGCGAGGGCACCACGGCGTAGGGAACATCACGCGCCAGCGTGCCAATGCCGCGGGGCACCAGCGGGCGCATGAGGCGGGGGCACCAGTCGTAGGGCTCGCGGAACATCGGCACGGCGCGGCCAAAAAGCACAGCATCACCGGCTATCGCCTTCACCTGCGGTTTGAGTCTGCCGCTCTTTTTGATCACCGCATTGAAGTTCTTGGAAACGGCCATCTCCCATTTCTGGCGGGCCTGCACCGGCACGCCGGGAAGTTGGATGCCCCACACCTGCTCCGGGCGGTTGAAGATTGCCTCCACCTGGGCCTTGGCTTGCGCCATCGAATCGTAGCCCAAAAGGTGGTTGGTGAGTTCCTGCACGTTCTGCGCCTCCGCGTCTGAGTCCGTCATGGTCTGGCGCCCATTGTAGAACGCACTGATAATGGCCCGGTCCCCACTGTCCGGCTCGTCCTCGAAAACAAGCTGGTCCGCCTCGGCCAGCATATCGTTCCAGTCCCGGAAGTATCGGTTAGAGATGGCTCGGTCTGTTGCCATTGGTTTGTTTTACCACGTCAAATTTTTTTGACAATCAGATTCCCACCTTCCACGCGAAGGTCGTTGCGGCCCATTTCCAAGTAACCGGTGCCTGTCCCAGCTTTTGCCGGACCTCGTTGTGGACGGTAAACACCCACTCCGCAGCCTGCGCTTCGTTGTTCACTGCAGACGGCGGGCGGCGCTGGCAGTGCCCTTGGAACTCACGGAAGCAGTCTATGCAGCCGGTGGCCGGACTTTCGTGCGGGGAGAGGATGTGAAGCACGTGCGCGATGGTCTTGTCCCAAAGATCCTTGTCGAAGGACATTCCAAAAACATTGAGCCAAAGCCAGATTTGCGGGCCGTATTTGGCCGGGCGTATGTCCCAATGGTTTTTCTTCACACCCTGACGGGCGGGCGTGTATTCCTCACGCTTGGGAAGCTCGGAGAGTTTCACCGCCTTGGTTGCCCGGTCTGGGCTGCGCGCCGTCCAAATATCGTTGGCGATGGCCCAGGTATGGGCATCACTCACATACCACGCATTCATTTTCAAAATGTCCGTGAGTTGGGTGATGACGCGGTTCGCAGTGATGCCGGAGCACTGGAATTTTTGGCCGTTCGGACCGGTGTAGGTAAAACCCCAGCCGCCGGTGGGAGGCTGCGTTTTCCAGTTGCGGATGGCGGGTTCGTTCATGCGGAGAGTTTGGCTGCACCAAATTTCTTGAAACGCGGGCTTTCCATCAACCTACGCATTAACGTGGCTTGATCAATGGCGTAGGTGGCATGGTCCGGCTGGCGGGTCACCACGTTGATAAAGCCGCGCCGGAGCGCCATTTCAAAACCGCCCACCAGCACATCGGCATCGTCCGGGCTGCGGCCTTGGTTGTCCTCCTTGTATTTGTCTTTGGGCTGTATCTGCTTGCGTGTGCCTTTCCACATCCACGGACGGCGGCAGAGTTGCGCGAGCGCGGCGGGTATCAGATCACCACCGCGGAACTGCCGGGCCTGCACCAGTGAGGCGAAATTGAAGTAGCCTTCCGTGACGAAATTAAAGTATTCATCCTTGGCGGTTTTGCCTGCCTGGAATGGCAGTTCACGGTCTGAGGGTCCGCCGCCGGGCTCCACCGGCACGCATTCATTGCCCATGATCACCATGAACTCGCGCACGATTTCCGCGCGCATGGAGCCATCGAATCCGAAATTGGAATACGGCACCTGATGGGCAAGGCAGAACTCCGCGGCCTGCACTGCTATCTGCTGCTCCAAGGTGACAATCTGACCAGGTTGAATCAGCAGCTTGCGGCCTTGCATCACGGTTTCCAAGCGTGAAATCCATGCGTCGGTTGCCGTCAGCTTCACATTGAGTGTGATCGTTTGGAACTGCAGGATTGCCTCAAAGATGGAGCCGGGCACGAACGCGCCGTCTATGGTTGGCACGCGCGCATTGCCGAAGTGAAAGAGTCCAATCTTGCAAGGGTCACCACCAAAGCCCGGGTCACAGAACACCACGCGTGTAGGGCGCTGTCCTTCCCAGTAGCCTTCCGTGCCATCATAGCCACCACCGGCCCGCACGCGCTCACGTGTCAGCACAAAGAAGTCTGACATTCCCGAAGATGGGAAGGATCGGATTTGCTCATAGTATTTGGGACCGTTGAGCCCGTGATCATTCTCGCTTTCCCGGCGCGTTGGTTCGTCCAGAAGGAAGGGGTAGATGATGCGCTGCGCGATGATGTTGCTGCAGCGGTGGCCATCGAATCTCCACGTGTGGCTGCTGTAGGCACTGAGCCAGTCAAAGTCCTGCTCGATGTTGAGTTCGGAAAACTCGCGCCCCTCGGGACGGCACAAGTCGCCTTCCATGCCTTCAATGTTTTTGAAATTGCAGCCGGTGAGGACCAGCAGATTGCGGTTGCCCTTGATGTTCTCCAACAGATCCAGAAAGGCGCGCGTCGGGAACTGGTTGATTTCATCGCACACCACGATCAGCCAGCCTTCATCGGGATTGGCGGACTTCGCGCCCTGCAGCTTGCCCACCTTGTCCAGTGTGATGAGTTCCAAAAAACCCGCTTCCTCAGTGCCGGGCCATACGGTGTAACGGTCCTTGCTGGGTTCGTGTCGGCAGTGAAGCAACCAGTCAATGCCCCTGCTTCCCGCCCGTAGTTCACTCCACTTTGTTCCAAGCCTTCCCCAAACAATCGCGTCCGCGCTTCCCTTGTAGGGTCCGGAGATGTAGGCACGGCTGAACTCAGGCTGCACTGTGACCAACGCCAAGGGGATGACGGCAAATAACTGGGTTTTACCCCCGTTTTTATGCCCAATGAAATTGACGATCTTCCTGCCTTCAATGAGCCGGGTTTGTTCAATCGCCTGAATCATCCGCAGCAATTCCGGCGTGATGATGTTGCGCGGGAAAAGCTGGCGGATGTAGTGGTAGAGATGGAGGGACCAGCCTTTAAGGTAGACCGGCGCGAGCGGGGCGGGGAAGGTGACAAGCTCTCCGGCTTGAAGGTGAGGCGGAATGGTTTCCGGCCTGCGGCTGAACTCGGCTTTCCACTGCCGGAGGATGAGGCGTTCAATTTCGAGCCAGGAATAGTTTTTGCCTGTGCTCTGGCGGATTGCTTCAATATATGCAGGTCCATCGCTCACGCTTGGAATTTGTTGAGATGCGGGAAGTCCGGCAGCGGACTGGGGATGCGGCACTCGCTGCCCAGAAAGTTCACCAGCTTACTCCACGGATCGCGTTCCTCGCCAGTCTGAAATTCCAGCAGGTGGTGCGGACGGTTGGCTTCCTGAAAGAACGCGCGGATCTGGGCATTGCGACGATCATACCAGCGCCACCAAATCTCCGGCTCGTAGCGGTGCATTTTGTAGCGCGGCTTCACCCACTTGTTTTCATAGGCCGGATCAAAGTGGCGTTGATGGCTCAGCTTCCATGCCTGCTTGTTGCGCACCGTCAGGATGAATTTGGCGTGCGGATATTTTGCCGCCAGTTCCCGGTAGAAATCCCCGGTGTTGAAGGGACCGTCGCTGAAACTGTCATGCTGGCCCACCAGTTCCCAGATGGGTTCCAGATTGCCATGCGTCCAGAGTTCGTGCATGTAGGCGTCAAAGCCGTAGTTGCGGTAGCCGAGGATTTTCAGCGCCTCACCCAAGCTCGATGTGCCGGTGCGCGGGGCACCGATGACGAACACTTTTTCCACCGGGGTAGGCTGGGGCAGGGTCCAACTGCAGTGGGGGATGGCGGCGTCATTGAAGGCAGTGGCGCAGGCTGCCTGCCAGTTGGGGTATCCATACTGGCGCGTGGCCACGGTCCGGGCTTGGGCAGTCATGGTTCGGGTTTCGGCGCTGTGCTGCATGATCCAACGAATCGCCTCCGCGTAGTTGTCGGCGCTTTGGTGCGCGCCTTTGGGGATGAGAATGCCGGTGTGCTTGTCAGTCACCAGCTCCGCCACCGCGCCCACGTCGCTGCCCACGATCGGCAAGCCGGACTGCATGGCTTCAAAATACACCAGCGGTATGCCTTCATCCAGTGAAGGCAGGCAGAGCACATCGCTGGCGGCGTAGAGCGCGGGCATGTTGCCGGGGTCCGTCGCGCCAAGGAAGCGGAAATTGCCGGCGAGCCCGGCCTGCTCCACCGCCTTGCGCACGCGCCCGGATTCCGGACCATCACCCGCCACGATGAAGCAGGGATTGCCACCCTGAGCGTGCAGCACTCCTGCAATGGCCGGGAGCAGCCGCGGCTGTTTCTGGGCTTGCAGGCGCATGGGGAAAAGCACCGTGAACTGGTTCGGGTTGATGGCGAGTTGCTGGCGCACCAGATGGCGTTGCATCCGCTGTTCCGCCGGGTCCGGCTCGCGCTCAAATCCAAACCACGGCACCGCCTGCAGCTTGTCCACCGGCACGCCCCGGTCGGCGAGCAGTGTGGAAAGATGGGTCGAGACAGTGAGGATCCTGTGGAACCAGCGGTGCTGTCCCAGCACAAGCTGGCCCGGAAAATCCCACGCCCCCGGCAGTTCCATGTGCAGCAGGCAGGTGCAGAGGCAGGCGGGAAGCAGCTCGTAGATCATGCGAGCACAGGAATAAAATTCATGCGAGTTGTTGCAGCAAAAAACACGCGGTTGAATCCTGAGTATTGTGTCCCTAATTCTGGCGCTGCAATTCCCACTTCTCCATGCCGTTCCTAAGTCAATTACCTCATCACATACTTCGTCGAATTTAAATCTCCATGTGTTGCCGTTACTGTGCTCCCGGGTGGAGACGACCACTATCCTCCACCCCTGGTCCTTGAAAAACCGGCACAAATCAAGGCCGCAACGATCAGCGCCCCCTGAAACCATCCACGGAACCCCTAGCAAAAACGTTTTCTGCATCAGATAAATTCCGGCTGATGTTGGGATGGAACTTTATTGTTCTTGCTTAAGTTGTCCCGCTTCCAGAGCGGCCTGAGATTTGAATAATGAAAGCAGGCCAACTGCTGCTTTGGCTCCCTTAGATCATAGAATGAGCATGGGGTAATATGATCAATATGCCACTCTGATCTTCTTTCCCACGACATTCCGGGAAGAAATCTGGCTTCAATGTAACTCCGAAGAAAGTCTATTGAGCACCCCACAAGCCGCATTGTTGCGACGGACTTAATGGCGCAGGTTCTTCTGAGGGCGTTTGAAATTCTTGAAGCAAGGGCGCAGCGAATGCTGAAATTCGGCGACCTCTCCTTCAGGCGCTTGCGGTAGGAC
>Ga0207856_1000218_pt1 | contig 12021 bp, 10 predicted proteins | sample LuqExpMetageno21_FD_187779 | JGI IMG/M metagenome (GOLD analysis project Ga0207856, IMG submission 187779) | Tropical forest soil microbial communities from Luquillo Experimental Forest, Puerto Rico - Sample 21 (SPAdes) | ecosystem: Environmental > Terrestrial > Soil > Tropical forest ... | reverse complement strand
GCCGACTTGGCCGAGACCCTGGCGTCAAATTATGCCGGCACGGTCGAGCGGGTCCCGTGGAAACTGCCGGGCAATGGCATCGCGCCCTCATCTTCATCACCCGTGATTGCCGTGAGTTCCGATGCTGGGGGGCCAGCACAAGCACGCTTGCTCTTCGCCGGCGCCAGCCTGGCCCGCAAGGGTGCCTATGAAATACGTGCGGCTGCGCAGCAATTGCCTATCCGATTGCGCCTGTCGCCGGGGGCACGCGAGAGCGCTGACTTCTGGCAGGGCATGGAAACGGAGCCACCGATCCCCGGAACCGATCCCCTGGACGGGGTCGACTGCGTCGTCTTGCCGGCATTTGTCGAATATCGGCCGTATCTGCTCTTGCGGGCGATCGCCAGGGGCTTGCCGGTCATCTGCACGCCGGCCTGCGGTCTTGGCAGCCATCCAGGTGTCACCCTGGTCGAGGCCGGCAATGCCGCCGCGCTCGTCGCGGCAATCGACACAGTGCTTAGCAAACGTCCCGGTGCCGCGCGCCAAGATTCCCGGACGCACATCGATAATGCCGTACTAGCTTCCGGGTGACCGGCGATATGTCTGGCAGCGGCAAACCGAATGGCGCTTATTGGACTGTGAATATTGCGTTTACGACAAAATATCCGATTTGCCTGTCGCCGCGACGGGATAAATCAACCGCAACCGCAGGTTCTTGCAGGATAAGTAACCATAACTTATCATTGCGGAAGAGATAACAGTACTGGTCGCACTCCAGCCGCTCAGGCGGGAGGCACTCTTTGGGGGAGTAATACGATGCGTAAGAAGATTCTGACTCTCGCCATCCTTGGCGGTGCCTTGATGCTGGCCGGCTGTGCCGATGACCTGCGGGGCCAGCAGAACCTGATGGTCGACAATAACTGCTCCGGTGATGGTCACCAGAACCCGGACTATTGCACCGGCTCGCTGCATCCGGTCGCCGGTCCGAATGGCACCGCCTACCGCGACAGCACCTGGCATCAGTTTGACGACCAGGCCTGGCTCGATATCCAGTAAGGCTCGCCGCTTTATCTGTTGCGTCCGAATATTAGTGTGCGAAGGCGGGGTTCTGACTTTGGAACCCGAAGTGCTGCTAATAGCCTCGGGACGAGAGATTGAAATGCCCCGCCGCTCCTCGTCAAAGGGAAAATCAACCGACCTTTGACGCAGAGCGGCGGGGCATTTCCTTTATGAGCGATACATGCAGCCCTGCTCTCTATCGGACAACATGATCAAATATCGTTCTTGAAGAGCTGGATATTGCCGTTGGCCAGGAAATTGCCTGCCGTGACGTCCGAGCCACTGACGCCTTGAAGGATCGCCAGCGTCGTGAAGCTGGCACCACCGGTCTTTCCATTGGCATCGACCTGCAACAGCGTACTGCCATGCGATTGTACCAGCCTCAGATAGTCACCCAGATTGCTGGCATTTACCCCCTGGCCCTGGAAGATATCGCCAAGAGCCAGGCTATCGCCGCCAACGCCTTTCTGGAAATCGGTGATCGTGTCGATGCCGTCATTGACCGTGAACCACTGGAAAATGTCCTGGCCGCCACCGCCGGTCAGCACGTCATTCCCCAAGTCACCAGCCAACACATTGTTGGCATCGTTGCCGATCAACCGGTCGGCATAGATTGATCCAGCAAGGCGCTCGATTGAAACCAGAGTGTCGCCATGTGCGTCACCCCCACTACTCTGCGGGCCAGTCAGGCCGAGATTGACGGTCACGCCGGCGGAAGATTGGGTGTAGTACACCGTATCGTTGTTTCCGGCGCCCCCATCGATGTAATCCGCGCCAGCACCACCTTCAAAGCGATTATTATCGGTCGCATCACCAATGAGACGGTCGTTATAGGCGGAGCCCCGGATCGCTTCGATTCCGGTGAGAATATCGCCGGAGGCATCGCCATTGCTCTTCTGCGCTCCCGTGAGCGTGAGATCGACCGTCACACCGGCCGTTGAGTTCTCGTAATCGGCCCAATCGAACCCGGCACCGCCATCGAGGCGATCCGCCCCTGCCCCACCTTCCAGAATATCATCACCATCGCCGCCAGTGAGTGTGTCACGACCGGCAAGCCCGACCAGAAAGTCGTTGCCGGCATCGCCGGACAATGTGTCATTTCCGGCGCCGCCTTGCAGTGCGTCATTACCCGATCCGCCCGCCAGTCTGTCGCCACTATCGTTACCAAAAATGACATCGTTGAAAGCAGTGCCGATGATATTGTTGATGCCGGTGAGCGTATCGGTAAAGGTCGTGGTCACGCCATTCGCGTCGGTCATTTGAATCTGCGCTGTACCGGCACTCAGATCGGCGAACACACCGGTTTGCGAAACATCGTTGATGCCCAATTGGCTGGTCGCATAGGTGACGGTATCGCTGCCACCACCGCCCGTGATCGTATCGTTGCCACGGCCTCCGTCGAAGGTATTGTTATTGCTATCGCCGGTGAGCGTGTCGTCATTGGCGGAGCCGATAAGGTTCTCAATACCCGATAGAACGTCACCCGCAGCATCACCACCAGCATTATTGGCGTTGTTGCTCAGATCAACCGTGACGGCTGCTGCCGAATTGACATAGGTTGCCGTATCATTGCCAAGGCCGCCGATCAGCGTATCGGCGCCTGCGCCACCCTCCAAGAGATCATCTCCCCGGCCACCTTTCAGCGTATCATCGCCGGCACCACCAATGGCGATCAAAGATGCAGTCGTTTCGGCTGAGCCATCGAGATAGACGCTGTTGGTACCGGTCAACTTGCTGGCGTCGACGGTCAGGCCGGTCGCGTTAGTCGCGTTATTGAGGGTAAGCTTATAGCTATTGCCATCTGCCAGTAAAATCGTCTCGATATTTACTGCGGTCGTGCTGGAGAAAATGAGGCCCGATGAATAATCGCCATCGAGCTTCAGCGTATCGTTGCCGGTTCCACCATCCAGGCGATCCGCCGCCGTGAGGAAAGCCCCCATATCCAGGACGTCATTGCCGGCACCGCCCTGCAATGTGTCGAAACCTGCGCCGGCAATCAACGTATCGTCACCAAGGCCACCGGACAAAATGTCGTTGCCCGCGCCGCCATCCAGGATATCCGCTCCGGCATTGCCCGTAATCGTGTCATTACCGAGACCACCTGTCAGAACATCGTCGCCGTTGCCGCCGATCAGCGTATCATCGCCCGAACCACCGGTTGCCGTCAGCTTGCCGCTGGCCTCCGCCGCTCCATTCAGGATGAGCGTGTTGTCACCTGTCAGACCCGATGCATCTACCGTCAAGCCGTTAGTGTTGGTGGCGTCATTCAAGGTCAGTTTGTAACTGTTCCCATCGGCGAGACTGATGATCTCCACATTGACCATCGTCGTCGCGGCAAAGACCAAACCGGCGGCGTAATTGCCGTCGAGAGACAACGTATCTTTGCCATCGCCACCATCGATCTGATCCTGGGCGGTCAAATTGTCTTCCATCAGGAACGTATCATTGCCCAAACCACCGATCAGCGTATCATTACCGCAGCAGGCTTGCAGGATGTCGTCGCCGGCACCGCCATCGAGGCGATTGTTGCCGCCATTGCCGATCAGCACATCGGCGTGGCTGGAGCCGAGAAGATTCTCGATATTGATGAGTGTATCGCCGGCAGCATCGCCACCGGCATTCTTGGTATTGTCACCCAGGTCAACCGTCACGCCCGCGCTTGAGTTCTCGTAGCTGGCCGTGTCGATACCGGCACCGCCATCGAGCTTATCGGCACCGGCGCCTCCTTCCAGCACATTGGCCCCTGCATTGCCGATCAGCGTATCGTCATTGCTGGAACCGCGGAGATTCTCGATCAATGTCAGGACGTCGCCCGCGGCATCGACGTCCAGCTCCGGCGCGCCCACGGCCAGGTGCGGCGGCTCAACCAGCAGCTCGACGGCATCCGGTTCGGCAGCATCCACGGCATCCGCGTCGAGATCCGCCGCGTCGATCGGATGGAGCAGATCCTGCGCGCGCTGCGCAAGGGCGAGGCCCAGGAGCTGCTGTTCCTGTCGGCGATCCCGATCGAGGAGGCGCTCGACGAGATCTTCCGGCGCTACGGCGGTGGCGGCCGCAGCGGCGGCCAGCGCCTGCTCGACTACCGCGAGTACCTCGAGCTCGCCGTCGAGATCCGCCGCCAGACCGCGGGCGCCGCGTGGGAGCCGGCGAGCCCGACGCGGCTCTCCACCGGCGAGGCGATCGGCGTCGGGGCCGCGCTCATGATGGTGGTGCTCACCGAGTGGGAGCGCGACGCGAACCTGCTCCGCGCGCGGCGCACGAGCGGCAGCCTGCGGTTCCTGTTCCTCGACGAGGCGAACCGGCTGTCGCGCGACAACCTCGGCGTGCTGTTCGACCTCTGCCGCACCCTCGACCTCCAGCTCCTGATCGCGGCGCCGGAGGTGGCGCGCGCCGAGGGCAACACGACCTACCGCCTGGTGCGCCACGTCACCGACGATGGGCGAGAGGAGGTCATCGTCAGCGGCCGGCGCGCGCTCGGCGCGGCCGAGCCCACCCCCGATGAGCCGCCCGCCGCCGACGAGCCCGCGCTCGCCCCCGGCGCGCCCGGCCCGGAGGCCGTCGGCGATCGCTCACCATAGCGGAGCCCCAGCTTGCTCGCGTGGCGATCGAGATCTGGTGATACGTTCGCGTACCGTTCACCTGGGGGGATGACCATGCACGCACGATCGAGTCTCAAGGCCTGGCTCACCGGTTCCACACTCGTCCTCGCGCTCATCGCGATGACCGGCCTCGCAACCGCCGGCGGCAAGAAGCTCGGCAACGGCGTGGCCTGCACGTTCAACTCCGACTGCGAGTCGAACAACTGCTCGTTCAAGGTCTGCAAGTCGAGGTCCGGCAGCAAGAAGGCGCTCACGAACGGCGCCGCGTGCACGTTCAACTCTGACTGCGAATCGAACAACTGCTCGTTCAAGGTCTGCAAGTCGAAGTCCGGCGGCAAGAAACTCGGCAACGGGATCGCGTGCACGTTCAACTCCGACTGCGAGTCGAACAACTGCTCGTTCAAGGTCTGCAAGAAGAGGTAACGCACCTCGATCGCGGGAGCGGCCGCTCGCGAGGACGCTTGCCTCAGTCCGCGTCGGGGTCGTCGTACCTGTACGGTTGGGTCGGCGTGCCCTTCGTCGGCACCGGCATGCGCGGCAGCGTCCGGGCGCTGTTCGCGGCCTGGAACAGGACGCCCGCGAGGACGACCGACGCCTGCCGCAGGTCCTGCGCCTTCAGGTGATCGAAGGTGTCGACGCTCGAGTGGTGGACTCGAGATTGATAATCGAGCGGATCCTGGACGAACTGATAACCGGGAATGCCGACCGCCTGCATGAACACGTGATCGGTGCCGCCGGTGGGCGAGGCCACGACCGAGCCGGCGCCCATGCTGGCGAAGGGTTGCAGCCACTCGCGCAGCAGCGGCACGGCCGCCACGTTGCCCTCGGCGTGGATGCCGTGGACCTTGCCCGAGCCGTTGTCGATGTTGAAGTACGCGACGAGGTCCTTGTGGCCCGGCAGCGGCGTGATCGGGAAGCGGTAGCTCCAGCGCACGTACTGCTCCATCGCCGTCTCGGGGCCCGGCGCGGGGGCGCGCGTCGCGAGGTACTTCTCCGTGTACGCGAGCGAGCCGAGCAGGCCCTGCTCCTCTCCCGCCCACAGCGCGAAGCGGATCGTGCGCTTCGGCCGGACGCCGAGCGACGACAGGATCCGCGCGGCCTCCATCACGACCACGGTGCCCGCGCCGTTGTCGGCCGCACCGTCGCCGGCGACCCAGCTGTCGAGGTGCGCGCCGGCCATCACGTAGCCGGCGTTCGGATCGGCGCCCGGGATCTCGGCGAGGATGTTGTAGGCCTTGGGGTCGCTGTCGTCGAACTGGACGTTGCTGGTGATCTCCAGTTTCGGCGCCGCGCCGGCCTTCGCCAGCCGCGCGAGGCGGCGGTAGTCCTCGGCCGCGATCTCCACGCCGGGCAGCGCCGGCGTCTCGCCGAGCCGGTGCGCGTAGCCCTCGCCGTGCACCAGCTTGCCGTCGCGGTAGGCCATGCGCGCCCAGGCGAGCGCGCCCTCCGCCTTCAGGAACGCGTCGAGCTTCTTCCCGAACGTGATGCGCTTGCCGAACCGCTCGACCTGCTCCGGATCGTATTCGGGCTGGCGATAGCGATCGAGCTTCGCGACATCCTCGTTCGTCAGCCGCTTGAACGGCGCCTCGCCGGGCTCGTCGCCATCGTTGGGCAGCGTCAGGAGGACGATCTTGCCCGCGAGCTTGCCGCGCCAGGCTTCGAAGTCACGCTCGCGCTTCATCGGCGCGACGACGATCGGCGCGCTGATCGTGCCGTTGGTGGGCGGCGTCCAGGCGACCGGGATCGCGGTCAACTGGATCACTCGGGGCGCGATCATCCGCACGCTCGACGAGGTGATCGACCAGCCGCGCCCGAACGCGAAGCCCTCCTTGCGCACGTTCTTGAGGCCCCAGGTCCGGAACTGCATCTGGGTCCACGCCTCGGCCTGCCGCATCTGCGGCGAGCTGGTCAGCCGGGGGCCGATCCGGTCCATCAGGTACTCTGCGGTCTGCATGACCTGTGAGTGATTGAGTCCCTGATCGATGATGCGATTCATGTCGTCGACCTGCTGGGCCTGGCCCGCGCGCGCGACGAACATGAGGCACAAGGCAACTGGAATCCTGCGCATGTTCGACTCCGTGATGACTGGAGTCGACGATTAAGCCGCGTCGCGATCCGCTCGACAAGGCGCAAGGTCCAGCTCGAGCCATGGTTTCGTCGAGCCGGGACACGCGGCGGTGTCCCAGCCGTGTCGCGAAGCTGCCGCGGCGACGCGCCGGCCGCGCGGGCCGCCGGCCGCCGCGGGCCGCCGGACGAGCAAGGTGCTGGGGCGCGCGAGCTCGCCCCTTGTGCCGCGCGCCCGGCTGAGGAACCATGCCGTGCATGGGACGTCTCGACGGCAAGATCGCGATCGTGACCGGTGCGGCCTCGGGGATCGGGCGCGCGTGCGCGCGGCGGCTGGCGATCGAGGGCGCGACGGTGGTGCTCTCGGATCGCCGGATCACCGCCGGGGAAGCGGCGGCGGCCGAGCTCGGCCCGCCGCACGTGTTCCGCGCGCTCGACGTCACCGATCCCGCGGCTTGGGCGCGCGTCGTCGACGAGACGGTCGGCGCGTTCGGCCGGCTCGACGTCCTCGTCAACGGCGCCGGCGTCGGCGTCATCAACGACGTCGAGCGCACCACGCTCGACGAGTGGCGGTTCGTCCACGCGGTCAACGCCGAGGGCACGTTCCTCGGCTGCCAGGCCGCGCTCCGCGCGATGAAGGTCACCGGCGGTGGATCGATCATCAACGTGTCGTCGGTCGCGGGCATCGTCGCCGACGCCGACATGCCGGCGTACTGCGCGAGCAAGGGCGCGGTGCGGCTGCTCACCAAGTCGGTCGCGCTGCACGCCGCGCGCGCCGGCTATGGCATCCGTTGCAACTCGGTGCACCCCGCGTTCATCGACACGCCGATGGTCGATGCGATGCTCGCCGCAGCGGCCGATCGCGACCTGACCCGCGCCAAGCTCGAGCGCGCGGTGCCGCTCGGCCGCATCGGCGAGCCCGACGACGTCGCCCACCTCGTCGTGTACCTCGCGAGCGACGAGTCGAAGTTCGTGACCGGCGCCGAGCTCACCGTCGACGGCGGCCTCAGCGCGCGTTGACCGCGGCGGCGGCCCGGCGCGGGGCCGGCCGCGACAGCTCGAGCGCCGGGTCCTCGATCCGCCCGTGCTCGAACAGCATGCGGTCGAGCGCGTAGTTCTGGTACAGCCGCCACGGCGCGACCGAGCCCTGCTTCGGGAGGCGAGCGAGCGCCCGCTGCACGTAGCCGGACGAGAAGTCGAGCAGCGGGACCTCCTCGACGGTCGGATCGAGGCGGCGCGGGCAGCAGCGCGTGTAGCCGTGCGCATCCATGTAGCGGAGCAGCCGGCACACGTAGGCGCTCGCGAGGTCGACCTTCAGCGTCCACGACGCGTTCGTGTAGCCGGACGCGAACGCGCAGTTCGGGACGTCGCTGCACATCACGCCCTTGTAGACCATGAGGCCCGACGGATCGACGCGCGCGCCGTCGACCTCGACCTCGATCCCGCCGAAGAACTTGAGCGCGAGGCCGGTCGCGGTGACGACGAGGTCCGCCTCGAGCCGTGCGCCGGAGCGCAGCGCGAGCCCGGTCTCGGTGAACGTCTCGACATGATCGGTGACGACCGAGGCGCGCCCGCTGCGGATCGCGTCGAACAGATCGCCATCGGGCACCAGGCACAGCCGCTGATCCCACGGCTTGTACGACGGTGTGAAGTGGGTCGCGACGTCGGAGGCGCCGCGAAGCTCCCGGCTGGCCAGGTCGACGAGGAGGCGCTTCGCCCGCTCCGGGAAGCGGCGGCAGAACGCGTAGAAGCCCATCCCGACCAGCACGTTCTTCCAGCGAGTGGCGGCGTACGCCGCGCGCTCGGGCAGGTGCGCCCGCATCCAGTCGGCGAACGCGTCGCGCCGCGGCCGCGACACGATGTACGTCGGCGATCGCTGCAGCATCGTCACGTGCGCCGCGCGCTTCGCCAGCTCGGGGACCAGCGTCACGGCGGTGGCGCCGCTGCCGATCACGACGACCCGCTTGCCGTCGTAGTCGATGTCGGGCGTCCACTGCTGCGGGTGGACGATCCGGCCGCGGAACTGCTCGCGGCCGGCGAACGGCGGCGTGTAGCCCGCGTCGTAGTCGTAGTAGCCGGCGCACACGTAGAGGAAGCGGCACGCGAACGCGACCAGCTCCCCGGTCGCGAGGTCGCGCGCCTCGACGGACCAGCGGACCTCGTCGCTCGACCACCGCGCACGCTCGACGCGGTGCCGGTAGCGGATCCGGCGATCGATCCCCTCCGACTCGGCGGTGTCGCGGAGGTAGGCGAGGATCGCGTCGCCATCGGCGATCGCCTGCGAGGCCGTCCACGGCCGGAACGAGTAGCCGAGCGTGTACATGTCCGAGTCCGATCGGATGCCCGGATAGCGGAACAGGTCCCACGTCCCGCCGAGCCGCTCGCGGCCCTCGAGGATCGCGTACGTCTTGTCCGGACAGCGCGTCTGGAGGTGGTGGGCCGCGCCGATCCCGGATAGCCCGGCTCCCACGATCAGGACGTCGACCTCGCTCGCTGACATGTCGACGACATCGTGCCATGCCGATCGAATGGCGGCAGGCGCCCTTGCCACGAGCGCGCCGGCCGGGTCGGATCGAACGGAGGGGGACCTACCGATGGCCAAGGTGTCGCGCAACGGGCTCGCGCCGGGCCCTGATGGCAAGCCGCGCTGCTTCTGGGGCGTCTCCACGCCCGACTACGTCGACTACCACGATCGCGAGTGGGGCTTCCCGGTGGTCGATGATCGGCGGCTGTTCGAGAAGCTGTGCCTCGAGGGGTTCCAGTCCGGCCTCTCGTGGCTGACGATCCTGCGCAAGCGCGAGGCGTTCCGGCGCGCGTTCGCCAACTTCGAGCCCGCGGCGGTGGCGCGGTTCGGCGCCCGCGACGTCCGCCGGCTGCTCGGCGACGCGGGCATCGTCCGCCACCGCGGCAAGATCGAGTCGGCGATCCACAACGCCGGCCGGGCCCTCGATCTGATCGCCGAGCGCGGCTCGCTGTCGGCCTACGTCTGGAGCTTCGCGCCGCCGGCCCGCGAGCGCCCGCGCCGCGTGACCTGGGCGGCCCTGCGCGCGATGAGCCAGACGCCGACCTCGGTCGCGCTGTCGAAGGACCTCAAGCGCCGCGGCTGGACGTTCGTCGGGCCGACCACGGTCTACGCCTTCATGCAGGCGATGGGCCTCGTCGACGATCACCTCGAGGGCTGCGTCGTGCGCCCGGCCGCCGAGGCCGCCCGCCGCCGCGCGCCCGGCCCATGAAGTCGCCGCGCGCCGGCGCGGACGCCGGCCCCGCCTGTCCAGAGCAGGTCGCCCCTCGAGGACTCGGAGGTCAGTGCCTGGCGTACCAGGCCTTCACGCCCTCGTGATCGCGGACCGCGTCGTGCACGCGCATGAGCTTCGGGTACCCGGAGAAGATCGTCGGCGGGATGTGATCGACCTTGCCGCCGCTGAACCAGCGCACGGCCATGTGGAGCTTGAGGTCCACGACGTGGAGCTTGGCACCGCCGAAGAACGGGCCATCGCCCACGATCTGCCGCTCGGCGTTCGCCGCCCACGTCGGGAGGAACCCGGCGACCAGCGCCTCGCGCGCGACCTTCTTGTCGGCGTCGTTCATCCGCAGCGTCGGGCTGACCGTCGCGCGCAGGTCCTCGACGTGGTGCATCACGGCCTCGTGACGCGCGGCCTCGAAGTCGTCCTTCGGGTGCAGGCCGTGACGCCGCCCGATGAGCACCAGGATCGCGTTGCACTGGGCGAGCGGCGGGTGGCCGGGCAGCTCGAGCACCGGCATGCTGCCGAACGGCGTGGTCGGCTTGAGCGCGGGCCAGTCTGGCCCCTTGATCCGGACATCCTCGAACTCGATGCCGGCGAGGTGAAGCGCGAGGCGGCACTCCTCGCCGCGACTGACCGGAGCGTCGAAGTACGTGAGCTTGGGCAGCGTCATGGGCGCACGCTACTACATCCGAGGACGACGAGGGCGCGGCCGTCACCGCTCGATCACGAGCGCCGCGGCGACCGCGCCGGCGGCGAGCTCGACGGCGAGACCCGCATCGGTGCACCACGCGCAGCCGTGACGACCGAGCGGGCGGACGATGTCGCCGGCGGCTGCCGTGACGTCGCCCGCGACCGCGAACACCGCGACGGCGGCGCCGGCGAGCTCGCTGCGGCCCGCGCCGCGAAGGAGCTCGACGCGCGCCGGCAGCGCATCGCTCACCATGAAGTTCAGATCGCGGCTCGGCCGCTCGACGGCGGTCGCCGCGACCCGGGCCGCGCCCGGGAACGCCAGCCCATCGCCCGGAGCGGCGAGCACGACCTCGCCATCATCCAGCGCGAGCGTCACCGGCCCGCCGTCCAGCAGGTACAGCCACCGCCGGTAGCCGGCGAACGCCGAGAACGGCGCCGGCGCCGAGACGTCGGCGACGCTGATCCGGACCGCGAACGGATCTCCCGCCGGCCAGCGCAGGAGCTCGTGGGTCACGCCGGCGCCGTTGCGCCACGGCTGCGCGCGCCACGCCGTCGGTTCGATCGTCTGCATCGGCGGCACGGGAGGCCGGGATCTCGACATGAGGGCGACGATGATACGCCACCGTACGATCATCTCCGAGCTCGGCCCTGTGGGCGGTGCCCGACGAGCCACCCGAAGTCAGTCCGGTGTGCTAACGGTCCGGCGTGGCCATCGCTCGCCATGGGTCTCGCTCGAACGGCCCCGCGACCGGCGGCCTCGCGCTGGCGGTCACGCCGGGGGGGCACCTGGTGGTCCGCGCCGCCACCGAGCACGGCGGTGACGACGCCGGCGGCGGTGGCGATGGCGCGCCGATCGATGCGGCGGCGGCGCGGATCGCGGCAGCGTTCGCCGGCGGCGCGGGGACCGGACTGGTCCAGCTCGGTACCGCCGAGGTCGACACGCCGCTGCCGCCGGCGCTCGGCTTCTGGCGCGACCTGGCCGCCCGCTACGTGGCCGCGGTGTGCGCGCGCGGCGAGGACGCTGGCGCTCCGGTGCCGCCGCCCGAGGACGCGGCGCTCGCGGCGCTCGCGGCCGGCGCGCCGCCGATGACGGGCGGCGAGTACGTCGACGCGGCGCTGCTCGCGGCGCAGTGGGGCGCGCTCGACGAGGCGTTCGCCGCGGCGGTCGGCGGCGGCGACGTCGGCGCGTTCCTGCACGCGCGCCACGCCGCGTGGCACCTGGTCGGGCGCGTGCACTTCAACCTCGCCGAGAACCGCGGCGATGACGAGGCGCCGTTCGCGTTCCTCGCGACGTACACGACGCGGCTCACCGCGCGGGCGACCGCGCAGCACGTGCCGCTGGGCCAGGCGCTGCAGGAGTACGCGGGGGCGCGCGCCCGGTCGCA
>Ga0207856_1000217_pt1 | contig 12023 bp, 10 predicted proteins | sample LuqExpMetageno21_FD_187779 | JGI IMG/M metagenome (GOLD analysis project Ga0207856, IMG submission 187779) | Tropical forest soil microbial communities from Luquillo Experimental Forest, Puerto Rico - Sample 21 (SPAdes) | ecosystem: Environmental > Terrestrial > Soil > Tropical forest ... | reverse complement strand
CCGGAACCCGAAGCGGCGCCGCAGCATCTCGCCCGGCGCGCCGAAACGCTGATCGACCATGAGAACAGCCGGCGTTTCATGCGCGACGTGATCACGGGATCGCCCTGGGCGCCCTGTTTCACGCCGGGCTTGCCGGATTGCAGCGACTTTCCCTTCGCCGCCTGGTCGCGCCTGCTGGCCAAGACCTGGCGCGAACCGAGTGCGGCCCTGGTCAATGCCGGCGATCCCGGCGGCTATCTGCCTTTGCGTGAGGCGGTAGCGGATTATCTCCGCCAGGTGCGCGGCATCGACTGCCAGCCAGCGGATGTGCTGATCGTCAGCGGCATCCGCCAGGCGATCGATCTCACCTGCCGCCTGCTGCTCGATCCCGGCGATCCGGTCTGGATCGAGCGGCCGGGCTTCCCCGGCATGCGCGCCGCCATCGCCGCGCAGGGGGGCAAGCTCATCCATGTGCCGGTCGATGACGAGGGCCTCGATGTTGCCGATGGATTGCGCCAGGCGCCGAAGGCAAGGCTCGCTTGTGTGGCACCTTCGCATCAATATCCGCTCGGCGTCGTCATGTCGCTGCAGCGGCGCCTGGCGCTATTGGCCTGGGCACGGGAGGCGCAGGCCTGGATCCTCGAAGACGATTACGACAGCGAATATCGTTACACAGGCCGGCCGCTGGCGGCGTTGCGCAGCCTCGATGAAGACGGCCGCGTCATCTATATGGGCTCGCTCTCCAAGCTGATGTTCCCGTCGCTGCGGCTTGGCTACCTCGTGACGCCGCCGCAATTGACCCAGGTGTTTCGCCAGGCGAGGGCGGTGATCGACGACCAGCCGGCGATGTCGACCCAGCCGGCTCTGGCGGCCTTCTTCCAGAGCGGCCTGCTCGCTGCCCATGTGCGCCGCATGCGCAAGCGCTATGCCGAACGCCAGCAATTGCTGCTGGCCGCGGCGGTGAAGCATCTCAACGGCCTCATCGAGCTGAAACCGGATGAAGCGGGGCTGCATCTGGTCGGCCAGCTGACCGGCAGCCTTGCGGGCAAGCCTGATACCGAGATCGCCGCGCGGCTTTATGCGGGTGGTTTGGTGACACCGCCTTTGTCGCGCTACGATATCGGCGAGACGCGGCGGCAGGGTCTGATGTTCGGCTATGCCGCCGTGCCGGACCGGTTGATCGAACCGGCGATTGCCGAGATCGCGCGGCTCTTGCGCAAATGAGAGGTGGATGATGGGTGACAGATTGCGGCGCTGGATCGCCACGGCGGTGTCGATCGTCTGGACCGCCTGCCTCCTGGCAGCTTGCGCCGGCAGCGATCATCCCCAGGCGCTGGCGGCCGATACCACCGCCCCTTTGCCGGTGCCCCAACATTGGTCGGTCTTTCTGGTTGCCGGCGATAATGCGGCGCCGGTCTTCGACAATGCCATCCGCCGTTTCGACGGCTTGTTGACGGGGCCCTCTTTCGGTCCCGTTCATAATTTCAGTGCCGATGAGATGCCCGGCACCGATATCGCCACCGGTGATCGTTTGGCTGCGGCGATGGCGACCATCCCCGGCAATGCGACCGAAGGATGCCTGGTGTTCATCACCTCCCATGGCAGCCGCGACGGTGTCGCGATGAAAGCCGATTTCGCGTATGAGCAACGTTTGACACCGGCGCATCTCGAGGAGCTGCTGGACAGCAGCTGCGGTGCCAGGCCGACGGTGGCGATTATTTCCGCATGTTTCAGCGGCATCTTTCTCGATCTCTCCGCACCCAATCGGATCATCCTGACGGCGGCGCGATCCGACCGCACTTCCTTCGGTTGCGGTGCGGAATTTGAGTATACTTATTACGATTCCTGCCTGCTGGACCAATGGCCACAGGTGCCGGATTTCCATTTCCTCTACCGGGGCGTGGTCGATTGCGTGCGGGAAAAGGAACGCAAACTTGGCATCCTGCCGTCAGAGCCGCAGGCCTCCTTCGGCGCGCAGATCAGCGCCTTGCCCTTGCCGCGCTGAACAGATTGAAGCTCTGCATCGGGTCGGGTCCAGCCTGATTCGGCGGTTGCAAGAATGAAGCTAAAATTGGTGGAAACCCGCAGCCTGATTGCCATCTGCTCCATGGCACGGGCGGTGCCGGCATGATAAGACTATCAACCAACCGTAACGATCTGTCGTCGCTGCCATGACCGCGGTCCGCGTGACCCAGTATATCATCCTGCTGATTGCCACCGCTTTGCTGGCCTATGCCGTCAGCGGTGCCAGCCAGGGTGCTTTGCTGTTTCTCGGCTATCTCTGCTTCGGCTTGGCCGGGTCAGTGCCGATCCTGCGGCGCGGCCAGGAGACGGTGGCAGTCGTGGTCTGGGGCATTGCCATGCTGGCGGTCGCCTTCGTCTTCGATTCCGACAATATGCTGACGGTGGATTACCAGCCGACGACCATGGGTACGGCTATGCTCTGCGCCGTGCCCATCATCGCCGTGCTGTTGCGCTTCGCCTTCTGGGTGATCGACCGCCTGCGGATCCGCGACGTCAATGACCGGCACCACATCGCCGGTGGCAAAGGGCGCGGTGCCAAGGGTTTCAATGGCAAGGCCAATCACCCGGCTTATCCCTGGCTGATCGGCAGCTGGCTGCTCTGGCCCTTGGGAACGGCTTCGGTCGCCATGCTGGATGAGGCGCGCTGGGACCGCATGCGTTACGACAACAGCCTGCTCGTGCTGATGTTCCTGCCGCCGCTTTGTGTCACCATCGGCTTCCTGGTCTATCGCCACTGGCGCGAACGCAAGAACGAGGTCGCGGCGCCGCCAAAACCGGCACCCTGATTCTGCGACGGCGAGATCGTCTTCGCCGGCCATCTCATTTCACCCAGCCGAGTGATCGGTTCCGGCTGCGGATCCAAATGATCATGGCGGCGTTGCTGTTCTGCTCATATCATCGCCCACACCCCCAAACTCGAGGTATCCGTCGATGTCCCGCATCGAAGCAAAGCTGCATGATCTTGGTCTCTATCTGCCGGCACCGATCAAGCTGCCGCCCAATGTGAAGTTGAAATTTCCGTTTGTCCGCATTCATGGCAATCGCGCCTTGGTATCCGGTCATGGTGCCTTGAATCCTGATGGCTCGCTGGCACAGCCGCTGGGCAAAGTTGGGACGGATCTCACGCCCGAGCAGGGCTATCAGGCGGCGAAGCTGACCGGCCTCGCGATTCTCGCCAGCCTCAAAGCGGAACTCGGTGATCTCGACCGGGTCACCTCCTGGCTGCGCGCCTTCGGGATGGTGAACCAGGACGGTGATTTCAACAGTTTCCCCTATGTGATCAACGGCTTCACCGATCTGATCCTGGAACTATATGGCCCGGAACGCGGTTCCCATGCCCGTTCCGCCGTTGGCATGTCCGGCTTGCCGTTCGGGCTGGCTGTGGAAATCGAAGCGGAAGTCGCCTTTGACGAGGCATAAGACCTGCTCGGGCTGTTTGTCGGCCGGAAAGCGGAACTGAAAACAAAACGGCCGGCGGAGATGTCTCGCGCCGGCCGATTTGTTTGTGCGTCTAGCGCGGACGGCTCAGCCGCACTTGCTGTAGCCGCAGGAGGTGCAGAGGTCGCAGCCTTCCTGGCGGATCAACGAGGGTGAATTGCATTTCGGGCAATGCGCCAGCTTCCGCGTGCCGCCATCGCCATTGCCCTGGCCGTCGGCGAGATTGACCACCTTGCGCGCCGCCATGTGCTCGATCGCGGCCCGGTCCTTGGCCGGATCGGGGATGAAGCCGATATCGATCATGTGGCGCTCGATGACCTCACCAATCGCTGCCAGCAATGAGGGCACGTAGCGGCCGCCGACCCAGGAACCGCCGCGCGGATCGAACACCGCCTTCAGCTCCTCGACCACGAAGGAGACATCGCCGCCACGGCGGAAGACGGCGCTGATCATGCGCGTCAGGCCGACGGTCCAAGCATAATGCTCCATGTTCTTCGAGTTGATGAAGACCTCGAAGGGACGGCGGCGGCCATCCTGGATGATGTCGTTGAGGGTGATGTAGATCGCGTGATCGCTTTCCGGCCAGCGCACCTTATAGGTCTGGCCCGGCAGCGCCTCGGGGCGATCCAGCGGCTGGGTCATATAGACGACGCCGCCGGCCTCATAGACATCCTTGGCCTTGTGCTCGGCGACGACCGGCAAGGGCAGTTCGGGCTGGTCGGCGGCTTCCTTCTTCTCCGGCTTCACTTCCAGGACGGCACCGGTGATATCGTTCGGGCGATAGGTGGTGCAGCCCTTGCAGCCGGTTTCGTAGGCCTGGATATAGACATCCTTGAAGGCTTCGAAGGGCAGATCGACCGGGCAGTTGATGGTCTTCGAGATCGAGCTGTCGATATAGGCCTGCACGGTCGATTGCATGACCACGTGATCGGCCGGCGACAGGGTCTGGGCATCGACGAAGTAATCGGGCAACGGCACGTTCTCGCCCTTGAGGCGGCGGAACAGGCGATAGGCATAGTCGGTCACTTCTTCCGCCTGGCGGGTGCCGTCCGGCATCAGCACATTGCGGGTATATTTGAAGCTGAAGACCGGCTCCAGGCCCGAGGACACATTGTCGGCGAAGAGCGAGATGGTGCCGGTGGGCGCGATCGAGGTCAGCAGCGCATTGCGGATGCCATAGGTGGCAATCGCATCCTGCACATCCTGATCCAGTTCGCGGATGCTCTCACCCTGCAGATAGGCATCGCGCTCGAAGAGCGGGAAGACGCCCTTTTCCTTGGCGAGCTCCGCCGAGGCGAGATAGGCAGCGCGCTGCACCGTCTTCATCCATTGGCGGGTGAGGTCGATCGCCTTGCGGCTGCCATAGCGCGCCTCGCACATGATGAGGGCATCGGCGAGACCGGTGACGCCAAGACCGATGCGGCGCTTGGCCTTCGCCTCGTGGGTCTGCTGCGGCAGCGGAAAGTTCGAGACATCGACCACATTGTCCATCATGCGGACGGCGACGCGCACCAGATCATCGAGTGCCGCGGCATCGAGATGTGCCGTCTCCGTGAAGGGATCGCGAATGAGCGTGGTCAGGTTGATCGACCCCAGCAGGCAGGCGCCGTAGGGCGGCAAAGGCTGCTCGCCGCAGGGATTGGTGGCGCTGATGCTCTCGCAATAATGCAGGTTGTTGCGCTGGTTGATGCGGTCGATGAAGATCACGCCGGGCTCGGCAAAGGCATAGGTCGCCCGCATGATCTTGTCCCAGAGGTCGCGCGCCTGCACCACGCGATAGGTGGTGCCGTTGAACTTCAGCTCCCAGGGTGCGTCTTCCTTCATCGCCGTCATGAAGGCATCGGTGACCAGGACCGAGAGATTGAACATGCGCAGGCGCCCGGCCTCGCGCTTCGCCTCGATGAAGTTCTCGATATCGGGATGATCGCAGCGCATGGTCGCCATCATGGCGCCGCGGCGATGCCCCGCCGACATGATGGTGCGGCACATCGCGTCCCACACATCCATGAAACTGAGCGGTCCGGAGGCATCGGCGCCGACGCCCTTCACCGGGGCGCCCTTGGGCCGCAGGGTGGAGAAGTCATAGCCGATGCCACCACCCTGCTGCATGGTGAGGGCGGCCTCACGCAGATGCTCGAAAATACCGCTCATATCGTCGGGCACCGTGCCCATGACGAAGCAGTTGAACAGGGTGACGTTCCGCTTGGCGCCAGCGCCGGCAATGATGCGGCCGGCCGGCAGGAACTTGAAATCCTCCAGCGCGCCATAGAAACGCTCGATCCACTCGTCGCGCACTTCCGGGGCCTCGGTCTCGGCAATCGCGGTGGCGATGCGGCGCCAACTATCCTCGATCGTCTTGTCGACCGGCGTCCCGTCCATCGCCTTGAGACGGTACTTCATGTCCCAGATTTGCTGCGAAATCGCCGCGACCTGCGCCATTCTTTTTCACCCGAATTGAAGGTCTAAATGATCAAAGGGACGGGGCCGTCAGCCACCATCCCGGAAGAGCAAGTCTAGCACGTTTGTTCTGTCTTTGTTTTCAAATTCGATCCCCTACTTATCCCGTGATTATGCACAGGAAGTGAAGGGTCAAGTTATTGAAATTTATGACAGAAACAAGATTCCCACAGTCTTGGGATATATGGGGATAAGCTTATCCAAGCTCAATAGGTCGGGCGACTCGATGGCGACGTTCTGTACGCTGCAGTCAGGTACGATCTGGCACGCCGGCCAGCCGGTTCGAGGCCGTCTCGATATCCTGCTCCAGCCGGGCCATGAAGGTCTTGCGGTCGAGCCCGGGCGGGATCGCCGGCAGGTACTCCACCGTGATGGTGCCGCCGCGTTTTAAGAACGCTTTCCTGCCCCAGAACAGGCCGGAATTGAGGGCCACTGGCACCACCGGCACCTTCAGCTGGCTGTAGAGGGCGGCGATGCCGGGCTGATAGGGCTTGTGCTGGCCAGGTGCGACCCGGGTCCCTTCCGGGAAGATCAACACCTGCAAGCCTTTGGCGAAAGCCGCTTCGGACTGGCGCACCATGGCCTTGAGTGCTGCTGCCTTGGCACTGCGGTCGATGGCGATCATGCCGACCTTTTTCAGGTACCAGCCGAAGAGCGGGATCCAGATCAGCTCCCGTTTCAGCACGAAAGCGGGGTGATGCAATGCCAGTGAGAGATAGAGGGTCTCCCAGGCCGATTGATGTTTGACGGCGATGATGGCCGGCCCCTTGGGCACATTCTCGAGGCCGATCTCCCGGTGATCGAGCCCGACGATCAGGCGCAGCAGCCAGAAGCTGACATGAATCCAGACCCGTCCTGCCGCCACCGTCCAGCTGCGCGGGCCGAGCAGGATCGGCAGGCAGATGACATGGATCGATATCGTCCAGGTGAAATAGCAGATATTGAACAGGAGGGCGCGGAGGCTCGTCATCTGATCCGACTCTTTTGTCTCCGCGTCATGCGCGATGCAGCAAGTGGTTGATCCAGTTCTGCACCGGCTCGAAGCCGCTGGCGATTCCCTGGCGCAGATCCGCGGTGCCGTCGCGCACCAGCGCGCCCAGTGACCAGAGATTGGCCCGCAAACTGGCGCCGAGATATTTGTAATATTCGTTGCCGAGTACCAGCAAAATCCGCGGCTTCATGAACCAGAGCGGGTCACGCACTTCCGGCGGGAAGACCGGATTGGGCACCACCGTCAGGCCGGATTGCGCCCGGCGGAATTCCAGCAGGCTGCGATTCATGTGGTAGTTGGCGGTGACCAGGCGGATCGACTGGATATGCTGTTCGGCAAACCATTGCGTGCTGGCGGTGGCATTGCCGGTCGTGCTGAGCGCCCGGTCAATGGCGACACAGCATTTCAAGGCGGCTTCGTCCGGCAGGGTGCCGCCCGATTCCGCGACGCTCTTGGTCAGGTCTTCCAGCTTCACGCCCTCGGCAACACCGGAAATGTAAAGGCGCGGGGCGAGGCCGCGGCTCAGCAGATCGAAGCCCTCGCCCAAGCGTCCGCCGCCCCCGGTCAGCACGACGATGACATCGGTCTTGGTATCGCGGTCGGCCACCTCGGTCGGGATGGCGGCGATGAATAACAGGAAGCCAAAGAACCAGGCTGCCGCCAGCGCCAACAGTAAATGGGCGAAGCGCCGCGCCGCGGAAGGCCGGTAATGATAGGATTCGCGGAAATTGAGTCGTCGTTCCCCAGGTCTCATAGTGCCGGTTTTTAGCAGGTTGATCCGGGCCTGTCATGCCGTCCGGGCCGGCTTTGACAAAGGCTGGGCTTACATGACCCGGTGAATCGAGCGCAGCACCGTCCAGCGGGCCGTCAGCATGGCCAGGCAGGCAATCACCAGCGGGAGCACCGCCATAGCGACCCAGTGCCAGGGCGTCAGCCCGCTGCTGAAACTGAGGCTCTGCACCAGGAACCGGCCCAGCCGGTCGGTGGCTGCCGGCAGGGCGCTTGCCTGGTCGGCGAGACCGCCACCGCCAAAGGCCGTGCCCTGGTGGCTCAGTGCCAGGGTCAGGCCGCCCATGGTGAGGACGGCCAACAGGGTGCCGATGATGCCGCCAATCAGGCTGACGCGGAAGGATTGGACCTGGAACTGCCGGGCGATGTAGCGGTCCTGAGCGCCGACCAGATGCAGAATCTCGATCACCGGCTGGTGCACCGCCAAGCCGGTGCGGGTGACGAAAATGACGGTCGCCGCCGCGGCCGCGACAACCAGCACCACCAGGAAGGCAGCCAAGGCCTGCAGGGTACGCAGGAAATGCAGCGCGTCATCGACCCAGTTGCCGTGATTATCGACCTGGCTGCCGGCGACGATCGCCGACAGGCGCAGCTGCAGATCGGCAAGATCGATGATCGCCTTGGGATCGGTGGTGACGGCGATCATGGTGGGCAGGGCCACATCCAGCTGATCGACATTGTCGCCAAGCCAGGGCCGCAACAGGCGTTCCAACTCCGCCTGCTCCAGGACCGTGGCGCTGGTGATGCCGGGGGTCGCGGTGATGAGATCGATGGCGGCATTGAGGCGATCGCCGCGGGTCTTGGCATCGATCGCCGGGTCGATCGGCAGTTCCACGGTGAGGTTGCCGGCAAGCCCGGCCTGCCAGCGTTCCGCCATCTGCTCGATCATCAGGCCGCAGCCGATCATCAGCGCCGAAAGATAGACAAGGAAGCCGAGGATCCAGGGCAGGAACCGGGTTGCCGGATCGGCCCGCAGGGGCAGGTCGCTGCGCCGCCAGTTCATGCGAACCACCGGCGCTTTTGCGCGATCGAGAATTTCACGCTGAGGGGAGCGGTATGCATCGCTTCAGACCGCATCATTTGCCGCCGGATTGCCGTGCTGGCGCTGACTGCGCTGCGCAACGCCGGGATCGAAGGCCCGGACGGTGCCATGCTCGATGCGCAACTGGCGATGGCTGAAACGATTGACCAGATGATCGTTATGGGTGGCGATCACTACCGTCGTCCCCATCTTGTTCAGTTCCTCGAAGAGATACATCAGGCGCAGGCCGATGCCGTCATCGACATTGCCGGTCGGCTCATCCGCCAGCAGCAGGCTCGGTCGCGAGATGACGGCGCGGGCAATGGCGAGGCGCTGCTGCTGCCCGCCTGACAAGGTCGCCGGCAGATCCTGCAGATGATCGGCCAAGCCGACCCAGGACAAAAGCTCGGTCACATGCTTGCGGATATCGGCCTCACGCAAACCGGCGATGCGCAATGGCAGGGCGACATTGTCGAGTGCCGACAAATGCTGGATCAGGCGGAAATCCTGGAACACCACGCCGATCCGGCGCCGCAGGGCCGGCAATTCCTGGCGCTTGAGGGTGGCGACATTGCGACCAAAGAGATCGATCAGTCCCACCGCCGGCGGCATCGCCAGATACATCAGTTTCAGCAGCGATGATTTGCCGGCACCGCTGGCCCCGACGAGAAAATGAAAAGATCCCGGTGCCAGGGAAAAGGAAATATTCTCGAGAATGCTGGGGCCGGTGCCGTAGCGCACGGCGACGTCTTCAAACAGCACCATGGTCGCTATCCATTCCCCGCTTCGAACATGCAGTCATGCGGCCCGACCCATATCCTCTCGCCCAATACCTGGCCGGCCCTGCTCAGGGCATATCCCCGACCACTGCAGTCCCCGGCTGCGAAAACGCGTCCAGACCTAATGGAAGTACCGGGCAAATCCAAGCCTTTAGAAACTGTTTAGTTCTCATCGCCTAGGATCGCACAGGGCTTATCGAAACGTCCAGATGGCGAGGAATTGTCTTTCTTATATCGGGGTGCCGCCCGCCGGCCTGATCATCTGCAACAGCCGGGCTTCCCTTGCGGCAAACCAGCCGCAGATTTATAAGAAACGGGCATTTTGGAGGAGCAAGGTCGAGTCGTGATTGTCAGCTGCCCTGCCTGCAGTACCAGTTTTGCGGTTGACGATTCCCTCATTGGGCCGTCCGGTCGCAAGGTGCGCTGCGCGAAATGCTCCCACCGCTGGCATCAGATGCCGACCGGGTCGGATGAAGCCGCACCGGCAGCCGCCGCAGCTCCCGATTCGTCGTCGTCATCCGAGCAGCTTTCCGCCATTGCCGCGGCGATTGCCGAGCGCCTGGCCGTAGCGCCGGAAGCGGGATCGGCGCCGCCCGTACCGGGTCTCATGGCCGAGATGCCGATGCAGGATATTCCGGCTGCCGTCATCCGGCCGCGGTCATCGCGTTTCGAGGAGCAGCCGGAAGCCAAGGCCAAGCCGCGTCGTCGCCGTGGGCTGCTGATCGCCGGTATCCTGCTCGGCATCGTGATCGCGGTGCCAGCAGCCGGCTATGTCTGGCGCAACAAGATCGCCCGCTCGGCACCCTGGGCGCAGGACATGTATACCTTGCTCGGCATCCGCACCGATGATCCGGCATCGGATCTGGAGATCGCCAATCTGAAGACCGTCAGTCGGGTCATTGACGACAAGCCGGCGGCGGAAATCACCGGCGTCATCTTCAACAAGGCGCAATATGCCGTCGAGATTCCCAGCCTCGCGGCGACCGCGATCGATGACCATAACGCCAAGCTGCCAAACCCTTACAAATTCCATCTGCCGCAGCAGATTCTCGAGCCCGGCGAAACCGCGTCCTTCCGCGTCATCTATCAGGGACTGCCGGCCGGAACCAAGGGTGTGAATGTCGATTTCGACAATCACGCGGCTGACTAGAATCCTCACTCTTTGTTAATCGGCCTGGGCGTAGACTTAGGGACAGTCGAGTCGTTGACTCGCCGGCCCAAAGGTATTCTTATCGGGGTCCGGTAACCGGAAGAGCTGGGCAACCTAATCTTTCGTTTACCAAACCACCGGAACCTTTGCGTCGGAATATCGGGCCTTGGAAGAAGGTCTAAGGAGCGCCATCTGTTTAGAGGATTGGCGCATCACATGAACGTGATGGGTTGCGCGTGACGCAAAAGCTGACTTCAGGCGTTTCATCTAATGGCGATCACCCTGACCGGCGATCGCGATATGATTTTAGAGCCCTAGAGGGTGATCGCGACGTGGCTGAGATTCTTTTGGCTGAAGATGATGAGGCAGTACGTGAGTTCGTATCACGTGCGTTGTCCTATTACGGCCATCAGGTGACCGCCGTTCCCGATGGCGGGGCCGCGCTTGAGGCGCTGGAACGCTCGCCTTATGACCTCATGCTGACCGATATCGTCATGCCGGGCCTGGATGGCATTGCACTTGCCCTGAAGGCAACCAAAGTTCGCCCTGACATGCCGGTGCTGATGATGACCGGCTTTGCCTCGGAACGGCAGCGGGCCCACAATCTCGATGCCCTGATCGACCGCGTCATCGCCAAGCCGTTTTCCTTGAAGGAAATCTGCTCGGCCGTCGATGACGCATTGTCGCATCGCCAGCGCGTGGCCTGATTCTTCTCTTCATTCTTTTTTAACCATACGAATGCGACCTCCGATGTAGAACGTCGGAGCCGTTGCGCCGTGACGTGTCAGCTGGTTGCCACCTCGGCTGACAACGCGGGAATATGGTAAATAATTGAAGAATATTTGCTGCCCGTTCGTCGCCCGATGACGGTGCCACCCAGTGCTTCAGCAAGTTGCCGGCTGGGTTTATTCTCCTCGGCAACCGGATAGACAAAGCCCTCTGGTGCCTGATGCTGTGACGCCCGTCGTGCGCGATCAGAACTGTCGCAGCAGGCGATCGAGATAGTCTTTTTCCTGCTTGGGCCGGTCCGGATTGTTGCGGCGCTGGCGCAGCTCTTCGAAGATCTCCTGGCTGCGCTGGGTTGGTTCCTTGTCGATCTTCAACCCGCCCTTGGTGTTCTCGCCGCCCTGGCTGCTCTCGTCATTGCTTTGGCCGAAGGGATTCATCGGCGGACGCTGGCCGGGGCCGTTGCTCTGGCCCATCCGCTGGCCCAGCATCTTGCCGAGGTCCTGCATGCCCTTCTGCAGATTGTCGAGGACATTATTCTGCGCCTCGCTGGCACCGGCGAGATCGCCCTGCTGCAGGGCTTGCGTGGCGCGGCGCATCGCCTGCTCGGCCTGGCCAAGGCCTTGCGGCAGGTTGCCGGAGGCGTTGCCGATATCCTGCATCAGCTTG
>Ga0207856_1000215_pt1 | contig 12091 bp, 17 predicted proteins | sample LuqExpMetageno21_FD_187779 | JGI IMG/M metagenome (GOLD analysis project Ga0207856, IMG submission 187779) | Tropical forest soil microbial communities from Luquillo Experimental Forest, Puerto Rico - Sample 21 (SPAdes) | ecosystem: Environmental > Terrestrial > Soil > Tropical forest ... | reverse complement strand
GGAGGCGGACGCCAGCCTGCGCAGCTTCAAGCACCGCCCGCGCGACACGGTCGTCGACGCCTACGGCGAGGCCTTCGCCGCGAAGCTGGAGCAACTCGCGCCCGGCGCCTGGACCGCGCTCGAAAGCAGCACGGGATTGCGTGCGGTGCGCTTGCAGGAGCGCAAGCAGGGCCGCGAGGCCACCTATGGCGAGGTCCGCGACAACGTGTACCAGGACTGGAAGGAAGACATGTCCGGCAAGCTCACGTCGCAAGCTGTCCGCGAGCTGTCGCGCAAGTACCGCATCCAGAACGGGGGCGGCGCATGAGGCTGCGAAGCTGGTTCGTCGCGCTGGCGAGCAGCCTGATCCTGCTGCTGCAGGCCGGCAGCGCCGGCGCGCACGAGATGACCACCGCCGAAATGCGCATGCGCGAGATGGCCAGCGGCCAGCTGCTGTGGTCCTGGGGCGTGCCGGCGCAAGGGAAACCGATCGACGCCGAACTCACCGTGCAATGGCCCGAAGGCTGCAGCAGCAGTGCGGACCGCGTACTCAGCTGCGCCAACGGTTTGCAGGGCGTGCTCGAGGTCGAGGGCCTGGGCCGCAGCTATTCGGCCGCGATCATCTCCATCCGCTGGAAGAGCGGCGAGGAGCGTGCCTACACGCTGACCACGCGGCGCCCCACGGTGCGGCTTTATGGCGGCGCGGAAGACACGCGGGCGGCGTGGGACGTGGCGATCGCCTACGGGCTGCTCGGCGTCGAACATATCCTGAGCGGCTACGACCATCTGCTGTTCGTGATCAGCCTGCTGTTCCTGGTGGGATTCCAGCGCCGCCTGGTGACCACGATCACCGCGTTCACGCTGGCGCACAGCGTCACGCTGGCCGCCAGTGCGCTCGGCGCGCTCAGCCTGCGGCCGCCGCCGGTGGAAGCGACGATCGCACTGTCCATCCTGCTCGTGTCCGGAGAGGCCCTCAAGGGCCAGGACAGCGTGACGCGCCGCTGGCCCGCCCTCGTGGCCTTCCTGTTCGGGCTGGTGCACGGTTTGGGCTTCGCGGGCGCGCTGGCGGAGATCGGGCTGCCTGCGCGGCACGCGAACATCGCGCTGCTCACGTTCAACCTCGGCGTGGAAACCGGCCAGCTGTTGGTGGTGTGCGCGTGTGGCCTGTTGTACTTGGCCCTGCGCCGGCTGACCCGGCTCGAGCCTGCGCGCCGGGTCGCGCTGTACGCGATCGGCGCCATCGCCGCGTACTGGACGATCGCCCGCCTCGTGGCCATGGCCTAAGGACATCGACATGAACGATCCCCAGATATTCGAGCTGTTTCCCACGCCCGTGTGCCGCGTCCCCGGATTGCTGGGCGAGGCTGAAGCGGCGGCGCTCGCGCAGCGCCTGGCGGCGGCCGCAGAGGTGGACAACGACAAGTCGGCGCAGCTGTCGCACTCGCGCCTGTTCGGCCCGGGCGAGGACCCGGTGCTGGACGCGCTGGTCGAGCGACTGGGCCCGCACGTGCAGGCCTTTGGCGAGCTGCTGCTCGGCGAAGAACTGCGCTGGCTCGTGAAGGAGATGTGGGCCAACGTGATGCAGACCGGCGGCCAGCAGGCCTTGCACACCCACGCCAACAGCTTCGTCTCGGGCGTGGTCTACCTCACGCCCATCGACGACTCGGCCCGCACCATGTTCCTGCGCGGCATGGGCGGCGGCGCTGAATTTGTCTTGCGCAACATGCACGCGGGCACGCGCGGCAACCCCTTCAACGCTGAGAAGTGGGTCTCGCCGGCGCCTGAACCCGGCGACCTGATGCTTTTCCCGAGCTACCTGTTGCACCAGGTGCCGGTGAACCGCGGCGGCGAACGGGTCACGCTGGCGTTCAACGCGATTCCGCACAGGCTGGACGCGTGGGGGTACACGATCTCGTTGCAGCCGTAGAGCGCCGTTCAGGGTCTGTTGGCGCTACCGTCTAGGCGCTGTCGCATCTCCCATGATGACGACGCCCAGCGACCCGACCGGATGCGTGCGTTCGTTGCGGTGCGTCGGCATGATCTCGACCCACTCAGTCAAGTTGGCGCAACGCCTCACCCAGGGCATCGCGCAGTTGCGCGAATTCGGCGGGCTGCTTCTCCTTGAGCAACAGCAGGTCCGCCTTGATCTGCTCAAGCCGGGACTTCGCGCTTTCGGTCTTCACCCGGTCAATCTCCGACCACATCGAAAGAAAGTCCGCCAGCGGACCGGTTTCAGGCGGCTTGCGATGTTGCGCCAGAATCAACTCACACAAGGCATCTGAAATGCGACCGATCTGGCGACCGTAGCTGTGCTTGGCAACGATGTCGGCCTCGGTCTGCGGGGAAGAAGAGTTGTTGCTGTTGATGTTGATCGAATAGCCCGAAAGAATCGGCTGAGTCAGGTTGCCTGGCGCCAACTGCCACCAGGGGCGCAAGAAATCCGTGGGGAACCAATTGGGAAACTGGCTGGCACTGGCCGACATCTTTCTTCTCCTGGTTTGCGAGTTGACCCGAGATCGCTGCGCGCATGACAACTTCGCCAGATTGAGCACCATCTGGCCGAGGCCGGCCGGCAACAATTCGGCGGCCACCAGCGTGGTTCAGGGAATGAGCAGTTCACCCGTTCGGCTTCGCGCGCATCTTGGCGGCGATGTACACGCCATGGGACACATGCAGGAGGTCCGCCACCTTGCTGATCACGGCGTTCTCCTGCGGGTCGAGGCGGTGGTCGGCGTAGGCCACTTTCCACATCGCCTCGACGAGGGCGATCTTGCAGTTCTGCGACAGTGCCTCATCGAGCGGATTGGTGAAACGGAAACAGTCGTAAGCTGCGATCGACTCGCGCTCGGCCTGCTGAAGCAGAGGCGCAACCTCCGCATCCGACAGATTGAATTGGTCAGCGAGAAATCGGGCCGCCGTAATCCGTTCCTCAGCAGAGATCCCGTCGTTTGCCCGCATGACCTCGACGAGCAGCACTGCGGCGGCAAGGCGCAGGGACGGCGCCTGGACCGAGGCAGCGGGGCGCTCGTCCGACATGATCTCGTGCAGGAGTTCCGTTAGTGCGCCGAACATGCGCTGTTCGATTCACCCAGCGGCAACCAGTTCCTTCCAGGCGCGTTGGCATCGCCCCGTCCGTGTGACTGGGGCCCCCTAGAATTTGCGACATGGCATCTCCCCGCGGCAAATCTCCCTACGACCTCTGGCTGGCTTTCTCCGTACTCCTGATCCTGGTCGGCGCATGGATGCCCGGGGGGTGGAGTTCGGCAGCGCTTTCACCGTTTCCCTACGAGCTTCATGTGGACAAGGTGGGGCATTTCACCGGCTTTTGCATTTACGGATGGCTGCTGGCACGTGGCACTTCGGTGAACTGGTGGCGTGTATTTGTGCTGGCAGTCGCCCTGGGCGTGCTGACCGAGGTCGGCCAGATGTTCGTTCCCGGCCGTCATCCATCGGCGTGGGATAGTGCGCTGGATGTGACGGGCGCGATGTGCGGCGCGCTGTTGCAGTGGATCCCAACGGTGTTCCGGACACGGCGCGCCACAGGTTCACAAAATCGGCCACACCGGCTCTGAGCATCAGTGGAGAGTTTCGCCTTTACGAACGCGACATATTGGCGGACTACAGCCACCCAGTTTCTCCCACGAAATGCATCGGGCGCGCATCGTGCAGACCCAATAACGGGCTTAGCGGCTAGCGTGCGTTCGGCCGTCGGAACGCACCCATGTCAACGCTCAGCAACCTCGAACTCATCCGACGCGTTCCGCTCTTCGCGTTCCTCACGCCAAGCCAAGCCGATGTCGTCGCGCAAGCCGTCGTCAAACGCCGGTTCAGGCGTGGCGCGCTGGTCATGAGGCAAGGCGAACGCTCCAACACGCTGTTCATCATCCTCACCGATCGGGTGCGCGTGGTGGCGGCCGATCAGCGCGGTCGCGAGGTGACTCTCGCGATCCGCCAAGCGGGCCACCATATCGGCGAGATGAGTCTGATCGACAAGGAGCTCCATTCGGCCACGGTGCGCGCGGAGGTGCAGACCGATATGTTGGCGCTGGGCGGAGCCGAATTCACCCACTGCTTGCAGGCAAGCCCCTCGATGGCTTATGCCTTGCTGAGAGGCTTGGTGCAAAACCTGCGGCAAGCGGACCGCAAGATCGCGTCGTTCGCGTTCATGGATGTCTGCGGACGAGTTGCCCGTGCCCTGCTGGAGTTAGCCGTCACCGACAGTCTGGCCGCGTTCCCCCGGCCGCACGCATCCGACGACGACTCGTTGGTCCCGATGCGGCGGACGTGCCGAATGACCTCGCGACGGCCGGCCCGGACTTGGCCCGGCGCGCGGCATTCGACGCTTGGTGCGTGTAGATCATCATCGAGCTCATGTCCACGATGCGGATGTCTGGGCCGGACTGAAGCAGGTGCGTCGCGAAAGCCATGCTGAAGGATGTGAGCCGAGACGTGCTCGTCAATCGCGACATCCATACTCTCTTGATCGCCCGTACAGTAAGAAAAGAGCTTGCGGCCAAACTCCTCCACTGCCACACTGACGGCTGCCGCAGCACTGGAGATCTGGATCCGCGGGGTTTCAGGTCGTTGATATTGCGAGCTGAACATTGAGGGGGGGAGCAAAAAATGCATATGCAGTGCGAACTTACGCGCGTCATCGCCGCAGTTTTATCCCGCACGTGCGGGGTTTCAGGTCCGGTTCTGCGGCCTACATTACGTTAGCAGGCAAGTTCAGGCATGACCTCTGTAGAAACGCAGCAGAAGTTCGAGCAGTTTTTGGCGGAGCGTATGCCGGTGCTCGTTCAGTTTGCGCAGGCACTTGGTTCCCCGGAGCCGCATCGCATACTCAACGAACCACACTTGTTTTCTCGCGGCATCAGCGACTGGCTATCGAACCAGGTTGTCGGGTCCAGCGATCGAGTTTGGCTGGTTACCCGGTTGGGCTATTTCGTAGGCGAGTACCTGGTCATGCGGTATGGCGGCGCGTGGTTCGTGAATGAAGCTCCGACCTCACGCTATTTCGGTAGGTATGTGGTGGGTCACTTTGGCAGGCTGGCCAACTCGAATGCGCTCGCCGACCCCTTTGAAGTCGCTATGGCGGCAGTTGAGCCCAATGCACAATCTTTAGAAGAACTACTCGCGGAGGTTAGCCATGCGTTGGAAATCGCGTAGCCTGCTAACAGGTCGTTCCATCGGACGGCCTACGGCCGCCGCTGAACTCCGACGTTAAAACTCACATGCCCACCGTTGCAGAACTAGACGCCGCTCTCTTGGCCTCAATCCCTCCGCGTTGGGGAAAGGTGGCTATGGTGCTGGGGAAGGCGGCAAAAGCGCCGGGGCTCTTTGCACGAAGCGAGGAAGAGGACTACGAGCTCTTGGCCGAGAGGCTTGAACAACTCGTCGCGTCTGGTCGTGTTGTTGCGCAAGGGGACTTGAAGCAATGGCGGGCTAGCGAAGTACGTCTCGCCGGTGATGGGAGTCAACCGTGAGTCTTAACCTGTCATTCGAGCGGACCGCCTACGGCGTCCGCTCAATTTCACGTTAAACCGCATGAATCGGGCAAAGAACGCGAACCAGTCGCCCCAAAAGGTGCGGGAGTCGGTGCCACTTGCTGCATTGGGTGTTGCGTCTTCGGCAGTCCTCACATTCAGTGCGCCGTCCATAGTCAAACCAGCCGAAGTTGCGGTCTCAGTGCTGCTTCTGTTCCTAGCTGCGCATTCGGCGCGGTACGGTGTGCTGCGCTCAATATGGCCCGCTCTGCTTATCTCGGCGCTTCTGTCTTTGGTGTCCGTTCTCGGGGCAAACCGTGGGGAGCGCTTCTCTTGGTTCTACTTGGCGCCATCTCTGTTGCTTATCGCTGCAGCCATAAGTACATGGCGCAAGGGAAGGCATGCGGCGAAAGATGGTGCCGATGCGGTTTAACATGACCGTCCATCGGACCGCCTTCGGCGGCCGCTGACCTCTACGTTAGAGCACACGCAAATGCGCGCCGCGTTTCTTGTCGCGACTGCTTTTCTGGCCGCGATTCATTTGCTATGGCTCGTATGCGCGCTTACCTTGTCCAACACCATGAGTTTTCTGGGTTTTGTACCGTGGGTGGCCGTACCAGTCGCAGCCTATGTTGCGGCGGTTCGTTCGCCCCGGCGCAAGTTTGCTGTTGGAATCGCCATCACACTTCCGGCAGCCGCACTGTTCGTTCTTTCCAACACGGCATACCAATTGGCCGGTAGGCCTGTTGATTTTGCTGGTATCCAGGGCGCGCTGTTCGTTTTCGGCGCGAGCCTTGCAGTGTGTAGCTTGCTGTCTGCCGCCGGTGCAGGCCTCGCCTATCTATCGCCTTACCGTCCTGTGTAGTCAGGCTATCTTGTGTTGCCAAGCCTGTGCCCTAACATGTTGCTCGAGCGGACGGCCAAAAGCCGGCTTCGCCAGCTTTCGCCCGCCGCTCAGCGCCAACGTTAGACCTCGCAAATGACGGCACTTTTCGACTACGACCCAGAGCGCCCGCCTGACTCTCGCGCATGGCTGACGCTTGAACTGGAAGAGCGGGTTCGACTCGTCGAGTCATATGAGCTGAGCGTGGCGCCCAAGGCCTCCGCTGTCGAAACGAACCCTTGGTTGTATGTGCTTGTCGAGAACTACATTGCGCAAGGCGCTGATCATGTGCTCAAAGCCATGGATCGACTGCAAACGCAGGGACTCTCTCGGCATGAGGCAGTACGCGCGATTGCGTCGGTCGTTATGAACTGGGAGCGCAAGTCTCGGGACGAAGGCGGCGAACTAAACGCCGCAATAAACGCACTGTCGGCCGACACTTGGAGGGGAAGTGGCAATGCGCGCGAGGTCTAACAGAACGGTCGACTCGGACACGTTGCGGCAAGGCGCCGCGAGGCGCCGTCGGATATCCTGCACCTCGCGGCGCCTTGCCGCAACGTGCCGGTCACCTTCACTACAAGGGCTTCCCTTCTTGTCAAGCAAAGTAGGGTCGTGGTGAGCGCGCTGCTCACCGAAGAAGTACCCGATTCAACTTTCCCAGCCGCGCTATCAGCGCGATCGTTGATCTGCCGTGCGAAGGATGCGGACAGCGAAACTACAAACGGTCATTGCTGCAGCGGTCTATGCGCTGCGGACCCTGATGAAAGACGCGCGCGGGGGCCTCATTCGTTAGCCGAGGACGTGCAAGCACGCCTCCTGGAGGTGAGCAGGCACACCCCGCGCAGGTCCAACCTTCAACACTCATCAACGACTTGCTTCACGCGGTGGAATGGATGGCTGCCGCGCCGCTCAGGCCGGCAGCTTGAATTGGTCGCCTCGAGCCAGCACCGCCCAGCACATGCGCGCGTTCTTGGCGGCGATCGCCACGATCGCCTTCCAGTAGCCCACGCGCGCGGCCAGTTGCACCGCCCAGCGGCTGACCGGATCGCTCTTGGCGCTGGCCGTCTGCAGCACCGACCGGGCTCCCAGGATCAGCAGCATGCGCAGGTACGGGTCGCCCGCCTTGGTGATGCGCCCCAGCCGCTGCTTGCCCCCAGAGCTGTACTGGCCCGGCACCAGGCCGAGCCAGGCGGCGAGCTGGCGGCCGCACTTGAAGTCCTGGCCGCGGCCGATCGTGGCCACCAGCGCGGTGGCGGTGGTCTCGGCCACGCCGGGCAGTTGCATCAGCGCTCGCGCCGCCTCGCTGCCTTTGGCGATCTGCTTGAGGTGATGGTCGTACTGCGCGATGCGCTCGTCCAGGCGAGTGACTTCGCTGAGCAAGTCACCGATGACCGTGTTGGCCCAGCCGGGCAGGTCCTCCAGCTGCAGCATCGCCTGGCGGCGCACGGTGGCGGCCTTGAGCGGCAGCACGATGCCGAACTCCGACAGCAGCCCGCGGATGCGGTTGAGGGTGGCGGTACGCTGCGCGACGAAGCCCTGGCGGGCGCGGTGCACCATGAGCTCGCCTTGCTGGTCGAGGCTCTTGATTGGAACGAAACGCATGTTCGGGCGCGTCACCGCCTCGCAGATCGCGGCCGCGTCGGCCGCGTCGTTCTTGCCTTGCTTGCCCGACAGCCGATACGGGATCACGAACTTCGGTGCCATCAGCCGCACGGTGTGGCCGTGGCCGGCAAACAGCCGCGCCCAGTGGTGGGCGCCCGAGCACGCTTCCATGCCGATGACGCAGGGCGGCAGCGCCGCCACCAGCTCCAGCAGCTTCGCGCGCGGCACGCTGGGGCGCACCAGCACGGCGCGCCCGGCGCTATCCACCCCGTGCAGGGCGTCGGGTAGCAGCGGCGCATTGCTGCGCCACCGCCCCCTAAGAACCGTACTTGAGAGTCACCCCTCATACGGCTCAAGCCATTTTTCAGCACCACAAGGTGGCACCGAACAACTTGACGGTCGTCTTCATGGCGCGGCGGCGCTTGAAGTAGGCCTCCCAGCTCGCATCGTACGGATTGGCCTGGGCCCGGATCTTGACGTGCCGGGTAATCGGTATCGTCATCGCCCTGAACAGACGCAGTCGAGGGGATCGCCCGTCGTCGCGTTCTTCAGCGGCGAATGCCCAAGCCAGTCCGCCATCGCGGTGGAAGTACCTCCGCAGGATCCAGTGCGCACCTTTAGCAGGATGGCGCCGTCGTGCCCATCTCCAAAGAAGACGCCAGATGTGATGGTCGACGGTCGTGAAGCACGCTTTGGCCACCACGTGACGGTGGTACGTTGCCCAGCCCCGGATGATCGGGTTGAGCAGCCTGATTACCGTCGCTTGAGTGGCGCTCGCGTGCTTCTTGATGATTTCCCGAGCTTTGCCGAGAAGCGCTTTCATGCTCTTCTTTGCCGGCTTGATCAGCAGCTTCTCGTTGTACTTGCGTACGTTCTGTCCCAGGAAATCGAAGCCCTGCTCGATGTGAGTGATTCTGGTCTTCTCTTGCGAGAGTTCCAGTCCCCGCTCAGTCATAAACGCCTGGATCGCCGGCAACACCTTCGTCTCCAGAACCTCTTTGGAGATACCGGTCACCACGAAGTCATCGGCATACCTGATGACGTTGAGCTGGGTCTTTGTTCGTGCGAACTTCGTCGAGCCCACACTGGCGTAGACCGCCGCCTCCAATCCATCGAGCGTCATGTTTGCAAGCACGGGCGAGATGATGCCCCCTTGCGGAGTACCCGCCGTGCTTTCGAACAGGCTTCCTGCGTCCACGTACCCGGCCTCGAGCCATTTGCGCAAGATAGCCTTGTCCATCGGTATGTGCTGTGCCAGCCACGCGTGACTGATGTTGTCAAAGCAGCCGCGTATGTCGCCTTCCAGAATCCACTGGGGCGACACGCGCTTGGCCAAGGTGACAAAGCACTGTTCGATGGCGTCCGCCGTCGAGCGCTCTGGTCTAAATCCGTAGGAGTTGGGGTCCGCCGAACACTCCGCCACCGGTTCCAGAGCGAGCTTCCAAAGGGCTTGCATCGCCCTGCAGCGCATGCAGGGAATTCCCAGCGCACGCCTTTGACCGTTGCTCTTGGGGATGTAGACCCTTCGCAGCGGCATCGGGCGGTAGCCATGATGTCGCAGCGACAGCATCCCCTTGAACTTGGCCGCCGGCGTTGACCAGACCTTGCCATCTACTCCCGGCGTTGATTTGCCACGATTTTCCGTCACTCGCTTAACGGCAAGCATCTTGCCGCTGTGCGAGCGGCTCAGCAGACGTTGCAAGGCTTGGACCTTGCCCCACCTGCCGGCCTGAGTTGCCTTGGCGATGCGCACCTGGAGTCGATTCACTTCCGTCGTGATGTGGTCCCAGTCAGCCTGGAGCCACGCCCGCTCAGAGCGCGCAGGCGCACCAGCGGCCGAAGCCTTCTCTTGCGAGTTGGCCCCGGCCGCCGTCATCTGCTTTCCCGCGTTCATCGATTGATCAAGTTCTCTCGCCATAAATGACCGCGCAGAAGTCTGCTCGCTTGCGCGCCGGGTGATATCGCAACCCGTATCCGCCCAATTACAGGACGGCGTTCGCTTTTTCTGCATTCCTCTACCCACAGCACCCACAGCCTTCCTCTCGGTCGGCCTGCCGCGAAGCGGCAGCGCTATGGGCTTACCCTGTTCCGCTTGAATCTCAGATCGGATCGGACCCTTCAGCTCCGCCGGCGGCTCAACATCCATGGTGGCCCAGTATTCAGAGACCACGCCTGACCGCACACCGTTTTGGTTCGAGCCTGTCAGCACTTTTGGCTCGTTCAAAGATCACGACGTTAATTCGAAGTTCACATACGTTGGTCGTAGCCGATCGTCCCTAGCTCCTTACCGCCTCAGTGCTGGCAGTTTCCGCTTGGCCTCGCGGCCGCACGTACCGATGGCTCGGTGGCTACGTTGTCTCCGGAGCTTCACACCGGGCCGTTGCCAGCCCCGCATGTCCGGATAGGGAACGGTTGATGGAACAACCGGTTTCATCGAGAGATACCTCCTGTGAAACAGAGACTCAGGCGACTTTCAGGTCGCACAAAAACGTTCTTTGCCAGATCGATGCCAAGCGTCACAATGGCCATGGACTTCCCCTTTCGAGCGAGTTGATGAGAGATCGCACTTCCCATCGTGGCACTGAGTTGCCGGTTGCCGCAATGCGGCTAGTTCGGGACGGGGAAGTCCCTTTCATTCGTTAGAGCTCATGGTTCCGCGCCTGTCCGTTCGCGAAAGCCTCAGACGAAAGCCACTTTCGGGTGAGGCAATTCACCGCACGATGGCGGGCATCTTTCCCCGGAGGAACGACTACGGTGAGGGCTCTTTCGAAGAGCTAGTACCCGAGCTCGCGAGGTTCGGTATCACTACAGTGGGCAAGTTTCGGCGATTGATGCTGAAGCACCGGAAGGAGTTGCTTCGGATTGATCGCGATCGTCTAAGTCCAATGGAACAAAGGGAATACGCGGGGTGGTGGGGTGCTTCCTTCGTTGCGGACGCTGTGCGACGTCAGTATTGGTTCGCGTATCCGGCATTGGTTCGCGTCGCGGCAGAATTGGAGTTCGGTGAGGCGGCGGCCGTTTATGAGAATCAGAACGAACCTGGCGATGACCTCTAACCCGTCATTCGACCGGACCGCCTACGGCGGCCGGTCAACTCTGCGTTGGGCGTCACCATGAACGCTGCCATCGATCTAGACGCACGGAGGCATCTCGCTACGTTGGCGCGTAGGCTCGCGTCCGGTCGAATTAGCAATGAGCAATTCGAGGATGAACAAATTCGCAGCAAAGAAGCCGCGTTGCACGACATCTATTTCTATGGCCTATGGCCGCTCTACGATGACTTCACTGAGCACAAGCTGGTTGGCCGGTGGGCACTTTCAAGGGAAGGGCGAACCTGGGTGGCGCGCATAGTGCTTTTCCTGCATTCCGGCCTTCCCTATCGCTACCCACGGATCACAGGCATTGCGCAGTTGCCAGTACTCTTGTTTTCTCTCGCAACGCTTGGCTGGTTTGGGAGGTATTGGCGCCGTCGGCAATGGCGCGGCGGCGATGAATCAGTATGGCCTTTCTACTCGCGTGGCGAGTATGAGGCTGCGCTTCAAACCCCGCCGTTTCTCAACGGCAACGCCCAACAAGGCGTTCCATCGGACCGGTCAAAAGCTTCGCTTTTGCCCGTCCGCTGAACTCTGCGTTAGGCGCCATGACTGACGGACTTGTTAACCTTATTCGTGACTATCAGGCTGCCGTTGGAAAGGCGGTCGAGTTACTTGAACGTTCAGGCATTCCCAAACCACCTACTCCTACTGATTGGGTTGGATACGATATTCCTCAACGTGGCGTATTAATCGGGGGCGTGAACTATTTCAAACATGGTTACGGTTGCGCGGTATTTCTGCCTTCTGGCAAGGTTGATTTCGATTTTGGTTCTGAAGGCCAAATCAATGGCTTCGATCTTTGGCGGCTTACGAATTTTGCGGGAAAGCGCCTCAAAGACTATGGCTTTCCATCGGAAGCCTCTATCCAGGCTGCATTCCAATCGGCTGTCGAGTCAGGCGAAATCGTGGCATCTGAGTACATCCTTTACTATCTCGCCCAAAATGCCGTTTGAGTTCAACTCTGAAGTGCAACAAAACCATTGGTGCACATCGCCTAACAATCCGGTCCAGCGGACAGTCGGCCAGCTGCGCTGTCCGCCTGCCGC
>Ga0207856_1000214_pt1 | contig 12104 bp, 7 predicted proteins | sample LuqExpMetageno21_FD_187779 | JGI IMG/M metagenome (GOLD analysis project Ga0207856, IMG submission 187779) | Tropical forest soil microbial communities from Luquillo Experimental Forest, Puerto Rico - Sample 21 (SPAdes) | ecosystem: Environmental > Terrestrial > Soil > Tropical forest ... | reverse complement strand
CCTGCGAGGCGCTGGAGACGGATTCGACGACGCCGCGCACCGAGGCTTCGAATTCATTGGCCATGCGGTTCATGGCTTCACGCTGATCGAGCGCGGCCTTTTCACGAATGCCATCCTGCTCGGCCGCCATCTGGTCGGTCCGCAACATGTTGTCCTTGAAGACCTGCAGCGTCCGCGCCATGGCCCCCACTTCGTCGCGGCGGTTCATGCCCGGGACATCGCGATTCTTGTCGCCACCCGCCAGGGCTTCCATCGCGGCAGTGATGGTCTTGATCGGGGTCGAGATCGAGCGACCGAGCAAAACCGCCAGCAACATGCCGATAACGAAGGCGATGACGGAAACGATCGCCGTGGTCTGCTGCAGCTTGCTGCTGGTTGCCGCCACCTGCTGCTGCAGATCCGCCTGGTTTTGCTGCAGGCTGGTCTTCACGCTGGCGGAGATATCGCCGATCTGGCCCATGGCCGGGGTCAACTGTGTGGTGATCAGCCGATCGCTGATGCCACGGACAGCAGCCGCCATGTCGAAGGCACGCTTGATCTCACCGATCTTCAGCGAGGCATCGGCGATAGCGGCAATCTGTTCCGGCTTGGCAGCGGCCTGTTGCAGATTGTCCATATCGGTATAGAGGTTCTGGATGCGCTTGCTGAACTCGGTGACCGCGGCAGCATTGCTCAGCAGCAGGTAGTCGTGAGACGCACGCGTAGCGATGCCGAGATCGGCCCGCGCCGTCGCCGCCCACATCGCCGTGGCATTGTCATTGGCGGTCGATGCATCCTTGAAAATCTGTTCCAGCGCCTTGTCGACAGCGGCAGCATCCGGATCGATGGTGCCGCTGCTCAGCTTGGAAATCTGCTGGATGATGCCGGAGATTTTTTCGAAGCCCTGACGGTAGGTGTCCATCGCCTTGTTGATATCGCCCATCGACTTGGCTTGATCGGGATCAGTCAACTGGGCCGTCGCCTGCTTGCTGGCATCGTCGACAGCGCTGATCGCATCATGCGCGCGCTGCAGCTTCTTCTCATCATAGGTGATGACATATTCGCCGGCATGCCAGCCCATGCTCATCAGGTCGGCATCGAGATTGCCCATCAGCAGGGTCTTGGCCGACAGCCCGCCGAAGGCAGCGAACTGCTTGTTGGTCGATTGCAGCCCGATCCAGCCGGTGGCAGCCACCACGGCCATCAAGAGAAGAATGAGACAGATGCTCAGGGCGAGCCTGACGCCAATCTTCAAATTCGAAAATCGCAGCAACCGCATTTCCGCCGAATTCCCCAAATTTTAGGATCTGGTTGCGCCGGATCCTGTGCGCCCAAAGGCAAATTTCCCAACCACGCCAGCATGATGTGAGCCAAGGCTTAAGGAACGATTACCTGTATTAAGAATTTGATATAACTTTCCTGCAGCTTTTGATGAGCTGAACTCATCCAGCAAGAACAAGAGCGGGTTGGGCTCTTGCCCTTCCCGCCCTTTCGCATCCGAACCGGTCACCTTTTGGGCCGGCGCTGCCTCAGAGCAGATCCCGCTTGATGGTTTCGTGCCAGTTGCGACTGACCACTCGCCGGTCGCCCTCAAAGGCATCCAGCCGGCCGGTCAGGAAAAATTCCGTCTTGCTGGCCGTCATTTCGGTCACGGTCTCGATCCGGATTGGCCAATCCGGCCGGGTCAATTCATAGCTCTGCTCAATCTTGTAACGGGCCGACAGGGGATCGTCGGCCTGGATCGTCAGATGCCGGGTCAGGCAGTGATTGTTGACCGTGCCGATCTCGTCGAAGCGACTGGCGCCACCGCCAAAGACGCTACCCTCCCCCTTGGTCACATAGGTCATGGTGCCGGTATACATGTCGTAATGGGCATAGCGCGCAGCGCTGCCCTCGGTGACCTGGCTGACAGGGGTGAGCGGCGCCATTTCCGACGGCAAGAAGGGTTCCGCCCCGTCATTGCTGCGCGGCGCCCGTTGCGGCAGCACGAGGGCACTGCGCCCGGCGATCACCTGCAGGGTCACCCGTTCCGGACTCGGCCAGACGAGCGGCCAATAAGCCGTGGAGAGCGCCAGACGGATGCGATGCCCCGGGGCGAAGCGATGGGCGCAGTCATTGAGCTTCAGGCGCAGCTTGTAGCGCTGTCCCGGCACCAGGGCCGTCGGATGCTCATGGCTGTCACGGTGGGTCAGGTTGAAGACCTGATAGCTGACGCGCAGCGCCTTGCCGTCCGGCGCCACATCGCTCAGTCGGGCACAAAGCTGTGCCACCGGCCTGTCGACGGCGAATTCCAGCTCCAGGACCGGTGCCCCGAGGATATCGGTCTGCACCGTCAGCGGCGCCGTATCGAAAACCAGCGAGCCGGCATCGTCGAAACGCTGGTCGCCGGGCAATTCGCTGTCGCAGCCGACCGCCATCCATTCACCACAGGCAGCGCCCGTGGTCTGGGGTGAGGCGATGGTCAGGGCAATCTCTTCGCCGGCCGCGCTGGCAAGGCCACCCGACATGCCGCTGCCGGCCGTGCGCGGATCGGCGACGAGATGCAGCCGGTGATCGCGGATATTGGCGCTGGGCCAAGCATCCTCGGCCACCCAGCGACCGGGATGGGCAGCACGGCTGGGCGACGGATCGGTGTAATCCTGCAACCAGCACCACAGCATCGGCCCGTCGAGCGTGTCGGTCTTCTTGCCCTTCAGCCAGTGATCCCACCATTTCACGGCTTCTTGCAGGAAACCGATCGCCGGCGCCGGCGCGCCGTCCTGGGGATAGAGATGCGCCCAGGGGCCGATCACCGCCTTGCGCGGTACCTGCAGGCTTTCCAGCATGCGCGGCACGGCATTGGTATAGGCGTCGACCCAGCCGCCGATCAAGAAGACCGGCACCTGGATTGCCGACCAATCCTCGCAGATCGAACCATGCTTCCAGTAATCGTCACGGCGCTGATGCTGCATCCACAAAGCCGGCCAGAACGGCATGGCATTGAGACGCTTGATCCAGTTGTCGCGCCAGCCTGACCCGAAGGTTTCCGGGTCCGCCGGGCGTGCCTGATAGGCGAGCATGATGTCGCCCCACCAGTGATTATCGTTGAGCAGGCAACCGCCCATGTAATGGATGTCGTCCGCATAGCGGTCGTCGGTCGAGCAGACCGACAGTACCGCCTTCAGGGCCGGTGGTCGCATCGAGGCTACCTGCAGGCAGTTGAAGCCGCCCCAGGATTTGCCCATCATGCCGATCTTGCCATCGCACCATTTCTGCCGCGAAATCCAGTCGATCACCTCGACCGCGTCATCCAGTTCCTGTTGCGTGTACTCGTCATGCATCAGGCCGTCGGAATCGCCGGAACCGCGCTGGTCGACACGGATGGCGGCATAGCCATGGCCGGCGAAATAGCCATGCATCGGCTCGTCGCGAGTACGGGTGCCGTCGCGCTTGCGGTAGGGAATGTATTCGAGTACGGCCGGCACCGGCTTCGCCTCTGCACCTTCCGGCAGCCACATGCGGGCGGCCAGACGCGTGCCGTCCTTCAGCGTGATCCAGAAATGCTCGGTGACGTTGACCTTATGCGGTAAGGCGGCGATGCGCTTGCTCATGGCAGCTTGATATCCCTAGATGACGGTAGATTGGCTGAAGATAGACCGGACGAGAATAATATTGGGTGAACACGATCCCGCACGCCGTCGGGCTAGCCGGTGCTTATCGGACCGTATTCCGGCAGCCCATATTGCCCGCTGGCACGGCCCTGTTTCCACCAACTTTGTCTCATGTAAGTGATCAGCTGCAGTCATTGCAGCCATATCGAAGCCCATTGTCATAACGTCAGCTTGAAAAGAAAAATGCCCGGACTGGAGCCGGGCATTTTGTAAACGATGTCAGGCTTGAACCGCCGGGGCGATCCGCCGGCGCTTCGCCAGCACCTCGTCCAGCCAGTCCGCCCGCATTTCCGGCACGGAAGACAGCAGCAGCTCGGTATAAGGATGGAAGGGCGGCGCGAAGACTTTCGGCGTCGGCCCGAAGGCGACTAGCTGCCCCTTCAGCATGACAGCTACCTTGTTAGCGATGCGCTTCACCGTGCCAAGGTCATGGGTGATGAACATATAGGCGACGCCGAGTTCGTCCTGCAGCCGCTTCAGCAGCCGTAGGATTTCCTCCGCCACCAGCGGATCCAGGGCCGAGGTCACCTCGTCGCAGATGATGAGCTCGGGCTCCGCCGCCAGGGCCCGGGCAATGCTGACGCGCTGTTTCTGGCCGCCGGAGAGCTCGCTCGGCTTGCGATTGATGAAGCTCTCCGGCAGATCGATCTGACGCAGAAGCTCCTTCACCCGCTCGCGCACCTGCGACGGCGATTTGTTGAAATAGAAGGCGACCGGACGGCCGATGATATCGAGCAGGGTCTGCTGCGGATTGAGGGCCACGTCCGGCATCTGATAGATCATCTGCACCCGTCGCAGCTGATCCTTGTTCCGGTCCTTGAGGCGTGGCGGCAGGCTGGCGCCGGCGAACTGGATATCGCCGGCCTCGCGCGGCAGCAGGCCGACGACGATGCGCGCCAGGGTGCTCTTGCCCGAGCCGGATTCGCCGACGATGGCGACGGTATCGCCGCGCCGCACGTCGAGGCTGACATCGTTGATTACCTTGATCAGCGTCCGATAGCTGGCGCTGACATTCTTGATCTGCAGCAGCGGCTTGTCGTTGTCATGCTGCTCGGCGATGAAATCATGGGTCGAGGCGGCGACCCGTTCCGCCACCAGACGCTTGGTATAGTCTTCGTTCGGATGCTGCAGGATCTGCGTCGCATCGCCCATTTCGATCATCTTGCCATGGCGCAGCACCATGATGCGGTCGGCGATCTGCGCCACCACCGCGAGATCGTGGGTGATGTAAAGCGCCGCCGTGCCGTGTTCGCGAATGAGCTTGCGGAACGAGGCCAGCACCTCCACCTGGGTGGTCACGTCGAGCGCCGTGGTCGGTTCGTCGAAGACCAGCAGATCCGGCTTCGCCACCATCGCCATGGCGGCCATGGCGCGCTGCAACTGACCGCCGGAGACCTGATGCGGATAGCGCTCGCCGAAAGTATCCGGATTCGGCAGTTCCAGCTCGCGGAACAGCTTCACCGCTTCCTTCTTCGCGTCGGCATAGCTCATTAAGTTGTGCCGTACGGCGACTTCGCAAACCTGATCGTAGATGGTCCGCGCCGGATTGAAGGACGCCGCCGCGCTTTGCGCGATATAGGCGATCCTCACGCCACGCTCGGCACGTCTTGCGTCGCTATCGAGCTTGCGCAGATCGTGGCCGTTAAAATTGACCTCGCCACCAGTGATGAAGCAGCCCGAACGGGTATAGACCATGCTGGCAAGGCCGATGGTCGACTTTCCGGCACCGGATTCGCCGATCAGCCCCAGCACCTCGCCCTTGCGCAGGTTGAAGCTGACATTGTCGACTAGCACCGGACCCGGCCCGGCATCGGTCTTCACTTCGATGCGAAGATTGTTGACCTGCAGGATTTCGGCACCGAAATGAGCTTTTGCATTGTCGTTCATGATGGTCACCGTTCCCTCACACTTCTTCGCCTTGGCCGCGCGAATGGATCGCCAGCAGCCAGTCCACCACCAGATTGACGCCAATGGTCAACAGGGCGATAGCCGCCGCCGGATAGAGCGCCACCGGACGCAAGGCAATCATCTGACCGGTTTCCTTGACCATGCTGCCCCAGTCGGCATTGGGCGGCTGGATACCGAGGCCGAGGAAGCTCAGCGCCGCGATCAGCAGGAAGGTGAAGCAGAAACGCAGACCTAGCTCAGCCACCAGCGGCGGCAGGGCGTTCGGCAGGATCTCGCGGCGGATGATCCACCACAGCCCCTCACCACGCAGCTTTGCCGCCTCGACATATTCCAGCACGGCGATGTTCATGGCGACGGCGCGCGCAAGCCGGAAGACCGGCACCGAATAAAGCAGGCCGACCGTCAGGATCAGGGTCGGAATATTGGTCCCCATCACCGACAGCACAACCAGCGCGAAGATCAAGGTTGGCATCGACAGGATCAGATTGGCGATGAAGGAAAGGACGATATCAACACCGCGGCCGAGAATCGCGGCGGCGAAACCGAGTACTACGCCGAGGAAGAAGGCCATCAAGGTAATGAATACGGAAATGCCGATCGTCATGCGGGCGCCGTAGAGAATGCGCGAGAAAACGTCGCGACCGAGATTATCCATGCCGAACCAATGATCAGCGCTCGGCAGGCCCCAAGCAGAGCCGACGATATCCGCTTCCGGATAGGGAGCAAGAAGCGGTGCGAAAACCGCAGCGATGAAATTGACGGCGATGATGACGAGGCCAATCTGGGCGCTGAGCGGCAGCTTATGACCGAAAAGTCGCATGGTATTGTCCGATCCTTAGCGTGGATGCCGCAAGCGCGGATTAGTGATGATGGCCAGGAGATCCGCAAGGATATTGAGCGAGATGAACACGCCGGCAAAAATGATGCCACAAGCCTGCACCACAGGCATGTCCTGCTTCAGCGCGGAATCGACGATCCACTGCCCCATCCCGGGATAGACGAAAACCACTTCGACCACCACCACGCCGACGATGAGATAAGCGAGGTTGAGGGCGATCACGTTGAGAATCGGCGCCAGGGCGTTGGGCAAGGCATGCTGGACGACGATGCGCCATTTCGGCAGGCCCTTGAGGATCGCCATTTCGATATAGGGACTGGCCATGACCGCCAGCACCGAGGCGCGGGTCATGCGCATCATATGTGCGACCACCACCATGACCATGGTCGACATCGGCAGGAAGGTCATGTAGAGGCGATGGAAGAACTCAGTATCTGGCGTCACGTTCGACAGCACGGGAAAGAAGCGCAGCTTCACCGCGAACAACATGACGAGTACATAGCCGATGAAAAATTCCGGCACTGAGATACTGAACAACGTGATGATATTGACGGCACGATCGAAGATGCTGCTTTGCCGAATGGCGGCGAGGATACCGATCACGACCGCCAACGGCACGGCGATGATTGCAGCATAACCGGCGAGGAAAAAGGTGTTCGCGGCCCGGGGCGCGAGATCCGCGAGGATCGGACGCTTGTTCGACAGCGAGGTGCCGAAATCGCCCTGCAGCAGATGGCTGAGCCAGGTCAGGTAACGCTCATAGAGGGGCTGATCGAGATGCAGCTCGGCACGCAATGCCGCAAGATTCTCCGGCGTGGCATTATTCTGCAACAAATGCGAGGCAAGATCGCCTGGCAGCGCATTGACGCCGATACAAATCATGATGGAAGCCGCGAACAGCGTCAGTAACCCAATCCCGACGCGCTGCGAGATCAACTTCAGCATCAGTGATTACCCCCTTCAGGATGCAGCCAAGCGCCACCCATCGATGCCGGACTGCCACAAAACATGGCCCACGCGACCGGGTCGCGGCAGGTTCGAACAGAATGACCGGAATGCCGGTCGGCTAGTTTTGGACGATCCGCGCAACCCATGTGATGGTGGACGCGCGACGCTCCCTTATTTTCTTCAATTTCGCCCGATCTGTGCCGGGTCGTCTGCTTCGGTATTTTAGAGCGGCAACGCCGGACCGGGCGAAAACCCGATCCGGCGCGCCACCTATCAGATCAGGCTCAGCCTTCGATCCAGGCCATTTCGCCGAGGCGACCGCCGTTATTGTCGAAGTAGTTGCTGGGCACATGGCCCTTGACCTTCGAGCTATGCGCTTCCAGCCAATCCTGGAACACGGGGATCAACCCGCCGCCATCCTCGTGCAGCATCGCCTGCATTTCCCAAATCGCCTGCTTGCGCTTGCCTTCGTCGGTTTCCGCCTTGGCAGTGGCCAGCAATTCGTCGAAATGCGGCACCTTCCAATGCGTGTCGTTCCAAGCCGCGTCGGACTTGTAAGCGACCGTGAACATCTGCGTCGCCGCCGGACGGCCACCCCAATAGGAGGTGACGAACGGCGCCTTCAGCCAGACATTGTCCCAGAAGCCGTCGGCCGGTTCCTTCTTGATGGTGATCGGCACGCCGGCCTTGGCGGCAGTCGCCTGGAACAACACGGCCATGTCGACGGCGCCGTCGAAGGACGCGGTTGAAGCCGAGAGAACCACCTTGCCACTGGCACCGGCCTTGCCGAAATGGAACTTCGCCTTGTCCGGATCGTAGGCACGCTGTTCCAACTGCGTGTTGAAGAACGGATCGCCCTTCGGGATCGGGTGATCGTTACCAATCGAGCCGTAACCGTTCAGCAAGGTCTTCAGCACCTGCTCACGATCGATGGCGTATTTCAGCGCCAGGCGCAGGTCCTTGTTGTCGAACGGCGCGGTGTCGGTGAACATCGCCATGATGTAGTGATAGCCACCCGAGGCCTGGATCAGTTCGATGCCCGGGGCCGACTTCAGGAGATCGATCGCCTTCGCGTCGACACGATGGATCATGTCGACCTGACCGGTGACCAACGCATTCATACGCTGGGCCGAGTCATTGATGACAGTGATTTCGATGCGATCGACATTGCCGCGGCCGGGCTTCCAGTAATCGCCCTGGACGCGCTTGGTCGCAGCGCGCACGCCCGGCTCCCAGGCGTCGAGCTCGTAGGCACCGGTACCGATCGGCTTCGACCAGTCGGTGAAGTCCTTCGGCACCACCAGCAGATGGTAATCGGCCAAGACATAGAGCAGGTCGACGTCGCCTTCGGCCAGCGTCATGGTGATTTCGTATTTGTCGGTGACCTTGGCGTCGGTGACATTCTTCAGCGGCCCGACCATCGGCGACTTCGAATCGCCGCGATGCAGGTTCAGCGAATAGAGAATGTCTTCAGCATCAAGCGTCTTGCCATTGTGGAAGGTGACGCCCTGGCGCACCCTGAAGACCCACTTCTTAGCGCCCGGCTCAACCGTCCAGCTTTCCAGCAGTTCCGGCTGGACCTGCTTCTTCGGGTCGATTTCCAGCAGACCGTTCATGATCTGGTAGCCGACGTTGAAGGCAACTGTGTCGGTATAGGTCCGCGGATCGAGGCTGTCGGTGGTGCTGCCACCGGCGAGGCCGAGCTTCAGCGTGCCACCCTTCTTCGGGGTATCGGCCAGCGCCGAGCGCGACAGGACCGTACCGGTCATGGCAGCGGTGACGCCCAGTGCCGAAGCGCGCAGCAGGAAATCGCGACGGCCCAGTTTGCCCGCGATAGCTGCCGCTGTCAGATCATCCCAATCACTCATTTCTGCAGTTCCTCCCTCATTGCCAGAACACCGGCGACACCATTGTCGGGGTCTCACTGGCAAATTCTCGCGATTTCTTCTCTTGGTCCCCAGCTTGCCGATGCGCACTCCTTCGCATCTCGTCAGTTGCAGCAGGTGCATACCGTTTATGCATAATATGCACCAAGTCGTTAACACTGCAATGTCGATCTACGGCAAGATCGACGCTTGTCATGCTCCCGTCTCAATATCCTGTCTGTCGGCGACCGATAGCCTTCGGGTTCCGACATTGCCCTGTTCTGCTCATGCGTCGTGCCCGGCCAAGGCGGTTTTGATCGCCGCGCACACCGCCTGAAATTCTTCCTGCGCCGCGGCGCAAAAATGGATGGTCCGGAGATAGGTGTGCGGCAACCCCGGCGCGCAACGCAAGATTGCCGACACACCTGCAGCTTTCAGCTTTTCTGCATAGATTTCGCTATCCACCCGCAGCACATCCAGCTGCGCGGCAGCGAGAATGGCCGGCGGCATACCGGCGAGATTTTCGGCGCAGAGCGGCGCTGCATAGGGGTTGAGCGCGTCTTCCGGCCGCGCCAGATAGGCGCGTGCATAGACACCGAGCGAGGCCGCGCTGAGGCCCGGACTATCGGCCGTCGTTTCGGCGCCACCGCCGCGCTGCAGCTGCAGGCCCGGATAGATCAGCGCCTGGAAACGAATTTTGGGGCCGCCGCGATCGCGTGCGGCAAGGCAAATCCCCGTCGCCAATGCGGCACCGGCGCTGTCCCCCGCCACGGCGAGCCGGGTCGCATCCAGTCCCAGCGCCGCGGCCCCCGCCGCCAGCCACAGCAAGGCTGCATAAGCATCATCGAACGCGGCGGGAAACTTGTTCTCCGGCGCCAGGCGATACGCGACACTGAGGACGGCACATCCCGTCGCGGCAGACATCCGCGCCGTGACCTGATCATGGCTGTCGCAATCGCCGAGGATCCAGCCCCCGCCGTGAAGATACAGGATCACCCCGAGCGCGCCGCCGGCTGCAAGCGGCCGATAAAGGCGCGCGGGGATAGTTGCGGCCGCCCCATGATTCTGACCGGGAATAAGCAGGTCGGTGGTGACGATGTCGGCCGGCCGCGGCCCGCTCCATTCGCGGCACCAGGCATCATAAAGTCGACGCTGCTCGCCGATCGGCAAATTGTCATATTCGGCAGAAAACAACCGATCGGAGCTTTCGGCAAAGGCCCTGATTTCTGGATCGAGTTCCTGCGAAAGCACTGGCGTCGGCCCTCCCCTCCGGCCCGGTCTGCCCCCAGACCTTCCCTGCACGGATCATTCTTATTGCTGGAAATGATAGTCCCCTGACGATGTCCGACTTGTATAAATCCGACAGATGATGCCGGAAAAAGACATGGACACGGCCAAGGCTGGGGAAGTCAGGGCGGAGTTTCATTTAATGGGAAGCTTGTCCCTCTGACGCCGGAAAAGCTCCCTGAAGACATTCGTCAGCACCGAACCATTATGTCGATCGGAAGCGCCGCGCTTCGCCGCCGGATAGATTGGCGTCCGATCTCTGAAGCTCTCCGTCCCGCCCCTGTGTTTGATCTCCCCACGCATCCCTCGCCGGAAGCGCGCTTGCATGAGGCTGCGATCTTCCGCGCTGCCATCTTGCTTCATCGATTGCCACAGACAGCAGGTCGTCCACGCGGTGATCGGCGGAAACGGCGCAGGATAAAAATCCGTGAGCTCTATCTTCGTATCCGTGCAGGCAGGCCGGCGATCGCAGTTCGATCGGGATACCGTTCCATCGTCAAGCTCATCATCACAAATCGCGCAAGCTGCTCGTACTGCCTTGTTGAAGCGACGGCAGCGGCATACATGTATGCCTAGGCGCAGCTCGATCATGGCGATCTGCATCATCGAGCGTTATGAGCCTCATGCCGGATCGCCCATTGTCAGGCGGATAACCGTCGGCAAGATGCGAAGCAAGAAAATGCTGTGGGACGTGTGACGCTTGGCCGGGATCGATGGCAACATCAATCAGGCAGCAGGGCCCACTGATCCGCACTGCGGACAGGCAGTGGTGCCGGGACCATCGACAAGCCTAGTCACCGCAAGCTCACCTGTTTGCATGAGGGATGTGAGATTCAAAAATAATCCGCGCTCTTGATCGGCACATGTCGAGGCAAACACGTCTTTACATTTTATGAAACATCAGCTGTTGCCCGCATGACATGTACAAATTCTGTGGCTACTGCTTGCGGACTGAGCTATTTTTGAAGTCCATCATTGGGGGCACAAAAAGCTTTCGGGCCTTTAAAGACCAAATGGTCACGCTCGTCGAGACATAGTGGTTGGTCGCAAAGGGGGTAAGGCCATGCGCGAAGTGCTTCTGTCGCAGGTGGAATCCAATGACATTCCCGCATCGAACGCAGCTGTCGAAGACGATGACAAGATCGTCTGCACGAATGCTGATCTGATCAGCAGCCTCTATGACGTTGCAGACGCACCGGAAGGATGGACGCGTTTTCTCGGCATCATTCTCCAGTCGCTGCCCGGCGGTGTTGCCGCGGTAGCGACATATTCCAGTAGCAGGCAACGGGATCGGCTCTGGGGCTTCCAAGCCATCAACATTCCTTTGCCGTCGATGCCCGATACAAAAGTATCGGCACTGACTGCAGCCATTGTCGACATAGAGCGTGCAGGTACCATCGTCTCGCCTGTCGTGATCAACCGGCTTGCCGGGCTGATGCCGCCACGTTGCATCGAAGTGGCAATCGATCAACCTTGCCTCATTCACGACTATGCGGTCAGGCATGCTGTCGTCGGGCTATGCGACAAGGATGCGGATGCGCTCTCTTATATCCTCATCGGGCTGTTGCCGGATCAGATGTGGACGCATGAGAGCCAGGTAACGCTGGAGGCCCTCCTCCCGCATATCGC
>Ga0207856_1000212_pt1 | contig 12187 bp, 7 predicted proteins | sample LuqExpMetageno21_FD_187779 | JGI IMG/M metagenome (GOLD analysis project Ga0207856, IMG submission 187779) | Tropical forest soil microbial communities from Luquillo Experimental Forest, Puerto Rico - Sample 21 (SPAdes) | ecosystem: Environmental > Terrestrial > Soil > Tropical forest ... | reverse complement strand
AAGGCGCCCGTTCCAGCAAGCACGGTTGTCCACAGGGCTTGGACTGCCGCGCCGCGGGCGGTGGGGAGAACGCGTGCGTGGTGCTGATCGGCGCGCCAGCCCACAGCCTCCACACGCCTACTGGGTTTGAAGAGTTTTATTTTTTTGATCAGAACCAGAGAGGCTGCGATGGCGCCGGGTTCGTGTGCTCGCTGAGCGCTGATCGGGATAAGAATAGGAATGTGCTTCTGCTGACCATTCGGGTAGTAGATATGATATGGTCGATTTATATAATATCTGCCGAATCAAGAAGACGTCGGAGGGCCGACGTCATTGGGGCGATGCACATGGCCAAGGGACGCGTGAAGCACGGGCAGGTCGAGATGGCCTTCAGGACCCACGGTGGCAAGCGCCGGGGGGCGGGTCGCAAGCCCAAGACTCCGCGACCGGGGGGGCGCCACGCGGCGAGGCCCGAGCTCGACCACCGCCACCCAGTGCACGTGACGATCCGGGTGGTTCGCAGCATCGACGGCTTGCGCCGCCGTGACCTCTACGTCGCGGTGCGGCACGCCACGATCGTCAGCGCGAAGCGTGAGGACTTCCGCATCGTGCACATGAGCATCCAGCGCGACCACCTCCACCTGATCGTCGAAGCAGAGGGGAAGGGCGCGCTCTCGAGGGGCGTGCAGGGCTTCTCGATCTCCACCGCGCGGCAGATCAACAAGGCGATCACGGCGCGCGGCGGTGAGTCGCGGACCGGCCAGGTGATCGCCGATCGCTTCCACGCGCGCGCGCTCGCGAGCCCTCGCGCGGTCCGGAACGCGCTCGCGTACCTCTTGAACAACTGGCGGCACCATGGCGAAGACCGCGCCAGCTTCGCGCGGGCCTGGAGCGTGGACCCGTTCTCGAGCGGCGCCCTGTTCTTCGGCTGGAAGGAGCTCGAGCACTCGCCGGTCCTCTGGCCACTGCCGCCAACCTATGACCCGCTGATCGTTCGGCGCCCGCGCACCTGGCTACTCCAGAGCTGGGACAGGTTCTACCCGCTGATCTCCGTACGCGAGGTCCCGGGCCACTAAAGGTTACCGAACCGGTACACGAGGTTCCGGGCACCAAAGGTTACCGAACCGGTGTGCGAGGTCCTAGGTCACTGAAAATCAATCTATTCGTGCCGAGACACCCGACCGGTGTCCCTGCTTCCGCAGCCTCTTCTTCTCCTTTTTTTCTTCTTCTTCTTCAATCAAAAAATAAAACTCTTCAAACCCAGTAGGCGTGTGGGTGCTGTGGAGTGGCGCGCCGAACAGCACCGCGTACGCGTTCTCCCCATCGCTCGCGGCGCGGCACTCCAAGCCCTGTGGACAACCGCGCTTGCTGCAATGGGCGCCTGGGGCGGTTGTCCATCAGGGCGTCAGCATCCACACGCTGCGCGCGTTCTTCCGGACCTCCGTACCGCACAGTCGCTCCGGCTCGCGAGCTCCGCCCCAACCGCGTCGCACCCGCCGCCCGGCGCGTCACTTGCCCGGACGGCGGATCTTCAGCGAGCCGATCAGCTCGTGGAGGTGCTGCCGGTTGAGGTCGAGCTCCAGCGCGGTCCGGCTGATGTTCCCGTCGTTGCGCTCGAGCGCCTCCTCGATGCAGCGCCGCTGCGCGCGTTGCATCGCCTCGCGATAGGTGAACGGCGCCCCGTCGGCGCGTGGCGCGGCGGGGAAGATGTGGTGCTCGTCGAGCGTGTCGCCGTCGCCGCTGCGCGCGAGCGCGGCCTCGATGGCGTTGCGGAGCTGGCGGATCTGCCCCGGCCAGTCCGCCTCGCGGCAGGCTTGCAGCGCGCGGCGCGTGATCGCGACCGGGGCGCGCTCGGCGTCGCGGCAGAGCTCGATGCAGAGCCACTCGACGAGCGCGGGGAGGTCTTCCCTTCGCTCCCCGAGCCCCGGCATCGCGATCGGCAGGACGGCCAGCCGGTAGTACAGATCCTCCCGGAACTTGCGCTCGGCGACCCGGGCCTGCAGATCCGCGTTGGTCGCGCTGATCACCCGCACGTCGGCCCGCACCGGCTCGGAGGTCCCCAGCGGGAAGTAGATCCGATCCTGCAGGAGCTGCAGCAGCTTGGCCTGCGCGCCGAGCGGTAGCTCCGCGATCTCGTCGAGAAACAGGGTCCCTCCTCGCGCGGCGGCGACCCGGCCGGCGATCCGCCGCGTGACCCCGGTCGCGGCGCCGGGCTCGGCGCCGAACAGCTCGCTCTCGAACAGCCCCTCCGGGATCGCGGCGCAGTTGACCTCGATGCACGGGCGCATGGCGCGGGGGCTGTTGGCGTGGATGGTGCGCGCGAGCGCCGACTTCCCGCTACCGGCGGGGCCCGTGATCAGCACGGTGGTCCGGCTCGGCGCGGCGGCGGCAGCCTCCTCGAGCACCCGCGTGAGTGCGGGAGAGCGCCCGACGATGCCGTCGCACCGGAACCGCTGGCGCACGGCGTGGGTCGCGTCCGCCTGCGCGCGGGGCTCACGGCTCGCGAGCAACCGGTCGGCGACGATGGCGAGCTGCCGCGCGAAAACCTCGACGGCGTCACGGTTCCGGTGCAGGAACTCGTCGCTCGCCTGGCTGCCCTGCAGGTAGACGGCGCCGAGCGCGGGCCGGCCGATCGGCGCGCACAGGACCGCCTGGATCTCGAGGCGCGCCACGCTCGCGTTCAGGCGGAACGCGGGATCCGCGACCGCAGCGCGCGTCGACACGATCTGGCCGCAGTCCATCGTCGAGGCGATGATGCTGCGCGAGATCGCCTGCCGGACCGCCACGAGCTCCATCTCGCTCCAGCCGTGCGCGCGCCAGTAGCGCGGCACTGCGGGATCGGATCGGTTCGGATCGTGGAGCTCAAGGTACGCGATCTGTGCGCCGCTGAATCCGACGATCGCCGCCAGCGCCTCGTCGAGGAGCGGCTCCGGCTCGGGTGCGCTGCTCAGATCCAGCAGGCGGCGATAGAAGTCTCGCTCTCCGCTCGCGTCAGACACCGCATCCTCCCCTGCCATCCCAGGTACATGATGGCACGAGAGGGGCGGTGCGTCCTTCTCGTAGCGAGCGTTGGCTGCCATGTCTGCGCCGGTGTCGGCGGACCTTCATCGGCCTCGAGTAGAGGCACGGCTCCGATGGTGAGCGGAGACACGGATTCGAGGGCGATCGATCTTTCCTTGTCGGGAGTCGCCTGCGAGGGTCGCCTCAGGAACGCCAGGGATCGATCCCAACAATCATCAGCCGGAAATGTCGTTGGTGTCGGTACGTGGGAAGCAAGCGCGCGCGGGAGTCGCGGAGATCCTGGTGAGCCGCTTCGCGCTCGAACAGCTCGCCGGCCGCGGCGGCATGGCGGTTCTGGGCGCGGCAGCGCCTGCTGGCGAATGCGGGAAAGATGGTCGATCCGCTGCCCCGGCCGGTTTCAGCCTGTCCGACGGTGTGCCCCGACACCGGCGCGGTCCGTGTCGGGCGACTCCGACACCCGCGGGTGCATCGTCGATGTGCACGATCATGAGATCCAGGCGAACCCGCTAGTCGATGGGCTTGTCCGGTTCGCCGACGGATAAGTGATGATCTGGCACTGCTAGTGCAATTCCGAGTCGAGCGAATGATGCGATTTTCAACAGGAGGTACTGACATGCTCACATTCTCTCGATTCATTGTGCTCAGCGCCGCCGCGGCGACGGCGCTGGCCGGGTGCTCGCCCAACGAGCCCCCCTCGCCGGATGCTCCGACCGCCGTGTGCGGCAACGGGAACCTCGAAGACGGCGAGGCATGCGACGACGGCAACCGGGTCAGCGGCGATGGCTGCGATGACAACTGCACCATCACGGCGTGCGGCAACGGCGTGGTGACGGCCGGCGAGATGTGCGACGACGGCAACCATGTCAACGGCGACGGCTGCGACAACAACTGCACGTTCAGCGTGAAGATCGACATCGATCGTTCGCTGTTCGTCAGCCCGACCGCGCCGAGCGAGCAGGCCGCGCTGCGCTCGCGCTTCCCGGTGTCGCGGATCATGAAGCACATCCTCGTCAGCTCCGGGGCCGCGCGACCCGCGGATGGCACCGAGCTGTTCCAGCGCTGGTGGGACACGCAGAACAGCAGCGGGACCTCCAGGTTCTCCGACAACCCGCACTGCGACGATGACGGCAGCACGATCAATGGCTTCCCCGTTCAGTGCCCGCGCAACGAGGGTGCGCTCGCGGCGGGGGCGCCCGACAGCCACTTCCCGGTCGCGCTGGTCTACCGGCCGGATCTGGCGGCCCGCGACGGCAGCACGTGCGGCGAGGCGCGCATCGTGATCGCGAAGCCGTCCGGCATCATCACAGACCGCAACCTGGCCATCTTCGAGACGTCGATCCCGAACCCGGATCCGAGCTGCGGCCTGGCCGGGTGCCGCAAGATCGCGGAGTTCTGGGTCAACCTGTCGGCGGTTCCGGACTTCTCGCAGCGCCTTGACGCGCTCGAGCGGTTCTACTTCTCCGGACTGGACCGGGCGCAGGACGGCGTCGCGACGAAACCGGCGCTTGACGCGGCGAACCTCGGCATCGCCGATCGCACCGGTGGACGCCGCGGCCAGATCCGCACGAACCAGTTCATGACCGGACCGCACCCGCAGCTCTGGCAGCTCCGCGAGTTCAAGCTCGACCTCGCATGTACGGATCCCGCCGACTGCAAGCTGGCCTTCAAGCCGGTCAGCGTCAACACGAACCCGTGGGGCGAGTTGTTCAACGACAGGGCTTCGCACTTGCTCGGCCCGGAGCTCCGCACCGAGCTTCTCGGTCAGATCAAGGCGCTATCGCCACAGGACCTCAATGCGATTGGCATGTCGATCGCGGACAGGTTCAACGCCGGCCAGAGCAGCTCGCAGTCCATCGAGAGCGACTACGGGGTCCAGTTCGGACTCGGCGATCCGAACGGCTTCCGGAAGGACATCACCAACCGGCTCGCGTCGCTCGCCATCCCGCTCACCGCCGACGACATCGTGGCCCGCGCGACCACGCAGTCGTGCGCTGGCTGCCACCAGCTCAGCAACGGCGCCCGGCTCGGCGGCCTCGACGCTTCGGGCCAGGAGCTCCGCTGGCCGTCGAGCGCCGGCTTCGTGCACACGGTCGAGTCCGGCTCTCGTTCGCCGGCGCTGGACGAGGTGTTCCTGCCGAGGCGCAAGCAGATCCTCGAGCAGTTCCTGCGCGACACCGGCTCCGGCGTGTGCGTCCCTCCGACGAGCCACGATCCGACACCGATCGCGGGTAAGGCGATGGTGCACTGACGCTGGCGGCGGGCTCGTCAAGGCCCGTCCACGTAGGCGTCGGCCTCGGTCTCGACGAACCAGGCCGGATCGATGAACCGGCTCACCTCGACGAACGTGCACGCGGGGCGGACCTCGGCGAACACCTCGCCGTGGGCGCGCGCGGCCTCGCGCCAGGTGCTGATGTCGACGAGCATGATCCGCGTGCGGATCACGTGCGCGGCCGCGCCGCCGGCAGCCTCCACCGCCCGCAGCATGATCTCGAGGCACCGCCGGGTCTGCGCGTAGACGTCGCCGGGGTGCGCCGTGGTGCCGTCGGCGGCGATCGGCGCAGTGCCGGCGATGGCGATCCACGGCCCGACGCGCACCGCGCGCGAGAAGCCGATCGTGGGCTCGAAGGGCGATCCGGACGAGATCCGCTGGTGGGTCATGCGCTCATCTTCGCCCAGCCTTCGCTCGTCGTTCGCCGGTCGCCGGAACATCTTCGGCGACCGACACGCGCGCCGTGCGGCGGTTGCGCGCGAGCTTTCGTGGCGGTGACAAGGACATGACGAGGCGTGACGAAACCGCGCGCGCCACGCTGCATCTCCGGATCGTCTCGCCGGCAACTCTGCCGCGCTCACCGGAGAAAACGGAGATCCCATGTCCACGTGGAAGACGACGATCCCGCTCGCGGCCATGGCCGTGCTGCTCGCGTACTCGGGTGCCGCGGCGCAGTCGCAGCCGCAGCCGCAGTCGAAGCCGCAGCACACCTACATGCGCAAGCAGGGCGCCGGCCCCACGGTCACGCTGTCCGAGCGCGCCCGGCCGGTCGCGCCGAAGGCCGCGCCGGCACCGGAGCGGCCCGTGGTGGACGCCGAGACCGCGCTCTCGCTCGAGGGCCTGCGCACGGCCGTCCGCGAGGAGCAAGAGGCGCTGCTCGTGGATCTGATCAAGCATACGCCGGATCGCGCCACCGACGAGAAGGCCAACCTCTACTTCATGCTCGGCGAGCTGTACGCCAAGCAGTACCGGTTCTATCGCCTGAAGGGCCAGGAGCTCGCGATCGCCGCGGACGCGTCGCACGATCCGAAGCAGGCCGCAGAGGCGGCGGCGCTGGCCGAGAAGGCGCGCGCCAAGCTCGCCCGCGCGGTCGTCACCTACAAGGCGCTCGCGGACAACCCCGCATTCCGCAACTTCCCCAAGCTCGATCAGGCGCTGTTCTATTACGGCTACACGCTCAAGACGGGCGGCTACCCCGACGAGGCGCGCGCGATCTACGACGTCCTGATCAAGGACCACCCGAGGTCGAGGTATGTGCCTGACGCGCACCTCGTGTTCGCGGACTACTTCTTCGAGCGAGATGAGCTCCCGAACGCCGAGAGCCGCTACCGGATGGTGCTCAAGTTCCCGCAGGCGCCGGCGTACTGGTACGCGACGTACAGGCTGGGCTGGATCGAGCTCGGCCGGCGCAGGTTCCTCGACGCGCTCGACGCGTTCTACCGGGTCGCGCAGGCGACCCGGCGCGATCCGAAGCAGGAGCTGCTCTTCCGTGCGGCGAAGAAGGACTTCGTCCGCGCGTACGCCGAGATCGGCAAGGCCGAGCTCGCGTACGACGCGTTCGCGCGCGTCGACGCGGCGTCCGGGCTCGACATGCTCCAGCTCCTCGCCGATCGCTACGTCGAGCAGGGCAAGAGCGACAAGGCGATCTACGTGCTCCGCGAGCTGATGAAGCGCGCGCCGGCGCACGCGCACGTGTGCCTGTGGCAGTACGGTGTCGCGCAGGCGATGCTGTCGCTGCCCGGCGCGAGCACCGCCGATCGGGTCAAGGAGATCGAGGACCTCGTGCGCCTGCACGTCGCGCTCCGCGGCGGCAAGACGCTGCCGCCCGCCGACGCCGAGGAGTGCCGCGACGACGCCGCCGCGATGTCCGGCGAGCACGCGCGCGCGCTCCACGCCGAGCTCGCGAAGACGCAGAACCCGGAGACGCTCGCCCACGCCGAGCGGCTGTACCGGACCTACCTCGATGCGTTCCCGAGTGCGCCGGACCACCCGCAGACGCAGTACTTCTACGCCGAGCTGCTGTGGTCGCGCGCGCTGGCGGAGAAGCAGCCGCGGCTGGCCACCGAGCTGTGGGAGCGCGCGTCGGCCGCGTTCACGGTCGTCGTGAAGGCGGGCAAGGTCCCGCCCGCGATGCGCAAGGAGGCGGCGTACGCGGCCGTGCTCGGCTGGAAGAACGCGCTCGACATCGATCCGCGCCCGCGCGAGCAGGCCGGCCCTCTCGACGACAAGGTCTACGACACGGTCCCGCAGCCGCGGCCGATCCCCGAGCGCGAGCAGAAGATGATCGCCGCGTTCGACCTCTACCTCACGTACGTCCAGGACCCCGACGACGAGGAGCTGATCCGGATCAGGTTCCTGAAGGCGAACATCTACCGCCGCTACGATCACCTGGACGAGGCGCTACCGCTGTTCGCCGACATCCTCGCGAAGCACCGCAAGCACGAGGCTGCGGAGGTCGCGGCGCAGCTCCTGCTCGACACGTACAACCGGCTGCACCGGTACGACGAGATGCTCGCGCTCGCGAAGCGGCTCTCCGACGACGCTCCGTTCCTCGCGGACAAGCCGGAGCTCGCGGCGGTGATCGCGCGGCTGCAGCACCAGGCGCTGGTCAAGCGGGCGGACGCGCTCGCCGAGGCCGCGAAGGCGAGCAAGGACCTCGCGAAGCACGTCGCGTGCGGCCGGGCGTACTTGTCGATCTACAACGGCGACCCCGAGCGCGCGGACAACGACACCGTGCTCTACAACGCGCTCGTCTGCTTCCACGAGGGCAAGTCGGTCGGGCTCGCGATCGTCGCGTACAACCTGCTCCAGAAGTACTACCCGAAGAGCCCGCTGATGCCGCGCGCGGTCGCGCGGATCGGCAAGGCGTACGGCGACGTCGCGTTCTACGACAAGGCGGCGGAGGCGCTCGAACAGTACGCGCGCCGGTACGGCGGCGAGGCCGACGCGGCGCAGGTGATGAGCGAGGTGGTGTTCTTCAACAAGGGCACCGGCGACGACACCCGGGCGATCGCGAACACGAAGTACTTCGTCGATGCGTTCGGCGCGAAGCTGCCGGCGGAGGCGGCGACCGCGATGTTCTCGCTCGCCTCGGTGTACGAGAAGCGCGGCGACACCGACGGGCTCGTGCGGCAGCTCCGCGCGTACCTCGACCGGTACGGCGCGGCGGGCGGGGCCGATCGCCGCGTGATCGCGTACGCGAAGATCGGCCAGGCGCTGTGGGCGGCGAGCTGCCCGGTGAGGCTGGTCGACGGCTCGTGCGTGAAGGTCGTGCGCGAGCGCGCGATCAGCCGGCGCGCGACGCAGCTCCGCACACAGCAGACGCAGTGCGGCGACGCAACGAAGAGCAAGCTCACCGTGATCCCGCGCGACGGGCGCAAGGTACAGGGCGCGATGGCGGCGTTCGCGGCGGCCGCCGCCGAGTGGGAGAAGGTCGCCGGCAAGACCGGCGGCGACGAGCCCGGGGCGCGGTACTACTACGCGCAGGCGAGGTTCGCCGAGGCCGACCGCGACTACGAGGCCTTCCTCGCGGCGGGGCTGCCCTCCAACCTCGACTTCAACCGCGACGACCCGGCGACGCGCGCGCGCCACCTCGCGCGGTTCGACGACTGGGTCGTGCGGAGCGGCCGGCTCGCCGACGCGGCGACCCAGAGGTACCGCGCGGCGCTGAAGGTCATGGACAACGCGACCTCGATCGCCGTGGCCGCGCGCCTCGGCCAGCTCGCGCAGCACCACGCGGACGCGCTGTTCACGACGGAGATCCCGCGCTCCGTGCGGACGGGCCCGTTCGCCGAGGACAAGATCGAGGCGTTCTGCGATCGCATGACCGAGGTCGCGGATCCGCTCGAGGAGCGCGCGGTGGCCGCGTACGAGACCTGCCTCGAGCAGTCGAAGCGGCTCGGCTGGTACAGCGACTGGTCGAAGCTGTGCGAGCGTGAGCTCGGCCAGATCATGCCGAGCAAGCACCCGACGGCGAGCGAGTTGCGCGCCGAGCCGGATCAGGCCGCGCCGATCCTCGCGGTGGAGCCGCCGGTGCGGAGGCTCGAGTGACGGCCGTGATCGCGTGACGTTCGTTGCGCCCGGGAGCAGCCGGTCGCTTCACCGCCAGTCGGGTCGATCCGCTCATGACGCGCCAGGGGCCAGCGCCTCCTGATACAACCAGAGGACGTGACGACCCGCCGGAAGCTGGTGCTCCTCGGGAGCCTGTACCTCGCGCAGGGGCTGCCGTTCGGCTTCTTCACGCAGGCGCTGCCGGTGCTGCTGCGCAAGTCCGGCATGTCGCTGCCCCAGATCGGGCTGGCGAACCTGCTGATGCTGCCGTGGGCGCTCAAGCTCGTGTGGTCGCCGTTCGTCGATCGTGCGCACGCGCCGCGGTTCGGCCGGCGCCGTGCGGTGATCGTGCCGATGCAGCTCGGGAGCGCCGCGGTCCTCGCGGCGCTCGCGTTCGCAGCGACCCCAGGCGCGATGTGGGCGCTGTTCGTGGCCGTGCTGCTCGTGAACCTGTGCGCGGCGACCCAGGACATCGCGACCGACGGCCTCGCCGTCGAGGTGCTCGACCCTCAGGAGCGCGGCCTCGGCAATGGCCTCCAGGTCGGCGCCTACCGCCTCGGGATGATCCTCGGCGGCTTCGTGATGGTCGTGGTGTTCGACCACGTGGGCTGGATGGCGGCGTTCGCGTCGATGGGCGTGCTGCTCCTCGCGACCACGGTGCCGATCCTCGGTTATCGCGAGCCGCCTCTCGCGGCGCCGGTGCCGGACCGCGGCGCGCTGGCCGCCATCGTCGCCTCGCTCGCGCGGCCGGGCATGGCGCGCTGGGTCGTCGTGCTGGTGACGTTCAAGACCGGCGAGTGGTTCGCGACCGGCATGCTGCGGACCTTCCTGACCGATGCGAAGCAATCGCTGACCGACATCGGCCTGATGATCGGCGCTGCCGGCACCGGCGCCGCGCTCGTCGGCGCGCTGGCGAGCGGTGCGGTGCTCCCGGCGCTCGGCCGCCGGCGCGCGCTCGTGTGGTTCGGCGCGCTGCAAGCGCTCGGGATCGCGGCGATGGCGCTCGCGGTCCAGTTCCCGTCGGTGCCGGTGTTCTACGCGATCCTGGCTGCCGAGCACCTGACGGCGGCGATGGCGACCACCGCGCTGTTCACCGCGATGATGGACTTCTGCCGCCCGGGCGAGGAGGGCACCGACTACACCGTCCAGGCCTCGCTCGTCGTGATCTCCAGCGCCGTCTTCTCGACGCTCTCCGGCTTCTCGGCCGAGGCGCTCGGCTACGGCCCACACTTCCTCGCGTCGGCCGCGCTGTCCGCCGCCGGCGTCGCGGTGGTGGCCGCGTACCGGCCGAGCGATCCGAGCTTCGCGCTGCTGCCGGCGCGCGTCGCCGTGGTGGCCTGATCTCAGGGGCGCCGGCGGCGGCGCGCGACGAGCAGGGCCGCGCCGAGGCCGAGATACGCGAGCATCTGGCTTCCTCCGCCGCCGCCGGTCTCGCACCCGCCAGTGACGTCTGGCCCGCCGGTGGCGCAGTCCGGATCGGACGCCTCGTCGCAGCCATCGGGGCAGCAGCCATCGCCGGCGGCGCACGCCGTGATCGGCTGCACCCGGCACACCGCGTCGCACGTGGCCGCCGCGCCGACGAGCACGTTCGGCATGCAGCGGTCCGCGCTCACCGCGCACGAGGCCGGGCAGCTCCCGGCGACGCCCGGGTCGCAAGTCTCGCCGCTGTCGACGACGCCGTTGTTGCACGTGCCGCCGACGGCGGCCGGATCGAAGTTGATCGAGACGTTGATGAAGCCGCCGTTCGACAGCCCGGTCTGCATCTGCGTCTGCGGCCCTTTCACGAACGTGAACGTGGCCTGGTGGTTCTGCGCGGCCGTGGTGGCGTTCAGATCGGTGAGCTCCATGCGGACCGTATAGGTGCCGTCCGGCACCGCCGCACCGTTGCGATCGAGGAGGTTCCACGTCACGGTGAGCGGCGCCGCGTGGTCGAGGCGGGTCGCGCCCGACACCGCGTCGGCGTCGTTCGGGCCGGCCGCGGTCGTCCAGGCGACGAGGTGCTGCCGGCGGACGTTCGCCCAGCGGCCGATCGTCTTCACGAAGGCGCCGGCCCCGTTCTGGATCCAGACCGCGACGACGTTGCGCGGCGCGTACGGGCCGCCGGCGGGGGTGGTGGTGAACGTCACCGTCATGGTGCCCGCCGCCTCGGCGCGAGATGCGGCACCGGCGACGAGCAACACAACTGCGAGCGACATCCAGCGCGCGTGCTTCATGCGCCGATTAAACGGGACGGGCGGTGTGAAGGGAAGCGTAGGAGATATGGTGTACGAAGGTTACACATCGCACCGTGGCCGATCCTGACGCTCGCCGAGCTCGCGGCCAAGGTCGCCGAGCTCGGCCGCTGGTAGCTCCGCGCGCCCCGAGCGCCGCCGTTCTCCGCGCCCGCGTTCTATGAACGACAGGCCCCCTAGCGGAAGCCGTCTTTCCACGCGCGGATCGCCGCGAACACCGCCACCGGGTCGGACGCGGCGCCGCGCGCGGCGGCGGCGGCGATCACGGCCGGCTCGGCGGCGCGCAGGAACGGGTTGGTCGCGCGCTCGTCGGCGATCGTGGACGGCGTGGATGGCGTGGGCAGCGCGGCGGCGCGGTGGGCGACGGCGGCGTTGTCGGGCTCGACGGCGGCGGCGAAGCGCAGGTTCGAGGCGGTGTACTCGTGGCCGAAGTAGACGCGGGTCGCGGGCGGCAGCGCCGCGAGGCGCGACAGCGAGGCGTGCATCATCGCCGCGTCGCCCTCGAACAGCCGGCCGCAGCCGCCGCCGAACAGCGTGTCCCCGGTGAACGCGGCGTCCTCGACGAGGAACGTGATCGCGCCGAGCGTGTGGCCGGGGTTGTGGATCGCCCGCGCGCGCAGCCCACCGAGAGAGGTCT
>Ga0207856_1000210_pt1 | contig 12278 bp, 9 predicted proteins | sample LuqExpMetageno21_FD_187779 | JGI IMG/M metagenome (GOLD analysis project Ga0207856, IMG submission 187779) | Tropical forest soil microbial communities from Luquillo Experimental Forest, Puerto Rico - Sample 21 (SPAdes) | ecosystem: Environmental > Terrestrial > Soil > Tropical forest ... | reverse complement strand
ATGATATTGAAGTAGAATACAAAGGACATATACCCAACCAACAGTTTGGTGGTAAAATACAGCGCAACCTGCAATTATCACAAGTGTTAAAGATCTTGAAGAACCAGGACGTGAATTATACTATTGAAGGACGAAAAATAATTGTAACACCATGAGTTTTTATGTGAGCATTTCAAAAATTGGTCGGGCTATCCTGCAGCGGGTATTACCCATAGTCGTTGGTATGGGCGTGGCCGCAGCAGGTTTGGCACAAAACCCGGTGAGCTGGCAGTATTATGCAAAGAAACTGGATAGCAAAACCTATGAAGTGCACCTGAAGGCTACGATTAGCAATGGCTGGCATATTTACGCGCAGCACCAACCTGAGGATGCTATAGCGTTGCCTTCCACCATCACTTTTAACAAGAACCCGTTGCTTGTTCTGAATGGTAAAGTGAATGAGATCGGTAAACTGGAAAAACACAAAGTAGAAGTACTGAATATAGAACAATATCAATACGCCAACCAGGTAGAATTTGTGCAGCAGGTAAAAATAAAGAATGGCTCAAAGACGAATATCACCGGTAATATTGATTTCCAGGTATGCACAGATGACAAGTGTTTACCACCGGCAAAGCAACTGTTTACAATCGCATTAATGTAGTTGAATGAGGTTAATTAATTGATGGTTTTCTCATTAACAATTAACCATTGACAATTTACCATTAGTATCCAATCCTACGAATCAACCACCAAAGGGAATTCTCCTACCCCGGAGTTTCCGAACTAACATGCAAGCCAGAAGAAGTTATTAGTGTTTTCTCATGTCGTCAAAAAGAACCATGCACACCGGGTTGCCAGGCATTGGGCACCGGGGGTATGGAATCACAAACCATTGGACCCGGTTCCCCGGGTCTTGGTTATGTTTTTTAACCGGCGAATGGGAAGCATATAACCATATTAAACCCCCGACTATGCAAAGAATATTATCGATCTACCATCCCGATCCGGACTAGCCAGTCCCGGTATCATCACTATACTTTATCTATTACTGTGTTTATAGCATAGATATTCTACCCCATCTTATATACAGTACAGTAATAAAAAAGCCGGCAGTGTTGCAGCACCCCGGCCAATCGTCTGGATTACATTCAAAGCCGGAACGGAGAACTCATGCGTTGACCCTCCGCAAGGCCATTCTATTCACCCAAACAGATCAAAGTTATGGAATTTATGCCTGCGGGTGTTTTTTTCCGCGCTTCACCAAAACACGAAAAACAGCAGCCGTGGGGTATTGCTAATCGATTTTTCAACACGCTTGTACCTGGCAGGCAATTGTTGTTAACCATGAAACTTACTGTTGTACTGATAGCCGCTTTTCTCCTGCAAGCCCATGCAGGCAGTTATTCGCAAACCGTTACTTTTTCCGGTAAAAACATACCGTTGGAAAAGGTGTTCTCTGTTATAGAGAAACAAACAGGGTATGTGTTCTTTTTTAATTATACTGTTTTAGGGCAAGCCAAACCTGTTGACCTGAAAGTAAAGAATGCTTCTTTGAATGAAGTATTGAAAGATTGTTTTACAGACCAGCCATTGGAGTATGAGATAGAAGGGAAGACGATATCGGTGAAGAAGAAAGAGATAACAACTTTGAATAATAACGATCTGCTGGTGGAGGATAACAATACACCACCCATTACTATTTCCGGCAATGTAGCTACCATGGATGGAATGCCATTGGATGGAGCCTATATCTTGATAAAAGGAGAGAAGAACGGCATCGTGAGCAATGCAAAGGGTGACTTTATTATAAAAGACATTACCAAAAAGAATGTGATACTAGTGGTTTCTTTTACCGGGTATAAAACAAAAGAGATACCTGTTACAGACCAGTCATTTATTCGGGTACGCCTGGAAGTCTCTACCAGCCAGCTGGATGAAGTACATACCATTGCCTATGGCACCGGTACACAACGCTATGCTACTGGTAATACAGCCAAAGTAGGGGCCGAAGAAATTGCCATGCAACCTGTCAGTAATCCTTTGTCTACACTCGAAGGCCGGGTACCAGGTTTACTCATTACCCAAAGCAGCGGTGTACCAGGTAGTTCCTTTACTATCCAAATCCGCGGACAAAATACGATCAGGACCCAAAATGCCGGTGGTGGTTTTCCCGCCCTGGATAATCCACTATTTATTATTGATGGGGTACCATTTGCCCCCCAAAATACTCTTATCAATCAATATGGTTCCCTGGGAGCACCTGATATTGGTTCAGGGGCGACCTTCAATGTAAATTATAACGCACAAGGTATGGGGCCTTTTAACAGTATCAACCCGGCTGATATAGAAAGTATAGAAGTATTGAAGGATGCAGATGCTACTTCTATTTATGGGTCACAGGGGGCTAATGGGGTAATTCTCATAACCACCAAAAAAGGCAAACCGGGTAAAACGGTTTGCAATGCCAATGTGTATACAGGCGCCAGTGTAGTAACCCGTACCATACCCATGATGAACACGCAGCAATACCTGCAGATGCGCCATGAAGCCTACAAAAATGACGGTACGACACCGACCCTTTCTAATGGCGCCGCTGATCTATTGGTGTTTGATACAACACAATACACTGACTGGAAGAAATTCCTGCTGGGCGGTACTGCCCATACAACAGATGCAAATATGTCTCTTTCTGGTGGTGCCAGTACAACGCAGTTCCTGGTAGGTATGGGCTATCACCATGAAGACTATATCTTCCCGGGCAATTTTGGAGACAATAGAATTTCTGTCAATACCAACCTACACCATAGTTCTGCTGACCGGAAATTCTCGCTGGATTTGTCTGCGAATTATTCTTATGATAATAATAATTCTGGTGGTGGTGGTAGTGGTGGTAAATCGCCTTTAACGGCGTTTATGCTGTCGCCCAATTATCCTGCCCTGGTAAAACCGGATGGGTCTATTAATTGGATGTATAATGGGATTGACCTAGCACAAAATCCCTTGGGTTATTTAGGGCAAAAATACATCTTAACTAATACCAGTTTGTTGAGTCATTTACAATTGAGTTACCAGGTAACGCCGGGGTTGAATATCCGGACTAGCCTGGGGTATAATTCTTTCAATACCAGGGAGCACATCGAAATGCCCAAAAGTTCACTTGACCCCTATAGCAGTATATCTGCATTTGGCTATACCTCTTCTGCCGGTTTTAGTACCAGCAATTATCAAAGCTGGATCATTGAACCACAGGCAGATTATAAAAGGCAATTAGGGCCCGGCAAATTATCGGCATTGGTAGGGGGAAGTTTCCAGCAAAAAAGCAGTAGTTCTTTGTCTGTTACTGGTACCAATTATACCAACGATGCGTTACTGGGTTCCATTACAGGGGCTGCTACTATTGCTGCCGGCGATGCATATTCCGTGTATAAATATGCGGCTGTTTTTGGGAGGATCAACTATATCATGGCTGATAAATATATCTTGAATTTTACCGGCAGGCGGGATGGCAGCAGTCGTTTCGGTTCAGGCAAGCAATTTGGTAATTTTGGTTCTGTGGGTATAGGCTGGTTGTTTGCGCAGGAAGGTTTTATCAAAAAATGGCTTCCTGCTATGAGCTATGGTAAGCTGCGCGCCAGTTATGGTACAACAGGCAGTGATGCAGTAGCGCCTTACCAATATATACCCCGTTGGTCTGGCGGCGGAGGCACTAGTAATTACCTGGGAGTGCCTGGTTATACTCCACTCAATTTATCCAACCCGGATTTTGCCTGGGCGGTGAATAAAAAACTGGAACTAGGCCTGGAACTAGGCTTCTGGAAAGACGCCTTACTGGTCAATATTTCCTGGTTCCGCAACCGTTGTGGTAACCAGTTGTTATCTTATCCTTTGCCTAGCCAAACAGGTTTTGGCTCTGTAACGGAAAACTTGCCGGCAGTAGTACAAAACAGCGGCCTGGAACTAACAATATCCACCACAAATATCAAAACATCCTCTTTTGCTTGGAAAAGCTCTCTGAATCTTTCGCCTACTGCTAAAAACAAACTGCTTTCTTTCCCGGGTCTGGCTAGTTCCAGTTACGCAAATACCTATGTAGTAGGGCAGCCACTAGACCTCAAAAAAGGATATCGTTTTCTCGGTGTGAATGATACTACAGGAATTTACCAATTTTTGTCAGCCAAAGGGATACCTACTTATACACCCAGCTATCCTAACGATTACCAGGTGATCTTTAATACCCTGGCACCCGATTTTTATGGTGGGTTGCGGAATAGCTTCAGTTACAAAGGTTTTCAACTGGATGTTTTCCTGGATTTTCGTAAACAGATAGGGCTGAGTTATCTGGCACAATTAAATTTTATCGGTTTTGCGTATAATGAACCCCAGGCAATATTACAACGCTGGCAAAAACCTGGGGACAAAGCAGAGATTGAAAAATTCACCACCAATACTTCTTCCCTGGCATACAAAGCGAACAGTATTTTTCAAAACTCAACAGGTGCATATACCGATGCCTCGTTCATCCGGGTAAAAACAGTTTCTCTTTCTTACAGTATTTCCAGTGCTTACCTAAAGAAGCTTAAAATGCAAGGATGCCGTGTTTACCTGAATGCACAAAACCTGTTTACCATTACAGGGTATAAAGGCAATGACCCGGAATCACAATCTTTTTATGGATTACCACCTTTGAGAACCATTGTGGCCGGTTTGAGTTTATCCTTTTAACTGTTACCCGTAAAAACCTTACCCAATGAAAATGAAATCGATTTATACAATACTAATTCGTAAACCTGTCCTGCTAATCCTTTTAATTTCCCTGATCCAGGTCAGTTGTACCAAATTTGTGCAGATATCACCACCTCCCAACCAATTGGTTACCTCCCAGGTTTTTGCAGACAGTTCGGATGCTTCCGCGGCCCTGGCTGGTATCTATACCAAAATCTATTCACCAACTAGTTTATTAAATTTTGGCAATGGAGGCATTAGTATTTACACTGGCCTGGCAGCAGATGAGCTATATCCTAATGGCGGCAATACCAACTTTATCAGTGAATACCAGCTATACCAGGATGCAGTAGTTGCGAATAATAATGGTATCATTGGTACTTTTTGGATCAATGCTTACCAATATATCTACCAGGCCAATGCCTGTATTGAAGGTATTCCGCCAAGTACCGGCATCAGCCAACCATTAAAGAACCAACTGGTAGGGGAAGCTAAATTATTCCGGGCGTTCTTTTATTTTAATATGATTAACCTGTATGGCCCGGTACCCCTGGTAACCAGCACGGATTATCATGTGAATGAGAGCATGCCAAGAACTTCCGTTGACCAGGTATACCAACAGATCATTAACGATCTTATAGATGCACAAAGTTTGTTGACAGAAAATTACCCGGTGGCTGGCAGTAAAGGCCGGCCCAATAAGTATGCTGCTATGGCTTTACTGGCAAGGGTATATCTATACCGGCAGCAATGGGCGAATGCAGAAGTAATGGCCAGCCAGGTGATTAACTCGGGAAAATATGGGTTGGTTACGGATTTGAACAAGGTATTTCTTGCCGGCAGCAACGAAGCCATTTGGCAAATTGTACCTGTTCCGGCAGGGGCAGAAACCACAGAAGGCCAGCTCCTGGTAACACAGGCAGGCGTACAACCCAACTATACTGTTACCTCCTATTTACTAAAAGCGTTTGAGCCCAATGACCTTCGTAAAACTAACTGGTTAGATTCCAACGTTCTCGGGGCAACTGCTTATTATTTTCCCTATAAGTATAAATTACAACGGGATGGGAATACCTCACCCAAAGAAAATTACATGATCTTTCGCCTGGGTGAGCTATACCTGGTGCGGGCGGAAGCTAGGGCACAGCAGGGTGCGGCACATTTTGCCGATGCCATTGCTGACCTAACTATGATCCGCAACAGGTCAGGTTTATTACCCGTTAATCCTGGGAACCAACAAGACTTGTTAGATACTATTTACCACGAACGTCAGGTGGAACTGTTTTGTGAATGGGGGCATCGTTGGTTCGATATCAAGCGTACAGGTATTGTCAACACAATAATGGGTATACCCGGCAATATTTGTGCGTTGAAAGGAGGAACCTGGGATGCCAATTGGCAATTATGGCCTATACCATTTAACGAATTACAATTGAATCCTTTTCTAACACAGAACGAAGGCTACCAATAATACCTAGCTAACTATAAGCAATCACTATCTTTTATGAAACAAACGATCTGTACCACATTATCGATTTTTTTGTGCTTTACCATATCTGCCCAATATATCAAAGGATCTTTACGGGTGGGTGATATGGTACCTGATGTGTCTATCCGGAATATTAGTAATTACGCCACAACTACTGCTACTATAAGCGATTTCAAAGGTAAATTATTGATACTCGATTTCTGGGGGGTGCATTGTACTTCCTGTATTGAAGAAATGCCACACATGGAAGCGTTGCAAAAAGAATTTGGAGATAAGATACAGGTATTGTTGGTAACGCGTGATTCAAAAAAGATGGTAAACGACTTGTTACAAAAATCAGCCTTTGTACGCAATATTCACTTGCCGTTTGTGATAGAAGATACGATTTTATCAAAACTCTTTCCTTACAATGCCTTTGGCTTGCATATATGGATTGATGCAAAAGGTATAGTGGTGCAAAGAACGTCAGGCCAAAGCTATTCTGCTGCTGATCTGCATAAGTTTCTTAAGGGGCAACAAATCAATCTGGAGCAGCGACAGGATGATAAGAAATTTACACCAATTACCTTTTCTCTATTCAGTGGTAATAACCAACAAATAAATCGGATTAGATATTATTCTTACATATCTGGAAATATGCCTGAATTTGCTGGAGGAGGAGGAGGAGGAATCATCGACTCTGCAACCAAAAAGACCATTGGCTTGCGGAATTTGAACATTAGTCTTGCCAATTTATATTATATGGCATTTGAACAGGCCGGTCCTTGGCAAAGGGTTATTTGGGAAGTGAAGGATAGTAGCCTATTTACTGAACCAAATAACAAGGCTGGCTTTGCCGAATGGTGGAAAAAACATAGCTATTGCTATGAGCTAAAAGTGCCGGTAGAAAGGGCAGACCAATTGTACGCTTTTATGCGGCAGGACCTGGAAAGGTTTTTTGGTATCAACGGTAAGATAGAAACGCGGAAAATAAAATGCCTGGTATTAACCCGCACACTCGGCGCCAATAATACATCATATAAAAGCGTTGTCAATAATACGCCCCATTCAGCTTTTGTTGAGGATGCATTGCTAAGAGATTCCATCATTAGTGGCGATGAATTTTACATGAAATACCTGCCGCGACTATTAAAAAAATATATCCATGATTCATTAGCCATTATTGATGAAACCCAATATACTGAACCAATAACACTTATCATGCATGCTTCCTATGATTATCTATCATTAAAAGGGGAATTGCAAAAAAATGGCCTGGACCTGGTAGAAGCAGAACGTGAATTGGTCTGCCTTGTTTTGAAAGAGGATGGATACTAGGAACCTGTTAAACCATAAAGAAAAATGTCTACCTAAAAATTATCAATATGCAAAACAAAAAAATCTACTTAGCCTGTTTGTTGTCAATTGTATTTTTCCTGTCAAAAGCCCAAACGCCTTTTACAGTGGGAAACATGGTGGTTTGTCGGGTAGGGGATGGTACTATTCCATTTAGTTCAAATACTACCTACAAGGTTTTTTTGGATGAATATACCCCTGCTGGTGTAAAAGTGCAAACAATTGCATTACCTAATACAAGGAATGGCGTAAACCATGCCTTGGTACTGAACCCTAATATTTTTACAGGTTTAATGACTCTATCCGCCGATGGGCGATATCTTGCTCTCCTAGGATTAGATACGATAGCAGGTGTTACATCAACTACTCCTGCTTCTATTATGCCGCGTACAATAGCACTGATTAAATCTGACGGAACTACTAACAGTAGTACGGCTTTGATTGATTGTGGGTCTGGAGGTAGTTGCAAATCAGTTATTACCTCCAATGGAACCGATATTTGGACAGCAACAACGGGAGGGACCGATTTGAATAGTGGGGTTAATACTGCAGGTGTTCGTTATACTACCATCGGTTCTACTACTTCTGTACAGGTAGAGACCAAGCAAACCATTTTTTTACAAGCCCTTCAGATTGTGAGTGGCCAATTGTATTGCGCTGCCAGTGCAGGTTCTCCAAGACTAGGTAGTGTGGGGACTGGGCTACCCAAAGTTGGTACACAGGCGCTTACTGCTTTGCCTGGCATATCTACAACAGGCAGCTATAGCCAATTTATTTTTTTTGATGAGAATCCCACTGTAAACGGTGTTGATGTATTATACACGGTTGATGCAACTGTGGGCATTGAGAAGTATTCTTTTAACGGAACTGCATGGTTGGACAATGGTTCTATAGGGTCGTCAGCAGATCCTTATTCAGGATTGACCGGCACTATTTCCGGTAATAATGTAACTCTTTTTGCTACTAAAAACGGCTCCAACGATATAGCTTGGGGAGGTGGACAGTTGGTTAAAATAACAGATAATACAGGCTATAATGGTAGTGTAACTACCACGCCACCTATAACCACAATATTATCAGATCCAAACAATTCAGCGCCAACTACATACCCGATCAATACCTATTCATATAGGGGTGTTGCCCTTGTTCCACAAGCCATTACATTACCTGTGAACCTAGTAGATATATCTTCTACCCGTTCAGGGAGTGATATAGCAATTGACTGGCAAACAGCGACGGAAATAAATACAGATCATTTTGAAATTCAGCGTTCTTTTAATACGGTTGATTTCACCGAGGTAGGCAAGCTGCTTGCGAAGGGTGGTAATAATGATTATGCTTTTATTGATAAAGGGGTTGTTTCGGTTGCTCAGCAACATGGGGTAGGTATAGTGTATTACCGCTTACAAATGGTAGATAAAGATGGATCAAGTACTTATTCCAAAATAGTGGCTGTGAAACTGAACAATGTTATACAAGTGATGAATGCATATCCCAATCCTTTTACGGATGCTGTTATAGTGAACGTTAATATGGGCAGTACGGGTGTCGTTAATTTTACCATAACAGATATTACAGGTAGAACAGTAAGAACAATGCAAACAGCGCTAATTGCTGGTAATAATACTGTTATGATTCCGGGGCTTGAAATACTTGGTAAGGGAACTTACTTTTTGAAAGCAATTATTGGGGAAGCCAACTCCACCATTAAACTGGTTAAATAAGTAAATAGAACATATAATGTCCCTTTTTAAGGAAAAATATGATTTGGGCAAGCCGGTTCAATAAATTGAACCAGCTTGCCCAAATACTTTCCATGTTACCAAATATCGGTTACAAATTCCTTATTAGGTTGAGTTATTGGGGTACCTCCATTAACAGTAAGTAGCTTATATATATATGAGTGTGGTTGTGTAACTACGACCTGGTTGGTAGTAAAAAGAGCAGCACACCACTCTGAACCTCCTGGACACCCTGAAGTGGTTTCTGTTGAAATAGTATTAAGCGTCTCATTACCAAGATAAGGGTTAACAATAAGATTACCATTGTTGAAATATTGACCGATACTTGGAAAGGGGCTTGGTGCCAGCAAATAGGTAGTTCGGAAAAAATAATAACGGGTGTAAATATTATTGGCTTTTTTAAAAGAAGAGAAGCCAACAACTGTACAAATAGCAGCAGCGCTTCCAAAAAGGATCTTTTTCATAAAATGATTTTGATAAAAGGATGGCTCATATTATTATGATTGCTTGTCAAGAGTGATAGTGCTTTGATTTTCTTAAAAAGAAGCTGACAATAGCTAGTAGGTATAACTTGGTTCGCAGTAAAAACAGCAGCATACCAATGTGAACCTCCTGGACACCCTGAAGTGGTTTCCGTTGAAATAGTATTAAGTGTCTCATTACCAAGATAAGGGTTAGCGATAAGATTAGCGTTATTAAATGATACACCAACACTTGGAGATACGCTTACACGAGCATCATTGGTTTTAAAAAAATAATAGAGCGTAGCAACATCGCCGTCTTTTTTAAAAGAAGAGAAGCCAACAACTGTACAAATAGCAGCGCTTCCAAAAAGAATCTTTTTCATAAAATGAAAATTTGGATGGTTAAATACCTACTCTGTTACCAGGTTTTCGGTATCCCCTGTTTTTTGCGCAAAAAGATTTTATAATGAGACCTATGCAACAGGTAATTGTTTTTATAGTTGGCCTTTATTGTTTCTGATTTCATGATCATATCATTTCTCTACACAAGAGTTATTATTGGCTGAAAGAAATAATGGAACTGATTATCGAAAATGAATTGACCTACAAAACTGAATTTCCTCAAAAAGGATAGCACCTTATAAAGTGCTATCCTCATCATAGAAAAGCTATAAAAATACTATTATGGTTTTTCTACGAATTCTCTGTTAGGTTGAGTGATTGAGGTCATTCCATTTACAGTAATCAGTTTGTAAATGCTTGAACCTGTGCTAGTGGGTACAACCTGGTTTGCAGTAAAAACAGCAGAACACCAATTTGAACCTCCTGCGCACCCTGAAGTAGTTTCTGTTAAGATGGTATTGAGCGTCTCATTACCTTGGTAAGGGTTAGCGTCAAGATTAGTGTGGTTGAATTGTTTGCCGATAGCTGGAGCGCCACTGGGTGCCACTGTAGCGTCAGTTGAGAAAAAGTAGTAAAGTGTGCCAGTGTTATGGGCGTTTTTAAAAGAAGAGAAGCCAACAACTGCACAAATAGCAGCGGCGCTGCCAAAAAGGATCTTTTTCATAAAATGCAATTTTTGAATGATTAAATAATTACCTACTCTGTTACCAGGTTTTCGGTATCCCCTGTTTTTGCGCAAAAGATTTTATAGTATGACCTAGGCAAAAGACAATTGGTTATTGTCAGTACGGCCTGTATTTTTCCTGCTTTTTCGTTGTTGTATAATGCCTATTAAAGAGAGAATGATAAACCCGGTATTAAAAAAGATATGCTGCTTCCAGGTCATTTTACTGATAACGCCACCACAGGTGCAGGGCAGGTGAGGGGTGTAGGCGATCATATAGCATAAATAGCCTGTGAAAATGATTAATAAGACCATGGAGGCATATAACCCCATTAAACGGGTACGTGGAATGATTAAAAGGAGAACAATAGCTATTTCCAGCGCTGGCAACCCATAAGCAATATAATGCACCCAATGATTTAGTAACGGAGAATTATACAATACGATCCGGAAGCGGCCAAGCTCTGCATACTTGCTGAGAGCGGTATACAGGAACAGGAAAACTAATAGCATAACAATGGTTTCTACAATAGCTTCTTTACGAAAGCGGATGGGAGGGAGTTTCATATAATTGATTTCTGGTTTATAATTTATAGCTAACTTCCAATAACAGGAAACCCAAATTTGTTGGGATGTAAGAACCGTAACAGGAAATGAATTATACCTGTATTGCCAACCATGAAGTCTGCTGTAGTATGAGTGGCACTATCTGCCTGCCAGTAAATACCTCTTTGAGGGGTTGGTCTACCCAGGTTGACTAACAATGAGGCTACCCATTCAGCTCGCTCCCACCATTCCTTGTTTTGTGTAATTCGGTATGCTTCGATATATACTTCACCCAGCCCTGCTATGCCATGACATTGACTAAGCAAAGGACAAACCAGGTATTTAGGATGGAGCAATAAAGCCTTCTCTGCAATATCCAGGTACAACGATTCTTTGGTTAATTCGTAAGCTTTTAGATAAGCTTGGGCAATACCTGGCGATCCGGTACACCACCAATAACCGATGTTTTTATTTTGATCACTATTCTGCCATTCGTAATGCCCGTTTTTGTACTTCACTGCTTTTTGCAAATAGTGTAATCCTTTTTTGGCGGAGGCCAGTGCCTGGACGTCATAATACTGCTCATGGTATACCAGGAGAAAATAAATAATACCAGCTATGCCATAACCGAAACTGGTTTGCTTTTCAGGTTTGGGGTGAGTCACCTGCAACCAGGAGCCATCTTTTTGTTGAGCCTGTAAAAGAATAGTAACATATTGTGTAAGCAGATCCCGCAAGGTATCTTCTTCTATATAACCAACACATTGCAAAGCACCCAAGCCCTGGCCTGCCAGGCCATAGAGTATATTGGTGCCTGTGCTAGGTGTTAGAAAACAATTACGGATGATGTTCTGGTAATAAGGAGTATCTTCTATCCACTGCTGTTCGATACAGGTAACAAGGGTAAGCGCCAGCCCTGCTTTACCAAAGTA
>Ga0207856_1000209_pt1 | contig 12283 bp, 12 predicted proteins | sample LuqExpMetageno21_FD_187779 | JGI IMG/M metagenome (GOLD analysis project Ga0207856, IMG submission 187779) | Tropical forest soil microbial communities from Luquillo Experimental Forest, Puerto Rico - Sample 21 (SPAdes) | ecosystem: Environmental > Terrestrial > Soil > Tropical forest ... | reverse complement strand
TTGATGTAATTGATCACGCCGAAGCAGTTCGGCCCGACAATGGCCATCTCACTGGCCGCCGCCAGCAAGGCGTGATGGCGCGCCATGCCGGCTTCACCGAGCTCCGAGAAACCGGAGGCGTAGCAGACAGCACCACCGGCGCCGAGCTTTGCGAGGTCAGCGACCACCTCGATGGTGGTATCCGCCGGCACGCTGATGAAGGCGGCATCGGGTGCCACCGGCAGGTCACGGATGCTGGGCACGCAGGGAACACCCTGGATTTCCGGCTTCTTGGGATGCACCGCGAACATCTGCCCGCTGAAGCCAGCATCGCGCGTTGCCTGGATCGCATGGCCGGCGCGGTCGCCACCGAGAAAGACAATATGCTTGGGCGCCAGCAGACGCTTGATGTTCCGCCGCCGTGCCGCCGTGATCTGCTCCGAGCTGACCAAGATGATTTCCCCGCATGAGATGGTGAGTGACCCGTTTTCAGGTCTTTGTGAAAGTCGCGCGTCCCGCGCCTGACAGAAGAGCCGCCTGTTACGGCCGTTACTTTTTGGCGCGCAAGGCCTGCCAATCGGCATCGGTCATATGCTGACCGATGAAGTTGAACTGGCCAGCGCCCTGCAGCCATTCGCCGCCATCGATGGTGACGACCTCGCCATTGATATAGCCGACATCGTCCGCCATCAGGAAAGCAGCCAGCTTCGCCAATTCCTCATGCCGGCCCGGCCGCTTCAGCGGATTCTTCGCCTCGAAGGCAGCCGCCAGTTCCGGCTTCGGCACCAGGCGCTCCCAGGCGCCCGCCGTCGGGAAGGGGCCTGGCGCTATCGCGTTCAGGCGGATGCCGCGGCCACCCCATTCAACTGCCAGCGAGCGGATCATCGCCAGCACCCCGGCCTTGGCCATGGCCGAAGGCATGACATAGGCCGAACCAGTCCAGGCATAGGTCGTGATGATGGAGAGCACGTTGCCCTTGGCGCCGGCAGCGAGCCAGCGCTTGCCGCAATTCAGCGTCATATAGGCCGAGCCATGCAGCACGATGCCGAGCACCGCATCGACCGCGCGCGGGCTCAGCCCCTCGCTCTGGGCGATGAAATTGCCGGCGGCGTTATTGATGAGCCCGGTCAGCGGCGCTTCCTGCCAGATCCAGTCACAGAGTGCCTCGACCTGGGCGGCATCGCGCACATCACAGGTCTTGTAGAGGACGCGCCCGCCCGTCGCATCCATCAATTCCTTGGCGGTGTCGACGAGGACATTCTCCCGCCGGCCGCAAATCACGATCTCCGCCCCGAGTGTGAGGAAATAGTGGCCGATCGATTTGCCGATGCCGGTGCCGCCGCCGGTGATCAGAATACGTTGCCCAGCCAGGAGATCGCTCTTGAACATCAGGTCCTCATGTCTCGATGGATTTTCGTGGCGCTTTCCTGGGCGCCGCCTTCTTCACAGCCGCTGTGCCGCCTACAGCTGTCTCTTCAGAGTCAATCGCGGGTGTCTCATCCGCGTTCTTCGATTGCTCGATCCGGCCCTGTACCGACTCCGTCGCCGCCTTGATCGCCGCCGATTTCTGCTTGGCGGAGGTACGCTCGCCGAACAGGCCCAGCACCCAGTCGCAGACGATCTGGTTGGCCTCTTCCAGCGAATAGGCCTCCCGGTCCATGGTCCAGCCGAGCCAGAAGCCGTCAACCATCTGCGCATAAGTGAGTGCACAGCGCTTGGCATCGATCTCGATGCCGCGCTCTGCCGCAGCCTGTTCCATCATGCGCTGGATCCAGGAACGGTAGCGGCGATAGAGCCTCGAATGCAGCTCGCGCATGCTGTCGTTCCAGGGCACCACACCGCAGAAGGCCAGCCAGACCATGGCATGCTCCCGGCTGGTCGCCGAGCGCAGGAAGGTGACCGAGGTCGCCGCCAGGATGCGCTGCAGGGGATCCTCACCCACCGCCCGGATCGCCCGCCTGGTATCCTCGTCGGCCTCGGCGGTCTGGTGCCGGAAGGCTTCCAGCAGCAGATCGTCCTTGCCCTTGAAGTAATGGCCGATCAAGCCGCGCGACAGGCCGGCCGCCTCGCAGATCGTCTGCACCGTCGCATTGTTGAAGCCCAGATTGGCGATCGATTTGATCGTTCCCTGGATCAGATCCTGGCGACGGGCGATGATGGTCTTGGTGCGCTTGGCGGCTATAGCCATGAATTAGCTCCGGTATTCCCTCAGGATGTCCCGCGCGATGATATCGCGGTGGATTTCCGAGGTACCTTCCCAGATTCGCTCGATTCGCGCATCCCGCCAGAAGCGCTGGATGGGGAAATCTTCCATCATCCCCATGCCGCCGAAGATCTGGACGGCATTGTCGGTCACCCGGCCGACCATTTCCGAGCCCTGCAGGTTAACGATCGAGGCCTCATGCCGGGTCAGGGTGCCCTGGTCCATCTTCCAGGCGGCTTCCATGACCAGCAGCCAGTTCATCTTGATGTCGCTCGCCATGTCGGCGATCTTGAAGCCGGTGCCCTGGAATTCGCCGATGGTCTTGCCAAAGGCCTTGCGGGTCGCCGCCCATTCGCAGGCCATCTTGAAGGCCCGCTCGGCGCGGCCGACGCAATGGGCCGCCAGCATGACGCGGCCGGAATAGAGCCAGTCATTGGCGAAATCGAAGCCCTTCCCTTCCTCGCCCAGGATCTGGCGGGAATGCAGCCGGACATCGTTCAGATAGATCATGTTCGGGTTGTAGCCGCGGGTGCAGATCGACAGCATCGGCTTCACCGTGACACCAGGCGTATCCTTGTCGATCAGGAAGGCGGTGTAACGCTTGCGCGGCCCCTTCGGCGTCTCGTCCATGCCGGTCACGGCGAAAAGCACGATGAAGTCCGCGACATCGGCGTGGGAGATGAACTGCTTGACGCCATTCAGGATCCAGTCATCACCATCGCGCTTCGCACTGGTGACGATCGCCTTGGCATCCGAGCCGCCGCCGGGTTCCGTCAAGGCGAAGCAATCCATGCGCTCGCCGCGGATCACCGGCATCAGATATTTCTCGATCTGCTCATCCTTGCAAGCGAGCAGGATCTTGGTCGGCCGCTTCACCAGCAGGGACAAAGCCGTCGAGGGCCGGCCGAGTTCACGCTCGACCAGGGCCATGGTCTGGTAGTCGAGCCCGGCACCACCCAGTTCGATCGGCATGTTCATGGCGAAGAAGCCGGCATCCCGCGCCTTCTTGCTGATCTCCTTGGCGAGATCCGGCGGCACCTGGCGCTGTTCCTCGACGATCGCTTCGTGGGGATAAAGCTCCTTCTCCACGAAAGCGGCCAGCGAGTCGATCAGCGCCTGTTGTTCAAATGTCAGCGTGAAATCCACAGTACAAACTCCCAGAACGGATAATCAGATCAGCGGCCGACGAAATTCGGCGCGCGCTTTTCATTGGCGGCGGCAAGGCCTTCGGCATGGTCGGCCGTCTTGGCGCAGACTTTGCCCGCCTTCTCTTCTTCCGAGAGCTGCTCGGCGAAGGTGCGGCGATGGGCATTGTCGATGAGATGCTTGGCAAGACCGGTGGCAACGGTCGGCGTCCGCGACATGCGTTCCGCCCAGGCCATGGTGGCGCTCTCCAGCTCGCCATCGGCGGTAACCTCGGTCACCATGCCGGCGGCCTTGGCTTTGGCGGCGTCCCAGGCATCACCGGTATAGACAAAGACCTTCGATGCCTCGAGGCCGATCAGGCGCGGCAGCAACCAGGAACCACCGCAATCGGGCGGATAACCGACGCGGGTATAGGCGCAGATGAACTTGGCCTTGGGCGAGGCGATGCGGAAGTCGCAAGCGAGCGCCATGTCGAGGCCGGCGCCTACAGCCGCACCATCCATCATGGCGATGGTCGGCTTCGGCAGACGGAAGACCTCCTGCACCAGCTGGATCGCCTCGCTCACCCAATCATGGTCGGGATGCGGATTGCGGCCCTGGGCGATCTCCATCCATTCCTTGACATCGGCGCCACCGGAGAAGGCACCACCGCGGCCGGTGAAGACAATGGCGCGCAGATGCTCGGCCTTGGCCGCCTCGCGTACCGCCTTCCGCAGGCCAAGCAGGACATCCATGTTGATGGCATTGCGGGATTCCGGGCGGTTGATGGCGATGATGCGGACGGCACCGCGATCCTCTACCTGCACCACGTCTTTCCGGGCAGTCCCATTTTGGGTGGCATCACTCATGGCGGGTCCTTTCGATTAAAGCGCGTTACGCCGGCGGCGCAGCATGATGATGTGGCCGATCAAGGGCGGCAGCGTCGTCAGGAGAATCATCAAGGTGGAAATCGCCGCGATGGTCGGGTCGATCTCATTGCGTAGGCTGGCGAACATGAGGTTGGTCAGGGTCGCATTGTCGCCGCCCGACAGCATGCTGGCGATCACCACCTCATCGAAGGCAATGATGAAGGCGAAGAAGGCGCCGGCGACGACCGAAGCCCGCACCTGCGGCAGGGTGACGGTAAAGAAGGCCTTAAGCCTCGAGGCACCCAGCGAACGCGCCACCTGTTCCTGGTTGAAGTCGAAACCCTTGAAGCCGGCCGAGACGGTCACCAGCACGAAGGGAACGGCGAGCAGACTGTCGCAGAGCACCAGCGCCGGCTTGGTATTGACCATATGGAGCTGCGCAAAGAGGAAGAAAGCACCGACAGCAATCAGGATCACCGGCACCATCAGCGAGGCGATCAGCATGCCATAGATCGCCTGGCCGAAGACGAAGCGACCATGATGGAGACCATAGGCCGCGGCGACACCGATCGGCGTGGCGACGATCACCGTGCAGAGGCTCACCTGGACCGAGACCCAGGTCGCCGTCAGCCATTGCGACGACGAGAAGAAGGCCTCGTACCAGCGGGTCGACCAGGCTGGTGGCGGGAACATCATCGATGTGGTGCCGGAGAAAGACATCGGGATGACGATGAGGCTCGGCAGCACCAGGAAGAAGATGGTGAGCCCCGTGAGACCATAGAGCCACCAGCGCTGCCAATGGGTGACATGGCTTTCCATCGCGCCCTCCCTAGCCCAGCCGTCGGCGCCAGCGATTGAGTGCCAGCTGGCTGATGAGGAGAATAGCGAGGGTGAGGACCAGCAGCACGACGCCAAGCGCGCTGGCCGGGCCCCAGGTCGGGTAGAGATTGACAGAGGTCTGGATGCGCTGGGCGATGAACTGGACCCGGCCACCACCCAACACCGCCGGGGTGATATAGAAGCCGAGGCAAAGGATGAAGGTCAGCACCATGCCGGCCACCAGGCCCGGCAGGGACAGCGGCAGATAGACCTGCCAGAAGGCCTTGGTCGGCGAGGCGCCGAGATTGGCCGCCGCGCGCAGATACGTCCCATCGATCGACTTCATCGAGGCATAGAGCGGCAGGACCAGGAACGGGACCATGATATGCACCATGCCGATGATGGTGCCGGTGAGGTTATTGACCAGCGGCAAAGGCTGGCTGATGAGGCCGCTATCGACCAGGAGATTGTTGATGACACCCTTGCGCTGGAGCAGCACCAGCCAGGCATAGGTGCGCACGAGGAGCGAGGTCCAGAACGGCACCAGCACCCCCAGCATGACGATGCCGGACCATTTCTGCGACATCTGCGACAGGCAATAGGCCAAGGGATAGCCGAGCAGGATGCAGATCGCCGTCACCAGCAGGCTGGTCTCGAAGGTCACCAGGAAGATCTGGACATAGGCGCCCTCATTCCAGATCCGGCTGTAATGCTCCAGTGTCGGGCTGCCGGCGGCATCGACGAAAGAGAACCAGAACAGCCAGCCGATCGGCAGACAGAGCAGGAAGAAAGCGAGCAGAATGCCGGGTGAGCACAGCATGAAGAGCTGCCGCCCTTCCCGCTTCTGGTCATGCTCGAGCGCGGCGCCGTTGAGCAACGCCATGTCCTTTGCCCAGATATTCGCGGCGGTCATGCCGCATCCTCCGGCACGAGCAGCGTATCCTCGGCACAGAGTCCCAGCTGGATGGCGCTGCCGACGGAGGGCAGGAAGCGGCAATCGAGCTGGCGATTGGGAATACGCGCATGGACTTCATGCCCACCGGCGAGGGTCACGGTCAACAGGACGCTTTCGCCCTGGAACATGGCATCCTGCACCACGCCATCGAAGCGATTGATGTTCCCTTCCAGCGGCCGTCCGGAAATGATCAGCTTTTCCGGGCGCATCAGCAGTTGCGCCGCATCGGCCAGCGGGGCCGGGCCGGCCAGATTGACCAACATCTCGCCATAGCGCACCACGCCGCGATCGATGGTGACGGGGATGAAGCTGGATTCGCCGATGAAATCGGCGACGAAACGGTTGACCGGGCGCTCGTAAAGCCGGCGCGGCTCATCGAACTGCACCAGTTGCCCGCGATGCAACACGGCGACCCGGTCCGACATGGTCAGGGCCTCGCGCTGGTCATGGGTGACTGCGATGGTCGTCATGCCCAGCCGGTCATGCAACCGGCGGATCTCGATCTGCATCCGTTCACGCAGCTGCTTGTCGAGCGCCGATAAGGGCTCGTCCATCAGCAGGATGCGCGGTTCGAAGACGATGGCGCGGGCCAAGGCGATGCGCTGGCGCTGGCCGCCGGATAGCTGATCGACGCGGCGCTCGCCATAGCCCTGCAGCTGTACCAGTTCCAGGGCATGCTCGACCCGGCCGGCGATCTCCGCCTTGGGCATTTTCCGCAGGCGCAAAGGATAGCCGATATTCTCGGCGACGCTCATATGGGGAAAGAGCGCGTAATTCTGGAACACCATGCCGATATCGCGTTTATGCGGCGGCAGGCGCACGACTTCGGTCTCACCGATGGCAATCGAGCCGCCGCTCGGTCGCGCAAAGCCGGCGATGGTCATCAGCAAGGTGGTCTTGCCCGAGCCGGAGGGTCCAAGCAAGGTAACGAACTCCCCCTCAGTGACCGAGAGCGAGACATCATCGAGGGCCCGGACGGGACCATACAGCTTGACGATATTGCGAATGGTGACGGGTAGCGCCCGGCCTGAAGATCGGGCCTCGCTCTGACGTGACATGCTGATTTCCGACGCAAGGATATTCATGGGACCGCGGCGCGAAAGCGGGGCAGCCTGGGGGTGGCTGCCCCGCGGAGTTGTCACTTCTGGATGAAGGCGTCCCAGCGTTCCTGGGCCGCCTGGCCGTTCTTCGCCCACCAGGGCTTGTTCATCACCACCTGGAGCTTGAAGTTGTCCGGCGCGGTGACCGAGTTCTTGGTCATCTCCGGCGTGATCTTGCCGGTGTCATAGGCCTTCTGGTTGGCCGGGCCATAGGGGATGTATTGCGGCAGATTAGCCTGCAGATCCGGGCTCACGAAGTCATTGATGACCTTCATGGCGAGATCCTTGTGCTTGCTGCCCTTCGGAATCACCAGGCATTCGACGTCCATCACGGCCTGATTATAGGTATAGGCGAAGGGCGCACCCTCCTTGATCGCCGCATCGATGCGCGAGACCCAGACCGCCTCCATATCGACTTCCTGGTTCTGGGCCAGCTGCGCCTGCTGGGCGCCGGACTGCCAGAACACGGCGATATCGGGCTTCAGCTCCTGCAGCTTCTTGAAGGCGCGATCGAGATCGGCCGGGTAGAGCTTGTCCTTGTCGATACCGTCGGCCATCAGCGCCATCTCGATATTGACGTCGGGGCCGTAACCGGAAACCGCACGGGTGCCGGGAAACTTCTTGGTGTCCCAGAAATCCGCCCAGGTCTTTGGCGGGTTGTCCTTGTACTTGTCCTTGTTATAGGCAAGCACGGTCGAATAAGCGGTGAAGCCGATCCAATGCGACTGCACCAGATCCTTCGGCACGCCATCGGCATGGATGACATTATAGTCCAGCGGCTCGAGCAGCCCTTCATCGGCTGCCTGCTGGCACTGGCCGCCATAGAGCTCGACGACATCCCACTGGATCGCCCCGGCTTTCACCTGGGTCCGGATATCGGTGATGCCGCTCAGCGTGAATTCATTGATCTTGATGTTGAGATCCTTGGCCGTCGGATCATAGAAGGCCTTGCGCAAGGCATCCTGATAGACGCCGCCATAAGAGGCGACGGCGATGCTGTCATCGGCCAAAGCCGGCACGCTGACAGCAAGAGCCACCATTGACGAAACCGCGAGAGCGGCCGCCCGAAACTTGCTCATGAATATCTCCTCCGCACTGGGCCGCCCGTCGACTTCTTGTCGGAACGATTCCGGATCGACTGATGCCGCCTGCCCGAACCCTTCCATATATTTGTTGGACGTTCAACAAAATTTTAAACCAAAAAGGCGGCGGGCGATGACGGATCGGGATTCAGGAATACGGTCGGACGGTCAGGGATTATTCACCGCGCCGCTATTCGCCACGCCAACGCGGCGCACGCTTCTCCAGGAAGGCCCGCGGCCCTTCCGTGGCATCCGCGCTCTTCCACATGCGGTCGAGGATCGGCAGCTTAGTGGCGCCGAAACGGGTGATCGCCATTGCCTCCGGCAGCGACGTGCCATCGATCGCCTGTATCACTTCCTTCAGCGCCTGGAGGGCGAGCGGGGCACCCTTGGCGATCTCGTTCGCCAAAGCGAGGGCTTCGTCCTGCAACTGTGTCGCCGGAACGACCTTATGGGCCAGGCCCCAGCGCAAGGCCTCCTCGGCCGTCATGCGCCGGCCGGTCAGGATCATTTCCATCGCCACGTTATAGGGAATGCGGCGCGGCAGGCGCTGAACGCCGCCAGCATCGGGCAAAAAGCCGCGCTGCATCTCCGGCAATTCGAAATAGGCAGTCTCCGCCATCAGGATGACATCGGCCGCCAAGGTGATCTCGAAGCCGCCGCCAATGGCCGCGCCATTCACCGCGGCGATCAACGGCTTCTTCAGATCCCAATACTGGGTGATGCCGCCGAAGCCACCGGCGCCATGGCTCGATACCTCGCCGCTTTCGATGCCGGGATCGTCAGGCTCTTGGGTTGCCTCGTTGAAGTCCCAACCGGCGCAGAAGACCCGGTCGCCCTTGGCCGTGATGATGCCGACGCGCAGCGCCGGATCCTCGTACAGCTCGACCGCCGCCGCATGCAAGGCGCGACTGAGGGCGCGGCTGATCGCATTCACCTTGGGGCGGTTGAGGGTAATCCGGAGCACATGCCCGATCCGCTCCGTTTCGACAATCTCCCCCATCCCGCACCTCTAATTTTGGACGAACGTCCAATATTTCTGGTTGAAGCCGCGGAATGTCAAGTGCCGGCGCCGAGGCTCATTCGGCAGCGATCGTCTCGCTTCTCTCCGGCCCGACCACCTGGTCGACGATCCAATTGGCGAAGATGCTGAGATTGGTCTCCTCATTGCACAGCCGGGCGATCCGCGCATAAGGCGATTGCAGGCCGGCATATTGCCGCAACGCGATCTCCTTGTCCTCCCCTACCACGAGGTCGTTGCGGCGATAGTAGTTCTGCGCCAGCGCATCGAAGTCCGGGCGGGCGAGATAGGCCCTCGGGAACAGCGAGCTCACCGTCAGGCGGGATTTCCTGGCCGAGATCGGCTCGCTCTGGAACACCAGGGCACCGTCATTGCCGAGTGTCATCAGGAAACCGGGCCGCAAGGTGGTGAAATAGGTGCCGCCGGCTTTGTCCTTGTCGAGCTGCGGCATGGGTGGGAAGCCGACGTAGTCGTCGCCGGGCAGCAACAACTGGCTGCCCTCGTGCCGTGCGAACACAACCGTCTCGGCACCGCGCTGCGGCACCACCTCATAATCGGTGGTCTGCCATTGGGCGAGTGAGTTCATATGCACATAAGGGATGTGATAGGCGTCGATATAATTCTCGATGAAGCATTTCCAGTTGGCATCCATCTCCCAGACCGTCTTGCGCGCGCAGACCATATCCTCGAGCCGGTGCGAGGCCAGGGTACCGACGAAGCTGCCGAGATGCCGTTCGAGGGTCTCTGCCCCCTTCTTCAGCCGGATGAAGATGAAACCGCCCCAGATGCCGCTTTCGATCTCGGCGAGATTGAATTCGCTTTTGTTGCCGTCATCGATCAGCGGCTTGCCGGCAGGATCCTTGTAATTCGGTGCGCCGATGAAACTGCCATCCGGCCGATAGGTCCAGAAATGATAGGGGCAGCGGAAGGCGCGGCAATTGCCTGACCCTTCCGCCAATAGCGCCCCGCGATGGCGGCAGGTATTGGCGAAGACCCGGACCTTGTCGTCCTGGCCGCGGGCGATCAGCAGCGGAATGCCAAGAAAGGTGATGGCATGATAATCGCCGGGCTGGAGGACGACCTCGACCCGCTCCAGCATGTTCCAGCCGGAGAGAAAGATCTTCTCCCGTTCCGCCTGGTAGAACCGCTCCGAGGTGTAGCACCAGAGCGGCATCGCCCGCATCAGGCGGCCATCCTGGCGCACCGCCCGGTAATGGCGCGGCGACAGAATATCCTCCGGCTCCCGGTTGCCCAGGTCGCCCTGATCTTCATAGCGCGCATAATCCGTCATGATCCGACCCCGCTTCGGTAGACAATTGGCTTCTTATAATTATGATAGTTGACTATCATATTTTAGTTGTCAAGCATTCGCCTTTAGGCCGCAAACCGGCTAAGGATGACGGCTCGGCGGATAAAGGCGAACAAAAGGGGTAAGCCTTGGTTGGAATGCGGGAGAGAAAGCGGCAGGCGCGCAGCGATGAGATCATCGACGCGGCCATGGAACTGTTTCGCAGCAAGGGCTATGAGAACACGAAGATGGAGGAAATCGCCGAGCGGGTGGATATTTCGGCCCCGACGCTCTACCGCTATTTCCCGACCAAGCCGTCCCTGCTCATCGCCTTCCATTGGCAGGCCCGCGCTCGCCGCGCCGCCTTGCTCGATGACTACTTTGAAAAATCGGTGGATCTCGATCCGGTGACAGCTTTGACCGAGCTGCTCCATCTCAACAACAAGAGCATCGGCCCGAAGAGCGAGCGCAAATTATGGCGCGAGGCCATGGCGGCCCTGCTCCGCTTCCACGATGCCGCCAATGACGACTTCCGCCGCATCAAGCACGAATTCGAGGAGCGGATCGAACACTTGCTGCACCGCCTGGCCGCGGATTCACGGATATCGCCTGACACCCCGCTGGCGGCCATGACCGGCGTGCTCTATGCCATTGCCTCGGAGAACTTCTACCGGATGATTGCCAACGAGTTTCGGACCGTCGACGAAGAGAAAGCGACCATGCGCAGACAGGTCGCGCTCGTCCTGCAAGGCTGGCTGAACGAGAAGTCCCGCGCGTAAATTCAACGGCCAGGCACATGCAGTGCGCCTGGCCGTCCGCGTGATTGTATCACTGTCACAGCAACGCGCTCTCAGTAGCGTTCCGGCACGTAAAGCTCGGATGGCAGCGTGTGCCGTTCATAGTCCGGATTGAACACCCGGTCCGGCAGCGCGACGGATTCATGCGGCACTTCCTCGTAAGGGACCACCGAGAGCAAGTGGGAGATCAGGTTGAGGCGCGCCCGCTTCTTGTCATTGCCCTCAACGATGTGCCAGGGCGCCTCGGGGATGCTGGTGCGCCGGAACATGTCTTCCTTGGCCCGGGTATAGTGCTCCCAGCGCACGCGGGACTGCAGATCCATGGGCGAGAGCTTCCACTGCTTGATGGGATCGTGGATACGCATGAGGAAGCGCAGTTGCTGCTCTTCATCGGTGATCGAGAACCAGTACTTGACGAGGATGATGCCGGAACGCACCAGCATGCGCTCGAATTCCGGCACGTCGCGAAAGAAATCCTCCACCTGGGTCTCGTCGGCAAAGCCCATGACCCGCTCGACGCCGGCGCGGTTGTACCAGCTGCGGTCAAACAGCACGATCTCGCCGGCGGCCGGCAGATGCGGCACATAGCGCTGGAAATACCACTGGGTCTTCTCACGGTCGGAGGGCGCCGGCAGCGCCACCACGCGGCAGCTGCGCGGATTGACGCGCTGGGTGATGCGCTTGATGGCGCCGCCCTTGCCGGCGCTGTCGCGGCCCTCGAACAGGACCACCATCTTGAGGCCCTTGTAGCGCACCCAATCCTGCAGCTTCACCAGCTCGCCCTGGAGACGCAGGAGCTCCTTGAAATAGGTGTGGCGGTCGAGCGTGGTCTTCTGGTGGCTCTCCAGCAAGGCGCGCAATTCTGGCGGGACACGGGCGTCATCAACCGCCTGCTCCAGCTCGTCATCCATATCGTCTTCGAGCTCGATCTCCAGCCAGCTGCGGGTATCGTTTTCGTCCTGTGTCGTCATCTGTCCGCCTCCTGTTTCCCAAACAGTTACCCGGAAGCTTTTGCAGTTTGGTGACAACGGCCGGCGAAGCCAGG
>Ga0207856_1000208_pt1 | contig 12328 bp, 10 predicted proteins | sample LuqExpMetageno21_FD_187779 | JGI IMG/M metagenome (GOLD analysis project Ga0207856, IMG submission 187779) | Tropical forest soil microbial communities from Luquillo Experimental Forest, Puerto Rico - Sample 21 (SPAdes) | ecosystem: Environmental > Terrestrial > Soil > Tropical forest ... | reverse complement strand
CTCGCAGCCGCCGGCGGACGAGCAGGCGCAGGCCGCCGCCGCCGCCCAGGCGCAGGCCGCCGCTGCCGCGCAGGCACAGGCGCAGGCCGCCGCCGCTGCCGCCGCCGCCCAGGCGCAGGCTGCCGCCGCCGGCCAGGCGCCCGCGGCGCAGCAGCTGCCGGGCGGTCTCGGCGCGATCGACCCGATGCAGATCCCGATTCCGCCGGAGATCGCGGGACCGATCTACGGCTGGGTGCGCCGCCTCGCGCTCCAGGCCGATCTCGCCGGTGCCGACCGCGTCCTTCGCGACGCGCTCGCCGACATGACCTCGTCGCTGACCGTCTCGATCGTCTATCCCGGCGAGGAGGGACTGTGGACGCTCGGCAACGACGACGAGATCCCGCGCGACGCGCAGCCGATCATCGCCGTCGGGCGTGCGCGCCGCGCCGTCATCGGCTCGCACACCGCGCTCGTGCCGATCATGACGACCACCGACGTCGTCGCCGTCGTCGTCCTCACCCGCAACCCGCGCAACCCGGCGTACCACCCGCTCGAGCAGGTCGCCGCGATGGCGCTCGCCCGCGAGGCCGCCGCGATCCTCCACCACCTCGCGGTGCAGCACATCCAGAACGCCGCCGAGATCAAGGCCGACAAGGGCGGCCTCTACCGCGGCGAGGCGCTCGAGGCGCACCGCACGCGCGGCCAGGAGGGCCAGGTCGTCCAGCTCTCGCCGGGCTGGGTGCGGCGCACGTATCCGATCCTCATCATCACGATCATCGTTGGCCTGATCGCCGCGATCCTGATGAGCGTGCCGACCTACAGCACCGGCACCGGCGTGATCGTCTTCGACGGCACGCCGATCGCCGCGCCGATCGGCGGCACCGTCGAGCAGCTGTACGTCTCGGCGCGACAGGAGGTCAAGAAGGGCCAGGTCCTCGTCAAGCTCAACAACGCCGCCGAGGCCGCCGAGCTCGCCGCCGCGACCAGCGACTACGAGAATGCCACGATGCAGTACCTCTACGACCCGCAGGACGAGCAGACCAAGAAGACGCTCGCCTCGGCGCTGACCCGCGTCGAGCGCGCGAAGGCACAGGCCGAGACCCGCATCGTGCGTGCCCGCAACGACGGCGTGGTCGCCGACCTGCGCATCAAGCAGGGCTCGACCCTCAACGCTGGCGACGTCGTCCTCTCGATCGTGCAGCCGAAGGCCGAGCCCGAGATCACGGCGTTCCTGCCCGGCAAGGACCGCCCGCGGCTCCGGCTCGGGATGCCGCTCCAGATCGAGCTCGTCGGCTACACCAAGGTCCGCGAGATCGCGACCATCACGAGCATCTCCTCGGAGATCGTCGCCGGCGAGGAGATCGCCCGCCGCATCCTCGGCCCCGGCCTCGCCGGCTCGTTCCCGCAGCTCGGCGGCGGCAACTGGGTGATCGTGAAGGCCAAGCTCCCGAGCCGCACCTTCGTCGCCGACAAGCGGACCAACTACTACCACCACGGCCTCATGGCGAAGACCGAGGTCAAGATCCAGTCCAAGCCGTTCCTCGTCACGCTCCTCCCGGCCCTCGACAAGTACATCCCGTAGCCGGCGACCCGCCCCGTCGAGGCGACGCCGGCACGCCGCGTGCTACTCGCCGTGGCATGCGCCGCAACAAGGAAGCAACGTCGAGCGAGCGGCACCGGGCCATCATGCGCGAGGCCAGCGCCAGGCTGCCGCACCGCCGCGTGGTCGACACCGATCCGGAAGATCCGTCCCAGCAGCTCGACGACACCGGCGAGCTCGACGTCGAACCGCTCTCCGTCGAGGCGCGACCGAGTGCGGAAGCGATCGAAGACTTCGACCTCGCCTCTGCGGAGAACATGGAGCGGGAGTCCGAGGACGAGGACGAGGACGAGACATCGGTCGAGGCGGCCGCCGAGCCCGTCCACGACACCGGCGACCTCTACGGCGTCCGCACGCCACACGCCGGCGACACGGACCTCGCCGCCCCCGAAGATCAGGACTCGTTCGAAGGCTCGTGGCGCGGCCAGACCTGGCTCGAGTCGCTCGAGGAACATGCCGCCGTGATGGGCCCGGCGCCGGAGGAGGAGATCGTGATCGTCGATGACAGCGATCTCGAGCACCCGGACCATCGCGGCCATCACCCGACGGAGTGGCGCGATCGCCCCGTCGCCGACAAGGGCTCGGGCGGCGCGGGCGGGCTCTAGGCCAGCTGCAGGCCGGGCGCGACGATCGGCGCGGTGCCTACGCAGCCTTTGCGCGCTTGCGCGGCTGGCAGATCGCCGCGTGCGTGCGGAACGCGCGCGCGATTCCATCCTTGATCTGGTTGCCCGATCGCGCGGCTTCTCGCGTGAAGTCGTTCATCGAGAAGACGCCGATCGGCTTCTCGCTCGCGTCGACGACCGGGAGCCGGCGGACCTGGTGCTTCGTCATGAGCACCTCGGCGACGCCGATCTCCTGATCGGGTTTCACCGAGAACACCTGCTTCGACATCGCCTCCTCGGTTCGGATCGCATTCAGCATCCGTCCCTGAGACCACGCCGACATGCAGATGTCGCGATCGGTGAGGATCCCGACCATGCGCCCGGCGCCGTCGATCACCGGCAGCACGCCGCAATCGTTGTCCCACATCTTCTGCGCGGCGACGCTGAGGGGCTCTTGCGTCTGGATCGTCACCGCGGGCTTGGTCATCAGCTCTTCGACGTTCATCGTGGTCTCCTTTGCGACCTCGCGCACACAGCGAAGCACGACCGATGCCAGCCCGCGGCGTCCAGGCCCTGCGAGGAGCGCCGAGCATCCACCCGGACGCTGCCTCTCGTTACGCGCCCGGGGGCCAGCTCCAGTCCGCGCTCGTAGGACGAGCAGACCAAGCAGATGCTCGCCTCGGCGTTGACCCGCATCGATCGTTCGAAGATGCAGGTCGAGCCCGCATCGTCACGCCGCGCCGACGGTAGCGTCGCGGACCTGCGCATCAAACAGGGCACGTTGTTGCGTCTGCTGGCGCTTACGAACCCGATGGTAAGATCCACCCGTGGTCACGACCGGAGCAAGAGATGCGCGGGGACAGGAGGTCGACATCCGGCAGATCGACCGCCTGCTGGCACGGATGATCGAAGAGTTTCGCCCGATCGAGATCCGCCTGTTCGGAAGCCGTGCTCGCGGCGACTCAAATGAATCGAGCGACTGGGACCTCTTCGTCATCGTGCCCGACGACCTCGAAGCCGCCGACGATCTGTTCGCCGGCTACCGGCTGCGCCGCGAGACCAGAACGCGCGCGGATATCATCCTCTGCCCGATCGCCGAGTTTCGGGAAGATCGAGACACGCCCAACACCCTGGCTTACGAGGCCGCGCATCACGGCGTACCGATCTATGAGCGTTGATCTACTCGTCGCGAACCTCCTGCCGATCGCCGCGGAGTTACACGAAGCCCTCGACAAGACTGCCGCCGTTCTGAGCAAAGCCGTCGCTTGCTTCAGGGCCGAGTTGCAGCGACCCGACTCGCCGGCGGGCTTCACCGGACCGATCCGTTGAGGATCCCAGCAGCTTCCGAATAGGCAGGAGTATCCGGTCGTCCCCGCCTCAGGCCGCCCAGCTCGCCGCAAGGAGCTCGGCCTGCTTCAGCACCGTCTCGACGGCCTGCTCAGTCTTGTCCGGCGGATAGCCGTGCTGGCGCAGCTTCCGGCGCACCAGGGTCCGTAGCTTGGCGCGCACGGTCTCCTTCACCGTCCAGTCGATCGTTACCGAGCTCCGGATGGTCTGCGTGAGCTCGCGGGCGATCTGGGTGAGTACCTTGTCGCCGAGCACGGCGACGGCCGAGTCGTTGGCCTCCAGGGCATCGTAGAACGCCAGCTCATCGTCGGTGAGCTTGAGATCTTCGCCGCGCCGCTGCATCCGGCTCAGCTCTCAGCGTCCGGTTCAGCTCTCGACGCTCTCCGCGCGACCTCGCCCATCGCGGTCGCGGCCCTCGGGTCGTCTCGCCTCGGCGATGCGATCTTCCAGATCGACCAGCCAATCGGGCATCCCGAGCTTGCGGACGATCGCGAGGGGCGCCGTCTCGCCCTCGACGTGGTTCACCCTGGGGGCCCCCGAGCGGATCCACGAATCTCCGGTATCGAATTGCCACTTCTCGTCGCCGTTCTCGAGCCGGAGGCAAGCGAAGCGCCCGTCCCGTGGATCGAACTCGACGTGGTACACCGGTGCCGTCACGACTTCCGAGAGGTAGCCGTAGGGCTGTCCGCCCATCGGCAGATCTTCCTGGATCACGAGCGCACCGCGCGGCCCATCTTCCACCAGCGCCGAGGGGTCCTCGGGATGGTCTATGAGGGGGCGCACGGCGTCCGCTCGCATGCCCTCGACAAGCGACATCGCCCGCACGCGCACGGAGCGGTACGGAATGGGAGGGCCCGGCTCCAGAGGCTTGCCAGAGATCGAGATGCCGTGCTGGCGGCAGAGCTCGTAAGGCTCCTCGCCGGTGTGCGACCACCAGCGGCCATCCCAGCGGTGCACGTGATCGCCAGCGTCATCGTGGAAGGTCAGGAACGCCACGTCGAAACCCTGCGTGCGAAACAGATCGGCGACATCATCATTGGGGGCGTCATCCTTGGGGTAGAAGATGGCGGTCCAGTCGCCGCTCGTGCGAAAGATGAGATCCGGGAAATAGTCCGGGAAATAATCCTCCTCGCAGAGTGAACCTAGCCGGTCCCGGACCTGGTTGATCTGCGCATGGATAAGGACACCCCAGGATGGCCACGACACAGAATGCTTCATAATTCCTCCTCCGGCGCAGGCGATTTCGGTGCAGATGGTTTCGCCTGGCCGATGCCCATGCGTTCTCGCAGTTGTCTTGCTACACGCAAGAGCTCGGACTCAGGGAGGAAGATCAATTCCTCGAGCCCACACGGCTTCAAGATGCCGGTCAGCCAGGTTCGCGAGTGCTGGGATATTGCGTCGGTCACGGCGACGTAGGACTTGCGGCCACGAGCCCTCGCGGCCTGCACCTGCTCGATGAGGCGCTGGATCTGTTCGGACTTCCCGGATACATACTTCTTGAGGAGCTTCTCCCAGTATTCTGCTCGGTATGATTTCACCTCGAGCTCGGCGGGAGAGCCGTCCCTTGTAACGAGCTCGAAATCCCCATTTCGCGAGGAATTGTTCGCGAACTGGCGCTGCTTCATGCGCAGTCCGTGCGGCAACTCTACTTCCGCCGCTACCATCTCACCAGCAATGCCGCGAACCTTGGAGTTGGCGCCGCGTGCTTGCTCCGGATCCGGCGGACGGCCGGTCAGCGGCCCAGGCTTTCGCGCCGAGGGAATGTCCGACACGGTCTCGAACTCTTTCCAACTGGTGCTGTCGTCGGCTCCCATGAAGTCGAGATCCTTGTCGGTCAGGCGCGTGCGCCGGATCCAGTCGAGGTCCACCTGCCCTTTCGCGGCGCGACGGATCAACGTGCTCCGAGTCTGCCCTGAGAGCGAGCGATCGAGGAGGACCCGAACGTCCGCGAGGAGCTTGATCGGATCGTCGAGTTTCTGACTCAGCACCTCGCCGAACAGCGCTCGGAAGTCGTCCGGCGACAGCTTCGGCGAGCCCAGAAGCGCCTCGACCTCACGCATGAACGGCGCCGGGTCGTGCACGCGAGCGACGATTCCCTTGAAGAACCGCGAGGCCGTCTGCGGATCGCCGCCGAACGCCGCCTCGACGCGGGTGACCCACTCGGCGACGTCCGGGGCCGGCTCCTTGCCGAGCCGCCGCTTGAGGGCCTCGATGGTCTGGCTCTTGTGCTGGGCGAGCCGCGCCTCGGCGAAGGTCGCGCGCGCTGCCTCGAGGCCCTCGGCAATCGACTGGGGCGTCGATCCGGTCAGCCCCGGCGGCTTCTTCGGCCCGGCCGCCATCTGCATGCCGGCAGCGCCCTGCTTCGCGAGGAAGGCGTCCGTCGCCTCCGCCATCGCGCGGACGATGTTGCGCGCCTCCGCCGGTAGCCTCGGGGCGGCGCGCTTCGCCAGCTCGACGAGCTGCTTCGCCTTCGCGATGACTAGCGGCGCCTTCGCCTTGAGGGTGATGCCCGTCGTGCGGGCGCCCTCGACCATCAGCGCCGTGTCGATGGTCGTGTCGATCAGCCCGGAGTAGTCACCGTGGCCCGCGCGCTCGATCGCATCACGCCATTGCTCGACGAAGCCGTTGGCGATCTGGACCACGCCATCAAGCGCCGAAGCGTCCGTCGATTCGACCCACTTGCCGTAGTCGCTGATCGGCTTCCAGTCGAGCTGGTAGGCGCCGGTCCAATGCCCGAGCGCGTCCACGCCGAGCATCGTCGCGTCGACGCCCATCTTCCCGAGCTCGCCGACTCCTTGCGCCGTCCGGCCGGCCCAGCGAAACGGCGTGAGCACGACGTCGGCCATGTGGCCGGCGAAGCCCTTGGGCGGCGGGCGCGCCGCGGCGGCCTCGGCGTGGAGCTCGAGCAACTGGCGATGCGCCGCCACGAGCTTGTGGGCGTCCTCGGACTGGCCCCGCCCCTGATGCCGCAGATCGGCAATCGCATTCGCGAGCTCCTTCAGGACCTCCTCGGCGAACCAGATCTCGCCGGGCTTCCCGTCGCGATAGCTGCGAACCAACCGCAGGTGCTCGCGCAGGCCGGCGCTGACGTCCTTCACCTTGCCGAGCAGCGACTGGACGCTCGCGTGCGTCCTGGCGACCTCGCCCCCCTGCCCCGCCACCCGCTTGTCCTTGAGGATGCGCTTGAGCGCCATCATCGTCCGCAATGGATCGCCGTACGCCAGCAGATCGACGCCCGCCGCGTCCTGCACCAGCGACGTACCTCCGGCGCTGGGGCCGAAGACGTTCACCTGCTCTTCGGTTGCGGCGATGTACGCGGTCCCGATGTGATGCGGATTGGGTGACGGCAGCCGCGTCGCCGTCACCGGGTCCAGCGGGGCGTCGTAGGGGATGTGAACGATGCCGCTGCCGGTGACCTGCGCCCCAACGGTCTCGCCCGTGCCGAGGACGAGCAACGCGCGCTTCTCGGCGACGACCCATAGATCGTCTAGCTCCCCTCCGACCAGCCGCAACTCCTTCGGCCGCAGCTCCAGACGGTATGTCACCGTCATGGTCAGCCGATCGCCGGCTTGGTCGACCACGTCGAACGACTCGGCGCGCGTGGCCTGCGACCTGTATTTCGAGTCCGGCGGGCCGAGCGAGATCCGCGGGATCCCGTCGATCCGCCGTGCTTCGAGCAGGATCTCGCCGTCTCGATCCATGTGGTGGCGAGGGAGCGACTCCGTAAGCGACCGTTTGCCCGGTGGAAGTCCCGCACCAGCGCCCGTTCCGCCGACTCCGGGCCGCGGTCCCGCGCCAGCTCGCTCCTCGTGTTGGTCTCCCATCGCCCGCCGGGAGGACGCTAGCAGGGCCCGGCGGTCCGTTCGGCCGGCGGCATTACCAGGTATCGTTAAATTCCGCTAACTTAGAATCATCTCGCGACCACAGCGGGCGGATCTGGGCACCCTGGGGGCCGTTGCATCCCCCGGTATACGAGCCGGCCTCCCACCACCCGGAGCTTGCGCTTCAAGTGCGCGTCTTCGCGCTAGGGACCCGGTGGCACGGCGGCTGCTGTTACCTCCGGTCGACGACGCCCGATCACCCCGGTGCTCGATGGTCTGCCCAGACCCCGAGCACAGACCGGTCGCCGTCTCCGCCCACCACCGGAGAGCCCCATGGCCAAGTCGAACAAAGAGATCGCCGAGAGCTTCCCCGCCCTCAAGAGGCTCGGCTTCTTGTCCGCCAAGCGGAGTGTCCCGTTCGTCCAGCAGCTCGAGTGGACGGACTGCGGCGCCGCCTCGCTCTGCATGGTGATGGCCTATCACGGCCGCGAGCCGAAGCTCGCCGAGGTCCGCGAGGCGATGGGCATCGGGCGCGACGGCGTGTCCGCGAAGGCGATCCTCGACACCGCCGAGCGGTACGGCATGCAGGGCCGGGGCATCAAGGTGGACGTCTCGCAGGTCCACCTCCTGAAGACCGCGACGATCCTGCACTGGGAGTTCAACCACTTCGTCGTCTTCGACAAGGTGATCAAGGACGGCGTCCGGATCGTCGACCCGGCGACCGGCCCGCGCGACGTCAAGCTGTCCGAGTTCAGCAAGGCGTTCACCGGCGTCGCGATCGAGCTCGTGCCGACCGACCGGTTCACGAAGACCAAGGCCGAGAAGGGCCGCCTCGGGCGCTACGTCCGCGAGCTGATGTCCGAGAAGGGCCTGTTCTCGCGGATCATCACCGTGTCGCTCGCGCTGCGCCTGATCGCGCTCGCGCTGCCGCTGATGACTGGCATGATCATCGACCGCGTCGTCCCGCGGGCCGACTACGACCTGCTCTACGTCTGCCTCGCGACGATCGGCGGCATGACCGTGTTCAACCTCCTCGCGGAGGTCGTGCGGTCGTTCCTCCTGCTCCACCTCCGGATCTCCCTCGACACGCGGATGACGCTCGGCTTCCTGGACCACATGGTCTCGCTGCCGTTCAACTTCTTCCAGCGGCGCTCGACAGGCGACCTGATGATGCGCGTCGAGAGTAACGGCACCGTGCGCGAGATCGTGACGAGCAAGTCGATGTCCGCCGTGATCGACGGCCTGTTCGTCCTGCTCTACGCCGTGATCATCTTCTACGTCAGCCCGATGCTCGGCGCGATCACGCTCGCGATGGTGTCGCTCGAGGCGCTGATCTTCCTCGCGGCGCGCCCCACGTTCCACCGCCTCCTCGCCGCCGACCTCGACAAGCAGGCGAAGGAGCACAGCTACATGGTGCAGATGCTCGGCGGCATGGAGACGCTCAAGTGCGCCGGCGCCGAGCGGCTCGGCGTCGAGAAGTGGGCGAACCTCTACACCGACGAGCTCAACGTGAAGTTGCGCCGCGCCCGCGCGAGCTCGTACGTCGACTCGATCCGCGGCGCGGTCACCTCGCTGGGGCCCATGCTGATCCTCACGATCGGCGCGACCAGCGTCATGCGCGGCGAGATGACGCTCGGCATGATGCTCGCGATGAACTCGCTCGCGACGAGCCTGTTCGGCCCGCTGTCGCAGCTCGTCGCCAGCGCCCTCGAGCTCCAGCTCGTCAAGGGCCACATGGACCGCATCGACGACGTGCTCCAGACGCAGCTCGAGCAGGACCGCGACGCCGTCCAGCAGCCGCCGCGCCTGCGCGGCCACGTCTCGGTCAAGAACGTGTCGTTCAAGTACGGCGAGCAGGCGCCGCTCGTGGTCCAGGACGTGTCGCTCGAGATCCCGCCCGGGATGTCGGTCGCGCTCGTCGGGCCGAGCGGCTCGGGCAAGAGCACGCTGCTCGGCCTCCTGTCCGGCATGCACAAGCCGCTCCGGGGCGAGATCCAGTACGACCAGCGCAACCTCCACGAGATGGACCTCCGCTCCGTCCGCCAGCAGATCGGCATCGTCCCGCAGCACCCGTTCATCTTCGGCGGCACGGTCCGCGAGAACGTCGCGCTGACGTCGCCGGGCGCCACGCTCGACCGCATCCAGTCGGCGTGCAAGGTCGCCGGCCTGCACGAGGACATCGCCGACATGCCGATGAGCTACGACACGGTGATCTCCGACGGCGGCGGCTCGCTGTCCGGCGGCCAGCGTCAGCGCGTCGCGATCGCCCGCGCGGTGATCCGCAACCCGACCCTGATGCTGCTCGACGAGGCGACGTCGGCGCTCGACAACGCCACCGAGAAGCGCGTCATCGAGAACCTCGAGCGGCAGCGCTGCACCCGGATCACCGTCGCGCACCGCCTGTCGACCGTGCGCAACGCCGACCTGATCGTCGTGATGGACAAGGGCCGGATCGTCGAGCAAGGCAACCACGAACAACTCCTCGCGAGGGGCGGGCTCTACACCCAGCTCGTCCACGCCTCCCAGAACAACCCGATGGAGATGGCCCATGACCCGATTTCTGCCGATCGCTCTTCTCGTAGCGTGCAGCGGAGCCGAGCCGCCGCCGGCCGAGCCTAGCCCCACCGAGGCCGTGCTCCCCGCCGCCTCCGAGGCCGCCCCCGAGATCCCCGACTTCCCGGGTGTCGTGACGTCGCGCAACACGAAGGTCGTCGCCGCCGAGTTCCAGGGCCGCGTGGACCGGATCAACATCTTCGCCGGCCAGAAGGTCCACGCGGGGGATCCGATCGCGAAGCTCGACGACACGGAGCTCCGGTCGCAGATCGAGGCCGCGCGCGCCAACGAGTCCGCGGCCCGCGCCGACGCGGGCGCCGCCGGGGCGCAGGCGTACGCCGCGCAGCTCCAGTACAAGCGGGACGCGCGGCTCGGCCGCAAGGGCTACGTCGCGAAGAGCGCCGTCGACAACTCGCGCGCGCAGACCCAGTCGCTCGGCGCGCAATCGGCCGCCAACGCGTCGCGCGCCGATAGCTTCAAGGCCGAGCGGCTCCGCCTCGAGGGCCTGGTCGAGAAGGCGCAGGCGGTCGCGCCGTTCGACGGCGTCGTCATGATGGTGAAGGTCAAGGAGGGCGAGGTGGCGCAGCGCGGCACACCGATCGCCCGGGTGTTCGACCCCCGGGACCTGATCATGAAGTTCGCCGTGCCCAAGGAGCACCGCCACCTGGTCGCCCTCGGCAAGCGGGTCGAGCTCCGGATCGACGGGGTGCCGCGCCCGGTGTGGGCCACCATCGAGCGGATCGCCGACGAGGAGCCCCCGATCAACTTCGCCGTGGTCGAGGCCGACATCGACGACAGCAAGCTCGGGCCCGACGAGATCCGACTGACCGCGCAGGGCCGGGTCCGGATCGCCGATGCATCCGCGGGAGGGAAGCGATGAGCGTGGTATTGTCGAGCCAAGACGTGGCCGAAGGTCATCACCTCGAGACTCCGACCTGGGTTACCTCGTTCCAGGGCCTCCCTCGCACGGTCAACGTGCGGCGATGCCGGCTCGAGGTGGTCGCAGGTCCCGACGTAGGCAAGGTCGTCGAGCTCGCGCAGCCGACGATCATGATCGGGCGCACCGGCGCCGACCTGAACCTGACGGATCCGAAGGTGTCCGGGCTCCACGCCGAGCTCCGCCTCCAGGCCGATGGGTACCGGGTCCGCGACCTCGGCTCGACGAACGGCACGCACGTCCGCGGCGTGCGGATCGTCGACGGGTTCGTCGCCCCGGGCGCGACGCTGCAGATCGGCAAGAGCGCGATCGTGTTCGATCCGCTCGATGACAGCGTGTCCGTCCCGCTGTGGCACGAGGCGCGGCTGCACGGCCTTATCGGCGGGTCCCCGTCGATGCGCCACCTGTTCGATCTGATCAACCGGTTCGCGCAGAGCGACGCGACCGTGCTGATCCAGGGCGAGACCGGCGCCGGCAAGGAGGGCGTCGCCGACGCGATCCACCAGTGCTCGCCGCGCCGCGACGGCCCGTTCGTCGTGCTCGACTGCTCGGCGATCCCCGAGCAGCTGTTCGAGGACCAGATCTTCGGCCACGAGCAGGGCGCGTTCACCGGCGCCGGCAAGGCCACGGTGGGCGTGTTCGAGGCCGCGCACGGCGGCACGCTGTTCCTCGACGAGATCGGCGAGCTGCCGCTCGACGTGCAGGCCAAGCTGCTGCGCGCCGTCGAGACCCGCAAGGTCCGCCGGCTCGGCTCGACGAAGGTGGTGGCGTCGGACGTCCGGATCGTCGCAGCGACGAACCGCGACCTCGCCACCGAGGTCAACCGCGGCACGTTCCGCTCCGACCTGTTCTACCGGCTCAGCGTCGCCAAGCTCGCGGTGCCGTCGCTGCGCGAGCGCCGCGAGGACATCCCGCTGCTCGTCGAGCACTTCCTGCGCCAGCTCACCGCCACGTTCGGCAGCAAGGACCCGCGCCTGCCCGACGACTTCCTCGCGCGCGCCCAGCGCCACGCCTGGCCCGGCAACGTCCGCGAGCTGCGCAACGCGGTCGAGCGCGCGTGCCTCTTGCCCAACCACCCGACGCTCGGCTTCGACGCCCCGCCGAAGAAGGAGAGCTCGTTCGGCGAGGTCGACATCGACGTCCCGTTCAAGGTGGCCAAGCAGAAGCTGGTCGACGAGTTCGACCGCAAGTACCTCGAGGCGCTGCTCGAGGCGCACGACAACAACATCTCGGCCGCCGCCCGCGCCGCCGGCATCGAGCGGATGTCGATCTACAAGATGATCCGCCGCCTCGGCCTCGACAAGGACGAGGGCAACCGCGCCCCGACGTCGACGGAAGAAGAAGACGACGACGGCGACGGCGACGCGGGCCACCGCCGGTAGGACGACGGCCGGACCGGCCCGGGGTCAAGAGCTGTCTAACATTCGTTCGACAGCTCTTGTCGATCGGCTTGCCGGCGCAGACGCCGGCTGCGCCTGTCCGGAGGAGA
>Ga0207856_1000206_pt1 | contig 12389 bp, 5 predicted proteins | sample LuqExpMetageno21_FD_187779 | JGI IMG/M metagenome (GOLD analysis project Ga0207856, IMG submission 187779) | Tropical forest soil microbial communities from Luquillo Experimental Forest, Puerto Rico - Sample 21 (SPAdes) | ecosystem: Environmental > Terrestrial > Soil > Tropical forest ... | reverse complement strand
CGCGCGGCGAGGAACGCACGCAGAGCGTCTTTGGTGCCGGCGAGCACGGTCATCGTCGGCCCGTTGTCGGCGGCGATCACGATCTCCGGTGGCAAGCTGGGCAGGAGGCGCTCCGCCGGGGCCATCACCGCCGCCATCGCCCCGGGCTGGCATGCAGCGATCAGTCGCCCGCGAATCGCCGCCAGCCGGAGCGCGTCCTCCGGCTGCATGATGCCCGCGGCAACGGCCGCCGCAAGCTCACCGACGGAGTGGCCGAGGACCACCGCGGGGGTTTGGCCACGGTCGCGCCACATGGCGAGCTGCGCTAGCTGGAGCGCGACGATCGCCGGCTGCGCATACTGCGTCTGTTGAACGAGGTCCGTTGCGGCACCGTGGTTGCCGAGCAGCAGGCCGAGGAGCGGCACATCGACGCTGCCTTCGAGCGCGCCGGCATACCGATCGAGTGCCTCTTTGAACACGGCATTGGCCTCGTACAGCGGCCGCGCACAGCCCGGTACGAGCGAGCCTTGACCCGTGAACATCCAGATCCCGGTCGCCGCCTTGCGAGGCGCAGGTCCAGGTGTCGCCCAGGACTCCAGCACGACGTGCGCATTGGTGCCGCCGTACCCGAACGACGACACGGCCGCCACGAGAGGGGTGTGGTCTCCGATGCGCCCGAGCGACGTCGGCTGGGTCGGGATGACCGCGGCAAAGCCTTGCAGATCGATCTTCGGATTGAGCGTTTTGAAGTGGACGTTGCCCGGCGCTTCGCGGTGGCGCACAACCTCGACCGCCTTGATGAGCCCGATCACGCCGGCCGCGCCTTCGAGGTGGCCGATGTTGGTCTTGATCGCACCCAGCACGACCGGCTTCTCGCGTTGATCTCCGAGCACGTTTTTGAGCGCCTCGACCTCGATGGGGTCACCGAGGGCCGTGCCGGTGCCGTGGCACTCCACATAGTCGACGTCGCGACCGGCGAGGCCCGCGACCTCCAGGGCTTGTCGGATCACCGCCTCCTGCGCGAGGCCGCTGGGCGCCGTCAGCGAGGCGCTGCGACCATCCTGATTGACTGCACTGCCGCGGATCACCGCCAGCACCGGATCGCCGTCAGCCAGCGCGTCGCCGAGCCGCTTGAGCACGACGGCGCCGACGCCCTCACCGCGCGCGATCCCGTTGGCGGCGCTATCGAAGGTCGCGCAACGACTATCGACCGACAGCATGCGGGCCTGGCACGTGGTCACGTACGGAGTGGCGCACAGGATCATGTTGACGCCACCCGCCAGGGCCATCCGACAGGCGCCGCTGCGCAGCTTAGTGACGGCCGCGTCGACGGCGACCAGCGAGGACGAGCACGCCGTATCGATCGTGAGGCTCGGGCCTGCGAGGTCGAGCGTGAACGAGATGCGATTGGACGTGATCGACGGCGCCGCGCCGGTCCCAGCGTAGTCGGTGGTGTGATCGAAGTCGGTCATCCAGTCGTAGTTCATCTGTCCGACGAACACGCCGGTGGACGAACCGCGCAGCCGCTCCTTGTCGTAGCCGGCGGCATGGAACGCCTCGTACGCGACCTCGAGCAGCATCCGCTGCTGCGGGTCCACGCCGCGGGCCTCGGCGACCGAGATCCCGAAGAACTCGTGATCGAAGCTCTCGACCTCTCCCATGAACGCGCCGCGCCGGCTATAGCTGCGTCCGATCGCGTCGGGATTCGCGTCGTACACCTCGTCGATATCGAACCGCGACGCCGGGACATCGGTCACGCAGTCGGTGCCCGCACGCAACATGTCCCAGAGCTCACCCGGCGAGGTCACGTTGCCGGGCAGGCGGCACGCCATGCCCACGATGGCGATCGGCTCGCTCGAGGGATCGGGGCTCGCGTGGGTCGGGTCGTGCGCGGGAGAGCTCGAGCGCCGGTCGCTGCGGTACGCCGCGAGCCGCGCCGCCGTCGGATAGTTGAACACGAGCGTGTAGGACAGCCGGGTATTCCAGGCCGCGGACAGCAGGTTGACGAGCCGTACCGCGAACAGCGAGGACAGGCCCTGTTCCGCCAGGCTCCGGGTCGGTGACAGCGTATCGGCGGGCACGTTGAGGACCTGCGCCGCGAGCTGCAGGATGAAGGCGACCTCGCTGTTGCGCTCGAGTGGTTCGGCCGCCTGCGGCTGATACACCGCAGCGGTCGCGAGCTGGCGCAGCTTGTTCGTGTCGACCTTGCTGTTGGCGGTTAACGGCATCTCATCGAGCGCGATCCAGCTCTGAGGTGCCATGTAGTCTGGAAGGTGGTGCTCGACGTGCGCGCGCAGCGTCTCCACCCGGAGATCGGCGCCCTCGCTCACCGTGAAGAACCCGACGAGCCGCGCGTTGGCGCCGGTGAGGTGCACGACGGCCGCGCGGCGTACCGACGGCAACCGCTCCGCGCAGTGCTCGATCTCGGCGAGCTCGACGCGGTGGCCGCCGACCTTGACCTGTGAGTCCTTGCGGCCGACTATCTCGATCTCGCCGTTGGCGAGGTAGCGGCCCAGATCGCCCGTGGCATAGAGCCGGCCGAACGGCTCCCGGGTGACGAACTTCCGGGCGGTGAGGTCGGGATCGCGGAAGTACCCGCGGGCGACGCCCGCGCCGCCGATGTAGATGTCACCGACCACGCCGGTCGGCCGGTACTCCAGTCGGGAATCGAGGACGTGAATGGTCTGGTTCGACAGCGCCTGTCCGTACGGCACCAGCTCGGTCCCGAGTTCGCGCGAGCGGCGGGTGATCACGTGGTAGTTGGACCAGATCGAGGCCTCGGTGGCGCCGCCGAGCGCGACGAGCGCGAGCTCCGGAAACAGCGCCAGCGCGTTGTCCGCCATGGTCATGCTGATCGCGTCGCCGCTCAGCATTGCGAGCCGGAGCGGCAGCGACGCCCCCGGCGGGCGCGAGGCGACGAGCATTTCGAACGACGTCGGGACCGTGTTCCACACCGTCACGCCGTGACGATGCAGCTGCTGCCACCAGTAGTCGGGATCGCGCGTTCCGTCGGGCTTGCAGACGACCACGGTGCCGCCGGCGGCCAGAGTGCCAAAGATATCCCACACCGACAAATCGAAGCTGAGCGAGGAGATCGCGAACGTGACGGTCGCGGGCCCGAGCCCGAACCGCTCGTTGATGTCGAGACACGTATTGACGGCAGCACCGTGTTCGATCTCGACGCCCTTGGGTGCGCCCGTAGAGCCGGACGTGAAGATCACATAGGCCAGCTGATTGGGCGAGACGTCGATCGGCCTGGGCTCGCGACCCGCGAGCTCGGCCGCCAGCTCGCGGTGCACGCAGATGGTCGTTGCGAGCCGGCCGTCCGGTGCGCGGTGCCAGGCGCGATCGGTCAGGCACTTGTCCTGCGCCAGCGCGGTCGTGCACTCGGCGAGCGCCAGTATGCTGCGCAGCCGGTCGTCCGGATCGCTCGGGTTGAGCGGCAAGTAACACGCGCCGCACAGCAGGATGCCAACCGTGGCCACGACCTGCTCCCATCCCTTCTCCATCACCACGGCGACGCACGAGTCAAGGCCGATGCCGACGTCCTGCAGGCGCCGCGCGGCGGCACGGGCCAGGGTCACGAGCTCGCGGTAGGTCAGGACGACGTCCTGGTCGATGACGGCGACGGCGTCGGGGGTCGCGTGCGCGGCGCGCAGCACGAGTCCGTGCAGCAGCCGCGGGGCGTCGGCATCGAACGTGCGATCGGTCCGGTTCATGCCCCGCCGCAGGTGCAGCACCTCGGGCGGCAGCGTCGCGGCGCGCAGGTTGTCGGCGGCGACGCGTTCCAGCAGCGATCGGAAGCAGCTCAGCATGTCGCGGATCAGCTCGGGCCCGAAGATCGTGGCGTCGTAGTCCCAGTTACTCTGGAGCTCGCCATTCAGCTCGTAGACTTGGTGGTCCAGCGTGACCTGCGGAGTCTGAGTTTGCTGATAGTGCAGGCGTGTTTGGCAACCGGCGAGCTCCAGGTCCGACCGCACGATGCCGAGGAACGAGGTGAAGACGATCGGGAACGCGAGGTGCGGATCCGCGCGGTGCTTGCGCAACATGCGGGTAACCTCGAGGCCGCTGACGTCGCTGTACTCGAGCCCCTCGCTAAGCTCGTGGTGGATGGCGCGCGCGCGTTCCGCGAGGCTGTCACCGTGGCCGCCGTGCACCGGGCAGAGCAGGATGTTGGTGAACTCACCGACGACGCCCGTGAAGTCCCGGCCGCGCGACACCGGGCGCTCCGACATCGTGACGGTGACCGAGAAGTCGGGCTCCTCGCCGTAGAGCCTCAGGACCTCGGAGAACGCGGCGAGCAGGATCGCGTTGGGCGTGACCTTGAGTTCACCGGCGCAGCCCTTGAGGGTCGTCCAGTGTTCGGCGCCCAGGGTGATCGACTCGCGCTGAAAGTCGACGTCCTGCCCGCCGGTCTTCTTGAGGCACGGCAGCTGCGGCGGTCCGGGGATCGTGGCGCAGCGTGCAGTCCAGTACTCGAGGGAGGCCGCGGAGGCCTGCTTGGTGTCGAGCTGGTCGCAGTAGTCGCGGAACGCGAAAGCGCCGTCGACCGGTGCGGTGACCGTGCCCTGTCCCACGAGCCTGCGGTAGTGTTCGGAGACCTCGTGGCACAGCTGCATCGCGCTGGTCGCGTCGATGAACAACATGTCCAGCACCAGGTGGAGCCGCACCGTGGTCGCGCTCAGCGCGCTCAGCTGAAGGTCCCAGTGGAGCTCCGGCCGGGCCTTGAACGCGGTCATGCACGCGCGGCGCCGCGCATCGAGGTCGGGTGTCTGGTCGACGATGAGGTGTAGCGGCGGCCGGCGCTCGGAGGCGGTGCGGATCCGTTGCTGGGTGCCGTCGACGATGACGGCGTGGAGCATGGGGTGTCGATCGACGACGTGTTGCACCGCTTGCTGGAACCGCGCGACATCGAGGTGGTCCACGTCGAACTCGGTATAGACCTGGCACGGGCAGTCCTGACTGGCGCCGATCACGTACGACACCTGCATCGGAGTCAGGGCGAACGTCGCGCCCACCTCATCGGTGAGTGGTGCCTCGCCGTCGGTCGGAGCTTCGCGAGCTTCGCTATGCGTCAACCGATTCGACACCTGCGCGACGGTCAGGCCATAAAGCACCTGATACGATGGCATCGGGACGAGCGCGCCGCGCACGCGGGTCGCCGTCAGGGAGTCGAGCCCGAGATGACCGAGCAGATCGTCCGCTCGACTCTCGAGCTCGCTGGTGGGAAGCCGAAGGAGGACGGCCAGCGCTTCGATGGAATTAGACGAACGAGCTTGATGATGAGTCATTGTGTTGAGCAATCGAAAATGACCATGGTCCCGCCCCGTTCGGAGACGGCCCCGCAACCCGTCACCGAGCTACGGGCTCGGTATCGGGCTCGGGGCGAGCACGGACGACACTTCGTGAATCGCGCGGCCCGCAATTCCTTGTTTACAACGAATCGAGCGCGACTGCGCAAGAGAGATCGGTGCCGCAAAATGCGGCGGCGCTACACCGGCTCGAGCAGCGGAAATCTTCCGTCCAGGTCACCGAGGGTCCTCGAGAAACAACGCGAGGCCGGGTTACCGTCGAACAGACTGTCCGGGCGGCAGGCCAGCGTCGTGCAGCGCAGCGCCGAGCGGGCCGCGGCATGGGCGCGCATGCCAAAGCGTGGAGCCCGCGCAGTGCGCAACGGCGAGGAATGCATAGATCTATGTAGCTGCGCGCGCCGTCCGGCTGGGTCGGCCAACACAGACCGCGTCCGACCTGCTTGCCGCGGGCGATTCAGTTCGTTGTCGCGTTCCGCGACCACCGGCGCCCTGACCGGCCCCCCAGGGTCAGCGACCAGTGGATCAGTCGACACGGAGGCTCATTCGGGCGGGCAAAACTTTGCCACGGCAGACGGGGTCGAGCGGAATTCAGGCCTTCCCAGCGGGACCTCCGGGCCGTTGAACCTGTTGAGATCCTTGCAAGGCTGCGCCGAGCTTGAGCTTCTCGGCGGTCCTCTGACAGGTTCGAGTCCCGTCCGCTCCGCAAGATCACTTCTTATTGCTCAGCATGCGTTCGGGTCGGCGAGCCAGGCGGCGAGTTCGTCCACCGGGAGGTCGAGCACGAGGTCGCCGAGGCGATCGGGGCCGAGGGTCTCGGTGCGCTCGCGGAGGCGGGCTCGCTCGTCCTCGCGAAGCCCTCGCCCCAGACGGCGTTCGAGCTGATGCGCGGCCAGGTCGGCGGCGCCCTTGGCCATGCCTTTCTCGGTTGCCTCGCGCTGTAGCGCTTCTACGATCTTTTGAGAGGTCACAGCGAGCTCCTCCTCTTCCGCGGTGCGGTCATCCGGATCTTGGGGCAACTCGAAGCGCAGCCGCGCGAATATGGGGAACGCCGCGGCGCGCTCCCAACTGCCTGGCGGCAGGGCCAACAGGTCGTGCAGCGCGCGATTCAGCACGGCGCCGCGGCCGAGCAAGCGGACCAGTAGCGTCTCGTGGGAGCGCGGTAGCTCCGTGAGTACGGCCAGCTTCAACTGCAAGCCCGGCAGCGTGTCGTACGTGCCGGTTGGCCAACCCTCCGCTTGCGCGAAGCCAAACGCCGGCATCGCCAAGCCGGGGCGACCCGAGGACACGATCCAGCACGTCGTCAACGGTACCACCCCAGGGCCTCCGACGGCAGCACCGGCCTTGAGACGGCGTGTGTGGTGGAAGGACAGGTGCTTGCGGATGCAGTCTCTGAGCTCGTCGTCGTCCGGCGGCTCGTGATACGACTCGAGCAGACACGCGCGCTCGCTCATCCGACCGAACATCCCAAGCCGCGCGCGGCCGTCCGGGCTCATGCCCTCGTCCGGCAGATGCCAGATGTCGATGTGCTGGGAGTCCGCCAGCACCTCTTCGCTGGTCGTCGTCTCGCCGAAGCTCTCCAAGAGTGTGCTGGCGAGCTGCTTGGCGAGCTGATCGTAACGAAACCGCATCCCGATAACGCGGATATCACAGACTCAGCGTCATGCTCTCAGAATGGTAGTCGTCACGGCGGAATGTGCAATGCATAGCCCGAAAGCCCACTCGGGTCACAGAACATGCCGGATCGCAGTTCGTCGAAGAGCGCGGCATCGTCGACGAAAATCGGGGAGATCCGGACCGGGGTCTCCCGGCTCGGCGCGGGCTGGGCTACGCTCGCGCGGCATGCCTCGGATCATGTTTCGCGAAGACGACCGGACCGTCGATGCTGCCGAGGACGACTGGCTCTACGACGTCTGCGTCGACGCCAAGGCCTCGATCCCGTTCTCGTGCAAGGCCGGCGCGTGCGGCACCTGCGCGACGGAGGTGCTGTCGGGCGGCGAGACGCTCGGCGCGGTCACCCAGCGCGAGCTCCGCACGTTGACCACGGCGGGGCTCGATCCCGCGCGCTACCGGCTGCCGTGCCTACACTCGGTGGGGCACGGCGACGTCGTGTTCGGTCGGCCCGCGAACGCGCCGTCCAAGGCGACCCAGCTCGCGACCATCGAGGCCGAGGTCGAGTCGTTCCGCCGGCTCAACCTCAGCGTCGCGGAGATCCGATTCTTCGTGCCTGGGCCGGAGCTCGCGTTCCGTCCCGGCCAGTACGTGATCTTCCAGATCCCGAGCGCCGATGGGCGCGAGGTGATCCGGCGCTCGTACAGCATCTCGACGCCGCCATCGGATCGGCGCCACTTCGAGATCTGCGTGCGGTCCGTAGCGGGCGGCCACGGCTCGAACTGGGTCCACCGCCTGCGCACCGGCCAGCGGGTAACGTGCGAGGGCCCGCTCGGCGACTTCACGCTGCAGGACACCGATCACGACATCCTGATGGTCGCGACCGGCACCGGGATGTCGCCGATCAAGTCGATGCTGCTCCACCTGCTCGATCAGCGCAGCAACCGGAGGGTCCGCCTGTTCTTCGGCGTGCGCTCGGCGCAGGACCTGTTCTACACCGACCTCGTCCGCGGCCTCGAGGCGCACTACCCGAAGTTCACGTACGAGATCGCGATGTCGTCGCCCGATCCCTCGCTGTGGGCGGGCCCTCGCGGCCGGGTGACCCGCCTGGTCGAGGAGCGCGTCGCGGCGAGCGAGGCGGCGCGGACCGAAGCCTACCTGTGCGGCAGCCGCGGCATGATCGAGGATGTCGCGGCGATCCTGCGCGACAAGGGCATGCCGGACGCGCAGATCCACTTCGAGAACTTCTACTGATATTGAAGATACTGTCGAAATCCCGTCCCAGTCGGGATCTTGTTCAGCATCAGCAGCACCTTGCCGCGCAGATCCATGCCCTTGACGTCGTCCCAGTTGTACTCGGGCGCCTGGATGCCGCAGCCGACGAACACCAGCTCGGCGTCATGGATCGAGCCAGCTGGTCGCCCTTGGAACCCAGCCAACGATGACCCTTGCACGCTGGAGAAGCTCGGGGAGCTGGCGGCAAACGCGCAGCTCGAGACCTTCACGAATCGAAATCTCAATCGAGCGCGCGCTTCATGCCTTCGTGGGTGGCCTCGAAGCCCAGCCCCTCGTAGAACGAGTGCGCCGCGGCCCGACGCTTGTCCGTGGTGAGCTGGACGAGGCCGCAGCCGCGAGCTCGGCATTCGCCGATCGCCCACTCGAGCATGATCCGGCCGACCCCACCGCCGCGCTCGGACGAGGCGACGCGAACGCCCTCGATCTGACCTCGCAACATCCCGAGCCGCGACAGCCCGGGGATGAGGGTGAGCTGGAGGACCCCCACGACGCGGCCGTCCTGCTCGGCCACGACGATCTGCTGGTTCGGGTCACGCTCGATCGCCGCGAACGCGGCGAGGTACCGCGGATCGAGCGGAGTGCGCGCGTCCTCTCGCGTACGCCCCAGGTCGTCATCTGCGAGCATGCCCACGATCGACGGGAGGTCCTCGGAGGTCGCGGGCCGGATGAGCAAGGGCATTCCCTCTCGATGTGCGAGCGGCGACCGTCGTTTCATCGGCGCGTAAATTTTGTACTCAGCCACAGCGGTTTTGATCGCGGGGAGGTCAGGCTCAGCAGGCGCCGTCGCCGGCCGTCACCGCGTCGCGGCATTGCGCGCGGCCTCGAACTCGTCGCCGGGCTTCCACGCCGGCATCTGATCGGTGGTGGCCAGCTCGTGGCCGATCCGGAAGCCGAGCTGGGCATCCTCGATCATGCCGTCGAACGTCCACTCGGATCGGAGCTGGTCGCTCGGCTGGTGGTAGTCGCGCATCTCGTACGACTCGATCTGCTGGCGGCCCCAGCCGTCGGGGCGACCGATGAAGTCGGTGCCTTCGTGGAGGTAGACGCCGGGGACCCCGATGCGCGCGAAGCTGAACTGATCCGAGCGATAGAACGCGCCGCGATCCGGAAACTGATCCGGCTTGACCGTGCGGCCCTGGAGGGCAGCGAGCCGATCGACCAGCGGATCGAGCGTGGACCGGCCCTTGCCGACATAGGTCACGTCTCGCGAGCGGCCCCAGATGTTGCCTCCGTCGTAGTTGATATCGGCGACGATCTTGCCGGTGGGCACGATCGGGTGTCGCGTGAAGTACTCCGAGCCGAGCAGGCCCTGCTCCTCGGCGGCGACGAACAGGATCAGGACCGAGCGGCGCGGCGGCGCGGGCAGCGCCTTGAACGCCCTAGCGATCGCGAGCACCTGCGCGCAGCCGGCGGCGTTATCGAGCGCGCCGTTGTAGATCCGGTCGCCGGTCGTGTCGGGCTTGCCGATGCCGAGGTGATCGTGGTGCGCGGTGTAGACAACCATCTCTCCGGAGCGCGCCGGATCCGCGCCGCGGTGGAGCCCGAGGACGTTGGCGGTCTGGTTGCGCGTGATCCGGTTGGCGAAGTCGATCGAGGTGGTGACGCCGAGCGGCACTGGGACGAACGTCCTCTGCCGGGCGGCCTCGACCAGCGCCGCGAGGTCGTGGCCGGCCAGCCTCACGAGCGATCGCGCCGCGTCCTCGGCCACCCAGGCGCGGATCTGGAGGCGCGGCTCGCCGGCCGCGGGGAGCTCGAACCGGGGCGTCGACCACGACGTCTGGATGACCTGGAATGGATAGCCGGCCGACGGCGTGGTGTGAATGATGATCGCGCCGACGGCGCCCTGGCGCGCCGCGCTCTCGTACTTGTAGCTCCAGCGGCCGTAGTAGAGGCGCGTGGTGCCCGCGAACAACGCCGGATCCCAGTCGGGATCGTTGTTCAGCATCAGCAGCACCTTGCCGCGCAGATCCATGCCCTTGAAGTCGTCCCAGTTGTACTCGGGCGCCTGGATGCCGTAGCCGACGAACACCAGCTCGGCGTCACGGATCGAGCCGCGCTCGGCCTGGACGCCGCTGGCGGCCAGGTACTGCTCGTACCAGCGCAGCGCGACCGACGAGCCGCCGCGCGAGAACGTCCACCGCTCCGGCATCGACGCGGTCATGCCGACGACGTCGAACGGCTGCTCCCACACGCCGCCCGGCGCGCCGGGCTCGTAGCCCATCGCTCGAAGCTGCTCGACGAGGTACGCGCGCGCTGCCCGATCGCCTGGCGTGGTGGGACCGCGGCCCTCGAGCTCGTCGGAGGCCAGCTTCGCGACGTGCGCGCGCAGCACGTCGGCGGTGACCGCCGCGGCCGCCGCGTCGAGCCCGGCGCCGGGATCGTGCGCTGGCGAGACCGCGGACTGCGACGCTGGTGGCGTCGTCGCCATCGACGAGCATCCGCACGCGAGGACGATGCAGGCGACGGTGGCGTGGACGAGAGACAGGCGAGGTCGGTTCTGGTGAGTCATGGCGGCGCGCTCCCGGCCCGGACCGTATCAGCTCGCCAGGGATCCCGATCACGATGGCGACCGCGGCGAGCGAGCCCCTCCTCGACCAGACCATCATGGTCCGACGATACACCGGGCAGAATGGCAGTCGTCGCGGTGGAATGTGCAGTGCACAGCCTGAAAGCCCGGGCGAGTCACGGCCTTACGGATCGCGGGTGTTCATGGTCCCGCGGAAGACAGAAAGGCCGTCACATCCGGGCCGGTGCGAGCTCTCTCTCCGCAAGGAGGAAGAAGAAGCAACCCATGTACGCAGCCCACCCCGTCACTCTCGCTCACCTGCCCCGCGCCAAGGCCACACATCCCGAGGATCTCTCCCGCAGGCCGAGCGGCCGGCTGTTCGCCGCCGCGCTGCTGCTCGCGGCCGCCTGTGCCGACGGCGGCGCCGCCGACCTCACCGGCGACGCCACCGACACCACCGGCGCCACCGACGTCGGCGGCGGTATCTCGGTCCGCTTCGACCTGGGCGATGCGCCCGACACCGCCGTGGAGGCCGAGGCCGCGCAGCTCCTGCCCGATCTGTCGCAGCTCGCGATGCCGCGCACCCGAGGCAAGCGCGAGACGATCCTCGTCCGCTACGCGGGCAAGCAGGCCGCCGGGACCAAGCGCACCGGGGAGCCGCATCCCGACACCGGCCGGGGCCCGCGCGTCGCCGAGGAGCCGGGGACGTTCTCGTTCCTGGCGTTCAACCCGACCACCCGCAACCGGTACGAGGTGACCTTCCCGACCGCGGTGCTCGGCCGGATGCACGAGAGCGCCATGGACTCGGGGCTCAATCGCGAGGTCCGGCTCACCGACCAGGTCGACCCGCCCAAGCCGGCCTACTCCTGGAGCGGCGGGGTGGACAACCGGATGCGCTTCTACGGCGTGGACCAGCCCGTGACCCACTGGGAGCGCCAGCGGGTGAGCGATTTCGGCGGCTGCACCGTCACCTTGATCGGACCGCGCCACGTCATCACCGCGGGCCACTGCGTCTACAACCGCAGCGCCAGCCCCGGCCAGGACCCCTGGACCGACGACGTGTCCATCCGCGTGGCGCGCAACGGCACCTCGCAGCTGGGCTCGGTGCTGATCGACAACGACAACATCCCGGCCGGTCAGGTGCTCTGGTACTGGGTGCCGTCGTCGTACATCAGCGCGTCCAGCGGCAGCGACGTCAGCGAGTTCGATATCAGCGTGATCGTGACGCCGGCCCGGATCGGCGAGACCACGGGCGGCTGGATGGGCTGGTGGGTGCTGAGCCAGGCCACGCTCGACACCCAGTCGACGTGGAACGTCGGGTATCCGGCCTGCGTCGCGTTCACCTCCGACGGCACGCCGCGCATCGACGAGCCCAGCCCGTGCAGCGAGAATCACCTCTACGGCGACGTGGGCACGTGCTACCCGGCGAGCTTCACCAACCTCGACGGCGACGGCTGGAACCGCAACTTCCGCCACCGCTGCGACGCCTCGGGCGGACAGAGCGGCTCGCCCATCTACCTCAACTACAACGGCACCGGCTGGGGCGTGACCGGCGTGCACACCACCAGCCTGTGCGGCGCCACGGCCAAGGACCCGTGCAGCTCCTCCGATCTGGTTCGACCGCTGATGGCGACCCGCATCACCCCCGAGTACTCGGGCATGATCAGCTACTTCCGCAACCTGTACCC
>Ga0207856_1000205_pt1 | contig 12395 bp, 8 predicted proteins | sample LuqExpMetageno21_FD_187779 | JGI IMG/M metagenome (GOLD analysis project Ga0207856, IMG submission 187779) | Tropical forest soil microbial communities from Luquillo Experimental Forest, Puerto Rico - Sample 21 (SPAdes) | ecosystem: Environmental > Terrestrial > Soil > Tropical forest ... | reverse complement strand
GATGTACGTAACCGTATTGTATCTTCTGTTAACTATAAACTTAACTGGAATAAGAAAGGCCAATATGTAACTACTTTCTCATTGTTTGTTAGCCTTCAGTCTGGTGCACCTTATACCTATGGTTTCTATCCTAACTCAATTGATGGTACAGGACAACAGCTTAGCTTAGCCTACATTCCCAAAGTAGGAGAGACTGTTAATTTCTTTAAGGATAATTCCAGTATGACTGCTGTGCAGCAAGCTGCTCTTTTTGATCAGTTTATTGACAATGACAAATACCTGAAAACACGCAGAGGTAACTTTACAGAACGTAACGGAGCTCGCACTCCATGGAACAATGATGCTGATTTCCGTTTAACTCAGGACTTTAACTTTAAAAATGGCAAAAAGGTACAGACTATCACTTTTACATTTGATATCATCAACCTTACCAATTTGTTGAGCAAGAACTGGGGTAAATACTACTATTCTCCCAATACTTATAACTCAACATCCAGTGTTGGCTTAGCAGCATTGCCAGCTCCGTCATTTGCTAATGCACCAACTTCATATCCTCAATACACCTTTACAAATCCAGGTGTACCTTATGCAGTTGATCCGTTTACTTCACGTTACCAAATGCAGTTTGGATTACGTTATAGCTTCTAATAAGATTATTAATAGCATAAATAGAAAAAGAAAACCCGACTTCTTAAGAAGTCGGGTTTTCTTTTTCTATTTGATATCTATTGAGTTACCAGTTATTCATTTGTTCAGGTACTATCCTTTCTGTGTCAGCAGGCTTGTTATTTTCCCAATCTGCATCATATTTTACAAACCAGCTTAGCCATAAACTTCTTGATAATCGTATAAATAAAGGCTGCATCAGTAGCATTGTGACAGCATTGGTAAAGAACCAGTAGAATATGCGATTATCATTGAGAGAAAAGCCTATCAATACCCACCATGCAACACAAGTGGCTACCGAGAAAGCCACAGTTAAAGCATAACTTACATAACTGGTACCGTAGTAAAAACCTACTTCAATTTCTGTAGGTTGCCCACATACGGGACATTTTTCATTCATTTTTGAAGTATTCTTCAGGTCGTAGGCATTGGTAGATGTAAACAGGTATCCTTGCCTGCAGCGCGGGCATTTGTTCTGTAAAACGCTTAATACATAGTTGGGTTTACCTTGCATAATGGATAGGATTGATAAGATTCTGGTGCAAGATAACTAATCATGAACAGATGAAGGAATAAGCTAAGGCGTCAAAATCTTTTCCATTTGCATACTACGTGAGCCTTTTATAAGAATATGTGCATTATGAAAATGCTGTTGCTGATACCATTCTTTTGCTTCGGAAGAGTTGTTTAAGTAAATAAAGGGGTGTGATAGCCTGGCAAAATCTCCGCCTACCAATACTACTTTACTCCAGGGATATTCCTGGATAAGATTGATGATATTTTGATGCTCCTGTACACTCTCTTCGCCCAGCTCCATCATACCACCTATTAACAACACTTTATTGCCCGACTGTAGCTTTGAAAAGTTTTCAATAGCAGCTTTCATGCTGGATGGATTTGCGTTGTAGGCATCCAGCACAATTTTATTGCCGCCTATTTCTATTAGTTGTGAGCGACTATTAGACGGGATATACTCAGCAATGGCAGCTTTAATTTTTTCGTCTGGTACATTAAAATATTTCCCTACAGTTACCGCGCATAATACATTTGGTAAATTATATTCTCCTACCAAATGTGTTGCAAGGGATGTAAAAGAGGTGCCTTGGGTTAAAGCAACCTCGAGGAAAGGTTCACTGGCTATTACATGACCTGTAACAATCCCTTCCTCAGTTCCATACCTGATTATATGATGGATACCTTGGCTCATGGTTTGCAGATAGTCGTAATCCCAGTATACAAAGGCAGTACCATTGCTATTTCGGATAAAATCATATAACTCACCTTTACCTTTTTTTACTCCTTCAATACCCCCAAATCCTTCCAGATGTGCTTTGCCTGCGTTTGTAATGATGCCGTGTGTGGGTAAAGTATAGGTACAGTATTGCTCAATCTCCTTTTGATGGTTGGCCCCCATTTCAATTACAGCCATCCTGGCATCTTTCTTTATGCTTAGTATGGTGAGCGGAACGCCAATATGATTATTGAGGTTACCCTGTGTAGTATAGGTTTGATAGTGTGACGCCAGCACCGTGCTTACAAGCTCTTTAGTAGTTGTTTTGCCGTTGCTGCCGGTGATAGCAATGAATGGGATGTTGAACTGATTTCGGTGATATTTGGCCAATTCCTGCAAGGTTGTTAATACATCATCAACCAATATCAATTGATGGTTGTTGTTGTCAATTTCTGTATCAATTACGGCATAAGCTGCTCCCATTTCGAGAGCCTGTAGTGCAAAAGCATTGGCATTGAAATTAGGCCCTTTTAGTGCAAAAAAGATATCTCCTTTCTTTAGTTTACGGGTATCTGTTTGTACAGAAGGATATTGCAGATAAATATTGTATAGTTGTTCTATGTTCACGTTTGAAATTTAACCCATCAAAAATAGGGCATCTGTTCACATTTATGATGCTCTCCATAGTCTTCTATAATACAAAAAAGCCACCCGGTTGGGTGACTTTTTTTGTTATTTCCGGAATAAATCCCGAAAACGCTGTATTTACCTTTTCCTTATCTTCTTGCTTTACGGGTAGGGAAGCTGTTACCGGTTTTATTGCTCACTTTGGTACCTTCAGCAGCACCATAGTGTGTCATTGCACAACGGAAACCGATTGTACTGCTGCTTTGGTCCTCTTCTAAAAACCTTCTTGTTCCAGGGCTTAACCAGTAAGGCCTGTCATTCCAGCTACCGCCTTTTACTACCCTTGATTTATCTGAGATCAAAGTAGTTTGACCATAACCATAATATACGTTACTTGTAGAATCTCCATCATTATGATCTACTGCATAAGATCTTTGATAGTTTCTGCGACTTCTTAAGGCTGAATCAGATTCTGCTACCATTTTAATACGTCCCAGGCTATCACGCATGTTACCTTCTCCTTTGCTCTTGTCTACTTGCATAAACACGTTACCCCTGAATGGGTTGAAATCGTCAGCTTCAAGGCTTGTTAAAGGCCTGTACACATCGGCTACCCACTCACTAACGTTACCGCTCATATTATAGATACCGTAACCATTAGGGATAAAAGAAGTTACTTCTGCAGGTATAGCAGAATTGTCATTCAAGCCACCCGCAACTCCCATGTTATCACCAGAACCGCGCTTAAAATTAGCCAGGAATGCACCCTGGTAAGCACCAGCCCTTGTAGAACGAAGGTTATCAAAACCGTCGTTTTTCCATGAATAGATTTGTTTGTTAGCAATTACTTCCTCACCACGTTTCTTAGCTCCTGGTTTTTTTTGAGGATTCTCCATTACATATCCATAAGCAGCATATTCCCATTCTGCTTCGGTTGGTAAACGGTAATCACCGTATAGGATGCCATCTTCGAAAGATACTTTAGTACGGGGCCTGCCCTGGGCATCTTTTAAAGGATTGCTTTTAGAAGTAGCAGTTTTACCGGGCTGCACCTGGTATTCACCCATCAGGTAACTTTTGGTATTAAAGTTTTCCTGGCCACCACCATTCAACTCAGTCTTAACATTGTTTTTATTGATATATCCTTTGGTGATCAGTTCCAGTTCGTTTACCCTGTCTGTTCTCCAGATACAAAAATCAGTAGCTTGTTTCCAGCTTACACCAACTACTGGGTAGTAGTTATAAGAAGGGTGGCGGAAATAGTATTCCACATAAGGCTCATTGTAAGCTAATTCGCTTCTCCAAACAAGTGTATCAGGTAAGGCACCATCTAGCACTTTCTGGTATTGTGGGTCATTAAATACGTTTGACAGCCAGTACAGGTATTCACGGTAGTGAACGTTGGCAACTTCTGTTTTGTCGATAAAGAAAGAGTTAACAGTAACCCTCTTTGCGATATTATTCCAGTCGTGCATTACATCTTCCTGGGTAGCACCCATAGCAAAGGTACCGCCCTGCACAAACACCAACCCTGGAGCTGTTTTAATATCTTTTGGTTTAGGTACATTAAAGTTACCCTGTGTCTTGTCATTGTAGTTCCAGCCGGTTACGGTGGACTTTTCCATTTTTTTCTTACATGATGCTATAGAACCAGCGACGGCTAATAACAACACACAATTTCTTACGCCTGATAATATTTGCATAAGTTGTAGTTTAGGTTTCTGAACGTTAAAATTTGTTGGGTAGAATTTTTGTGCATTGCGAATATAGTGGATTTTGGATTAATTGCTATAATCATTCTCCCTCGTATTGCAAAGAAGAATAATCTAATAATAAAACCTTTATTTATTGCAATAAGATTGCGATGTTTGATTAGAACTTATTGCTGATGTGGGGCAAAATACGCTTTTTTTTATTTTTTCAGACATGTTTGTGCTTTTTTTCTTACCAGGAGCTGCTGGCGCAACGTGTGTATGCTGCTAATTCTGTACTCGCAACGGGTAACTGGTATAAGATTGCCGTTACGCAGGAAGGTATTTATAAGGTAGATCTGGCAATATTAAATAAATTAGGTATTAATACTTCTAATATCACATCTTCTTCTATCAGGTTATACGGAAACGGTGGAGGGATGTTGAACGAAAATAATGGAGGGGTATATGTAGATGATTTGGCAGAGAATGCGATAGAAGTACAGGATGGTGGCGATGGCGTTTTTAATGGAAGTGATTATTTTCTGTTTTATGCACCTGGGCCACAGCGGTGGTTAAAAGATACTGTGAATCATCGGTTTAGCCATCAAAAGAACTTATTTACCGATACCTGTTATTATTTCATTTCTATTGGGGGTAACGGAAAACGTATTGTTGCCAATTCTAATAATGCTCCTGCTACTAAAACCGTTAATAGTTATGACGAAAGGTTTTTTTATGAAAATGATCTTATTAACTTTTTAAGCAGTGGCAAGGAATGGTATGGAGAAGAATTTAGTACTGTTAATGGTAATAGCCTGAATAGGACTTTTACGGTGGACATGACAGGACTGATTCAATCGATGCCTGTATCATTAAATACAAATCTGGTTTGCAGAAGCATCAATACCAATAGTAGCTTTTCCGTAAATGTGAATGGCAACCAGGTACAAGCAGTAAACATACCTTCTGTTACGGGAAGCTCCCTGGATATTTTTGCTAATTCTTCTATACAGCAGGGTACTTTTCTATCTAATCAGCAAACATTAAGCATTAATATCGGGTTTAATCCTGTCGCTCCCGGCGCTCAGGGTTGGCTGAATTGGTTTGAGGTATTCAGCAGAAAAAATCTGGCAATGGGAAATGTAAATCAGCTTTTTTTTCGTGATTGGGCCTCTGTTGGGAATGGCACTATAGCTACATTTACTATTAATAATACTTCTTCAGCCACTGAGGTTTGGGATGTAACTGCTGCACTTTCGCCTCAAAAAATGCTTGTTACTTTTGCCTCTTCTCAAACAATGTTTGTTAATGATGCGTCTTCTTTAAAAGAATATGTAGCTTTTAACAATACAGGATTTCTATCACCTTCTCCTATAGGAATAATAGATAATCAGAATCTTCATAATTCACAGGTTGCAGATTACTTGATTATTGTCAATCCCTTGTTTTTGAATGATGCCAAAAGATTAGCACTATTTCATACCCAATATTATGGGTATAAAGTTGTTGTAGCTACAACGGAGCAAGTGTTTAATGAATTTGCAGGGGGGAATCCGGATCCGTCAGCCCTGCGTGATTTTGTGAAAATGTATTATGATAAGGCTGGACCGGATACTACCAGACGACCTAAATACTTATTGTTATTAGGCGCTGCTTCTTTTGATTATAAAAAACGCATTGCGAATAATACTAACCTGGTACCTGCATATGAAAGTACTAATTCATTAGACCCTTTGAACTCCTATACATCAGATGATTTCTTTGCATTATTAGATAATAATGATGATGTAAATCTGACGGCACCCCCGGGACAGTTAGATATAGGGGTAGGCCGGATACCGGCTATTACTACTAGTGACTCTAAAACTATGGTGGATAAGATTATTCAATACCATAGTAAAAGTGCCCTGGGGCTTTGGCGTAACCAAACTGTTTTTGTAGCAGATGATAAAGACAATGACCTGCATGTAAATGATGCAGAATCGGTATCTGCTGATGCTATGTTAACTAATAATTTATACAACCAGGATAAAATTTACCTTGATGCCTACCCACTTGTAAGCAGTAATGGAGGAGGACGCTATCCGGATGTGAATACGGCTATTGTTAATCAATTATATAATGGAACACTCATTTTTAATTATACGGGGCATGGAGGCTACCAGCGTTTGGCAGATGAAGCTGTATACACACAGGATGAATTAAATAAATTAAATAATCCTAATAAACTCCCCTTATTTATAACTGCCACCTGCGATTTTGCGGCATATGATGATCCTGCTGAATCTTCTCTTGGAATTGCTACACTAAATGGGGGAAGTTCGGGTGCTATTGCATTAATGACTACTACCAGGTTGGTATTTGCCTATAGCAATAAAGTGATTAATGATAATTATTTAAAGATTGCATTACAGCCAGATGCCAGTGGAAAATACCTCACATTGGGTGACGCTGTTAGAAGAAGCAAAAATTATACGTATCAAACATTTAATGACGTAGTCAATAATCGCAAATTCACATTATTGGGCGATCCTGCAATGAGGTTGGCTTTTCCACAAATGAGGCTGCAACTAAATAGTATCAATGGCCAGGTTCCTTCCGGGAATGACACATTAAAAGCATTGGCTAAATACACTTTTGGAGGAAAGGTTACAGATATATCTGGTAATACGGTAAATAGCTTTAATGGTACTATGGATGCTATAGTGTTCGATAAAGCGCGGCAAATATCAACATTAGGGAATGATCCTGCCAGTCCTGTTACCACTTTTAGCCAGCAAACGGATGTATTGTATAAAGGCAAGGCAACTGTTACAAATGGTAGTTTTAATTTCACTTTTATTGTGCCAAAAGATATCAATTATCAGGTAGGGAAAGGAAGAATAAGCCTGTATGCAGATGATAGTATTGCGAAAGATGCCAATGGTGTGAATACTTCCTTCCTTATTGGAGGAAGCAGCAATGCTATAATAACTGATAAAACAGGCCCCGTAATAAAGCCTTATTTAAATGACGAACAATTTGTGAATGGAGGGCTAACTAATGATAACCCGCTTTTACTGGTAGAATTATTCGACTCTTCAGGTATTAACACGGTAGGAACTGGTATTGGCCATGATATTATTGCCGTGTTGGATGGAGATGAAAAAAACAGTGTTAGGTTAAATGATTATTATGAAGCTGCTCTAAACAGCTATCAGAGTGGTCAGGTACGCTATCAATTGTCTAACTTAGCAGAGGGGCCACACATCTTAAAGATAAAAGCGTGGGATGTTTTTAATAATTCAGGAGAGGCAATATTAGATTTTACTGTAGCAAAAGCCCGGCAATTACAAATTAGTCATGTATTGAACTATCCCAATCCTTTTACTTCAAAAACTACTTTTTGGTTCGAGCATAATCAGCCAGGGCAAAATTTGAGTGTATTAATTAATATTTTCAGTGTGAGCGGTAAATTGATACGACAAATAAGAAAAATAGTTAATACGGAAGGGGATAGAAGCAATGAAATTGAGTGGGATGGAAAAGATGCAAGCAACGAAAAAGTAGGTAGGGGTGTCTATTTATATCATATTATTGTATCTTCAAGCGCTGGACGAGCCGAAGCTACCCAAAAATTATACCTATTATAAACTAACTGAATGGTTTAATTTCTACACGTTTTACAAGATGGTTAAGTTGAACCAAGCTTAGCCAGTTGTATTTTTTCTTTTTTTATTTGCGAACTAAAATTACAAGTTTAGATGAAACGTGCATTTATTAAACACGGTCTGTTAGTATTATGGGTAACTGTTGTGGCAATATCTGCTAAAGCACAGGTTGATCAATTAAATGTGGTTACTACCGCAGTTCCCTTTTTACGTATTTCTCCCGATGCAAGAGCCGGAGGAATGGGAGATATGGGAATAGCATCCAATCCTGATGCCAACTCTGCTTTTTGGAATTTAGCCAAAACACCATTTACCAAAAATAAAGGTGGAATATCTGCTACCTATACTCCCTGGCTGAAAGATTTAGGCCTGAACGATGTGTATATGGCTAGCCTTACTGGTTATCATAAGCTGGATGATAATTCAGCAATTTCCGGATCATTGCGATATTTTAGCCTGGGTAATATAGAATTTGTTGACGCAGGCGGTCAAACACTCGGCTCTCAAAACCCCAGAGAGTTTGGAATCGATTTTGGCTATTCCCGTAAAATAGCCAGTAAACTGAGTTTAGGAGTGGCGTTAAGATATATTAGCAGTAAGCTTGCTTCAGGAACGTATTCAGGAAGTGTATACAAAGCAGGAAACGCTTTCGCCGGAGATATTTCTTTATATCATGATGGGAATGGCAAAGATGGTACAGGATTTAGCTGGGGAGTGGTATTATCTAATCTTGGTACCAAGATAGGCTATACAAGTGATGCGAAGGATAAAGATTATATTCCCGCGAATCTTGGGTTAGGGATCGCGTATACAAAAGCATTCGATGAGAGTAATGTAATAACATTTGGCCTGGATGTTAATAAATTATTGGTTCCTACGCCACCAACAGATTCTGCTGGTATAGCTGATTATAAAAACAAACCAATAATAAGCAGTTGGTTTAGCTCTTTTGGAGATGCAGGTAGTTTTGGCAATGAAATAAAAGAACTACAAGCATCTGTAGGAATAGAATACGTGTATGATAACCAATTTGCAGTGAGGGGAGGTTATTTTTATGAAGATAGAAGCCAGGGAAATCGTAAATACTTTACTTTGGGTATTGGTTTGAAATATAATATAATAGGCATTAACATGTCGTACCTGATTCCTTCAGGTAATGGTATAACCCGTAATCCTTTATCTAATACTTTACGTTTTGGGTTAACATTTGATTTGGATGGAGATAATAAGAGCAAATAATAACTAGTTATGAGAATTGGTTTTGGTGTTGACTTTCATCAGCTGGTGGAAGGACGGGAACTTTGGATAGGAGGTGTAAAAATTCCGCATACCAAAGGAGCTTTGGGCCATAGTGATGCAGATGTATTATTACATGCTATTTGTGATGCTTTATTAGGAGCAGCTTGCCTGGGTGATATTGGTGTTCATTTTCCCGATACTTCTGCAGAATTTAAAAATATAGATAGCAAAATCCTTTTGAGGAAGACATTTGAGTTAATACAAGCTGAAGGATATTATATTGCGAATATCGACTCTACTTTATGCCTGCAATCTCCCAAAATAAAACCATATGTGTTGCAGATGCAACAAACAATAGCAGATATAGTTGACCTGACAATTAAAGATGTTTCTATTAAAGCTACTACTACTGAAACGATGGGCTTTGTTGGCAGGGAAGAAGGACTGGTTGCTTATGCTACAGTGCTATTGTTAAAGAAGTAATTCTTTATTACATGAGTATTGGAAATGAAATAAAAGAAACATATAAAAGTATTCCAGAACCGGTAAAGTCCTTTTTAAAAAGGACTTTATTGGTTTTTATAATGTGGAAATTGGTATACCATATTTTTTTATATAATGATAGGGTAATCGATGAACCTCTAACACACCTGACGTCTTATAGTACAAGTAAAGTATTATCCCGAATCTATCCTGTTAATCAGTTTTCTGTTTATACGGATTGTAAACCTTTTTCAGCAAAGGACTCTACTGTTTCTTGTATCGATATTATTAAAATGGATTATAGAAAGGCCGTTGGTATATCTGATTATTGCAATGGTCTGGAATTATATATCCTGTACATTGGTTTTTTATTTTGTATTCCTGCATCTACAGGCAGGGCTTTCCTTTTTGGAATTATCGGTATTAGTATAATATATGTTTCCAATATTATAAGGTGTGTTGCTATTGCAATGATGAATATTCATCAGAATAGGCTTACTGATATAGCACATCATTATATTTTTAAAATGATCATGTATAGTATGATCTTTTTATTGTGGCTTTTTTATGCAAAAAGAAATTCAAACAAAGAATCTTAAAAAAAATAGTTCAAGGTTGATTATAGCCATTGTATTAATGGTTATAGTTAATTGGATAGGATATAGGTTCATGTATGAAGATGCTACAGCAAAACAATTTCTCGATGGCCGAAGGTTATTGAAACACATATTGAATTTTTCCTGGCTGCTAATTATCTATTTAATTGGTTATTATGGTTGGTACAGTTACAAGTACATTTGGGTAAAAAAAACTTGGACTGTTATTTATGGGTTTGTAGTGATTATTATGATTGTATTAGGGATGGTAGACTTATTGATAGGCTCGTTTAAATTAGATATGAAAGATGCAATTGGTCTTTGCCGCTTTTTCTTTGAGAGTCCAATGCCTTTTAGTTTACTTTGGTTTGTATGCTCAAGGAATGATAATAAAAAAGGAAAAATATTTTAATGGAGAACTGCCACTTTTTGCATATCGGTTATTCCCTATATTTGTCCCGATTGCTTTTCAATTTTTCATTTTCAGGATTAATAAACTTGTTACAAGATGTTTAGGAACAAAAAGTATAGTCCCTTTTTAACAATATTTCAGCGACCTTTTTTTCTTCTCATTTTATTTTTCCTATCCTTTTCTTTTGTTCATGCACAGATTCCAATAGATGTAGATCAATTATCGGATGCTCAACTGATGCAATATTTAAATACTGCAAATTTATCAGGATTAAGTGAAACTGACCTGGAAGCTAAGGCAAGACAAAAAGGATTATCTGAAGAGCAAATTACAAAATTGAAAGCTCGGGTAGTTAATTTACAAGTCAAGAACGGTTCAGCAAATCCTACCCAAGTGCTCTCCAATCTAAAGAGTAATAATGTATCTAGGAGACCTGTTGACATATCAGTTCCTTCATCATCTCCTTTTTCTGCTACTAGCGCCGGACTTTCCATTTTTGGAGCGGAGCTCTTCTCAAATAGCAACCTTACATTTGAACCTAATTTAAAAATAGCGACACCGAGAAACTATGTGTTGGGTGTTGAAGATGAATTAAAGATTGATGTTTTTGGCTACTCACAAGCATCTTTTGCTTTAAGAGTTACACCGGAAGGGGTGATTAATGTGCCTAATTTGGGCCCGATAAAGGTATTAGGTCTTACTATTGAAGATGCTCAAAAGAAAATCAGACAAGCTCTATTAAAGAATTACCCAGGCATTGTAACAGGTAATACATCCTTGCAAATATCATTAAATCAGATCAGAACTATAAGGATTACACTGATCGGAGAAATATCCAGACCCGGAACTTATTCCATTTCGTCGTTGGCCACAATTGCCAATGCTTTATATGTTTCAGGTGGACCAGGTGTGAATGGTTCTTTTAGAGACATTCAGTTAATAAGAAATGGTAAGCCAATAGTGATGTTTGACTTATATGATTTTCTAACAAAAGGAGATTTAAAAAACAATCTCTTATTACAGGATGATGATATCATTAGGGTAAATCCATATAAAATAAGAGTGTCTTTGGCGGGAGCTGTAAAACATCCTGCCATTTTTGAAGCAAAAAATGGAGAAACATTAGGAAGTATTCTTAATTATGCCGGTGGCTTCACTGATGGAGCGAATAAACAAAATATTCGCGTTACCAGGTTAGGAGCAGAGGAAAAAGAATTGCTATTGATAAGCGATCCTGAATATTCGTCATTTCTTTTACGCTCAGGGGATAGCTATTTTATTGATAATATTTTAAATAGGTATAAAAATAGAGTAACTATTAATGGAGCTGTTTTTTACCCTGGCGATTATTCTATTGATAATATTTCTTCGCTTAAAGAGCTATTATTAAAGGCCGGATTAAAAGAAGACGCTTACAAAGAGAGGGCTGTTTTAAGAAGATTACAGGACAACTTTACTCCGCAGATAATTAATTTCAATGTTAATGATATTTTAGCTGGTAATGGAAATATTCAATTAAAACGGGAAGACGAAATAACAGTCGCGTCTATATTTTCATTGCGTGAAAAATACACAATTTCAATAGATGGAGAGGTTAACAAACCTGGTACATACGAATACGCAGATAGTATTAAGTTGCAGGACATTATTTTAATTGCAGGTGGTTTCAGGGATGCTGCCAGTGCTAAGAAAATTGAAATATCCCGAAGGATTAGAGATGGAAATGAAAAAGATACTTCTGTATATGCCGTAGTAGATATTATTGATCTAAATAAGAATATAATATCCAATGGAAAA
>Ga0207856_1000204_pt1 | contig 12432 bp, 9 predicted proteins | sample LuqExpMetageno21_FD_187779 | JGI IMG/M metagenome (GOLD analysis project Ga0207856, IMG submission 187779) | Tropical forest soil microbial communities from Luquillo Experimental Forest, Puerto Rico - Sample 21 (SPAdes) | ecosystem: Environmental > Terrestrial > Soil > Tropical forest ... | reverse complement strand
GCGCGAGCGGCTCGAGCTGCTGTCGAACCTGGTCTCGATCGCCGAGGCGCTCGCGTACGCGCACGAGCGCCGCGTGGTGCACCGCGACTGCACGCCGAACAACATCCTGCTCGGCAAGCGCGGCGAGGCGACGCTGATCGACTGGGGCATCGCGCGCGATCTGGACGCGCCGGGCGGCGGCGGCGAGAGCGCGCTGTCGCCGAGCGAGTCGGCGAGCGGCCGGGGCGTGACGATCAGCGCGGGCACGCCGCCGTACCTGCCGCTCGAGCAGAGCCAGGGCCGCGCGGCGGATCCGAGCTTCGATGTCTACAGCTTCGGCGTCACGCTGTACGAGGTGGTCTCCGGCAAGACGCCGTTCGACTGGGAGTTCTCCGACGACGCCCGGGCGCGGGAGAGCCAGCTCTATCGGTTCCTCGAGTGGCTCCGGCGCGGCGAGGTGGTCGAGCCGGCGATGCCGCGCGATCCCGAGCTGTCGGGGATCATCGCGCGCGCGATGGCGCACGACCCGGCCACCCGGTTCACCGCCGACGAGCTGGTCCGCGCGCTGAAGCAGTACCTCACCGGCGACCTCGTGTTCTCGCACCGCTACTCGGTCACCGGCCGGCTGGCGCGGTGGGCGCGCCGGCACCGCGCGGCGTCGGTCGCGATCTCGTCCGTGCTGCTGTTCGTGGTCGCGGGCGCGCTGGTGTGGGGCCAGCTCGCGCGCGCGGCGAAGGAGAGCGCCGAGCAGCGCGCGCTGGCGTCGGCCGCCCATGCGAACGCCGCGAAGAAGGCGCAGGAGGCCTCCGAGGCCAAGAGCGAGGCCGACGCGGCGAAGGCGCAAGCCGAGCAGGCCGTGCGCGAGGGCAGGGACGCCAAGGAGCTGGAGCTCAAGGCGGAGCAAAAGCGCGCGAACGCCGAGCAGAAGCGCCGCGACGCGGAGACCGCCGCCGCCACCGCGAAGAACGTCTCCGACGAGGCGGTGAAGAAGTTCCAGGAGGCGGTGAAGAAGCAGGAGGAGGCCGAGGCCGACCGCGACGCGGCGAAGACGGCGCAGGGCGGGGCCGAGCGGGAGCGCGACGCGGCGAAGACGGCGCAGGGCACGGCCGAGCGGGAGCGCGACGTGGCGCGCGGGGCGCGCGAGGCGGCGGAGAAGGAGCGCGACGGCGCCCGCGCGGCGCGCGAGGCGGCGGAGAAGGATCGCGAGGCGGCGAAGCAGTCGCAGCTCGAGGCCGAGAAGAGCCGCGACGCGGCGCGCGACGGCCAGGCCGCTGCCGAGAAGGAGCGCGACGCGGCGGTGGCGGCGCGCGGCACGGTCGAGCGTGAGCGCGACGAGGCGCGGCGCAAGCTCACCGAGCTCGAGGCGAAGCTGCGCGAGCCGCGCCGGCCCGACGAGCCGGCCCCCGCGCCCTCGCCGGGGCCCTCACCGGCGCCGGCGCCGTAGCCCCCACCCACTCGCAGATCGAGCAGTACGCGCGGTCGCCGATCACGACGTGGTCGACGATCGGGATGCCGACCATCTGGCCGACGTGGCGGAGCCGGCGCGTCAGATCGACGTCCTCATCGGACGGCGTGGGATCGCCGGACGGGTGGTTGTGCACGATGACGCCGCCGGCGGCCGCCATGCGGATCAGCGGGCGGAACACCTCGCGCGGGTGGACCTCGACGCTCTGCACCGAGCCGCGCGCGACCTCGACGACATCGAGCAGGCCGTTGCGCACGTCGACGCCGATCACGACGAACAGCTCCTGCGTCAGCCCGGCGAACCGCGGCGCGAGGAGGCGGTAGACATCCTCGGGGCGCGACACCACCCGGCGGTGGTGCACCAGATCGACGACGCGGCGGCCGAGCTCGAAGGCCGCGGCGAGGCGCGTGGCGCGGGCGGAGCCGATCCCGTTGATCTGCGCGAGCTCGCGGGGCGACGCGCGCGAGATCCCGGCGATGCCGCCGGTCTTGCGCATCAGGTCTGCGGCGACCTCGAGGGCGGGGTGATCGCGGACGCCGGCGCCGAGGATGATCGCGAGGAGCTCCTTGTCGCCGAGCGTGACGGTGCCGGTGCGGAGGAGGCGCTCGCGCGGGCGCTCGCCGGGATCGATCGCGGACACGCTGCGCGGGGGCGTGGGGAGTGGGTGGGGCATGGCGCTCGGCTCGGTGTGCATCCGGGGCGCGTCGCGTGCACGGAGTGCGGCTCGCCGCGGAGGTGGAGCGCGGATGTATACGCGATGGGGGTGATCTTGTTCGCAGCGGCGACGGCGGCCGCGGACGTGCTACGCGCCCATCGCGCGCCGGAGCTGCGTCCACGCGTCGGCGAGCTGCCACTGCGCCTGCACGAGGTTGCCCTCGGCGGTGGTGATCGCCGTCTGCGCGTCGGCCAGCTCGATCTGGCTGCCGAGGCCCTGCGTGTAGCGCGCCTCGGCGAGCTGGAGCTGCGCGCGGGCCGCGGTCACCGCCTCGGCCGAGGCTGCCACGTTCACCCGGTGCGCGTCGATCTGCGAGCGCGCGAGCTCGAGCTGCGACGTCAGCGACACCAGCAGCGCGTCGCGCTGTGCCTCCGCCGCGGCGACGTTCGCGTGCGCCACGCGCTGGTTCGCCTTCGCGCGCCCGCCGTCGAACAGCTGCCACGACAGCGTGAGGCCGGCGCTCCACGTCGGCTGGGGCGTCGCGTCGGAGGTGCCGGGTGACCACTGCGTTGACGCGGTGGCCGACAGCGTCGGGCGGCGCTGGTAGAACGCCGCCTGGAGGTTCGCCTCGGCAGCGGCGATCTGCCGGTCGAGCTGGACCAGCTCCGGCCGGTGCCCGCGCGCCGTCTGGACCAGCGCCCCGAGGTCCGGCGGTGGCTGCTCGGGCGGCGTCGGCCAGCTCTCGCCGGGGACCGGCGACCGCGTCGCGTCGAGCCAGCCGATCGCCGCGCGCAGGTTCGCGAGCGCGATCGCGAGCGCGCTCTGCGCCTGCGCGAGGGTCGAGCGCGCATTCGCCGCGCGCGCCTGCGCCTGCGCGACCTCGATCGGATCCTTGGCCTGCGCGGCCACGAACCGCCGGGCCTGGTCGAGGTGCGTCTCCTCGCTCTTCACCGTGGCCTCCGCGACCTTGACCAGGTGCTGGCGCGCGACCGCCTCGAGGTACGCGTTCTCGACGTTGGTACGGATGTCGAGCGTCGCGGTGCCGACGCCGGCGGCCGCCGCCTCGGCGGACAGCTCCGCGGCCCGGATGCTCGCGTCGGTCTGGCCGAAGTCGTAGATCAGCCAGTCGGCGCGCGCGCCGAGCCCGGTCGACGCCGTCGGGTCAAGGAACCCGCCGGAGCACGCGCCGGTCGCCGGATCGCAGACGACGCGGCTCGACCCGGCGGTCACCGACGCGGACAGCGTCACCGTCGGGTTGCGCGCGGTGCGCGCGAGATCGACCCGGCCGCGCGCCGCCTCGACCGCCGCCCTCTGTTGCCGCAGCTGCGGCTGCTGCTGCTCGGCGAGCTCGACCGCGCGCTGGAGCGTCACGGTCTCCTGAACGCCGCTGGGATCGGCGAGGGCCGGTCCCGGCCGCGATGCGCTCCACACGAGCAGGGGGATCCATACACTGCGCAACTTCATGTCTCGTACCTCAGGGCCGTGATCGGATCGAGCCGCGACGCGCGGACCGCCGGATACAGGCCGAATGCCACGCCCACGCCGCCGGCGACCGCGAATGCGATGCCGGCCGTGGTCGCGGGAAAGAACATCTTCCAGCCGAAGTAGTCCGCCATGTAGCTCGCCGCGCCGTAGCCGAGCGCGAGGCCGAGCAGCCCGCCGACCGCGGCGAGCACGAGCGACTCGACGAGGAACTGCGTCATCACATCCCCCGGCTTCGCGCCGACGGCCATGCGGATGCCGATCTCGCGAGTCCGCTCGATCACGCTGACGAGCATGATGTTCATGACGCCGATGCCGCCGACGAACAGCGACACCGCGGCCACGATCGCGAGCAGCGTGGAGATCCGCTCCGTCGAGTCCTGCTGCGCCTTCGCGAACTCGGCCGGGTTGCGGATCCGGAAGTCATCCTCCGCGTTGCCGTCGAGCTTGTGGCGGTCGCGGAGCAGCGCGGTGACCTGCGAGATCGTGCGCTCCGCCTGGTCCTCCTCCTGCATCGAGATCAGGATCGAGCCGCGGATGTACTTCGCGAGGCCCTTCTCCAGCTTCTGCTGGTAGGTCTTGATCGGGATGATGACGGTGTCGTCGTTGTCGCCGCGCGGGCCCTGGCCCTTCGGGACGAGCACGCCGATCACCTCGTAGGGCTGACCGTTGATCCGCACGCTCTGGCCGACGGGGCTCGTGCTGCCGAACAGCTGCGTCGCGACGGTCTTGCCGATCACGGCGACCTTCGCGTTGCTGTTGCCGGTGTCCTCGTCGAACACCGCGCCCTCGGCCGCCTCCCAGCTCCGGATCTTGAACCACACGCTGGTGGTGCCGGTGATGCCGGTGTTCCAGTTGTTCTGCTCCGACACGATCTGCGCGCTGCGGCTCTCGAGCACCGGCGCGATCCAGCGCGCCGACGGGACCTCGGTCTCGAGCGCGCGGAGGTCGTCCCAGGTCAGCGACGCGCCGCCGCCCGCGCCCGCCGACGCGCCCATCGTACGCGCCGCGTTGCTCTGCAGGCTGAGCACGTTCGTGCCGAGCGTCGCGAACACGTCCTTGACCGCCTGCTGGGCGCCCTGGCCGCCGGACACCATCGCGATCACCGCGCCGATGCCGAACACGATGCCGAGCATCGTGAGCAGCGAGCGCACCTTGTTGCGCCACAGCGCGCGCAGCGCGAGCTTGAGCGTCGAGAAGACGTTCACGGCGAGGCTCCCGCGCTCGCGTGCGCCGCCGGGGCGGCCGCCAGCGCGGCCTGCGCCGAGATCGGCGCCTGCCGCCGGTCGTCGATGATCAGGCCATCGCGCAGCGTGACGACGCGCGACGCGTACGCCGCGATGTCCGCCTCGTGGGTCACGAGGATCACCGTCTTGCCCCGGCCGACGAGGCCCTGGAGGATCGCCATCACCTCGTACGACGTGCGCGTGTCGAGGTTGCCGGTCGGCTCGTCGGCCATGATGATCGGCGCCTCGCCGACGAGCGCGCGCGCGATCGCGACGCGCTGCTGCTGGCCGCCCGAGAGCTGGTTCGGGTGGTGGTCCTCGCGCCCGACGAGGCCGACCTGCTCGAGCGCGCGCTCCGCCCGCCGGCGCCGCTCGCGCGCCGGGACACCCTGGTAGAGCAGCGGCATCTCGACGTTCTCGAGCGCGGTGGTGCGCGACAGCAGGTTGAAGCTCTGGAACACGAAGCCGATCATCCGGCCCCGCACGTCGGCGAGCTGCGCGCGCGACAGCCGGGCGACATCCCTGCCGTCGAGCCGGTAGCTGCCCTTCGTCGGCTGATCGAGGCAGCCCATGATGTTCATCATGGTCGACTTGCCGGAGCCCGACGTGCCCATGATGGCGACCGACGAGCCGCGCTCGATCGTGAGGTCGACGCCGCAGAGCGCACGGACGAGGTTGTCGCCCATGGTGTACGTGCGCTCGATGCCGCGCATCTCGACGAGGAACGCCTCACCTTTGGGGCGGCCCGGCTCCCGCATCAGAACGCTCCGACCCGGCGAGCCGGCGCGACCACGCCGTTGATCTCGGTGACGAGCTGGTCTCCCGGCTGGAGGTCGCCCTCGAGCATCTCAGTGGACGAGCCGTCGGTGAGGCCCGGCTTGATGAGCACCAGCTTCGGGCGGCCGTCCTCGAGCTTGAAGACCGGCTTCTTGTCGCCGAAGTCGCGCCGCCCGCCCGAGCCGCCCGGGCCGCCGGAGCCGCCCGAGCCGCCGGAGCCGCCGGAGCCGCCCGAGCCGCCGGAGCCGCGCCACCCGCGGCCGCCGCTCCCGCCGAGCTGCTCGCGGACCGCCATGAGCTGCTCGCGCGTCGGCTTGAACCGCAGCGCGGCGTTCGGGATCTTGATCGCCTCGGCGACCTGCGCGAGCACGAACGTGACGTTCGCGGTCATCCCGGGCCGCAGCGACCTGTCCGGGTTGTCGACGTCGATCACCGCGTCGTACGTGACGACGCCCGACGTGGTGGTCGGCGCGTTGCGGACCTGGCGCACCACGCCCTCGAACGTCTTGCCGGGGAACGCATCGACGGTGAACGTCGCCTTCATGCCCTCGGTCAGCCGGCCGACGTCCGCCTCGGCGACCGCGGTGTCGATCTGCATGCGCGACAGGTCCTCGGCGATCGTGAACAGCGTCGGCGCCTGGAGCGACGCGGCCACCGTCTGGCCCACGTCCACGGCGCGCGATAGCACCACCCCGTCGGTCGGCGAGATGATCGTGGCGTACGACAGGTTCGTGCGCGCCTGCTTCAGGTTCGCGCTGGCCTGGCTCACCTGCGCGTTCGCCGCCGCGACCTGGGCCACGGCGGTGTCGCGCGCGACCTGCGCCGCCTCGACGGTGGCGCCCGCGATCATCTGCTGCTCCTGCAGCGTCTGCTGGCGCTTGAGCTGGCGCTCGGCGTCCACCACCGCGACCTGTGCCTTGCGCTGGTTCGCGACCGCGAGGTCGTAGGCGGCCTGGCTCTGGTCGATCTGCGCCTTGAGCAGCGAGTCGTCGAGCTTCGCGATCACCTGGCCCTTCTTCACCGGGCTGTTGAAGTCGACGCCGATCTCGACGACCCGCCCCGACACCTGCGCACCGACCAGCACCGTGCCGCGCGCGGACAGCGTGCCGTTCGCCGTCACCTGCGCGGCGATCGGCCCCTTCCCGACCGTCACGGTCTGGAACGTGATCGGAGGTGTGCTCTTCGCCCACGGCTTCCTGGTGATCAGGAACGCGGCGCCACCTCCGACGAGCGCGAGCACCATCAGCCTCGGGATCCAGCGTTTGAGGTTCACGGTGGACAGAGTGTTACTCCCCTTCGAATTCGGCGTTGCGCGGTCGTTGCAGAATGTTGCAGCTTCCGCCGGCTAGGCCGCGAGTGGCACGTCGATCCGCGCGGTGGTGCCCTGACCGGGCGCCGATGCCAGCGTCACGTCGCCGCCGTGTGCGCGTGCGATCCGGCGGGCGAGCGCGAGGCCCAGGCCGACGCCGCCGGTGCGCCGGGTCCGGCTGCCGTCGGCGCGCCAGAACGGCGTGAACGCGCGCTCGAGCTCGTCCTCGGACATGCCGATGCCGCGGTCGACGATCTCGAACGCGATGCACGGGCCGCCGGGGCCGGATGTCTCGCCCGCGACGAGCCGGACCGCGGAGCCGGGGTCGGAGTACTTCGCGGCGTTGTCGAGCAGGTTGTCGATCGCGCGGCGCAGCAGCAGCGGATCGCACTCGATCTCGCGGTCGCCGGCCACCTCCGTCTCGAGCTTGCGGGTCGGGTGCCGCGACGCGAACCGCTGCGCGGCACGCTCGGCGAGCTCCGTGAGGTGCGCCGGGCGCCGCTGGAGCCCGGCGTGCTCGGTGTCGAGCCGGGCCGTGGTCAGGATGTCGTCGATCAGCTGGTCGATCTCGTCGAGGTCCACGCCGACGTCGGCGAGCACGTCCTGCGCCGCCACCGGATCTTCGGCCGCGAGCTCGAGCGCGACGCGGATCCGCGCGAGCGGCGTGCGCAGCTCGTGCGAGACGTCCGCCATGAGCTGTCGCTGCGCCTGGATCACCCCGGCCGTGCGATCCGCCATCTCGTCGAACGCGCGGCCGACGTCGCCGAGCTCGTCGCGCCGCTCCATCGTCACGCGCGCCGAGGTGTCCCCGGCGCCGAACCGGCGCGCCGCGGACGCGAGCTGGCCGAGCGGCCGTGCGAGCCGGCGCGAGAACCACACCGACGCCGCGCCGACGAAGACGAGGATCACCGCGCTGATCGGGATCACGTAGCTCCACGGGAAGCCGGGCCGGTTCGGCGCGTACGCGCCGAGCAGCGTCCCGTCGTCGCTGCGCACCACGATCCGGCCGCTGGACAGCGCCCACTTCTCGCCGCGCAGCGTCTCGCGCTCGTCGCCGGTCGGGGGATCGAGCGCCGGCTCGACGGTGGTGCGCACGAGGCCGCCCTCCTCGTCGAACAGCGACAGCTTGCCGCGCAGCCGCGGCTCGATCCGCGCCATTGCCTCGGCGAACTCCACCTTGTTCTTCAGCGACCAGCGGTCGACCATGTACTGCAGCAGCGCGGCCTGCGGCTCGAGGTAGCGCGCGCCGCGCGTGTAGCGGGGCAGGATGAGCAGCGCCACCGTGATCGCGATCGCCAGCCCGACGGCGAACGCGTAGACGCGCAACACCAGGCGGCGGCGCTTGGCCATCAGTCGCCACCCGCGAGCAGGTAGCCGACGCCGCGCACCGTCTTGAGCAGGCGCGGGCTCCGGCTATCGTCGCCGAGCTTGGCGCGCAGCCGCGACACGTGGACATCGATCGAGCGGTCGAACGACAGCTCGGCCGACCCCTTCGCCAGATCGAGCAACTGCTCGCGCGACAGCACGTGGCCCGGCCGCTGCGCGAGCGCGCGCAGGATCGAGAACTCGTACGCCGTCAGATCCACCGGCTTGCCGTCGAGCGTGACCGTCATCCGCTGCGGATCGAGGACGAGCGCGCCGACCTGGATCGCCTGCTTCGCCGGCCCGGCCTGGCCGCGGACGCGGCGCACCGTCGCGCGGATCCGCGCGAGCAGCTCGCGCGGCGAGAACGGCTTGGTGACGTAATCATCGGCGCCGACCTCGAGCCCGAGCACCCGGTCGGCCTCCTCGCCGCGCGCGGTCACCATCACGATCGGCACGTCGGTGCGGCTGCGCAGCGCCCGCGTGATCTCGATCCCATCGCGCCCCGGCAGCATCAGATCGAGCACGATGCAGTCGTACTGCCGGCGCAGCGCCTCGGCCTGGCCCTCGATCCCGTCGGCGGCGGTGGTGACGAGCACGCCGTGGCTCTCGAGGTAGCGCGCGGTCAGCTGGGCGAGCCGCGCATCGTCCTCGACGAGGAGGACCTTGATCGACGGCAGCGCGGGCTCGGTCACCAGGGGAAGTTAACCACGCCCCCCAGCGGTGCGCGCGGGCTTCACATTTCTTCGCTCGGCGGCATGCTTAACCCAGGAGCTTGAACAGGGTCTGCTCGAGCGCCTCGATCCGGAACGGCTTCGGCAAGTACGCATCGGCGTGGACCGGCCCCTTGCCGTCGCGGTCGTAGCCGGTGAACAGCACGATCGGGAGCTCGGGCCTCCTCGCGCGCAGCGCGGCGATCACGTCCGCGCCGCTCATCCGCGGCATCGTCAGGTCGACGAGCACCGCGTCGATCGGCTGGCGCTCCACCACGTCGAGCCCGGCCGCGCCGTCAGCCGCGGTCACCACGGTGTAGCCGAGGTCCTCGATCATGCGGGCCACCACGTCGCGCACGAGGTCCTCGTCGTCGATCACGAGCACCGTGCGGCCCGACGGCGCCACGGCCGGCTGATCGAGCGGCGTGGCATTCGCCGGCCACAGCACCAGGAACCGCGCGCCGGCGCCGGGCGCCGAGACCAGGCGAAGGCCGCCGCGGTGCGAGCGCACGATCCCGAGCACGGCGGCGAGCCCGAGGCCGTGGCCGGTCGGCTTGGTGGTGAAGAACGGGTCGAAGATCCGCCGGCGGGCCTCGCGGTCGATGCCCGGTCCGGAATCGGAGATCTCGAGCTGCACGTACTGCCCGGCGTCCGCGGTGACCACGTCGTCCGGATCCGGGAACCCGCGGTGGTGGTTCGGGGCCGCGGTGATCGAGATCGTGCCGCCGCGCCCGCCGAGCGCGTCGCGCGCGTTCGCGATCAGGTTCAGCAGCACCTGCCGGATCTGCGCCGCGTCGCCGCGGATCGCCAGCCCCCGCGGGATGTCGACCCGGACCACGACGTTCGCCGGCATCGTCGGCGCCGAGATCCGCAGCAGCTCGTCGACGACCACAGCGGTGTCGACGCGCTTCATGCCGAGTCCGCCGCGGCCCGCGTACGCGAGCAGCTGATCGGTGAGCTCCGCGGCACGCAGGCTCGCGTGCCGGATGTTCTCGAGCGCGGCGTGCCCCGGCGCGCCGGACACGGTGTCGCGCAGCCCGAGATCGGCGTTGCCGAGGATCGCGACGAGCAGGTTGTTGAAGTCGTGCGCGAGGCCGCCGGCGAGCACGCCGAGGCTCTCGGCGCGCTGCGCGTCGAGCATCCGCTGCTCGAGGGCGTGCAGGACGGTGAGGTCGACCGCGGTGCCGATCGCGCCGGCGATCTTCCCGTCGCGGCGGTGCGGCGCGACCGTCACCGAGAGGTACTTGTCGCGGAACTCGTCCGAGTACGTGATCACCTCGCCGGCGAGCGCCCGCGCGTGCGCCACGAGTGACTCGGTGGAGCCCTTCCCGTCCTCGATCACCTCGTACAGCGTCCGGCCGAGCAAGCGCTCCGGCGCGTAGCCGAGCACCTCCTCGATCGCACCGCCGGCGCGCAGGATCCGCAGGTCGTGGTCGACGAGCCAGTACATCGCCGGCATCTGGCGCACGACGAGGTCGAGCGTGCGCGCGGTGCGCTCGAGCTCCTCGCGCTGGCTGTGCAGCATGGTGTTCGCCTCCTCGGCGGCGGTGATGTCCACCACCGTCGCGTCGAAGCTCGTCTCGCCGCCCTCGTCCTCGACGAGGTGGCCGTAGAGCTGCACGATCAGCGGGCGGCCGTCGCGCGTCCGCCAGTGCACGCGCACCCCGTCGATCACGCCCTTGGCGCGGTACTCCTCGAGCAGCCGCGGCGGCTCGTCGGGATCCTGGTAGACGTCGGCGAGCAGGTTGACCCCGAGCAGCTCCTCGACGGACGCATAGCCGAGCATCCGCGCGAGCGCCGCGTTCGCGTACACGAACTGGCCGCGCTCGGTCGAGCGGTAGAAGCCGATCGGCGAGCGCTCGAACAGCCGGTACAGATCGCGCTCCGTTGGGACCCTCACCGCGGCTTCATCTTATATCTCCCTCGCAACCGTCCGGCGAGATCAGAAAAACTCGCACGAGGTGCGCGTTCTCGCACGTGTCAAACGTGTTAGGGACGCATCATGCGCTGGACCGCCGCGCTCCTGATCGCGACCGCGCTCGGCTGCCGCTCGCCGGCGACCCCACCGGATCCCGCGCGCGAGCTCGCGGGCGCGTACCCGGAGGCCGCGACCGCCGACGGCGCGCTCAGGACGTTCGAGCTCACGGCGGCGGAGGCGGAGGTGGCGCTGATCGACGGCGGCACGCTGAAGGTCTGGGCGTACAACGGCCAGGTGCCCGGGCCCACGCTGCGCGTGCGGCTCGGCGACACGGTGCGCGTGCGGTTCACGAACCGGCTGCCGCAGGAGACCACGATCCACTGGCACGGCGTGCGGGTGCCGAACGGGATGGACGGCGTGCCGCACGCGACGCAGCCGCCGATCCGGCCGGGCGAGTCGTTCACGTACGAGTTCACGCCGAAGGACGCCGGCACGTTCTGGTTCCACCCCCACGTGAGGAGCAGCGAGCAGGTGGAGCGCGGGCTCTACGGCCTCCTGATCGTCGAAGATCGCGCCCCGGCGCCGTACACGCGCGACGTCACCTGGATCCTCGACGACTGGCTGCTCGGCGAGGACCGCCAGATCGAGCCGCACTTCAACACGCCGCACGACCTCATGCACGATGGCCGCTGGGGCAACGCGATCACGGTCAACGGCCGGACCGATACGGTCCTCAAGGTCGCCGCCGGCGAGCGCGTCCGGCTGCGGCTGCTCAACGCCTCGAACGCCCGGATCTACGCGCCCGAGCTCGGCGGGCTCGATGCGAAGATCATCGCGGTCGACGGCCTCTACACGCGCGCGCCGCTGCCGCTCGGGCGCTTCGAGCTCGCGCCGGGCAACCGGCTCGATCTGGACCTCGAGATCACCGGCGGCGGCCGTTCGCTCGTGGTGACGGACGGCTTCCTCCCGCAGCGGCCGAACCGGCTGGCCGAGATCGAGGTCGATGGCACCGTCGCGGCGCGATCGTTCGCGTCACCGGCGAAGGCACACGTGCCGGTGTGGAGCGCGGCGCGGTCGGTCCCCGTGACGCACGAGTTCCGCCTCGACGCGCGGCACGGCGGCCCGTTCGGGATCGAGTGGACGATCGATGACGCGGCGTTCGCCGGCCACGACCACGCGCACCCCTCGCTCGTGCTCGAGCGCGGGCGCTTCGCGCACCTGCGGTTCGTCAACGCGAGCGCGCGCCTGCACCCGATCCACCTGCATGGGATGTTCTTCAAGCTGCTCGCGCGCGACGGCGTCGCCGTGGACGAGCCGTTCTTCCGCGACACGGTGCTGATCCACGGGCGCGAGACGATCGACCTCGGCCTCGTGCCGCTCGACGTCGGCGACTGGATGATGCACTGCCACATCCTCGAGCACGCCGAGGCCGGGATGATGACGATGCTCGCGGTCCGCGAACCGGCGTGAGGCGAGCGTCCTCGCGAGCCGTGGTTCGTACAGGCGCAGCCGGCGTCCTCGCCGGCAAGCCGATCAACAGAGGGGA